>Ga0255336_100033_pt1 | contig 332509 bp, 279 predicted proteins | sample MeOH1_35cm_T3_17_FD_189102 | JGI IMG/M metagenome (GOLD analysis project Ga0255336, IMG submission 189102) | Sandy soil microbial communities from University of British Columbia, Vancouver, Canada - MeOH1_35cm_T3_179 | ecosystem: Engineered > Artificial ecosystem > Sand microcosm > Unclassified...
GCAGAACGGGACTGCAGAACGGGACTGCAGAACGGGACTGCAGAACGGGACTGCAGAACGGGACTGCAGAACGGGACTGCAGAACGGGACTGCAGAACGGGACTGCAGAACGGGACTGCAGAACGGGACTGCAGAACGGGGCTACAGAACGGGGCTACAGAACGCGGTGCGTGAAAGCGGAGTGCGTGAAAGCGCCACGCGAGGCATTTGGCTCGCGTGGCGCTTTTTCGTGTCTGGACGTTTCGGGCGTGCCCCTTTACATTGGCGAGTCCATGGGTAAAGGGGTAGGGCAATGAAGTACTCGAATCTGGTCGAGCGCCTGCAAGGCAGGCGCACGTCCGCATGGGAAATCCATCGGGTCGCGCAGCAGGCGGCGGCCAATGGTGAAGACGTCATCGTGCTGAGCGTCGGCGATCCAGATTTCGCCACGCCCGCGCCGATCGTCGAACGCGCGGTCGAGGCCTTGCGCGGCGGCGACACGCACTACAGCGCCGTGTCCGGCCGCGAGCCGGTACGCGCGGCGATTGCCGAAGAGCACGCGCGCCTGACCGGTTGTACGGCGAGCGCGGCCAATGTGATCCTGACCGCCGGCGCGCAGAACGGCGTGTTCGCCGCATCGTTGTGCCTGCTGGAGGCGGGCGATGAGGTGATCGTCCCCGAACCGATGTATCTGACCTATGAGGCCTGCGTGCGCGCCGCGGGCGCCACGCTCGTCACGGTGCCGGTCGATCGGGCTCGAGCGTTTCATGTCGATTGCGACGCGCTCGAGGCGGCCATCACCGCGCGCACCAAAGCCATCTTTTTCGCCACGCCGTGCAACCCCACCGGGGTGGTCATGCCACGCGCCGATCTCGAACGGATCGCGCGGCTCGCGTGCCGGCACGATCTGTGGGTACTGTCCGACGAGGTCTACGCCGAGCTGACTTTCGAACGCGAGCACGTGAGTATTGCGGCGTTGCCCGGCATGGCGGAGCGCACCGTCACGCTCGGCAGCCTGTCGAAATCGCATGCCATGGCAGGCTGGCGCGTGGGTTGGGCGATCGGGCCGGCGGAGCTGATCGAGCATATGGGGCGGCTCGCCCTCGCGATGCTGTACGGCTTGCCCGGCTTCATCCAGCAGGCCGCGTTGACGGCGTTGCAGCACAAGGCGCAGATCGCCGCCGGGATGCGGGAGATTTACCGGCGCCGGCGCGACGTCGTGTTCGAGCGCTTGCAGCGTGTGCCGGGTTTGCGCTGCGTGTTGCCCGAAGCGGGCATGTTCATGATGGTCGACGTGAGCGGCACGGGCCTCGATACGGTTGACTTCACCTGGCAGCTGTTTCGCGCGCAAGGCGTGTCGGTACTCGACGCGAGTGCCTTTGCCGAGACGGCGAATGGTTTCGTGCGGCTGGGTTTCGTGGTCGAAGAAGCGCGGTTGATCGACGCGTGCGAGCGCATCGCCGCATTCGTCCGTGCGTTGCCGGTTCGCTGAGTCTTTCGTCAACGTTTCGTTTGCTTTCGATTCACGAACGCAGGGGCGATGCGTCGTGGGTATAAGACGCGTTCTTGCGAGCTTTGGGTTGACGCCGCGAAAGCTTGCGTCAAAAATCGATCGCCGAGTTCGTCTTAAGCCAGAACAGTCCGGAAACCGGCGCATATCGACTCTCTGTCGGGAACCCCATGGGCCTTCGCTTCACCCTCTCGTTGCGCCGATCGCTGATGGCAGGCTCGCTGGCGGCCGCGTTCGCGGCGACGGCGCTCGTCCTTGCCGTGCTTACCGCCTTCAGCACGATGTGCGCGGCTGCTGAACTGGACGACTCGGCGGATGCCGCCGCGAGCGCGGAAACCGCGGAAACCGCGGCGTCCGCGGCGCGCGCGGCTAGCCAGCCACGGGCGGCTGCAGCGGCACGCAGCGACGCGTCGGGCAGCACGGCGCAGCGCGGCGCGAAAGGCGAGTCGCCGCCGATCCCCGTGCCGCCGGAAACCGCGTCGGTGACGCAGCATTCGATCCGGCTCGACGGCCGCAAGATCGACTACACAGCCACCGCCGGCAACCTGCTGTTGCGCGACAAGACAGGGCAGGCCAACGCGAGTGTGTTCTATGTCGCCTACAGCGTCGCCAGCAAAGCACCGGCGACGCGGCCCGTCACGTTTCTCTTCAACGGCGGACCCGGCGCGGGCAGCGTATTCCTGCTGATCGGCTCGTTCGGGCCGAAGCGCGCGCACACCGCGAGCCCCGCCATCACGCCGCCCGCGCCGTACACGCTCGCCGACAATCCGGACAGCCTGCTCGACACCACCGACCTGGTGTTTATCGACGCGGTCGGCGCGGGTTTGTCGAGGATAGTCGGCCACGGCACGGGCAAAGACTTCTGGGGCGTGGATCAGGATCTCGACGCGTTTTCGCAGTTTATCGACCGCTATCTGACGGTGAACCAGCGCTGGAATTCGCCCAAGTATCTGCTCGGCGAATCGTATGGAACCGCGCGCGCCGCGATGCTCGCGTACCGGCTGGGGCAGGACAACATTGCACTCAATGGGGTGATCCTGATGTCGTCGGTGCTTGATTCGGCGGCATTTTCTGCGGGCGCGGATTTCCGGAGCGAAAGCTATCTGCCGAGCTTCGCGGCGATTGCCTGGTATCACGACAGGATCGTGCCGAAGCCCGCCAGTCTGGCCGCCTTTCTCGACGATGCCCGCGCATTCGCGCGCGGCCCTTACGCGCAGGCGCTCGCGCAAGGCGACGCGCTGCCCGACGCCGAACGCGACGCGATCGCCGCGCGGGTCGCGCAATTCACGGGGCTCGACGTGGACTATGTGAAGCGGAGCCGCCTGCGTCTTTATCCGTCGCGTTATCGCGCTGAATTGCTGCGCGACGAGGCGCGCAGCGTCGGCCGTTACGATGGGCGTTTCGAAGGCATCGACTTTGACAGCGTATCCGAGCGGCCCGATTACGACGCCTCGGTGAGCAGCGTGTCGAGTGCTTTCGACGCGGCGCTGCACCAGCACTTCGCTCAGGACCTGCACTTTACGCCTGCGGACCGCTATCGCGTCTTCAACGACGAAGCCTTGACGCATTGGGACTGGAAGCATCGCGCTTGGTGGGGCGAACGTCTGCCCGTGCCGTATGCGGCGGGCGATCTGGCCGAAGCGATGCGGCAGAATCCGCAGTTGCGCGTGATGTCGCTGAACGGCTATTTCGATCTGGCCACGCCGTTTTACGCGACCGAGTATGCGCTCGCGCATCTGGGACTGGACGGGCCGCTGCGCGCCAACGTGCGAATCGCCTACTATCCGACCGGCCACATGATCTATCTCGACGACGCCGCATTGCACACGCTCAAGCGCGATCTGGCGAGTTTCTATGCCGCGGGTGCGCGCTAGGGTTCGACAGAGCACGCCGGACGGTGCGAGCGCGGCCTGCGCGTCGCTCGTGCGCGATGGGCCCGAGCCGTTGAACGGTATAATCCGTTGGACGTCGCGCGCTGCTTCAAGGGTGCAGCGAACGGCGCCCGGACGGTTGTCCGCCGCCTGAACATCCGCTTGATCAACCGGCTTCACTCACCGCTGCCCATGCCATTCCTCCCGATCCAGTCCTTCACGCGCAAACGGCTGTCCGACGTGGTGTCCGACCAGATCAAGCAACTGATTTCGGACGGTACGCTGATGCCCGGCGACCGGCTGCCAGCTGAACGCGACCTGGCCACGCAGCTCGGCGTGTCGCGGCCTTCGTTGCGGGAAGCGTTGATCAGGCTGGAAGCGGACGGCTACATCGAAACTTCGGGGCGGGGCGGTTTCACGGTGGTCGACGTCACCGCGCCGATCATCTCCAAGCCGCTTGCCGAGTTGCTGTTGCAAAACCCGCGCACCAGCGCCGATATTCTGGAGCTGCGCCAGGGTCTCGAATCGATCTCGACGGTCTATGCCGCCCAGCGCGCCACGGCCGCCGATCTGAAAAAGATCAGTGCCGCATTCGAGGCATTGAAAGCCGGCTCGCAGTCGCAGGACCGTGCGAACCTCGCCGAACTCGACGCCGCGTTTCACCTCGCGATCGCCGACGCCACGCACAATATCGCGCTCGCGCATGTGATGCACGGCATCCATACGCTGATTCGCGAAGGGATGCGCCAGTACCATCGGCTCATCGATTACGACGACGCGATGGAAAAGCAGTTGATGAGCCAGCACCAGGCCATTTACGACGCCGTGATGGCGCGCGACGCCTTGAAGGCACGCAAGGCTGCCGAGCGTCACTTGACGTATGTGCGCGAACTGTACAAGGAAGACGCGGCGAAGCCTTCGTCGAGCGCGGTGTCTTGAGCGCGTGAGTGCTCGATGCCGCTTGGTGCGGCTCGATGCTGCTCGATGCCGCTCGATGCCGCTCGATGCGGCTTAAGCGGGAACAGCGCGTTCATGTCTTTGCGGTTCCAACCTTCGTTTTAACTTCCCCTCCGGCCTGACCCGCCGCTCCGGCTAGCTGCGTGCGACGCATGCCGCGGCCCGATCGATCCCAGCCGGCGATTGACACCCTCCTGCAACTTCCCCTATATTCGTGGTCAGACCAACCATACCAGTCATACTGAAGCGTCGGAAGCCTCGCTGATTCATCTCGCCTAGGCCGCCTGCCGCCGGACGAGGTATTGGTTCACCGCCGCGGTTCCGCAGTAGAGTGAGCGAATCGCCGGCTGCCGCTTGTCCTTTGAATGAGCCTATGAAAGTTGCCCTGTTTATCCCGTGTTTCATTGACGCGTTCTATCCCGAAGTAGGGATCGCCACGCTCGAATTGCTCGAACGCTTCGGCATTGAGGTCGACTATCCGCAGGAGCAAACCTGCTGCGGCCAGCCCATGGCCAATAGCGGCGCGCATGCCGAGGCCGCCGGCGCCGAGCGTGTGTTCGCGCGCAACTTTGCCGGCTACGACTACATCGTCGGACCGTCGGCGAGTTGCATTCATCACGTGCGTGAGCATCTCACCGCGCTCGAGCAGACCGACGAAGTGAAGAAGGTCCGGGCGAGCGCCTACGAACTCGTCGAGTTTCTGCACGACGTGATCGGCGCGCGTGAATTTCCGTGGGCGGAATTTCCGCATCGAGTGGGCTTGCACAACAGTTGCAGCGCATTGCGGCATCTGAAGGAAGCGTCGATGTCGGAAGTGGCGGCCACGCCGTTTTCGAAACCGCGCACCTTGCTCGAAGGCGTGAAGGGCATCGAGTTCGTCAAGCCGGCGCGGCCCGACGAATGCTGCGGTTTCGGCGGCACGTTCTCCGTGACTGAAGAACCGGTGTCGGTGCGCATGGGACAGGACAAGGTGCGCGATCATCTGAACGCGGGCGCCGAGTACATCGTATCGGGCGACATGTCGTGCCTGATGCACCAGCAGGGCTGCGCGGAACGCATGAAAGCCGACGCGCGCTTCATTCATATCGCGCAGGTCCTCAACGGAGCACGCGCATGAGCAACCGCATCGATCACGCGAAAGCGGCGGGCGCTTTCCTCGGCAAGACCGAGCATGTCGCGTTCCACGACAAACGTCTGTGGGATTTGCGCGAGAAGCGCGATGCGCAGGCGCACGGCATTGCCGAGTGGGAAACGATGCGCGAGCTGGCATCGGGCATCAAGGAACATACGCTGTCCAACCTGTCCACGTATCTCGACCAGTTCGCCGCGGCGGCCGAGGCGAACGGCGTTAAGGTACATTGGGCCGCCACCGCTGAAGAGCACAATGCGCTCGTGCACCGGATCATGTCGGAGCGCGGCATGACCACACTCGTCAAAAGCAAGTCGATGCTCACCGACGAATGCAAGATGCGCGAGTATCTGGAGCCGCGCGGCATTACGGTGATGGAAACGGATCTCGGCGAACGGATCCAGCAACTCGATCACCAGGACCCGAGCCATATGGTGGTGCCGGCGGTCCACAAACTGCGTGCCGACGTCGCCGAGCTGTTTGGCCGCACCATCGGCACCGACCCGAAGAACAGCGACATCCACTACCTCGCGGAAAGCCAGCGGATGAACACGCGGCCGTACTTCGTGCGCGAGAAGACGGCCGGCATGACCGGCTGCAATTTCGCGGTGGCGGAAACGGGCACGGTGGTGGTGTGCACGAACGAAGGTAACGCGGATCTTTCTGCGAATGTGCCGCCCTTGCATATCGCGTCGATCGGTATCGAGAAGCTGATTCCGAAGGTGTCGGACCTTGGCGTGTTTGTGCGCATGCTGTCGCGCAGCGCGCTCGGCTCGCCGATCACGCAGTACACGTCGCATTTCCGCGCGCCGCGTCCGGGCACGGAGATGCATTTCATCCTCGTCGATCACGGCCGCTCGGAGCGGCTCGCGATGGAGGACTTCTGGTATTCGCTCAAGTGCATTCGCTGCGGGGCCTGCATGAATACATGCCCCGTCTACCGGCGCAGCGGCGGGTTGTCGTATGGCGGCACCTACTCGGGGCCGATCGGCGCGATCATCAATCCGACTTTCGATCTGAAGCGCTATAGCGCGTTGCCGTTCGCATCGACACTCAATGGCAGTTGCACGAATGTGTGTCCGGTGAAGATCAATATTCACGAGCAGATCTACAAATGGCGCACGGTGATCGCCGAGCGCCACGAAGTGCCGTTCGTGAAGCAGGAGGTGTTGAAGATGGCGGGGCGGCTGCTCGCGAGTCCGACCTTGTATCGCGCGACGGTGTCCTCGATGGGCAGCGCGCTGCGGCGGCTGCCGAACTTCGTGCTGTACAACCCGCTCAATATCTGGGGCAAGCAACGCGAGTTGCCGGAGGCGCCGAAGCTGACCTTCCACGCCTGGTACAAGAAGAATCGTGGAGGCGAGCATGACAACGCGTGAAGCTTTTCTGGCGAAGGTGCGCGATGCGCAACCTCCCGCACGGCCGCGACCCGAGGTGCCGCTCTTCGATGCGGCGGGCGGCGATCTGCGCGCGCGCTTTACGGCGGCGCTGCAGGCAATGGGCGGCGCGTGCGTGGAAGCCAAAGCGGCGGACGACGTGCCCGGGCTGATTCGCGAGCGGTTCGGCGCCGAGGCATCCATCGCCTCGGCCACGCCGGAAGTGCCGGGCACGCGCACGCTTACCGCCGACACGCAACCCGCGTCGTTGCAGGACATCGAGGTCGGCGTGGTGCGGGCTCGCTTCGGCGTTGCCGAAACCGGCTCGGTGTGGTTCAGCGAACGCGAGTACGTGGTCAACGCGGTCGGCTACATCGTGCAGCATCTGGTGGTGCTGCTCGATCCGGCGCAATTGCTCGACGGGCTGCAGGACGTGTACCGGCGCGACGATTTCCGCGACGCCCGTTATGCGGCGCTCGTGACCGGACCGTCGGCGACGGCGGATATCGAAGGCGTGCTGATTCGCGGCGCGCAAGGCGTGCGGTCGTTGACGGTGGTGTGGCTCGCGGCGGAGTAAAAAACGCAATCGCCGTGGCACGATCGAATGGCACAATGCCGGCAATCCGTTAAATGAGCCTGCCATTCTGCTGACATGGAACTCCGGCATCTCCGTTACTTCGTCGCCGTTGCCGAGCATGCGAGCGTGCGCGGCGCCTCCGAGCAACTGCACGTGACCCAGCCGGCCATTTCGCGGCAGATCCAGGACCTCGAAGAAACCGTGGGCGTCGCGCTGTTCGAGCGCACGCCGCGCGGCCTCAAACTCACGCTGGCGGGCGAAGCCTATCTGCGCGAGGCGCGCGGTATTCTGCAGCAGGTCGAGTCGGCGGCGCGCGTCGCGCAACGCATCGCGGCGGGCGTGTGCGGCCACGTGCGGATCGGTTTCGTCGAAAACGCGGTATGGGGCGGCCTTGTGCCGCACGCGCTGCAAGCCTTCCAGCAGGCGGCGCCGCAAGTGGCTATCGAACTCACGCCGATGAATACGCCGGAGCAACTGGACGCCATCAACCAGCGCACGCTGGACGGCGGCTTCATCTATCACTTCGGCGCGCTGCCCGAGCAGATAACCAGTCTGCCGCTGCTCGAAAACGGCGTGGTGCTGGCGGCGCCGGCCGCGTGGTCGTTCGGCCGCCGAAAGACGGTGCGCGCCGCGCAACTGGGCGGCAAGCCGTTCATTACGTTCCCACGGCACGTCTATCCCGCTTACTACGATCGCCTGATCGGCGCATGCGAGCGCGCCGGTTTGACGCTCGACGTCGTGCAGGAAGTATCGACGGAAGCGGCGATTCTCTCGCTGGTGTCGGCGGGCGTGGGCGCGGCGATCGTCAACTCGGCCAATCGCGACCGGCCGCCGGCGCTGGTGCAATTCCTCAACCTGGCCGATCTGTCTATCGCGCTGCCGCTGCATTTCGCGTATCACGAGCAGCATCGCAACCCCGCGCTCGCGCAATTCATCGCCTTGCTCAACGCGCAGAAGTGAACCGCGGGCAGGGCCGGGCTGCGATGCCTTTGAGGCATCGGCTACCCTAAAAATCGGCATTGGCGCTGGTTTTTTGCCTCGACGATATTGATTGCATGGCCTCGCGCCGTCATCCGACGACGTCGCTCCGGCTCACTTTCTTATCGGGAGACAACCATGCCGTCCACACCCTCGCTGATTTGCACCGACATCGACTATGAACGCCCCGGTCTGCAGAACGGCACATTGCGCGTGCCGTATTCGCACGATCGCTCCGCTTACGGCCATATTCCGGTGCCGATTACCGTACTCAACGGTGGTGACGGGCCCACGGTGCTGCTGACAGGCGGCAATCACGGCGATGAATACGAAGGTCCCGTCGCGCTGATGAAGCTGATTCAGCGCTTGCCCGCGACTTCGATCAAGGGCCGTCTGATCGTGGTGCCGGCGCTGAATTTCCCGGCTTTTATCAACGGCTCGCGCACTTCGCCGATCGACCGTGGCAATCTGAATCGCGTTTTTCCCGGCGCGCGCAACGGCAACCTCACTGAGATGATTGCGCATTATGCGGATACCGAACTGTTTCCGCGTGCCGACGTGGTGATCGATCTGCACGCGGGCGGTGCGTCGTTCGATCATCTGCCGGCCTTGCTCGCGGCGCCGCCCGCGGACCCGTCGCGCCGCGCCGAATACCGGCGGCTGGTGCAGGCGTTTGCCGCGCCGCAAACCATGCTCATGGATCTGCTCGGCGAGGACCGCACGTACGGCGCGGCTGTCGAGCGGCACGGCAAGCTGTTCCTGTGCGGCGAGTTCGGCGGCTACGCGGCCTGCAATCCCGACGGCGTGGCGATCGTCGAGGACGGTCTGCGGCGCGTGCTGCACGCGCTCGGCGTCACGCCCGACGATCATCCGCCCGCGCCGCGGCACGACTCCCGCTGGCTGAAAGTGGACGGCGCGCGGCACTACGTGTTCGCCTCGCGCCCGGGTGTTGCCGAACCCGTTTTCGCGCTCGGCGACCGGGTCGAAAAGGATCAACTGGCCGCGCGGGTGTTCGACCCGTATGCGCCGTGGAGCGCACCCCAGGAGATCCGCTTTGCCGGCGACGGCGTGGTGGTGTGCAAGCGCTCGTATGCGCGCGTCGAGCCGGGCGACTGTCTCGCCGTGCTGGCCGCGGATGCGCAATGGCAATGACGCCGTTCATCGAACCGAGGCAAACCATTTCTTCGCCGTGCCCAGCCGGAGATTCGCCATGAATGCAGTCACCACCGTGTCCGATGCCGACGATGCCGATACGCGTCGTGGGCACGCCTACGTCGTCGTTCTGTTCTTTGTCTGCTTTGCGTTTTCATATCTCGACCGCCAGATCGTGAGCATTCTCGTGCAACCGATCAAGGAAACGCTGACGCTCACCGATACGCAAATCGGCTTGCTGCAAGGCTTTTCGTTCACGCTGTGTTACGCGACGGCGGGCGTGTTCATCGCGCGGCTGATCGATCGCTCCAATCGCGTGCGTCTGATCGCGGTTTGCGTGGCGATCTGGGCCGTCTCCACCGCGCTATGCGGTTTCGCGCACAACTTCGGCGAATTGCTGGCCGCGCGTGCCGGGACCGCGATCGCGGAAGCGGGTTTGAGTCCGGCGGCACTGTCGATTTTCAGCGATCTGTACCCGCCGCGCAAAGTCACCCGGGCAAGCAGCGTATTCATGCTCGGACCGTATATCGGCGGAGGCGTGGCGCTGTTCGGCGGCGGCATGCTGCTCGGTTCGCTCGAACACGGTGCGGGCGCCACGTGGCTCGCGGGCGCTGGTTTGAACGGATGGCAGGCTGTGTTCGTCGCGGTTGGCTTGCCGGGGCTGGCGCTGGCGGCGATCGTCGCATTGTCGGTGCGCGAGCCGCAACGGCGTGGCCTGTCGCCCGCACTCGACGCCACTGCGCCAGGTTCGGCCGCCGCGGGACGCGTCGTCGCGACCGAACGGGCATCGGGCCGGGTTTTCATGGACGAAGCCGCTCAGGACAGCACACCGCCGCTCAAAGACGTGCTGCGCGAACTGTTCGTGAAGAACCGTTTCTGTCTGCCGTATTTCGGCGCCTATGTCGCGCTGATCACGCTCTTCTACTCGCACGCGGCCTGGTTTCCGACGCTGCTGATCCGTCACTTCCATCTAACGCCGCGCGTAGTCGGGCAGATGGCGGCGCCGGCCTACATGTTCGGCGGCATACTCGGCGTGGTGAGCGCGGGCCTGCTCGCCGGACGCGTGAGCGACGCCGCCGCGCTGCGCAAAGTGCTGGCGCTGTCCGCGTTGGCGGCGCTGTTGCTGGTGCCGGCCGCGATCGCGATGCCGCTCGTCGGCGACGTGCACATCGCGGTGGTGCTGTATGGCGCGTGCGCGTTCGCGGCGAGTGTGGCGATGGCGTTGGCGCCGGTGCCGATCCAGATCGCGATTCCGAATCGCATGCGCGGACGTTCGATCGCGTTGCTGGTGTTTCTCACCAATGCGATCAGCGGCGGCCTCGGGCCGTTCGCGGTCGGCTTCATCAACGAGCGGCTCGGCGGGCACAGCGCCGGTCTGGGCGTGGCGCTGGCCTGCGTCGGCGGCGTGGCGGCCGCGTTCAGCGCGCTGCTGTACGGCGTGGCCGCGCGCCGCACGCCGGTGAGAACGATTGCGTGACGCGGCGTTCATGGCGATGCCGGCAAGGCATCGCCATCCGCAGAAAACGGCATTGGCCGGCACGCACCGGATTTGCGATAGTGACGCCATTCGCCACGGCAGCGCGGCGTCACCGCTCAGATGGCTGCCGCCGCACTTTCACGGAGTACACACCATGCCAATCGAGGTTCTTGCGCACAGGGTAGGCGACGCGCGCATTACCCGCGTCAGCGAAACCAGTTTTCCGTTGGCACCCGCGGTGCTCTATCCGGATTGGACGCCGTCCGCCGCGGACGAATTGAGCCGCCGGCTTTCGGCGCAGAGCCTCGACCTGGAACGCAACGAGGTGAAGCTGAGCGTGCACACCTGGGTCGTGCAGATGGACGGCCTGACCGTGCTGATCGACACCGGCATCGGCAATTTCAAGGAGCGGCCGTTCAGCAAGCTGTTTCATCGACTGGACAACCCGTATCTGGAGCGTCTCGCCGAGGCGGGCGTCTTGCCGGCGCAGGTGGACGAAGTACTGCTCACGCATCTGCATGCGGACCACGTGGGCTGGAATACGCAGTGGGTCGAGGGTCGCTGGCAGCCGACCTTCCGGAATGCGAAATATGTATTCCCGCAAGCGGAACAGGCGTTCTTCGCGACTTCGGCGGGAGACAGCCGCCGTATGGTTTTCGAAGACAGCGTCGTGCCGGTGATCGAAGCCGGCCAGGCGGTCACCATTCCTGCCAGGGGCGGCGCGTGGCGCGACGGCATCGAGTTTCATCCCACGCCGGGGCATAGCGCCGGCCATATGTCGATTTCGATCCGCTCGCGCGGTGAGGAGGCGATCTTTACCGGCGATGTGATGCATAACCCTGTTCAGGTCTACCGGCCCGAATGGAACTCGACCTTCTGCCGCGATGCCGCGTCGGCGCGGCGCTCGCGGCACTGGTTGCTCAACTACGCGGCCGATCGCGGCGCAACGCTCTTCACCGCGCATTTTCCGCAGAGCTCGGCGGGGCGGGTGAGCAGGGGCGCGAACGGCTTCGAATGGCAGTACCTTCACGCCGCGCCCTGACGCTGTTTTGACCCGATGTGGCCGGCGCCTTCACGGATTTTGCTATCATCACTGTATAAACATACAGGTTTCGTGACAGTGCCGTGGCAACACCTGCCTCTCCCTACGCTTTCTACTATCTGCTGAACTTCGAGCGCGCCCTCGCGTGGCTCGCGCAGCGTTATGACGACCTGTTCGACGCGCATGAACAGGCGTTTGTGCGCGAGTTCGCCGCGTTACCGCAATCTTCGCGTGCGCTGCTGGTTCGCATGCTGATGCGCAAAGGCACGCTGTTCCGCGCGAGCCGCCTGGCTTACGAGGAGATTGGCTGCCCGTTGCAGGCGGTGGCGCCGATCGCCGCGCTCGGCTGGGTCGACACCGAGCCGGGCCTGACGCTCGACGATCTGTTCGCGCTCACCACGCGTGCCGAGTTGATGGAGATTTTCGCGGATGCGCTCGCGTTGATGCCCGGCGCCAAGAGCTTGCGCAAACCGGAACTGCTGGAAACGGTGCGTGCGTTCTATCTCGACGAACGCGACGGGGACAGCGTCGCGGCACGTCCGCTCTGCGCATGGCACGCCCGATCTACGGATTGCGTGCTTCACGTGGCGGTCGCGCCGCTTTGCGAACGTCTGCGGCTGATGTTCTTCGGCAACTTGCAGCAGGAGTGGTCGGAGTTCGTGCTTGCCGACCTCGGCGTGTTCCAGTACGAGAAGGTGGCGTTCGCGCCGTCGTCGCGCGCGTTTCAGGCGCGCGTGGACGTGGACGTTTATCTCGCCTTGCACGCATGCCGCGAAGCGCTCGAATGGCTGCCCGGCGGCGACGCGGAAGTCGCCGCGATCGACGAACTGGTCGGAGCCGTCGGGGCAATCGAAACCTCTAACCCCTGGCTCGAAACGCGGCGCGCGAAACTGTTGTTTCGCATCGGCCACCTGTGCGAGCGGCGGCAGAACTGGCCGGCCGCGCTCGCCGTTTACGAGCAATGCGCGTGGCCTGGCGCGCGTCATCGGCGCATGCGCGTGCTCGAACGCAGCGAGCGTTTCGACGACGCGTTCGCGCTGGCTTCGCAGGCCGCCGCGGCACCGGAGAGCGAGGAGGAAGCGCAACGCATCGCGCGCATGCTGGTGCGTTTGCAGCGCAAACGTGGCCTGCCGGTCGCACGGGCGAGCGCGGCGCGTCCCGTCGAGCGCAGCACGCTGGTGGTGCCGCGGCCCGACGCGCTCATGCCGGTCGAGTACGTCGTTCGCGATCATTTGACGCGCGAGACCGCGCCGGTTCATTACGTCGAAAACGCGCTGATCAATTCGCTGTTCGGGCTGCTGTGTTGGGAGCCAGTCTTCGCGGCGCTGCCTGGCGCGTTCTTTCATCCGTTCCAGCGTGGTCCGGCCGATCTGCACGCGCCGGATTTTCATGCGCGTCGTGCGCAACAGTTCGCCGCGTGTCTCGCGCAGCTCGACAGTGGCGTTTATCGCGAAACGATCTGGCGGCATCTGCACAGCAAGGCGGGGCTGCAATCGCCTTTCGTGTTCTGGGGGCTGCTCTCGCCGGAACTCGTCGCATTGGCGCTCGACTGTCTGCCCGCCGCGCACCTGAAACTGTGGTTCGAGCGCTTGCTGCGCGATATTCGCGGCAATCGTTCCGGTTTGCCGGATCTGATCCGCTTCTGGCCGGCCGAGCGCCGCTACGAATTGATCGAAGTGAAAGGTCCCGGCGACCGCCTGCAGGACAACCAGATCCGCTGGCTCGCGTACTGCGCGCAGCACGGCATGCCGGTGCGCGTGCTCGACGTGCGCTGGGCCGATGAAGTACTCACCGCGAATGGCGGCGCGGATGAAGCGGCTGCCGGGGCCGCCGCAGTAGGCAGACGCGAGTTCGCCACGGAGGCCAGAACCGAGGCCGCCATAGAGGCCACCGCAAAGGCCAACCCCGAGGCGATCACCGAGGCGATCACCGAGCCCACCGTCGAGCCCACCGTCGAGCCCACCACCGAGCCCACCACCGAGGCCACCACCGAGGCCACCGCATGACCTACGTGGTCGCCGTGCGGGCGATGTGCGAGTTCACCGCGAGGCGCGGCGATCTGGACCTGCGCTTCACGCCGGCGCCCACCTCGCTCGAAGGCATGGCGGGCCACGTGACGGTCGCCGGGCGGCGCGCGAGCGGCTACGAAACCGAAATCACGCTGACCGGCACGCATCGCGGCCTGACCGTGCGCGGGCGCGCCGACGGCTACGACCCGGCGGCGAACCGGCTGGAAGAGGTCAAGACGCATCGCGGCGATCTCGAACGCATGCCCGCCAATCACCGCACCTTGCATTGGGCGCAGGCACTCGTCTACGGCCATTTGCTATGCCGCGCGCGCGGGCTCGCCGGGTTGACGGTGGCGCTGGTGTACTTCGATATCGGCAGTCGGAAGGAGGTGCTGCTGACGCAAACGCATACCGCGCGCGACCTGGAGATTTTCTTCGTCGAGCAATGCGAGCGCTTTCTCGATTGGGCGGTGCAGGAAGAGGCGCATCGGGCCGCGCGCAACGCGGCGCTCGGTGCGTTGCAGTTTCCGCATGGGCAGTTTCGCAGCGGCCAGCGTGAGCTGGCGGTGTCGGTCTATCGCTCGGCGCGCGACGGCAAGCCCTTGATGGCGCAGGCGCCGACCGGCATCGGCAAGACGCTTGCGACGATTTTTCCGTTGCTCAAGGCGTGCGCGTCTGACCAGATCGAGCGGGTGTTCTTTCTGACCGCCAAGACGCCGGGCCGCGCGCTGGCGCTGGACGCGATCGACACGCTCCATCGAGGCGCCGGGCACCTGCCGTTGCGAACCCTCGAACTGGTCGCGCGCGACAAAGCCTGCGAGCATCCCGACAAAGCCTGCAACGGCGACGCCTGTCCGCTCGCGCGCGGCTTCTACGACCGGCTCGACGCGGCCCGCAGCGCCGCGCTGGCCGGCTCTCGCCTCACGCGCGCGGCGGTGCGCGAGGCGGCGCTCGCCCACGAGATCTGTCCGTATTATCTGGCGCAGGAACTGGCGCGCTGGGCCGACGTGGTGGTCGGCGATTACAACTACTACTACGACAGCAGCGCCATGCTGTACGCGCTCACGCAGATCAACCAGTGGCGCGTTGGCGTGCTGGTCGACGAGGCGCACAATCTGCTCGACCGGGCCCGCCGCATGTACACCGCGTCGCTCGATCAGGCAAGCTTCCGGCTCGCGCGCAAAACGGCGCCCGTCATCTTGCGCAAGCCGCTCGAGCGGCTGCAACGCGAGTGGAACGCCGTCAAACGCGCGCAGTCCGCGAGCTATCAGGTCTACACCGAGGTCCCCGGCAAGCTGCTCTCCGCTGCGCAAGACCTGATCGGCACGGTCACGGATCAACTGGCGGAAGCCCCGCTTTCCATCGACGAAGCATCGCTGCGCTTTTTCTTCGACGCCATGCATTTCGTCGCGCTGGCCGAGCAGTTCGGCGAGCATTCTATTTTCGACATCACGCTCGCCGCGGATCGTTACGCGCCCCGCGACAAAACCAGTGCCACGCTCTGCGTGCGCAACGTGATTCCCGCGCCGTTTCTCGCGCCGCGCTATGCAGCCGCGCGCACCACGGTGATGTTCTCCGGCACGCTCAGCCCGCATCATTTCTATCGCGACACGTTGGGGCTGCCCGAAGCGACCCAATGGCTCGACGTCGAAGGACCGTTTCGCGCTGAGCAGTTGCGGGTGCGCGTGGCCGGCAACGTCTCGACGCGCTGGCGCGACCGCGAGCGTTCGCTCGTTCCGATCGTCGATCTGATCGCTAGGCAATACGCGGCGCAGCCGGGCAACTATCTGGGCTTTCTGAGCAGCTTCGAGTACTTGCAGCGGGTGGTCGCGTTGATGCGCGAGCGGCACCCTGAGTTGCCGGTCTGGGCGCAGGAACCCGGCATGGACGAAGCGGCGCGCGACGCATTTCTGGCGCGCTTTCGCACCATGAACGAAGGCGTGGGCTTCGCGGTGCTCGGCGGCGCGTTTTCGGAGGGCGTCGATCTGGTGGGGCAGCAGTTGATCGGCGCGTTCATCGCCACGCTCGGTTTGCCGCAGATGAATGAGATCAACGAGCAGATGCGCCGCACGATGGAGGCGAAGTTCGGCAACGGTTACGACTACACGTATCTGTATCCCGGTTTGCAGAAGGTGGTGCAGGCGGCCGGGCGCGTGATCCGCACGGAGCACGACCAGGGCGTGGTGCATCTGATCGACGACCGGTATCGGCGGCCCGAGGTGCGGCGGTTGCTGCCGCGCTGGTGGGAGGTGCCGTAGCGCTCCGGCATGGCGGCGCTTTTCGAGTGCGCCTGCCTCTTTACCTCCCACGTAATCGACCCGCCTACTGTTGCCCGGCACAGTGGCGGTACGGCATCACGATTCTCGCTCGAGGCCGCAACGATGTTGCATGGGAGGCTTTTATGAACGCGACCGCACCGTATCTCGCCGACGAACCGAACACCATCCGCACCGCCGACAACACACGCCTTTTCTACCGCGAGTGGGGCGAGGGCACGCCGCTCGTGTTCCTCTCAGGCTGGACGCTGAACGCCGACATGTGGGCGTATCAGATGGAACCGCTGTCGCGGCTCGCTTGCCGCTGCATCGCCTATGACCGGCGCGGGCATGGCCGTTCTAGCGACCCGGGCCGAGGCTACGACTTCGACACGCTTGCCGGCGATCTGGAGAGCGTCCTGAACGCGCTCGATCTGAGCGGCGTCACGCTGGTCGCGCATTCGATCGCGAGCGGCGAAGTCGTGCGTTATCTGACGCGCTATGGTTCGGCGCGCGTGGCGCGCATTGCGTTGGTCGCGCCCGCCGCCACGCCGTATCTGCTGAAAACCGACGACAACCCGAACGGCATCGACGCCGCGCTATTCGAGCAGGGACGTCTCGCGCTGAGCCGTTCCTTCCCCGACTGGATCGAGGCGAACGCGGGACCGTACTTCGGGCCGGGCGTGTCGCGCGCGCCGCTCGACTGGACGATTCGCCTGATGCTGCAAACCTCGCATCAGGCCATGCTGGAACTGGCGCGCGTGCAGACCAGCACCGATTTTCGCGCGGAACTGGCGCGTGTCGAAGTGCCGTCGTTGATCCTGCACGGCGACCGCGACGCCTCCGCGCCGCTCGAGCTCACCGGGCGACCCACCGCGGCGCTGATACCCGGCGCGTCGCTGCAGGTCTACGAAGGCGCCGGTCACGGGCTCTACTTCACTCATGCGCAGAGGTTGAACCGGGATTTGCTGGCGTTCCTGGGCCGCCGGCCGGCTTAGGATCGACGGGCAACTGATCTTCCACCGGCGCGTCGGCTTGCTGAGCCGCGGCGGAGGCGGACGCTCGCGCATCGTCGCGCGCTTCGCCCTTGAGCGCTTCGCTGGGCGGCGCGGGGGGCGCTTCATCGGCCGCGATCCGCGCCGGCGCGCTGTCCGGATCCCACGTCAAGAGATTGCGCTGCGGGTTCGCGATCTCGATCCCGCGCTCGCGGAACTGGTCGAGAATGCGGCGGTTGATTTCGCGCTGCACGCCCCAGCGCGCGCTGTCGCGACACTGAATCTGGCCGGTCAGCGTGATGGCCGAGCCGTCCAGCGCATCGACGCCCCAGAAACTGAAGTCCGACAGGATGCCGTCCTTGAAACTATCGTCTTCGCGCAAGGCGGCGCCGATTTCCTTCAGCGTGCTGATGGCGAGATCGACGTCCTGGCCGAACACGATGTTGACCTTCACCGCCGCATTGCCGATGCCGCGATTGGTGTTGTTCACCGTGGATACCGAACTGAACGGCACCGTGTAGAGCGAACCATCGCCGCCGCGCAGCCGCACCGTGCGAATCGACAGATATTCGACCGTGCCCGACACGCCCGCGAGCGTGACCCAGTCACCCACCTGCATGGCGTTTTCCATCAACAGGAAAATGCCGGTGATGAAATCCTGCACCAGCTTTTGCGAGCCGAAGCCGAGCGCCACCCCGAAGATACTGGCGCCCGCTAGCAGCGGCCCGATATTCACGCCGAGTTCGCTCAGGCCGGTGAGCACTACCACCAGCGCGATCGCGCAGAAGAGCGCGCTGCGCAGCATCGGCAGCAGGGTGCGCAAGCGTGCGGCGCGCACGAGGTCGCCGCTCGTGGTCCAACGGTCCAGCCGCTGTTCGACCGACACGTTCACGCTTTCCCACACCAGCAGCGCGACGACGGCCGCCACGCCGATCGTGACGATCGCCGACGCGAGCCGGTGCCCGATCGTGCCGGTGCGAAACAGGTCGGCCACGTGTACGCCCCATACCTGCAACAGCGCGAGCGCGGTCACCGCGCCGATGATCCAGGCCACGAGGCGTCGCACCAGCGGGTAATAGCGGTACGCATGCTGGTGCACGAGCGACTTCGCCGCGTCGTCCTGCACATGGAAGAGCCGGGCGAGCGCGCCGAACAGCACGATCGACACGACCCGCGCGCCCACCAGCACCGCCAGCGAAATGCCGCCGAGATGGAGCAGCGTCTCATAGCCGTTGCGCACGTCGAGCGCCCAGATGAACCATAGCGCCATCACGACGAACACCGCGAACCAGGCCCAGACTTCGGCGAGCACATTGCCGGCCATCTCCAGCGATTTGCGCGCGGCAACGCGCTTGCGGATCAATTCGCCGACCGGATTCGCGCATTGCAGCAGCAGGATCGAGATCATGATGTGACCGGCGAGCGCGACCACTTTCATCAGCGCGAGATGTGCCGCGTCGTTCAACCCGAGGGACTGGGCGATCTCCGCGAGCGCCGAACCGGCGCCCACCACGCTGACGATCCGCACGATCCAGCGCTGCACGAAGACTGCCCACGCATCGCTCATGCGCAGCAGGCGCAGGCGCGGCGCGGCCGGTTGCAGGAAGAATCCGCCGCCGACCACGATCACGCGGCACAGCACGTAGATGTCGATGAGCGAATCGAGTGCGCGGTCTTGCGGCGTGCCGTCATCGGCGAAGATCGACATCAGCGCGCTCGCCGCGCCGACGAACACCACCAGCGGCAACAGCCGCAGCACCAGGGTCAGCAGCGCGCGCGGCAGGCGCTGCAGCAGCGTCCAGTGATGTTTGGCGCTCTGCCTGCCTTTGACTTCGCTGAGCTTGCCGTTGGCCGAGGTGGCTGCCGATGTGCCGGCCGGCACGGCCGCGGCTTTCGCCTGTGCTGCCGCGACTGGAGAAGGCGGGGAAACGGGCAGCGGCGGCGCGGCGCTCGGGGTGTCGGCGGCTTGGGGCGCGACGTCCACGGGCAGATCGGCTTGCGGCGCGTCGTCCTGGTCGCCCGCTTCACGGCGCGCGGCCAGCGCCTTGTAGGCGCGGCGCAACAGCCGGCGCGCGAGCCATTCGAGTACGAGGGCGGGTATCAGCGCGGCCAGCAGCGACCAGGCGACCCGGCCCAGTACCGCGCGCGCTTGCGGGCTGGTCGATTGCCACTGCCACCAGGCGCGCACCGATGAGACATCCAGCAGCGCTCCGACCGAACTGCGCGCGGACTTGCCGAGGCGCACGGCCCAATGCGCGCCCTGACGGGCCACTTGCGAAGCAAGGCCATTCGATTTGAACGCCGCCGGCACGAGGGCGGCGGCGCCGCTCGCCGCCGCGGGCGCCGACGCGGCCGTGGGCGCGGAAGCAGGCGGCGCGCTGAGGGCGCCGGCGGCGGCGATGGCCTGCAGCGTATCGGCAACCTGCGCGCGGCGCTTGGGATCGTTGAGGACGGCGAGCGCCTGGCGAGCCTGTTCGGGCGTGAGCGTCACCCCGGGACCGGAGGCCGACGAGGCGGGTGCGGCGGGTGCGGCCGCGGCGAAGACCGGCGGCGCGCCCAGGGCGAGAAGAAAGAAAAAGCAGGCTTGGAGTAGTTTGCGCATAGGGTTTAAAGCGGGGGCAGAAGCGGATGCCTGTGCCGGTACGGACGGATTGGTTCAGCGGCGTGACCCTGAACCGACAGGGCTCGGGCCGTACAAGTTCCTCCGGCGGCCGGCGCGCGCGGCGCGGGAGGTCTGGAAAGGCTGACGCAACGGCACTTCCGAATAGCAAAAACCCGGCCTGTCAGTCAGCGCCGGCCTGCCGGATGTCGGCCGTCATGCTCGGGAATTCCCGAGCCGACGTGCAGGGCCTGAGGGCACGCGCCGCGGTGACGATTTCGGTGAAATCGCGCGCCATGTGAGCGGCGTGTCGACCCGCCGCTCGACGCCGCACGATTGCAATCACGCCGCCGCATGCACCGGCGGCACGCCCAGGGTGCCCGCCGCGACTTCGGTGAAGGTGCGCTCTTCGCGCAGAATGAAACGCTTCGTTTGGGCCATCACGAAGTTCTCGCGCGCCTCGGCATCGGTGCGCAATCTCGCGCGGTACGCTTCGTAGGCCGCGAGGCTGTCGAATGCAATCAAGCCCCATGCAATGTCGTTGGTCCCTTCGTGCGGCAGGAAGTAGCCAACCAGGTGGCCGCCGCAGCGCGGAATAATGCGGCCCCAGTTGCGGGCGTATTCGTCGAAGGCATCGCGCTGGAACGGATCGATCTGATAGCGGATGAAGCAGGTTATCGTCATGTGCAAGCTCCCGGTGGGTCCAGGGTCGAGGGTCGTGGTTTGAAGCACCATGCCTGCAGTATGGCGGGCGCCGCGCGGCGACGTTTCAGCGCGATCTGAACTGTGGATGGATGGCCGTGCGCGCGCCGTGGGTCCGGCGTCGCGACTCTAAAGCGGCCGTTGCGAGCGGATCGTCAAGGCCGCCAGTGCCGCGCCGGCCAACGCGCACAACGCCGACACCAGCGCCACCGCGCGCAATGCCGCGCCGAGCGCGTCGGTCTGCGCGCGCGCCAGACCGGGCTGCGCTCGCGAAGCGTCCAGCTGGGTTTGAGCCGTAGCCGGTGCGGCTTCGGCTTGCGTCGCCCGCCCAGCCGCTTGTGCATCCCCCGGCTTTGCATCCGGCGTACCGTGCTCAGCGGCCGGTGGCGCGGCGTCCGAACCCCTCCCGGCTTGCGCCAGGCTCGCTGCCGCGCGCGCCGCCCGCGGCACATGCAGGGCATCGAGCCGCGCATCGAGCGCCGCATCGTGCGACCACACGAACACGATGCCCAGCACCGCGATCGCCAGCAGGCTCGCCACCCGCGCCACCGCGTTATTGATGCCCGACGCGACGCCCGTGCGCGCGGCGGGCACGGCGCTCATCACCGTTGTCGTGAGCGGCGCCACAGTGATGGTCATGCCGAGTCCGAGCACGGCCAGCGCGGGAAGAAAGCCGCGCCAGTATTCGCCGCGCACCCACGGCAATGCGAGCATCGCGAAGCCGGCCGCGGCGACGACCGGGCCCACGCTCAGCAGGACCCGCGCGCCGTAGCGGGTCGTCAGGCCGCCGGTAAACCGCGACAGCAGGCCGATGGTTACCGGCACCGGCAATAACGCCGCGCCCGCCTGGGTCGCGCTGTAACCATAGGCGCGGATCAGCGTGAACGGCAGGAAGAACAGCGCGCCGCCCAGCCCGAAGTAGACCAGCAGCGTGACCAGATTGGCCCCGACGAAGTCGCGCGAACGAAACACGTCGAGCGGCATCATCGGATTGCGGGTTTTCGCTTCAATCGCGACGAAAGCGCTCAGCACCAGCAGGCCGCCCAGCACCGACGCCAGCACCCAGCGGTCGCCGAAGCCGCGCGCGGAGGCGAGGGTCAGGCCGTAGGTCAAGGCGCCAAGCCCGGCGGTGGCCGTGGCCGCGCCCGCCCAGTCGAGGCGGGGCGCTACATGTCCTGCGGACGGGGAGAGCCGGGTGGCCGGGTCGCCTTCGTCGTCCTGCCGGCTGTCCGGCACGGCCATGACCGCCAGCGCGACGGTCGCGCAGGCAATCGGCACGTTCAGGAAGAAAATGGCCCGCCACGAAAACGCGTCGACGAGCCAGCCGCCCGCCACCGGACCGAGCGCCGAGGTGATCGCGCCCACGCCCGCCCACGTGCCGATTGCCTGGCCGCGCTCGGTGTCGTCGAACACCGCGCCGATGATGGCGAGGCTGCTCGGCACCAGCAACGCCGCGCCCACGCCTTGCACGGCGCGCGCGGCGATCAGGGCGGCGGCGCCCGGCGCGAGGCCGCAGCCGATCGAGGCCAGGGTGAACAACCCGATTCCGGCGATGAACACCGTGCGCCGGCCGAGCCTGTCGCCCAGCGAGCCGCCCACCAGCACCAACGCGCCGAGAAACAGCAGATAGGCGTCGACGACCCACTGGATCGCCGCGACGCTGGCGCCCAGTTCGGTCTGGATGGACGGCAGGGCGACATTGACCACGGAACCGTCGATGAAGGCCATGCTCGAGCCGAGAATGGTCGCGGCCAGCGCGAGTTTTTTACGCCGGCACGGGTGAACGAGACTGGCAGGGTGCGCGCGGATGGCGAGCGCATCGCACGGGCTCGCCTGAGCGGGCAGGACTGACGAGGAACGGCGCTCGAGCGCCGGTGCGTGCTGGTCGGCCACGTCCGCTCCCGGATGGATGAACGGCCTTCAGCATAACAATGCCGGCGTGCCGACGATAGGCGCGCGAGGCGTCATTGCGGCGCCATTTCACGTCATCCAGGGGATGACGCGCGGTGAGACACCGCCCGGACTCGACGGAATGGAGCGACGCAGCCGCGACGCGGAGCGAACGCGGGTCAAGCGCAGGTCAAGCGCAGGTCAAGCGCAGATCAAGCGCAGGGTCACACCAGCGAAGGCGCCTTCCGCTCCGCCTCGTCGTCGGCATCCGCGCCGCCGCCGGGCGTCGAGGCGCGTCCGGCCGGCGGTTCCTGGTGCAGCCGGTTGGCGTGCATCAGCCGGTACAGCGTGGCTCGCGAAATGCCGAGTTCAGCCGCCGCCTCGGACAACTTGTAGCCATGCCGCTGCAAAGCGTGCTCGATGGCGTTTTTCTCGGCCTTGCTGCGAATCTCCGCCAGCGTCACGGCCGGTCCATTTTCGGCTTCCGGCAGACCCAGATCGCCGGCTGTGATGAAGCGGCCCTCGCTCATCACCACGGCGCGGCGTACGCAATTGATCAGTTCGCGCACGTTGCCCGGCCACGGATAGTTCGACATGGCGACGATCGCATCGCTCGACAGCCCGCGCAGTTTGCGCGCGCCGTCCTGCTTGTACATGCTGAGCGCATAGTTGGCGAGCAGCTTGATGTCGCCGCCGCGCTCGCGCAGCGGCGGCTCGACGAGGCGCAGCACGCACAGGCGGTGATACAGGTCGGAGCGGAAGCGCCCGTCTTCGACCGCTTTGTCCAGATCGACGTGAGTCGCCGAAATGACCCGGACGTCGACCTTGATCGGCCCATTGCCGCCCAGCCGCTCGATCGTGCCTTCCTGAAGGAAGCGCAACAACACTGCCTGGCACTCGTGCGGCATATCGCCGATTTCGTCGAGAAAGAGGGTGCCTTCGTGAGCGCTCTCGATCCGGCCGATCTTGCGCTGGAGCGCGCCCGTGAAGGCGCCGCGTTCGTGGCCGAACAGCTCGGCTTGCAGCAGGCTCGGCGGGATCGCCGCGCAATTGATCGCGACGAAGGCGCGCCCGGCGCGCGGCGAGCGTTCATGAATGGCCCGGGCGGTCAGCTCCTTGCCGGTGCCCGACTCGCCGGCGACGAACACCGGCGCGTCGGTCACGCCGCATTTGTCGATACGGCGGTACAACTGCTGCATGGCTTCGCACTGCCCGACCATGCCGTGGCGGCCGAGCGACGGCTCCGGCGCGACTTCCACATGCCGCAGACTCGACAGGCCATGCGCGTGGCCGAGCGCGAACACGAGCCGCTCGTTCAGCCACGGCCGTGTCACGAAGTCAAAGCAATAGTCGAGGATGAAGCGGCTGACCAGTTCGTTCTCCGCCTGACCCGGCGCGATCTGGGCGACCCAGTTGGTTTCGACGCGCCGCATGCAGGACGCCAGCGCGGACAGATGTTGGGAGGTGCACTCGCCCGGCAGTTCGACGAGCCCCACCTTGATATTGCCGCGCTCGATCATGCGTTCGGCGACGGCCGTGCTCTTTGCATGCACCGCCTGCCAGCCAGAAGCCGCCAGAAAGGCGGTGAGTTTCTGATCCGGCGAATTCGACACATATAAAACGGTTCGTTCCGTGTCGAGATGCGTGCAAGTCGTATTCATGTTACCCCCGGTTCGATGCTGCTCTCAGGACTGCTCTGCAATGTACTTCGACAAACCGGCAAGCTGCCGGCTTCCGGCCAACTGAGCCAGCCGGTCCGTTTGCGCGGACCCGGCCGGGGATTACGCCGCCGCGGGCACCGGCTTTTCGCAGCCGGGCGGCGACGGACTCACGGTAGCGGCAATCACGGGGAGCATGGAGCAGGCGGCGCGAGCCGCGAGGTGCTACACATCGGACGGGTGGCGCAACCAGTGTTCACCGTTGTAACGCCAGACGACCTTTCCCCGAATTACATCAGCCGTTTTTACCTCGTTGGCCTGATACAGGCGCTCTATGTGGCGCATGGGCTTAACGATAAGCGAAACTGCTTTCGAGCGCCATATAAACAAGTCTGGATTAAGAAAGGTTTTTTTGCATCATGTCGTCTGTTCTGGCGGTTCAAAATCCGACGGTCAAGTACCGCTGTGCGCGGTGTCCAACACAGTATTGAATTCCGTTCCGCGGCGCTGGTGAAATCGCACATTCGTTCGAGATTTGCGTTGTCTCACGCCTGCGACACATCGGGCAGCACGCTCTATTTACCGGTAGGGTTCCGAAGGGTCGGCATGATTGACCGGAGGGCGGCGCATTCCGCGGCGCCACGCGGCCGCGCGCGGCGCTCTGGCGAGCCAGACACGCGTTGCGGCCTTCCGCGGTCCGCGCGCAGTTCCGCCAAACACGTATCGAATTCGAATCAACGCGCGATGCGAATGGCGGCCCACAGGGGTGCGCCGCAGCAAAAAACGCGGCGCGACAAGGATTTGAACCTGCCTGGCATAAGCGTTGCAATAAGCTATTCACAGCGAATGCGTCGCCGCCCGGCCCATGCACGGGGAAGCCAGATAAGAGAAGGCTGGCGGCAACTCAGCGACTGCGTGGGCGCGGCGGGCAAAACCAATGCGTCTTACGAGGGTACGGCGGGGCCAACAAAAGAAACGGCATTCATAAAGAAACCGGGCGAACGACCGGTCAGGTGTACCGATCATCCGCGAACGGACGACGTTGAACGTCGACCTCGCAAAAAACAACAGATAGCGCCGTCGTGAGGCGGGCGATACATACAACAGCGAAAGGGCAGCGAGGGGCAGCGAGGGGCAGCGAGGGGCAGCGAGGGGCAGCGAGGGGCAGCGCACGGTCAAGGACCAACCGGGCGCGACGAGGCGGGGAGGAACGGCCGGAGTCTCCATAGAGAGGCGCAGGTTACGAGGTGGACCGGGCGCCGTGTCCGCGCATGCGCGGGCACGGCTCACCTGGACACGGCCTTGAAAAGAGCATCATCTTTCGGGGGTTGTCATGACCACATTTTTCAAGTCTGCCGGCGCAGCACAGCCGGCGCGTCAAATCGCCGTGCGCTCAGGCGGCGCCATTTATCAACGGCATATCGCCGCGCCGCGCGCATTGTTCGCGGCGCCGCCGGCCGATCTACTGACGCTGGTGATCGCCGAGGCGGTCAAGCGCAAGGCGCAGGCGGAGATCCAGCGCGAGGCGTTACGCGACGCGATGTATGAGATGCCGGTATCTCCGGAGCGAAACCACGATCGCGGGGCGGACATTCGCCCTTGCGATTCCGACGAATGATCAGAACCCAGACCGTGATCGCGGTGGCCTCGGCAACCGGAGGGCGGCTAAGCGGCGGAGAGCCGGCATGATCGACATCTTCCTGATTTCATCCGGCACGGAGCGCGCGCCGCACATCGTCGCGCGGCTCGAGGCAAGCGGCGTGGCCTACCGGCTGCGCACCGCTCACGGCTCGGCCCGGCAACTGCGCGCGCACGCCCGTGCGATCCGCAGCGCCGAACTGCTGATCGTCGACGATGTCGAGTTGAGCGCGCGCGACCTGGACGGCATCGAGGAGGCGCTCGCCTGCACGCCGGCGCTGCACTGCGTGCTGATGACGCCGGCGCCGTCCACGGCCTTGCTGGGCGCGGCGATGCGCGTCGGCGTGCGGCATGTGCTGGCGTGGCCGCTCGACGCCGACGAGATCACCACCATCCTGATCCAGGTCGACGCGCGCAAGAACGCGAGCGGGCGACGCGTGGGCCGCGTCGTTTCGCTGGCTTCGAGCAAGGGCGGCAGCGGCACGACGCTGATTGCCGTGAATCTCGCGTACTCGCTCGCCGCGTTGAGCAACCGGCGTGTGCTGCTGATCGACCTGAGCCAGCAGTTCGGCGACGCCAGCCTGCTGATGGCCGACAAACCGCCGCCCACCACACTTGCCGATCTCTGCTCCCAGGCGGAGCGTCTCGACGCCGCGCTACTCGAATCCTGCGTGATGCATGTTCACGCGAATCTCGATGTGCTGGCGGGTGCGGGCGATCCGCTCAAGGCAGCGGAGTTGCTGCCGGCCCAGCTGGAGCGCATTCTCGCGCTGGTGCGCGAGCGTTACGACGCGGTGTTGATCGACATTGGCCAGAGCCTCAATCCGCTCACCATCCAGGCGCTCGATCACAGCGATGTGATTTGCATGGTGGTGCGCCAGAACCTGCTTTACCTGCACGGTGGGCGCCGCATGCTGGATATTTTCAGGGAACTGGGTTACCCGGCGAGCAAGGTGCGGGTGGTGGTGAATCAATACGAGAAGAACGCCCAGATCAATCTTCCGAAGCTCGAACAGACGCTTGGCGCGAAGGTCGCGCATCAGCTTCCACGCGATGAAAAGCAGGCCAACGAGGCGCTCAGCCGCGGCGTGCCGCTGGTGACGTCGGCGCGCGACAGTACGCTCGCGCAAGGCATCAGCCTGCTGGCGGACATGCTATGGCCGTCCAGCGCGGAGCGCCGCAAAGGTGTGATCGGCCGGCTGTTCGCGTCGCAGCCGAACGTGCCGCCGCAGCTCAAGCCCGGGCATTGAGCTGCCGAGGCGAGGCGCGATCTGCTACGTTAGTAGATAGTCCGCGCGCCCGTGGCATGATCTGGGTGGAAGGAAGCACCGGGTGAAAGCCCGGCCCGCCCGATCACTCTCAAGAGCGTCCCTTTGCGCGCCGCATCGCCCATGCAAAACCAGTCCAGCGGTTTCACCGATATCGCGTCGATCCTCGCCAATCCGATTCTCAACACGGATTCGTACAAGGCGTCGCACTATCTGCAATATCCACCCGAAGCGTCGGCGATGTTCTCGTATATCGAATCGCGCGGCGGGCGCTACGATCGCACGCTGTTCTTCGGTTTGCAGATGCTGATCAAGGAATATCTGTGCCGCCCGGTCACGCCGGCCATGATCGAGCAGGCCAGGGCATTTTTCACCGCGCACGGCGAGCCGTTCAACGAGGCCGGCTGGCGCTACATCGTCGAACACCACGGCGGCTACTTGCCGGTGCGCATTCGCGCGGTGCCGGAGGGCTCGGTCGTGCCGGTGCACAACGTGCTCGTCACGGTCGAATGCGACGATCCGCAGGTGTTCTGGCTGGCTTCGTATCTGGAAACCATGCTGCTGCGCGTGTGGTATCCGATTACGGTGGCGACGCAAAGCTGGCATCTGCGCAAGACGATCCGCGGCTATCTGCTCAGGAGCAGCGACGACCTCGCCCAATTGCCGTTCAAGCTGCACGACTTCGGCGCGCGCGGGGTGTCGAGCGCGGAGTCGGCGGCGATTGGCGGCGCGGCGCACCTGGTCAGTTTCATGGGCTCGGATACCGTGCTCGGCGTGGTCGCGGCGAACCACTACTACCACGAGGCGATGGCGGCGTTTTCCGTGCCCGCGGCGGAGCACAGCACGATCACCTCATGGGGCCGCGAGCGGGAAACCGACGCGTATCGCAACATGCTTGCGCAGTTCGGCAAGCCGGGCGCGATCGTTTCGGTGGTGTCCGATTCCTACGATCTGTTCGCCGCGCTCCGCGTCTGGGGCACGGAGTTGAAGCAGGCGGTGCTCGACTCCGGCGGCATGCTCGTGATCCGGCCGGACTCCGGCGACCCGCGGACGATCGTGCTGCACACCATGCAGGCGCTCGAGGCGTCGTTCGGCTCGGCGGTGAACGGCAAAGGGCGGCGCGTGCTCAACAACGTGCGTGTGATTCAAGGCGACGGCGTGAATCCCGACTCGATCGAAGCGATTCTCGCCGCGATGGACGAAGCCGGTTTCGCGACGGACAACATCGTGTTCGGCATGGGCGGCGCGCTGTTGCAGCAGATCAACCGCGATACGCAGCGCTTTGCGATGAAATGCTCCGCGATCCGCTTAGGCGACGTGTGGCACGACGTGCTCAAGGATCCGGTCACGGACGCCGCGAAGCGCTCGATGAAAGGGCGGCTGACGCTGCTGGTGAATCGGCGCACGGGCGAGTATCGAACGGCGGCACTGCCTGTCACGTGGGACGAACGCATGGTTGAAGGTGATTGGGACGAGGCGCTGGTGACGGTTTTCGAGTCCGGCCAGTTGCTGGTGGAGGAAACGCTCGCCGGGATCAGGCGCCGGGCTCACGCGCACGAAGCCTGATGCACGCCGCCCGCTTGCCAGACCGCAACGCCTGAAGCGCGGATATCGATCCGGCACCGCGCGCCTTCACGCAGCCGGGTCTCTTCGTTGGCGATATCGAAACGGACGCCGGCGATATTCACGCGGACATAGCGCTCGCCGCGCCGCAACTCGACCGCGTCGACCACACCGGCATGCATGCCTTCGTCCGTCACGACGATGGCGTGCGACGACACGCGCCACATGACCCGCTCGCCGGCAGTGAGAGCAAACCCGCTGCCGCCCGTGGCAAGCATGAGGCCCCGCGCGATCTCCACCTGGCCCGAAGCGCTCATCACCCCTTCGCCGACGTTGTGCAAGCCGAGCAGGCCGGCCACGCGCATGGAAGCCGGCCGCTCGAACACGGCGTCGATAAAGCCCGCTTGCAACACACGGCCCTGTTCGACCACCAGTACTTCGTCAGCCAGCAGCGCGGCTTCATCGGGATCGTGCGTGACGATGATCGTCACCGCCGCGATCTCGCGCTGCAGAGCCTGCAACGACTGCTGCAAGCGGCGTCGCCGCGGAGTATCGAGCGCGGCGAAAGGCTCGTCGAAGAGCAGCAGTTCGCTGTGCCGTGTCAGCGCTCGCGCCAGCGCGACCCGCTGACGCTGGCCAAACGACAGTTGACGCGGCAGGCGCGCGACCAGCCGCGCGAGGCCCAGATGGTCGAGCCAGTAGCGCGCGCTGGCGGGGTCGGCGTCGGCGGGAAAGGCCAGTTGCTGCGCCACCGTCATATGCGGGAACAGGCCGTAGTCTTGCGGCATATAGCCGATCTGCCGACGTTCGGGTGGCAGCGTGTTCAATTGCGTCGTGCCGAGCGTCACGCTGCTCGACGCGTTGGACTCCAGCCCCGCGATCAGACGCAGCGCCAGCGACTTGCCCGAACCCGACGGTCCGATGATCGCGAGGCGCCGCGTGAGCGGCGTCCATGCGATGTCGAGATCGAACGCGCCGAGCCGCCGCTGCAAATGAAAGGCGAGGCGCAGGTCCGCGCTTTCGCCGCGGCTCGCGGTCGGGTCCGCGCCGGGTTCCAGTGCGTCGTCGCCGTGTTCGGTCTGTTCGAGCGCGCTCTTTTGCCGAAGGCTGTAGATCGACAGCGCCGCGCATACGATCGCGATGGCGAGCGTCGGCAGTAATAGCGGCATCATCGCCGGCAACCCCTGGCCGCCGAATACCACGTACGTATAGACCGGCAGCGAATAGGGGTGATAGGCCACCATCACGGTCGCGCCGAATTCGCCGAACGCGCGCAGCCACGCGAGTGCGAGTCCCGCGCGAATCGCCGGCCACGCAACCGGCAACATGACCCGGAAAAAACGGCTGCCGGCGTGATGGCCGAGGGTCGCGGCCACGTCGTCGAGCACCGGGTCGACGGCGGCGAACGCGGACTTGGCGGCAATGATCAGGAACGGTGCGGCGACGAAGACTTCCGCGAGCACGATGCCGGCGAACGAATCCGTCAACCTGCCGTGCGTCACCTGACCGACCCAGCTATACGGGCCGAGCAGAAACAGCAGCAGCACGCCGCTCGTGAGCGGCGGCAGCGCCAGCGGCAACTGCACGAAGAAACCGAGTAGCGCCACTTTGCGCGAGTTCGAACGCGCGAGGAAATAGCCGAGCGGCACGCCGCCCAGCAAAATCGCCAGCGAGGCGACGCTGGCGCTCGCCGCCGAGATCCCGACCGCCGACCACGTGGCGCGCCAGTCGACGTTCGCCCAGTCCGCCGCGCCGAGTTGCGGCACGCTCGCGATAAACGGCGCGCACAGATAGACGGCCAGCAGCGCCGCCAGCCACAGCAGCGGACGCGCAGCGGTGCGTTTTGCCGTGCTCACTGCGTGGCGGCGTCGATCACGGCTTGCAGCGAAGGCGGCATGGCTTGCAGGTTGCCGCTCACCGTCGGTTTGACGACGTCCACGCCGTGTTGCTTGAGCAGCGCGCGGCCTTGCGCGCTCAACAGGAAGTCGGCGAAGCTGCTCGCGCCTTCGCGGTTCGGCGCGTCGCTGAGAATCGTCAGCGTGTAGCTGGCCTTGGCCTGCAATTCGGGCGCCGGGCGGATCGCCGGAATCTTCAGGTCGGACGTTTCGGTGGAATAGAAAAAGCCGGCGTCGAGCTGGCCGGATTGCAGGCGGCCGACCAGCGTTTCCTCAGGCAAGACCTGCTCGGGGTTTTCGGCTGCGCCGAGCGTCTTCTGCACGAGGTCCGGCTGGTGGTAGAGCTGCGCGGCCCGGTTCATCATCTCGACGGTGAACGCGCCCTTCGGGTCGAGCTTCGGATCGGTCCGGCCGATGCGGATGCCCGGTTCCTGCAGCACCTGGTCCCAGCGCTTGCTCGTGAACCCGGCCGCGAATTTGCTGCGCGGGTTGTAGCCGATCATCAACGGCGATTCGGCGAAGCTCACGTACCACGTGACATGATCGCCGTTCGCCGCGCCCATCAGGCTGTCGTTCACCTTGGGGCTCGCGCTGATGAACACGTCGCCGCGGCGCAGCTGGCCCTTGATCTCATTGGCGATCTTGTTCGAGCCCGCCGCATAGCCGCGGAAATGCTGGCCCGTGGCCTTTTCGAATGCCGGGCCGATGCTGCGCTCCATCAGATTGACGAGCGAGCCGGCGTACAGCACGTTGACCGTGTCGTCCTGCGCCAGCGCAGGCGTGGCGGCAACCATACCGGTGACGACCAGGAAAGGAGCGAGCAGCTTGCGAATCATGCGACAACCCCGATACGTTATTAAGAGCGCTATATTACGACGTCGCCGCGTTGCGTGCTGTGACGCCGCCGGTCGCTTCAAGCGGGCGTCATTACCGCGTAATATACGCGCGGATATAACGTGATGCCGGCCGTTCGGGCGTCGATGCTGGAGATAAGCGCGTATGGATCAAGTGAATGTGACTGCCGCGCCCGCCGTTACGGGCGCGCTCGTGCTGAGCGGGCAATTCAAGCGGCCGCTTTCGTTCGGCCTCGATCAACTCAGGCGCTACGAAAGCGTGGTGGCCACGCCGTTCGATCTGCGCTGCTATACGACGAACCGCCTCATCCGCACCGTCGAGCCGTATCGCGGCGTGCGTCTGACGACGCTCATCAATGAAGCGGGTCTGCCCAACAGCGTGCCGGGCGAATTCAAGCGCACGGTGTTCGTCGCGGTGGGACATGACGGCTATCTCGTGACGTTTTCATGGCATGAACTCTTCAACACGCCCGTCGGCGAAAACGTACTGGTGGCCTACGAATGCGGCGGCCGTGCGCTCGACGCCGAAGACGGCGCGCCGATCCTGTTTTCCGGATCGGACATCCTGCCGGCGCCGCGCCATGTCAAACGGCTCGCGCGAATCGAGGCGCACGTTTTGACCTCTTCGGCCCAGCTGCACGCGAGCCATGAGCGGCATGCGTAACAGGGCCCGCCGGTCCTCATCCTGTTGCCGCCTGTCTGACGATCCGCTTGCGCGGGTTGCCGGTGCTGCCATCCGCATCCGGTATGAACGCGCCGCCGTTGCCGCAAGATGCGCAGGTTGCGGCGCGGGTGGCCGCCTGGCTGAATGCCGCGAAGGACGCCAGGTCGCCCGATACCCAGCTTTTCCCAAACTGGTCGCCGCGCGTGAGGTGCGCAACGAACTCGCGCTGCTCGGCCTTCAGTCGACGGCGTCGCGCGCAGTGCTGGCGCGGCATTTCACGCGCTCCGACGCGGCCGCCGTGCCGCCACCATCGGCCGACGCCGGCCGCCACGCTGAATTCGTCCGCACGCTCCACGCGCTGTTGCTCACGCACGCCAGCGCCGCCGTCGATGCGCACGACGCGCAGTGTCTCGCGTCGATCATCGCCCATGCCTGTTTGCACCCGGATCATCTGTGGCGCGACCTCGGGCTCGCCGGCCGCGACGAAGTCATCCGGATGCTCCACGCCATTTCCCGACCCTCGTGGCGCTAAACGTCGCCGACCTGCGGTGGAAGAAATTCCTCGCGCAGCACCGGGCGCTGTCACTGGGCCTACGGCCCGGCCCGGCGCCGGGTTGTCCCGGTTGCGAAGACTATGGGCACTGCTTCCCCTGCCCGCGTTGATGGCGGCTTGGCCGCGGTGGCGGCACGAGATGGTTCGTGTATCCTTTCGCGCATGGCCGACACCCCAAAAACCAAACCCGCCTCCGCGGCGAAGAAAGCCGCGAAGGCGCGGCCCGAAGTGCGCTTCAGAATGCGCATCCGCAGCGCAGACGCGGTCGCATTAGGACCGGGCAAAGTCGCATTGCTCGAAGCCGTGCGCGAATTCGGCTCGATCTCGGCTGCGGCGCGCAGCCTCGGTATGTCGTACCGGCGCGCGTGGCTGCTGATCGACGAACTGAACCGTTCGCTCAAGTCGCCTGCCACGCATTCGGAGCAGGGCGGCCAGAGCGGCGGAGGCTGCACGCTGACGCCCGTCGGCGAAACCATCATTCGTCTGTATCGCGACGTCGAAGTCGAGGCGCAGCGAAGTTGCGCGAAACAGATTGCCGAACTGACCCGGCTGATCCGCTCCTGAGCGGTCCAGGGCGCCAGGGCACGTCTAGCCGTGCCGCAGGCAAAATGACGTGGGCGTCGGATTGCCGAGTTGCGCGAGATTCTCGGGATGCAGGCGGGCCATCAACTCGACGAAGCTCGCCACGCTCGCCGTGCGCAGCGGGTGGTAGTCGATCCGATGGCGCTCGCAAACCCGTTTGAGCGTGTTCATCGAATCATGATCGACGCAGTCAACCGGAAACACGACCAGATCCGCACCCGGCAACGCCGCGGCAAGCAGGCCTTTGCGATCTTCCACGCCGCCGTCGTGCACGACCAGATCGCCGCCGGCCGCTTCCACCAGTCGCTTGAGCGCAGCGTTGGAGCCCGGCCGGCCACCCACATACACGATCCGCTTGCTGCGCACGCTGTCGAGGCTCGCCCGCCGCGCGCCCGCTCCGCTCGCCGCGCTGGCGGCATGCACCGTCGCGTGTTCGAGGGCGTCGCATTCGTCTTGCACCAGCTTGAGCAGCGTCAGCGTCTGGTCGTAGCGCTTGCGTAGCGCGAGCGCCGCGTCCTGTTCCGCGAGCACGCGCTGTTCCGCGGCCTCGCGGCGGTTCGTATGCAGTGCGACACGCTGATCGGCATCGGCCAGCTTGTCACGCAGCCGTTGCACCTCGGCTTCGAGGCCGGCGGCGTCGGGCGGCGTCTGAAGGGATGTCTGTGCCGTCAACCGGGCGATCTGCTCGTTGAGCGCGGCAATCGACGCGTCGCGTTGCAGGCTGAGTTCCTGCAAACGGCTCTGCTGTCGGTCGATTTTCTCTTTCAATGCGGCGTTTTCTTCTTCCAGCGCGACGAGCCGGCGAATGTCCGCCCGATTGGCAGCGCCGACCAGATGCGACAGCATGTGCAATTCGCCGAACGCTTTCTGGCGCACGGGCATGGTTGCGCACGGATGCGTCATCAACGCCCAATAGGCCGGCGGGATGTCGCCGCTTTTCAGTGCTTCATCCCAGAGCTCGAGCAGGGTGACGTCGTCGGTGGCTCTGTCGAAGCGGCGGATTGCGCCGGCATAGTGTTCGTCGAGCAGCTTGTGCAGCGCTTTGGCGGCCGCCCCGCCTTCGATCGCGAGTTCGACTGCCGAATGATGAATCTGCAGATCGCTCGCGTCGTGACGATCGAGCGCCGTAAATTTGGGCACCAGCTTGCGCAGTTCGTGCGTGCCCAGACACGTGCCGATGATCGAGCAATGCAAATGGCTGTCGAGTTCGGCGAGGCGCGCGCGCCGTTTGGCGTGAGGGAACGACACCTTGGCGGGCGTGCAGCACGGATCGGCGCGCATGCCGGTAACGGCGAGTTCGTCGCCGGACAGTTTCAGGCGTGGGGGCTGGGCGAGACGGAACGGGGGCGTGGGCATGGGGATCTCGAATCCGGTTCGGTGTCAGGCGGATTGAAGGTGCGTGCGAACGTACGTGCGAAGGTACGTGCGACTGTGCGCGCGAAGGTACGTATGAAGGTGCGTGTAAAGCGCGCCGCGCACATTCGCCGCGCGAGCGCGGTCGGCGATATATTCGGCAAGATATAACGGTGGGCGAGAGAAAACGTTCATCTGCGGTGGTCGCGAATCAATCGTTGGAGCGGGCGAGGGCGGGTTCGGCGGCGTGGGTCTTGTGCCGTACCGCGCTGGCGGCGCTCAATTCGCCCGCCGCCCATGCGTGCTGGTCGAGCACATGGCCGACGCACAGGCCCACAAACGCCGCGTCGAGCCGTTCAAGTTCTGTGACCACCTTGCGTAGCGCAGCGAGATCGTTGCTGAACGTGTCGGAAAAAATCGCGTCGCGCAACTGTTCGGCGCAGCGCGCTTCCTCGATTGCCGCTTTCAGGTCGCGCAGACGCACGAACGCGGCCACGCTCGCCTGTTCGGCGAGGATCGACAGCAACTGGTTCAGCGAATGCGAGCCGGACGTGCCGACCGGGGCGAAATTCAACTGGTCGGCGGTCAGCATCAGCACGAAACGCTGCAGGCTGCCATAGAGCCGCCGGTAGGCGTCGACCACATCGCGGATCGATTCGGCGCGGCCGCGCTCGGACGCGGACTTCCCCGCGACGATGGTCGACGAGAGCTCGCTCGGCAAGCGCCCGAGGCGTCCCGCCGGGGCGGATGAAATGGATCGGCTGCGCAATGCGACTGGCTCCTGCCTGCTTGTTTCGGCTCATGACGCGCGGCTGGCGCACACGCTGAAAAACGTGCTGAAAGACGCATTGAAAGACGCGCCGCCACACACCACGAAGCCTACCGTGATATTCGGCAGGATATAACGAAAAGCGGCCGGCGTGTTGAGCAGAAGTCGTTTGCCGCCGCGTCAGGCCGGTTTCAGGCCGATTTTCAGGCAGGCGTCACCTGTGCCGGACGAAGTCGAGAAACGCCTTCACGGCCGGGGCCCGCTCGTACTTCCGGAAGGCAATCGCGATCTCCGAAGCGATGGGTTGACCGGCGATACCCCGATACACCACACCCGGCAACGCGATGCAGTCGGCCAGCGTATGCGGCACGACGGCGACGTAGCCGCCGAGCGACACACAGGCCAGCACCGAGGCGAGCGTGCCGGGGCGCGGTCCGAGCCGCGCGGAGAAGCGGCCGCGCCGCGCGACTTCGAAGGTGCCGGCTTCCTGTTCCGGCAGCACGAAGCACTGCTCGCGCAGTTGCGCCGGCTTCACGTTCGCCGAGGCGGCCAGCGCGCAGTCGGCCGGCAGCGCGAGGACGAACCGGTCGCGATGCACGGTCGTGGCCTGAATGCCCTCGGCAAGCGGCATTGGCGGGCGCACATAAGCCGCGTCGAGCAGGCCGTCGCGCAACATCGCGGCAATGTTGTCCATCGGCACTTCGCGGATCGAGATATCGACGCCCGGCCGCGTGTCGCGAAATCCGCCCACGTCCCGCTGCAACACGCCGGCATAGGCCGCCGACGCCACATAGCCGACTTCGACGCGCCCGAGTTCGCCGCGCTCGGCAAGCAGCGCGCGCTCTTCGCCGCGTGCGAGGTGATCGAGCGCAACGAGCGCCTCGGCGAGATAGGCGCTGCCCGCCGCGCTCAGCACGACCGAGCGCTTGGTGCGATGAAAGAGCCGCACGCCGAGCAGCCGTTCAGCCTCCTGAATCAGCTTGGTCAGCGACGGCGCGGCGATTCCCAATTCGTGCGCGGCGCGCGAGAAATGAAGCTGCTTCGCGACGCAAATGAAAGCGTGGATATGGCGGAGTTCGAGTTGCCGCATGGTTTTAGGTATTTCCATCAGGCTAATTATTTTGTGATTTTATGCCAATGACAGGAAATAGACGGCTCGCTACCATAACGTGACTTTCCTTCCGATATTGCTGCCTGTATGCCGCATCTGTTCACACATCGGGTCCCGCCACCTTCATCGTCACCCTCGACGCCACCCTCACAGCCCGTCAACGCCGCCTTCGTGCTGGCCACCGCGTCGGCTACCTGCGCGCTGATCGTGCTGGACACCAATGTCGTGGCGGTTTCCCTGCCGTCGATCGCCCGCTCGTTCCACGCGAGTTTCGCCGACGTCGAATGGGTGGTCAGCGCATACATGGTGGCGTTCGCGTCGTGCCTGCTGCCCGCGGGTGCGCTAGCCGACCGCGTCGGCCGCAAATTGATGCTGCTGCTCGGGCTCGCGGTGTTTTTCGTGGCATCGCTCGGTTGCGGCGTCGCGCCGACGGCAGCGCTGCTGAACGTCGCGCGCGCGGTCAAGGGCGTCGGCGCGGCAATGCTGCTCACCGCCGCGCTGGCCGTGATCGCGAACACGTTTCACGCAGGCCCCGCCCGCGTGCGCGCGTGGGCCGTGTGGGGCACCTGCATGGGCCTTGCGACCACGGTCGCGCCGCTGGTCGGCGGCGTCGTCACGCAATGGCTCGGCTGGCGCTGGATCTTTCTGCTCAATCTGCCCGTGTGCGCGCTGCTCGCGTGGTGCACGTCACGCGTGATCGGCGAGTCGCGCAATCCCAAACCGGGTCCGCTCGATGTCGCCGGCAGCCTATTGTTCGGCGTCGCGCTCGCGCTCGGCATCTGGGCGCTAATCGAAGTGCCGGCCGACGGCCTCGCGAGCTGGCGCACCGTCGCACGGTTCGCGGCCTGCGCGCTGTTGTTCGGCGTCTTCGTCCAGGTGCAGCGGGCGCGCGCCCATGCCATGGTCGATCTCGCGCTGTTCAGGCAGCCGCGTTTTGTCGCCGCGGTGCTCGCCATGTTCGGTTACGCCGCTTGCGCGCAGGTGATGATGACGTTCCTGCCGCTATATTTGCAGAACGCGTTCGGTCTGTCGGCGGTGGCCGCGGGTGTCGGCATGCTGCCGTTCGCGCTTTCCATGGTGGCCGGGCCGTACCTTGGTGCCGCGCTCGGCAAGCGCGTGTCGAGCATGGCATTGTTGTCGGCGGGCTTGCTGCTGATCGCGCTCGGCAATCTGCTGACGGCACTGACCGCGGGCGGCGGGCGCTATGCGCTGGTCGCCCTCGGCATGGTCGTGACGGGGCTCGGCGCGGGGATCCTGAACGGCGACACGCAGAAGGCGATCATGGCTTGCGTGCCGCCGGATCGGACCGGCATGGCCTCCGGTATCAGCACGACGACCCGCTTCACCGCCATCGTTACTTCGGTCGGCGTGCTCGGCGCGGTGCTCGCGGCGCGGACTCACGCGGCTTTCCTCGCGGCGATGCCGTTGACCGCCGGGGTGAAAGCCGCGCTCGACGCCGGCTTCATGTCGCGCGTGCTGGCCGGCGACACGGCGCAGGCGAGCGCGACGCTGTCGCCCGCGCTGCGAGCCACGCTGATGTCGGCGGCGCAAGCGAGCTTCGCGAGCGGCTTTGCCGCCGCGCTGGGTCTGGCCGCGGCCGTGGCGCTGTCGATCGCGGCCGGCGTCTGGCTGCTGGCCGGCAGAGGAGAGCCCGCGCGGGTGCGCGGCGTGGCGTCGAACGGATAGGCACGCCGCGCCGCCCCCGTGGGCGCCGTTTTCCGATATCGTGTGCGGCGTGGCCCTCGCCGACTTTTCGCGGGGTGGCTTTCCGGATCGCTTTCATCACCAGGCAACGCACGACATCAGAACAATGAGCCATCCCAACACCGAGCTGATCCAACGTTTCTACACGGCGTTTCAGCAGCGCGACGCCGAGACCATGGCGGCCTGTTACGCCGACGACGTCGTCTTCAGCGACCCCGTGTTCGGCGAGCTGCACGGCGACGAAGCGCGCGACATGTGGCGCATGCTGGTGGCGCGCGCGCAGGACTTCTCGCTGACATTCGAGGGCGTCGAAGCGGATGATCTTCGCGGCCGCGCGCGCTGGGTGGCCCGTTATCTTTTCAGTCAGACCGGCCACGCGGTGGTCAACCGCATCGAGGCCCGTTTCGTGTTCCGCGACGGCCGCATCGTCGAACACCGCGACCGCTTCGATTTGTGGAGTTGGACGCGTCAGGCATTGGGCCTGAAGGGAACGCTGCTCGGCTGGTCGCCGCTCGTGCAGCGCGCCATCCGCGCGCAGGCGAGAAAGGGCCTCGACCTCTACCGGCGCCGGCACCCGCGCGCCTGAGCCGCAAGCCGCCGTGATGCGCCAGCAGCCGTGACGCACAGGATTGCGCCCTTGCTATCATTCAGCCACGCGATACTGTATTTCTTCAAGCGGACCAACGAGGAACGTTATGCCAGTAGTGGATGTCGCATGGGAAGAGTGGCTGAGCAGCAACGTGGCGCGCGGCTGCAGTCCGGATTCGATGATCGACGCCATGGTGCAGGCCGGTTTCGCCGACGAGGCCGCGCGCGCGGCCGTGCACAGGACCTTCGGCCAGAACCCGGCGAATCCGGCCTTTGCCGCGGCAGTCGCGACCGAGGCGGCGCTCGCCAAAGCCGCGCCGCAAACCTACCAGTACGACGATCCGCCCGTTGCGCGCGGCAATGTGATCCGGGCATACGATCGTGACGTGCGTGTATTGATGCGCTGCGAGCGTCCGCAGGTGATCGTGTTCGGCGACGTGCTGTCGCCGGACGAATGCGCCGAGATGATCGAACGCTCGCGGCATCGGTTGAAACGCTCCACCACCGTGAATCCGGACACCGGCAAGGAAGACGTGATCCGCAACCGCACCAGCGAAGGGATCTGGTATCAGCGCGGTGAAGATCCGTTCATCGAGCGCATGGACCGGCGCATTTCGAGTCTGATGAATTGGCCGGTCGAAAACGGCGAAGGGCTGCAGATTCTGCACTACGGCACGACCGGCGAATACCGGCCGCATTTCGACTATTTCCCGCCCGGCCAACCCGGCAGCGCAGTGCATACCGCACAGGGCGGCCAGCGCGTGGCCACGCTGGTGATCTATCTGAACGACGTGCCCGACGGCGGCGAAACGATTTTCCCGGAAGCGGGCATGTCGGTCGCGGCAAGGCAGGGCGGCGCGGTGTATTTCCGTTATATGAATGGCCAGCGTCAACTCGATCCGTTGACCTTGCACGGCGGTGCGCCGGTGCTCGCGGGCGACAAATGGATCATGACGAAGTGGATGCGCGAGCGCGCGTACGGCTGACTCGGGCGCGCGCCACGCAGCCGTCTGAGCGGCGGTGGCGGTTGGCCCTCCGGCAGGTTATTTCGTGGTTCGCCCGCGCCGTGTTCAAGCTGTCTTGTAGACGTCCGGGTTATGCAACTCCATATAGCGTTCCGGATTCGCGAGCTCCTTGAAGCCGTGCGGCGCGTATACGTGATGCGCGTCCGTCGTCACCAGCACGATTCTGCGCAAACGCTGGAGCGAAGGGCTGGCGAAGACGTGCCTCATCAACGTGGTTGCATATCCCTTGCCGCGATAGTCGGGCAACACGAATACGTCGCACAGGTATGCGAAGGTCGCCTCGTCCGTGATCAGGCGCGCGAACGCGACCTGCCGGCCGCCGATATAGCCGCCGAAACATAGCGATCCCGCGACGGCCCGCTCGAACGTATCGCGCGGCATGCCCTTGGCCCACGCGGTTTCCCGCGACAGGAACGTGTAGACCGTCTCCATCTCGAGATCGGCCTTGTTGCTTGAAATCGTCAACTCGTGTGATTGCACTCCGTATCTCCGCCTGTTCTGTGAAAGCGTCCCGCCGTCAACCCTTCGCCGGATCCTCGCTGCCGCGCGACCCGCCGCCTATGCTCTGTCCGGCATTGCGTGCGAGTCCCATGTAACCCGTCACGGACACCAGCGTCACCACGCCCGCGAACAGAAACGCGAGACGGAAATCGTCGAGCGTGAAGACGCGACCCGTGGTCTCGCCGTTGAAGAAGGCCGCGGCACGCAGCGACACGGCGCCGAACGCGATGCCCAGGCCGATCGTCATCTGCGCCGCCGCGCTCCACAGCGTGCTGGCCGCGCTCATCTGCGGTTGCGCGACGTCGGCATAGGCCAGCGTGGCGAGCGTGGAGAATTGCATCGAACGCGCCACGCCGTAGACGAATACGACGAACAGCACCAGCGCGAGCGGCACGTTGGGCGTGAGCAGCCCGCACGCGATGATGAACACGCCGGCCACCGTCACATCGACAATCGAGACCATGCGGAAACCGTAACGCTGCAGGATGCGCGTGGTCAGCGCCTTCATGCCGAGGTTGCCGAGCGCGCTCGCGAGCAGCAACAGCCCCGACTTGAACGCCGACAAGCCGAAGCCCACCTGAAAGAGCAGCGGCATCAGATAGGGCACCGCGCCGATGCCGATGCGCGTGAACGAGCCCGTCACCACCGTCACGGAGAAGGTCGGGATCTTCAGCGTCGACACATCGACGAGCGGATGCGGATGGCGCTTCGCGTGCTGGAACGCCACCACGCCCATCAGCAAGCCGCCGAGAATGATCGCGCCGGCAAGCCACGGATTCTCGCCGGGCTGGCTCGCCAGTTCCGCGCCGTACAGAATCGCGGTCAACGTCGCGCCGCTCAGCAGCAGGCCGACCACGTCGAGCGGCTTGCGTTCGCTGCCGCGCAGGTTCGGCACCAGCGCGAGCGCAACGGCCATCGCAGCGAGCCCGAACGGCACGTTGAGCAGGAAGATCCAGCGCCACGACGCGTAGGTCGTGATGAAACCGCCGATCGGCGGGCCGACCACGGGCGCGGCAATCGCCGGCCACGTGATGGTCGAGATCGCCTGCATCATGCGGCTTTTTTCGGTGCTGCGGACCACGATCAGGCGGCCCACCGGCACCATCATCGCGCCGCCCATGCCTTGCAGGAGACGGGCGGCGGTGAACTCGACCACGTTCTGCGAGAGGCCGCATAACACCGAGGCCACGGTGAACACGCCGATTGCGCTGAAGAACACCGTGCGTGAGCCGCAGCGGTCGGCGACCCAGCCGCTTGCCGGAATGAAGATCGCCAGCGCCAGCATGTAGGCCGTCATGCCGAGACTGAGACTGTTGGGACCGACGCCGAACGAGTGAGCCATCTGCGGCAACGCGGTGGCGATCACGGTGGTGTCGAGGTACTCCATGAAGAAGGTGGCCGCGACGATATACGGCAACCAGCCGACATGCGCGTAGCGTGTATCGGTGCCGCTCATTGGGCTGTCCCCGACACGCTGCGTGCAGTGTGGTGCGAACGCTCGAGGACGCGAGTGCCGTGAGCGTGCCGGCGCGTTGGGCGCGGTGGTTTGGCCTTCATGTGCTTGCGACTACCTTTCGAAAACGTGTTGACGGCATCCGGACGAGGCGCACGGGCGACGCGCGCGGCCGCGATTGACGCGCCGGCGCGGCCATCCACGACGGCACGCGAGCGCTAGCCCTGAATCCTAACGCAATAAATCGCGCCACACCGGCGACCCAAGCCATCGCCGCGCGCGAGCGAGGCGCGCACGCGGCGAAGACTGCCGCCGCGCGCAACGCAGGCTGAACCGGCGGGACCCGGCCGCGCGTGCGCACCCAGGCCGACCGGCCAGCGCTGCCGCACGACGCGGTTCGGCGCACGTGGCGTGCCTGCAAGCCGGCATGCCCGTTCGCCTGTTGCCGCAAACACTGTTTTCTACGCGCCGCTCAATCCTTCGCGGCGTACTCGCGGTCCAGCTTGTCGTACAGCGGCTTGTTGACGAGCCGCTGACGTTCGCTGAAGGGCGCGACGAGCGTGGCGTCCTCGTCGAGGCGGCCGTTGCTCTTGAGCGTGCCGAGCGCGCGTTGCATGCCGAGCACCGCGCCTTGCAGCGCTGCGTTCGCGTACAGCACGATGCCGTAGCCAAGCTTGGCGAGCGCCTCGCGCGACTGCACCGGCGTCTTGCCGCCGATCACGATATTGATCAGTTGCGGCTTGTCGAACAGCGACGGCAGACGTTCGATATCGGCGAGCGATTCGGTCGCTTCGATAAACAGAATGTCGGCGCCGGCTTCGATGAACCGATGGCCGCGCTCGATCGCGTCCTCGATGCCGTAGACCGCGGCCGCGTCGGTGCGCGCCATGATCTGCAGATTGCCGTCCTCGCGGGCATCCACCGCCGCGCGGATCTTGCCGACCATCTCGCTCGCGCTGACCACTTCCTTGCCGGAAAAGTGGCCGCATTTCTTCGGCATGATCTGGTCTTCGAACTGGATCACGTCGGCGCCGCTGCGCTCGAGCACGCGCACTGTCTGGCGCACGTTCAGCGCATTGCCGAAGCCGGTGTCGGCGTCGACGATCAGCGGCAGCGCGACCGCGTCGCGAATCCGCGCCGTATGTTCGGCGACTTCGGCAAGGCCGATGAAACCGAGGTCGGGCAGGCCGAGCGACATATTGGTGACGCCCGCGCCCGTGATGTAGATCGCCTCGAAGCCGGCGTCCTCGATCACGCGGGCGCTCATCGCGTTGAACGCGCCGGGCACGAGCAGGCCCTGGCGTTCGTTGACTTTGGCGCGGAAGGCGGCGCGGCGGGTAGCGGAAGTGGTCATGACGGTATGTCTCCAGAAAGAAAAAGCGGATATAAGACGCGGACGGTGTTTTGCAGGAACCGTGCCATTCGACGTCGCCGGCGATTTGTCTTGGGCAATCAATGGGTTAGATACTAGGCGACGGCTCGGCGATTCGTGGCACAATGGCGTCTGTGTTCCGTGGAACGTTTCACGGAACGTTTCAATGTAGAGCGGAGTGCTGCCGTGTCCACGTTCACGTCGTCCTTTGCACGTCCCGATCCGGGTCGCCCAGGCGTTGCATTGGTGAGTATCAGCCGGTTGCAGTCGCTTTGCGAGACTGTCGCGCCGCGCTATGCCGGGCGCGCAAAATTCTTTTCGGTTCGGGAGGGCTACGGGGCGGCCGTCGCCGCCTTGCAGGCTTATGTGGACGCGGGCTCGGTCGACGTCGTGCTGGCCGCCGGCTCGAACGGCGCTTACCTGCGCGACAACCTGAACGTGCCGGTGGTGATGGTCAAGGTGAACGGCTTCGACGTGCTGAGCGCGATCACCCGGGCCACGACCACGTGGCCCAACGCGCAGATCGGCCTCGTGCTGCACGAAACGATCTCGCACGAACTGGCCGACTTGAGCGCGTGGTTGAAAGTCGGCCTGAAGCAGCGCGCCTATCGTTCGATCGACGAAGTGCGGCTCGCGGTCGACAGCCTCGCCGCCGAAGGCTGCAGCGTCATCATCGGGCCCGGCATGGCCTGCGATTTCGCCCAGCAGGCCGGCCTCGCGAGCGTGTTCCTGTACTCGCTCGGCGCGGTTGAAGAAGCGTTCGAGCGCTCGGTCGAACTGGCGCGCGTGAGCCGTCAGAAGGAGTCGAAGCGCGTGCGCCTGAACACGATCGTGGCGCATCTGCGCGACGGCGTCGCCGCTTTCGACGAGGCCGGCCAGGTCGAAGCCGTCAACCCGGCCATGCTCGAACTGCTCGGTCTGGACCGCGAGCAGGACGTGCCCGCGCAGGTCGAGCGCGCCGTCGGACCGCTGCTGCGCGAAACGCTCGAACACGACCTGCCGATCGAGGAGCGCATCGAGCAGATCGGCGGCCGGGCGTTGATCGTCAACTGCGTGCCGATCGTGGAGCAGGGCGCGCGCTCGGGCTCCGTGGTGACGCTGCAGGACGCGCTGGTTGCCCAGCGCATCGACCGGTCGCTGCGGACCAGCCAGCGGCCGAAACACCTCGTCGCGCGGCATCAACTGGACGATCTGATCGGCGACTCGGCGGCGCTTGGCCGCGTGCGGCGGCTGGCGCGCGCAGGCGCGGCGCACGACGCCACCGTGCTTCTCACCGGCGAAAGCGGCACCGGCAAGGAACTGGTCGCCCAGGGCATTCACAATGCGAGCCGGCGGCGCGGCAATCCGTTCGTCGCGTTCAATTGCGCGGCGTTGCCCGAGGGGCTGATCGAGAGCGAACTGTTCGGCCACGAAGAAGGCGCGTTCACCGGCGCGCGGCGAGGCGGTAAGCCCGGCCTCTTCGAGATCGCCCACACCGGGACGATCTTCCTCGATGAAATCGGTGAGATGCCGCCGGCGCTGCAAAGTCGGCTGCTGCGGGTCCTGCAGGAGCGCGAGGTGATGAAACTCGGCTCGGGACGCGCCACGCCGGTCGACGTGCGAGTGATCGCCGCCACGCACCGCGACCTGCACGCGCTGGTCGAGCAGGGCGCGTTTCGCGCGGATTTGTATTTTCGTCTGAATCTGCTTCAGATAGAATTGCCGCCGCTGCGCGAGCGGCGTGAAGATGTCCCGCAACTGGCGCGACACTTGTTAAGCCGCAGCGCGCTCCAATATGGGCTGTCGGCGGCCGCGCTCGAGCGGGTGCTGACGTTTCTCGCCCCGCTGTTCGAACGCTATGCGTGGCCCGGCAATGTGCGGGAGCTGGACAATCTGCTCACGCGCGCCGCGATCTATCCCGGCGAAGCCGCTCAGGATTGGGCGGCGGTGTTTCCGGAGTTCGGTCGCATGACGCAGGCGGTGGCCGGCGAGGCGAGCGCGAACGGCTCGAGGGAGCCGGGCGGTGCAAGCGGCTCGAACCCCAGCGGCAAAACCGTCCCGGCCCGCACGAGTGCGACCCGCGAGGACGTTCTGCGGGCCCTCGAACAGGTCGGCGGTAACCGCGCCGCGGCGAGCCGGGCGCTGGGAATCGGCCGCACGACCCTGTGGCGGCTCATGAAAGACGAGCCCACGGCATAATAGCCGCCGAGCAGCTCGGCATAGTGTCAGACTATCGCCATCATTAAAACAATCCGCTTTACCTATTAAGCGCCGTCTGACATACTGACTCCACTTTCCAACCACTCAGAAAGAGGACTCAGCAAATGCCGATCATCAATAGTCAAGTCAAACCGTTCAAAGCACAGGCTTATCACAACGGCGATTTCGCGACCGTCACTGAAGAAAGCCTGAAGGGCAAGTGGTCGGTGTTCGTTTTCTACCCGGCTGACTTCACGTTTGTCTGCCCGACCGAACTGGGTGACCTGGCCGATCGCTACGCCGAATTCCAGAAGCTCGGCGTGGAAATCTACAGCGTGTCGACCGATACGCACTTCACGCACAAGGCATGGCACGACACGTCGGACACGATCCAGAAGATCAAGTACCCGATGCTGGCTGACCCGACGCTCGCTATCTCGCGCAACTTCGACGTGCTGATCGAAGAAGAAGGGCTGGCGCTGCGCGGCACGTTCGTGATCAACCCGGAAGGCGAAATCAAGGTAGCCGAAATTCACGACAACGGCATTGGCCGTGACGCCGGCGAACTGCTGCGCAAGGTGCAAGCTGCGCAATACATCGCGGCTCACCCGGGTGAAGTGTGCCCCGCCAAGTGGACGCCGGGCGCAGAAACGCTGACCCCGTCGCTCGATCTGATCGGCAAGATCTAAGGTCTCACGGCCTGTCGCAGTCGGCGCCTCGCGGCGCCACGGCGCTCTACCGTGCGGACCGCTTCTTACCGCGGTTCGCGCGTCCCCGGGCCGCACACGTCCTATCCGGATGCGTGCGGCGCCGGGAACCCAACACCCATCGTCACGGAATCGAATAGCCATGCTTGATGCCAATCTCAAGACTCAGTTGAAAACGTACCTCGAAAAGGTTAGCAGGCCTATCGAGATCGTCGCGTCGGTCGACGACAGCGCGAAATCGCAAGAGCTGCTGGCATTGCTGAACGATATCGCGACGTTGTCGGAGCGCGTCAACGTGATTGAGCGTCGCGGCGACGCCGAGCGCAAGCCGTCGTTTTCGATCGGCGAGCCGGGCAAGGAAACGGGCATCCGTTTCGCCGGCATTCCGATGGGTCATGAATTCACGTCGCTCGTCCTCGCGCTGTTGCAGGTCGGCGGCCATCCGGTCAAACTCGAAGACGCCGTGATCGAACAGATCCGCAATCTCGACGGCGACTATCAATTCGAAACGTATTTTTCGCTGTCATGCCAGAACTGCCCGGAAGTCGTCCAGGCCCTGAACGTGATGGCGCTGATCAACCCGCGCATCCGCCACGTGGCGATCGACGGCGCCCTGTTCCAGAACGAAGTCGAAGCGCGCCAGATCATGGCGGTACCGACCATGTTCATGAACGGTGAAGTGTTCGGCCAAGGCCGCAGCGGCGTGAAGGAAATCCTCGCGAAGCTCGACACCAACGCCGGTGCGCGTGCCGCGAAGGAGCTGGAAAAGAAGCCGGTGTTCGATACGCTGATCGTCGGCGGCGGCCCCGCGGGCGCGGCTGCGGCGATCTACTCGGCGCGCAAGGGCATCGCCACCGGCGTGGTGGCGGAGCGCTTCGGTGGTCAGGTGCTCGATACGCTGGCCATCGAGAACTTCGTCTCCGTGACGGAAACCGAAGGGCCGAAGTTCGCCACGGCGCTAGAACAGCACGTGAAGAGCTACGAAGTCGACATCATGGACGTGCAGCGCGCCGAAGCGCTGATCCCCGGCCGTATCAACGAGGTGCGTCTCGCGAACGGCGCCGTGCTGAAGGCGAAGACGATCATTCTGGCGACGGGCGCGCGCTGGCGCGAAATCAACGTGCCGGGTGAGCGCGAGTACCGCAATCACGGCGTGGCGTATTGCCCGCACTGCGATGGTCCGCTGTTCAAGGGCAAGCGCGTGGCGGTGATCGGCGGTGGCAACTCGGGCGTCGAAGCGGCAATCGACCTCGCGGGTATCGTGCGTGAAGTGACGCTGTTCGAGTTCGGCGCCGCGTTGCGTGCCGACGAAGTGCTGCAACGCAAGTTGCGCAGCCTCGCGAACGTGACCATCGTCACGCAGGCACAGACCACGGAAATCACCGGCGACGGCAAGAAGGTCAACGGCCTGGTTTACAAGGATCTGCGTTCGGGCGAAGTGAAGCAGGTCGAACTGGAAGGCGTGTTCGTGCAGATCGGTCTCGTGCCGAACACGGAATGGCTCAAGGGTACGCTCGAGTTGTCGAAGCACGGTGAGATCGTCGTCGATGCACGCGGTGCGACGTCGGTGCCGGGTGTATTCGCCGCCGGCGACGTGACCACGGTGCCGTTCAAGCAGATCGTGATCGCCGTGGGCGAGGGCGCGAAGGCATCGCTCTCGGCGTTCGATTACCTGATTCGCAATAGCGAAGAAGTGAAAGCCGTTAGCGAGGCTGAAGCCGAAGTAGCGGTTTGACGGAGTGGTGGGGAAAGTGGACGGCGGCCTTCGGGCCGCCGTTTTTGTTGGCGCTTGCGTTGCAGGCTGGCTATGCAAAGATTTTGATCCTGGTTGGCGCGCTTCTTTTTGGGGTGTACTTGTGGGAAAGCTCTTGTGACATCTCCCAATGGTTCTGCTTGAATGAGGCATTGTTGGTGTCAGATTGAGAATCTGACTTGTCTTCTGCCACTTGGTGGGATCATTTTGCATAGCGAACGAAATCGACCGGCGTAGAATGTGACCGATCCAGTTCCGTCGTTCGTCTATGTCGAAGTTTGAAATACAAGTACCTGATTCAGTCGAACACACCGCACACCGCTTTCAATCAATTGATTACCACGGCTCGACGTGGGATCTGAGCCACCTGGATTCTTTCGCCTTCAAATGTGACCTTGGCGCCCATTGCAAGGTGGTAGTGGTGGTGATGCTTTCCTGCCATTGTTTTTCGCGCAGCTTCGCCCGAGACGGAAGAGCGCGTGCGGAGATTCGAGACACTGAGATTTACGACGACGGCCGTGAGCAGCGAGTACTCGATCCGGCTCGCTACACGTTGTCAAAGCTCTTGTTAAGAAATCTCGTCATGACATTGTGCAATCGTCCGATTGTTATAGCGGATGAGCGGCAACCTAATTTTATGACCATGCAACAGGTGAACGTCGATGGGAAGGCGTCGTTATACGCGGTGTTTTTCGAGGTAGAAAAGAATAAGGCGAGACGGCACCGTCTTATCTTGAGAATTCAATCCGCTTATCTTCTCGAGCGGGAGCTGACCAAACGCCAGCGGCAGGCCGGAGGGTGGCCTTGAAGACCTTATTGCGTGCAACTTACGCAGGCCGGAAGATCCATCGATAGACGCGAGGGAGCGTGACAAAAAGACCAACGGCTGCCTTGCGGCAACCGTTGTATGCGGGATTCTCTTTTTGCCTTACGGCAAATTTTCCACTCCTGGTGGAACCCGGTTGCCCGGGCGGCGCTACGTTTTTCGCACCCGCTCGTACGTAGTTTTGAAAGCTGATTATATGGATTGGCCCTGGAAGGGGCAAGCGGCTTTCCGCAGCGCGTGCTGCCCTCAGACACCCGTTTCATTCACCCGCTACGCTCCCACTCCGCGCGCCTCTTTACCGCCCCGCGCGTTTGGAGACTCTCCCCTGGCCAATTCCCTGGCTATCCCGCTCGCCAGGCCATATAAATCTGGGAGTCGGGCAAAGTCCCGCCGACCCGTGCGTGCGCCATGCCGCCGCGCACGGACCTCGGGCGACATAAAACAAGGAGGGAGACAATGGCGACATCGCAAGCGGCGCCCGCGCGGTGGGTCGACAGCAAGCGCTATTGGTGGCTGCTAGGCGCGCTCACGATCACCTTGCCGCTGCACGCCGCGAATCTGGCGCTGCACACTGGTTGGCATATCTTCTGGTGGTTCGGGCCGATTTTCGTGTTCGGCATCATCCCGGTACTCGACTTTCTGATCGGCGACGACCCCAGCAATCCGCCCGAAGAGATCGTCCCCACACTCGAAAGAGAGCGCTATTACCGGCGCGTTGTGTATCTCGCCACATTCATCGAGTATGTGTCGTTTTTCGGCGCGCTATGGATCGTGGGCACACATGCGCTGGCGTGGTACGACTACCTGGGTTTCGCGCTCTCGCTCTGCGCGGCGACCGGCGTGTCGATCAACACGGCGCACGAACTCGGCCACAAGACGGACCGCTTCGAGCGATGGCTCGCCAAGATCACGCTCGCGCCGGTCGCTTACGGGCACTTCTTCGTCGAACACAATCGCGGGCACCATGTGCGTGTGGCCACGCCGCAGGACCCCGCCAGCGCGCGCTACGGCGAATCGTTCTGGGCCTTTCTGCCGCGCACGGTAGCGGGCAGCATCGCGTCCGCGTGGCGGCTCGAAAAACATCGCCTCGCGCGTCTGGGCAAGTCGCCGTGGACGTGGCGCAACGAGGTCCTGCATTCGTGGGCCATGACCGTGATGCTGTGGGGCGCGATGATCGCGCTATTCGGCAAAACGGTGATTCCGTTCCTGCTGATTCAGGCGGTGTACGGTGCGTCCTTGCTCGAAGTGGTCAATTATCTGGAGCACTACGGACTCGGCCGCAAGCAGCTCGCGAACGGCCGTTACGAGCGTTGCCGGCCGCAGCATTCGTGGAACAGCAACCGTATCGTGACCAATCTGTTTCTGTACCAGTTGCAGCGTCACGCCGATCATCACGCGAATCCGACGCGTTCGTTTCAGGCGCTGCGCCATTTCGACGGCGCGCCGCAATTGCCGTCGGGCTACGCCACGATGATCATGCTCGCGTACGTGCCGCCGCTATGGTTCCGCGTGATGAATCCCCGCGTGGTCGCGCACTATCGAGGCGACATGGCGCAGGCGAATATCCGGCCGGCGATTCGCGAGCGCGTGCTCGCGCAGTTTGCCGGCTAGCGCGAAGGGTTCGATGCAGGCAAAAAAGCCGCCCGGCTTCGACCGGGCGGCTCTTGTTCCAACGTAGCGCACGAGGCGCGGCTTCAGCGCCTGTCGATGGAATATTTCCCTGCACCGGTTACGCACAGCAATAGCAGTCCGCCGATGATGCTGATGTTCTTGTAGAAGTGAATCATATTGTCATACTGCATTGCGCCGGTCATATTCCAGTAATGGTGGCCGATGACCGCGGTGCCGAGCGTATAGACCGCGAGCAGCAGGGCAAGCGGCCGCGTAAAGAAACCGACCAGCAGCGCAATGCCCACCACCAGTTCCATCACCACGGCGATCACCGCCGACAACGCGGGTACCGGCGCGCCGCTCGACGTCATATAAGCGACGGTGCCGGAAAAGCCGGTGAGCTTGGACCAGCCAAACATGATGAACAGGACCATCAACAGGACACGGGCGACGAGGATGACCGCGTCTTTCTGGTTTTCCAATAACGTATAGCGCATGATTTTCTCTCACAGGATAAGAAGAGCGGGGCCCGCCGGTGTGTTCCGGCGAGTGCCACTCCGATTCTGAACCCTCAGGCCGTCAGCCTGCCAGGCCATTCGAACGGCGATTCGTTCAAGCCGAGCCGTCTAGGCCCACAACGCCGACGTTTCGATGTCGCGCAGGTCGAACACCAGCACTTCAGCGTCATGACCTTGCGTGAAGGTTAGCGCTTCTTCGCCGCGCACACGCGCACCGTCGCCTTCCTTGAACTCGACACCGTTCACGTTCACGCTGCCACGCGCCACGTGCACATACGCATAGCGATTGCTGGCCAGTTCGAGCCGCGCGGTTTCGTCGCCGTCGAAGAGACCGGCGTAGACCCGCGCGTCCTGCTGCAGCACCAGCGAATCGTTCGCGCCGTCCGGCGAGAGCACGAGGCGTAACACACCGCGCTTCTGGTCCGCGCCGAAGTGACGCTGCTGATACCGCGGCGCCGTACCCATTTGCCCCGGCGCGATCCAGATTTGCAGGAAGTGCACCGGTTCGCTCTTCGAATGGTTGTATTCGCTGTGCGCGACGCCGGTTCCCGCGCTCATCAACTGGATGTCGCCAGGCACGATCACCGAACCGGTGCCCATCGTGTCCTTGTGTTCCAGCGCGCCTTCCAGCACATACGAGAAGATTTCCATGTCGCGGTGCGGATGCTTGCCGAAACCTTGCGCCGGCGCGACACGGTCGTCGTTGATGACGAGCAGGTCGGAGAAGCCGTTCTGCTTCGGATCGTGATAGTTCGCGAACGAAAACGTGTGACGCGAGCTGAGCCAGCCGTGCTCCGCGCGGCCGCGTTGATTGGCGTGTCTGATTTCAAGCATCGTTTTCTCCTTGGGTTGGGCGATCCGGCCAGATGGTGGCCCGCGATCCATGAATGAGAGTGTAGGTCAATCCGGATGGTTATAATCGCCTTGTAAATGGAAACACTGTCAATGTGGAGTGGACAATACGATGCAACTTGACGACATGCGGATTTTCGTCGCCACGGTCGACGCCCGTAACTTCACGGCGGCGGCCAACCGGCTGTCGCTGTCCAAACAGTTCGTCAGCCGGCGGGTGATGGCGTTGGAAGAGGCGCTCGGCGTGCAACTGCTGATCCGCAATACGCGCAAGTTGGCGGTAACCGCGCTCGGGCAGGAGTTTTACGAGCGCGCCAAACGCATTCTCGGCGAGGTCGAGGACGCCGAGCAGGCCATGTCGCTGCGGCGGGCCGGGCCGCGCGGCCTGTTACGCGTGAGCGCGCCGATGTCGTTCGGCATGGCGCATCTGTCGCCGCTCGTGGCGATGTTCCTGCGCGAGCACGCGGACGTGCGCTTCGAGATGGATCTGAGCGACCGCACCGTCGACGTCGTGGGCGAGGGCTTCGACATGGCGATCCGCATCGGCACTTTGGCCGATTCCACGCTGATCGCGCAAAAGCTCGTGGACATCAGGGTGGTGGCGTGCTGCAGTCCGGGCTATCTGCGCCGCCGCGGCGCACCGGCGGTGCCCGGCGATCTGGCGCGTCATTCGTGTCTGCTGTATGGCCATGGCGGGGCGGTGAACTGGGAGTTCGTCGTGGATGGTGTGACGAAGGGCGTCGAGGTACACGGTCCATTGCGCGCCAACAATGGCGAACTGGTGCGCGATGCGGCCGTGGCGGGCCTCGGGATTGTTCGGCTTCCTGATTTTATCGTCGCGGACGCGCTGAAGACCGGTCAGCTCGTACCGGTGCTCGAAGAGTTTCTGCCTACTGCGACGAGCGTCTACGCCGTTTATCCGCAGCACCGGCAAAGCTCCCTCACGATCCGGGCGTTCGCGGAGTTCTTGAGAGAGCATTTGAGGAAGCGCTTGAGCGCGTAAAGCCTTGTTTGACCGCGTGCTTGTCAGCCGGGGGCGGTGATCCGGTGCAATCGCACGAGTAAAGCGCACGAGTAAAGCGCACGAGTAAAGCGCACGAGTAAAGCGCACGAGTAAAGCAGCGACCGGCTGGACAGGCGCCGGTCGCTGCTTGCCGGTGCTGGCCGCCGGTCGGAGCGTTCAGCCGTCTCGGAAGATAAAGCTGTAGCCGTTCAACGCCGGCACCCCGCCGAGGTGCGCATACAGCACGCGCGAGCCTTCCGGAAATTCGCCGTTGCGCACCATTTCGATCATGCCGTGCATCGATTTGCCTTCGTAGACGGGATCGGTCAGCATGCCCTCCGTGCGCGCGCACAAGCGGATCGCTTCCAGCGTGCCTTCGTTCGGCAATCCGTATTCCGGACCCGCGAAGCGCTCGTCGAGCACCACGTCGGCCCGCGTGATATCGCGCTCCAGGCCGACTTTCTCCGCGGTCTGTCTCGCGATGCGGGTGATCTGCTCGCGCGTCTGCGCGGGTTTGGCCGAAGCGTCGACGCCGATCACGCGATCGGCGCGGCCGTCAGCGGCGAAGCCCACCACCATGCCGGCCTGCGTGCTGCCGGTCACGGAACACACGACGACATAGTCGAACTTGAAGCCCAATTCGGCTTCCTGCGCCCGCACCTCCTCCGCGAAGCCGACGAAACCCAGGCCGCCGAGCGGGTGATCCGAGCAGCCTGCCGGAATCGCATACGGCTTGCCGCCGGCCGCCCGCACGCTTTCCAGCGCATCCTCCCAGCTCCTGCGAAAACCGATGTCGAAGCCGTCGGGCACGAGGCGAACATCGGCGCCGAGAATGCGCGACATCTGGATGTTGCCGACGCGGTCGTAGACTGCGTCCGAATAGTTGACCCAGTTCTCCTGCACCAGCACGCACTTCATGCCCAGATGAGCCGCCACGGCCGCCACCTGGCGCGTCTGGTTCGACTGAATGCCGCCGATCGACACGAGCGTGTCGCAACCCTGAGCAAGCGCTTCAGGGATCAGATATTCGAGCTTGCGTGTCTTGTTGCCACCGAACGCCAGGCCGCTGTTGCAGTCTTCGCGTTTCGCATACAGATGCACTTTGCCGCCGAGGTGCTTGCTCAGACGCGCTAGCGGTTGGATTGGCGTCGGCCCGAAAGTCAGCGGGTAACGAGGGAATCGTTGCAGGTTCATGGCAGCTCCTTGATCGGTAAATGAGACGCGAACAGCATCCGTTCGCGGTATAGAAATGGTAGGCAAATGCACTGGAAATGTGCTTGCGAAAAAATTTCGCTAGACATAATTTTGAAAATAGGTAGGGCAATTCGAATTAACAAAGGATTGGTAAAAATGGTTATGGATGCAACAAAAATTCGTGACGACCCAAGTCGGACTGCGGTTGCCCTTACCCTTGCCGTTGCAGTGCCGGCAGGTCCGCTGCAACCGATCGAGCGCCTCGATCGGGCGATCTCGAGGCGGTTGAAAGCCGGCGCGTCAGTTGCACATGTCTCGCTCGCGGCCACGGTCAAGCCGGCCGCGCCGGCGCAATCCGAACCTACGCTCCACTGCTCGGGCCCGCATTTTGCAAAGATGCATCCATCGGCAAATCTTTCGCACCGGTCTGGTTAGACAAATGTCCGTCTGACGGACCATCGGCCGCGTGCAAGTCGTGTGTTTTGCCGGACAGCGCGTGCCGTTCGCTGAAAAAGTTACATGCCGCACCTGACAGAGCGGCGGCCGCCCGGGGCCGTTTTTATCCATTGCGGGCCTTGGGCGAACCCATAACCCTCCTCGCGACATGCGAGATCGGAGAATTCTGGTGTTCAACAGCCGTAGAAAGCGGGGCGGCAGGCTCCGCAATAAACAAACAGGCATCGCGGCGACTTCTCTCGTCGCCGCGACTATTGGCGGTGTCGCCGTGCTACCGGGGTCGGTCTCGGCTCAGACACCGTCGCCGCTCGGCGAATGGCAATATTCGGTCGGTATTCCGCTGCAGAAGATGTGGCAGCCGAATATCCCGGACTGGCAGGTGCGCCTCGGCATGGCGACGTCGTTCCAGCCGCGCTATGAAGGATCCGACCGGTATCACCTGATGACCGGTCCGAGCGTGGACGTGCGCTACAAGGATCTGTTCTTCCTGTCGAGCGGCGAGGGTTTCGGTGTCAACTTCGCACAAGGCCCGAACTGGCGCGCGAGTCTTGCGGCCGTCTACGATCTTGGACGGCGCGGCCATGACGACCCGCAGGAACTGAACGGCCTCGGCAATATCAATCCCGCGCCGGGCATCAAACTGGCCGGCGAATATGTGATCTCGAAGGATTTCCCGCTGGTGCTGCGTGCGGACGTGAGACGCTATTTCGGCGGCTCGAATGGCTGGATCGGCGATTTCGGCGCGTATATGCCGATGCCGGGCAGCACCAACAAGTTCTTCTGGTTCGCCGGCCCGAATGTGTCGCTCGCGGACTCCACCTACATGAATAGCTGGTTCGGCGTGAATCAGAGTCAGGCGGCCCATTCGCAGTATTCGCAATACCACGCCAGCGCGGGCTTCAAGTCAGTGGGTTTCGGCGTCAGCGCGGTGTGGCTGTTCGACAAGCACTGGTTCGCCACCGCGGACGGCGCTTTCGAACAATTGGTGGGAAGCGCGGGCAATAGTCCGGTCACGCATCGCAAGGCCAACGGCGTAGCCGATATTTCCATCAACTACCGCTTCTGATACAGCGTCTGCGCGTCGGCAGTCGATGGCCGGCGGCGCGCGAATTGCGCGCGCCGCATGGCTCGCCCGCATGCTTACCCTTTCGGCATTAGGCATTAGGCATTAGGCATTAGGCATTAGGCATTCGGCATGCGCGGTCGAGCCGTTCGCTGCCTCGGCGCGCAGGTACACCGTTTGCTCCCTTGTTTCGGTGCGTCAGCCCGGAGTTCCCCGCCGGCACGCCCCGAACGCAAGGAGCAGATTCCCATGGCAGGTAAAACGAACGCACAGAAGCCCGCAGCGAAAAACGCGCAGGCGAATGGTCCCGAATCGGATCCGAAATCGAAGGATCTCGAACAGTTTCGAGTCAGTCCGGAAGGTGAGGCGCTAAGAACCAATCAGGGCGTCAAGATCTCCGACAACCAGAATACCCTGCGCGCAGGTCCCCGCGGCCCTTCGCTGCTTGAAGATTTCATCATGCGTGAGAAGATCACGCACTTCGACCATGAGCGTATTCCCGAGCGTATCGTGCATGCGCGCGGCTCGGCGGCGCATGGCGTGTTTCAGGTGTACGAGTCCATGCGCGAGTACACCAAAGCCGCGTTTCTGCAGGACCCGGCTGTGCAAACGCCGGTCTATGTGCGCTTTTCGACGGTGCAAGGTCCGCGCGGCTCCGCCGACACGGTGCGCGACGTGCGCGGCTTCGCCGTGAAGTTCTACACCCAGGAAGGCAATTACGATCTGGTCGGCAACAACATGCCGGTGTTCTTCATTCAGGACGCCATCAAGTTTCCCGACTTCGTGCATGCGGTCAAACCGGAAGCGCCGAACGAAATGCCGACGGGCGGATCCGCGCACGACACCTTCTGGGACTTCGTCTCGCTGGTGCCCGAATCCGCGCACATGGTGCTGTGGACCATGTCGGACCGCGCGATCCCGCGCAGCCTGCGCACCATGGAAGGCTTCGGCATTCACACGTTCCGCTTCGTGAATGCCCAAGGCAAAGGCCGCTTCGTCAAATTTCACTGGCGCCCGGTGCTGGGTTCGTACTCGCTGCTATGGGATGAAGCGCAGAAGCTGGCCGGCAAAGATCCGGACTTCCATCGGCGCGATCTGTGGGAGTCGATCGAACGAGGCGATTTTCCGGAGTTCGAACTCGGTGTGCAAATCGTTGAAGAAGCGGATGAACACAAGTTCGACTTCGACCTGCTCGATCCGACCAAGCTGATTCCCGAAGAACTCGTGCCCGTGAAGATCATCGGCAAGATGACGCTCAATCGCAATCCTGACAATTTCTTCGCCGAAACTGAACAGGTGGCGTTTCATCCGGGCCATGTGGTGCCGGGTATCGACTTCTCGAACGACCCGCTTTTGCAAGGGCGTTTGTTCTCTTACACGGACACGCAGATCAGCCGCCTGGGCGGCCCGAACTTCCACGAAATCCCCATCAACCGGCCCGTGTGCCCGTTCAACAACAACCAGCGTGACGCGATGCACCGGCAGACGATCCATGTAGGCCAGGCTTCGTACGAGCCGAATTCGCTGAGCGGCGGCTGGCCGAAGGAAACCCCTCCGGCGCCTGCCGATGGCGGCTTCGAGAGCTATCAGGAGCGTGTGGAAGGCACCAAGATCCGCGTGCGCAGCGAATCGTTCGCCGATCACTTTTCGCAGGCCGCGCTGTTTTACAACAGCATGTCGCAGCCCGAAAAGGACCATATCGCCGCGGCTTATCAGTTCGAACTCGGCAAGGTGACGAAGCCGGAGATCCGTGCGCGCGTGGTCAACGAGATTCTCGCCAACTTCGATGCGGGGCTCGCGGCGCAGGTGGCCGAAGGACTGGGTTTGCCGGCGCCGAAGAAAGGCACGGCAAAGTTGTCCGGTCCCAAGGAATCGCCGGCGCTGAGTCTTCTTAACCGGGTGAAGCCCGGCATCAAGACCCGCAAGATCGCCTTGCTGGCCGCCCCCGGTTCGGATGGCGCCGCCATCAGGAAGCTTCAGCAGACGCTGCAAGGCGAGGGCGCGGCGCCGATGCTGATCGCCCCGACGCTTGCCGCGATCGACGGCATGGCGCCGGACGCGACGATCGCCGGATTGCCGTCGATCATGTTCGACGCGGTGATCGTGGTGGGAGGCGGCGAGGGCGCGAAGACGCTGGCGCAATCAGGCGACGCGCGGCATTTCGTGCTGGAGGCGTTCAAGCATCTGAAGGCGATTGCGGCGATCGGCGCGGGCCGCGACGTGCTCGCCGCCGCGCACTTGCCGGACAATGCCGACGGCGTGGCAACCGGCGACGACAAGCAGGCCGCCGAAGTGCTGAAGGCCTTTATCAAGGCGGCTGGGCAGCATCGCGTGTGGTCGCGTGCCGGGCAGGCCGAGACCGTGCCGGCGTAAGGCGTCTCGCGAGTGGTGCGAAACCCTGGCTGGCGCGAACCGGCCAGGGTTGTCGATGCTACGGGTTCACCCGCGCGCCGTTTAGCCGGTGCGTGTTCTTAGGCGCGGCGGCAGCGGCGGACGCGGCTGCCGACACGCCCGCCGGACCTTCGGGAATATCGCCGGGGCGTGAGGTCCGCACCGCTTGCGGATACAGCACCAGCAACGCCCGCAGCACGCCGTTGGTCCAGCCGAACCCGTCTTGCAACGGATATTCGCCGCCGCCCGCGGAGACGCCCGGCGTCGCCGCATCGATATCGTATTTCTCGACGAGCTTACCCGTGTGCTGGTAGTACGAAACATTGGTTCTGATCCAACGCGTCGCGATGGTGTGCGCAAGCGCCGGTTCGCTGTAGCGCCGCAGGCCGATCACGGCCAGATATTGCAGCGGCGCCCAACCGTTCGGCGCGTCCCATTGCTGGCCGCTCGCCACCTGCGTCGTAGCGAGCCCGCCGGGGCGCAGCAATTCGCGCTGCACGGTGGCGGCGACAAGCTTCGCCTGCTGACCACTGGCTACGCCCGTATACAACGGATACACCGTCGCGGCTGTGAGTCTGTGTGTCAGCGTGTGATGCACGAAATCGTAGTCGCCGAATGCCTGCAACTGTGGGTCCCACAATACGCGGCGAATGGTTTCGGCGCGGGTGGCGGCGCGCTGCTCCATATTTTCCGCATGCGTGCGGTCGCCGCGCAGACGATAGGCCTTCGCGAGGGTGCGCTCCAGATCGGCCAGCAGGCAGTTCAGATCGACGGGCACGAGCGAGGTCACGTCCACGGTGGCGAGCGTCTTGCCGTCCGCGAACCAGCGCGAGCTGAAATCCCAGCCGGTTTCACCGCCCGCGCGCAGATTGCGCCAGAGGTCCGCGGGATCGCGTTGCGGGGTCTGCTGCGCGGTCAGCACGTCTTCGCGATACGACTCGTCGCGCGGCGTCGCGCGTTCGTCCCAATAGCGGTTGAGCAGGGTGCCGTCCGGCAGGCGCACCACATGCCGGCTCGCATGGCCTGCGGCAAGGCCTTCGCTGCCGTCCATCCAGTACGCGTACTCGCGCTGCAACTCGGGCAGATATTGCGCATAGACGGCGTCGCCGTCCCGATCGGCCACGAGGCGCACCATCTGCGCGAAGAACGGCGGCTGCGAGCGGCTGAGATAGTAGGTGCGATTGCCGTTCGGAATATGGCCGTACCGGTCGATCAGTGTCGCGAAGTTCTTCAGTTCGTCGACGACCAGTGCATGCCGGCCACTCTGCTCGAGGCCGAGCATGATGAAGTACGAGTCCCAATAGTAGATCTCGTCGAATCGGTCGCCCGGCACGATATACGCGTACGGCAGCGGCAGCAGCGAGGACCACGGGCTCGCTGCCGCATCCGGCTCGCGGCGCAGCACGTTCCAGAGCGTATCGATATGGCCGACCACGTCCTGGTTCGAATCGGAGACGTAGGCCTTCGCCGTGCGCGCGGGCAGCGTGAAGTTGTGTTTCACGAAGTCGGCGAGACTGAAGTTGCGCTGCTGCTTCGCGTTTTCGTAAGCGGCGGCGAGCTGCGCGGGCGGACTGAGCGGCACCATGTCCGCGAAGGTTTTGCTGTCCGGATAGAGATGCGCGAGTTGCACGTCGCGATAGAGCGTGGGGTACTGCTCGGACGGCGCAATGGGCACGACGGGCGAAGCCTGCGTGGGCGGCTCGACATGCACCGCCGCGGCCACGATGCCACCGTGTGCCACGGGCGGACCGGAAACCGGCGCCGCGCTGCTTGCCGATGCATGGCAGACGAGCGCCGCGGCGAAGAGGGTACGCAAAGACGCGCGCGAGAGTGCGATGAAGTGGTGGGAGGGCATCGGCTACCGGATAAAAGTGGGCGGCGATCGAACGATCGAAGGCGCGGATTGACATTCCTCGCACGATTGACCCGGGTCAGCCACGCAAAGTTGCGTGAGTCGGCAACAGCCCCGCCCAGCAAGCCTAAAACGGCATGCGAGCATCTCAAAAAGAACACCCATCCTGTATGATTACGCCCGTCGAAGCGCGACAAAATGAATCGCTCAAAATATCCGAAAAATATTCCGAATCGACTCGATTCGCCCAGCCGAAGACAGAAAAAATGACCGCATCTCAGGCCGTCGACCAGAATCGTTTTCGCAGCATCATTCGACGTAACATTGCGTTGCCTTTGGGTGTCGGCCTGGTAACGATGGCTGTGTTCGTTGGGCTGATTGCTTATCTGGTCTCGACCATGAACTGGGCCGAGCACTCCGAGCGCGTGATCGGCCAGGCCAATGAAATGCTGCGCCTCGCGGTCGACCGCGAGTCTTCGATGCGAGGCTTCCTGATCACGGGCGACGAGAGTTTCCTCACGCCGTATGAAGAAGGCGGCCCGCGCTTCAAAACCCAGATCGAGGCCTTGCGGGAACTGGTCTCCGACAACCCGCCGCAAGTCGAAAAGCTCAAGCAGATCGAGGCGATCCAGCAACGCTGGAGCAACTTTGCCGAGCAGATGATCGACGCGCGCCGGCGTAATCAGGACTTCGAAAGCGCCGTGGCGAGCGGTCGCGGCAAGATCGAATTCGATGAAACGCGCCGTGAATTCGGCGATTTTCTCGATGTCGAATTGCGCCTGCGCCAGGAACGCGCCGAGGCGACGCGCCGCGTCACCACCACGCTGGTGAGCGTGTTTCTGCTCTTCAGCCTGAGCGTGAGCGGCCTGCTCGCGTGGATGGGGCGACGCGAACTGACGAGCCTGTCGTCCACCTACGACGCCGCGCTGCGGCAGCAGGCCGACCAGACCGACATGCTGCAGGAGCAGGTGTGGTTGCGCTCGGGGCAACGTCTGCTTGCCGAAAAGGTGGTCGGTCAGGCGACCTCGCTGCTGGTGGGCCGCGCGATGCTCGATTTCCTCGCGCAGTATCTGGGTGTCGTCGTTGCCGCGCTGTACGTGCGCGACAAACGGCATGGCACGCTGCGCCGCATCGCGACCTACGGTTTCAGCCGTGAAAGCGAACAGGGCGCGGCGCGCAGTTTCGAAGAAGGCGAGACGCTGATCGGCCAGGCGGCGGCCGCGCGCCGCACGCTGGTCTTGCGCGATGTGCCGGCGAATTATGTGCAGGTGGTGTCGGCGACCGGCAAGAGCGCGCCGAAGAACCTGCTCATCATGCCGATCGAAAACGACGGCGAGGTCAACGGCGTCGTCGAACTGGGCTTTGTGCGTGAACTGGCGCCGCGCGACCAGGAGTTCATGGAACTGATCGCGAATAGCATGGGCGACTTCGTCGAGGCGGCGTTGTATCGCGAGCGTCTGCAGGACGCGCTGGCCGAAACGCAGCAGTTGAACGAAGAGCTGCAGGTTCAGCAGGAAGAACTGCGCGTCTCCAACGAGGGACTCGAAGAACGCGGCCGCGCGTTGATGGAATCGCAAACGCGGCTGGAGGCGCAACAGGCGGAGCTCGAGCAGACCAACGTGCAGCTGGAAGAATATGCGCAGCGTCTCGAGCGGCAAAAGTCCGATCTGCTGCGCGCGCAGGCGGACCTCGCGGCCAACGCGGAGCGCCTCGAACAGTCGAGCCGCTACAAGTCCGAATTCCTCGCCAACATGTCGCACGAACTGCGCACACCGCTGAACAGTTCGCTGATTCTCGCGAAGCTCTTGCAGCAGAACCGCACCGGCAATCTGACCGAAGAACAGGTGCGCTACGCGGAGACGATTCACGCCTCCAACAGCGACCTGCTGGTGCTGATCAACGACATTCTCGATCTGTCGAAGGTCGAAGCCGGACAGGTCACGGTCGAACTCGAAACGGTGTCGATCGACGCGACCCTTCAGGCGCTGGAGGAAATGTTCAAGCCGATGGCCGGCGCCAAACATTTGCGCCTGGCGTTCGAACGCCTGCCGGGCACGCCGGATACGTTCATCACCGACGGCCAGCGCGTCACCCAGATTCTGCGCAACCTGCTCTCGAACGCAGTGAAATTCACCGAACACGGCGAGGTGGCGCTCTCGGTCGCACCCGTTGAAGGCGACATGCTGCGCATCGACGTGCGCGACTCCGGCATCGGCATCGCGCCGGACAAGCTGGACATGATCTTCGAAGCGTTCCAGCAGGCGGACGGCTCGACTAGTCGTCAATACGGCGGGAGCGGTCTGGGCCTGTCGATTTCGCGCGAGTTTTCGCGCCTGCTGGGCGGCAGGATCACCGTTGCCAGCGAGCTCGGCAAGGGCAGTGTGTTTTCGCTGTGGTTGCCGCTCGACGCTCAGGCAGCGTTGAGCGCAAGTGCCGACGCTCACGCGCCCGTACTCGGATCGGCCGTGCCGCCGGCCGGCGCGCAGACGGGGGCCGGATCGACGGCGGAGCCGCTGCTGACGCGGCCGCCTTCGAGCGCCGACACGCCCGCGGTGATCACGCCCGCGAATGGCCTCGTGAACGGCCTCGGCGGCGACCTCGCGACGGGCAATGGGCCCGACACCCCGATCGGCCCGATTGCCGACGACCGCGACCACCGCACGCGTGCCGGCCGTCTGATCGTGGCCGTGGAAGACGATGTGGCCTTCGCCGAAATCCTGCGCGATCTGACCCATGAACTGGACTTCGATTTCGTTCACGCCAGCGACGCCGCCAGCGGCCTCGCGCTGGTGCGCGACATGCGCCCGGCGGCGGTGCTGCTCGATGTCGGCTTGCCGGACCGCTCCGGCCTCACCGTGCTGGAGTGGCTGAAGAACGATCCGCTCACGCGGCATATTCCGATTCATATCGTCTCGGCCACGGATCACGCCGACAAGGCACTGCATCTTGGCGCCATCGGCTATACGCTCAAGCCGACGGCGCGCAGCACGATGGAAGCCGCGATCCGCCGCCTCGAAGCGCGCCTGCAGCAGCGTCTGAAACGCGTGCTGGTGATCGAGGACGATGCGCCGATGCGCGAAAGCATCCGTGCGCTCCTGCAAAGCGAGAACACCGAGATCGTTGCGGTTGCAACTTTGGCGGAAGCGCTCGAATATCTGGCGAAGGTCTCGTTCGACTGCGTGGTGACCGATCTCGCGCTGCCCGACGGCACCGGCTACGACCTGCTCGAACGCCTCGCGACGAACACCGCGCATGTCTCGCTGCCTGTCATCGTGTACACCGGCCGCATGCTCTCCGACGACGAAGAGCACCGCCTGCGCCGCTATTCGAAATCGATCATCATCAAAGGGGCGAAGTCGCCCGAGCGTCTGCTCGACGAAGTCACGCTGTTCCTGCACAGCGTCGAGTCGTCGCTCGCGCCCGAGCAGCAGCGCATGCTGCGCACGGTGCGTCAGCGCGACAATGCCTTCGAGGGCCGCACGATCCTGCTGGCCGAAGACGACGTGCGCAATATTTTCGCGCTCTCGCACGTGCTGGAGCCGCTCGGTGCGAAACTGCAGATTGCGCGCAACGGCCGCGAAGCGCTCGACGCGCTGGAAAACGGTCCCGAAGTGCATCTGATCCTGATGGATATCATGATGCCGGAGATGGACGGCTTGACCGCGATGGGCGAGATTCGCCGCGATCCGCGTTTTGCTCACTTGCCGATCATCGCGCTGACCGCGAAGGCGATGGCGAACGACCGCACCCGCTGCCTCGAAGCCGGCGCGGACGATTACGTCTCCAAGCCGATCGACGTGGACAAGCTGGTCGCGCTGTGCCGCGTGTGGTTGCGGCAACGCTAGCCATGGAACGGGAACCTGTCAGCGGGTACGCATGAGCGAGTGCCAATGAGCCAGTCCGAATTCGACGCGCCGCAACGCCTCAGCGATTTCGACATCGAGTTGAAATTGCTGCTGGAGGCGATTTATCTCAAGTATCAGCACGACTTCCGTCACTATGCGATGTCGTCGCTGCGGCGCCGCCTGTCCCAGGCGCTCGACGAGTTCGGGCTCAAGACGCTGTCGCAGTTGCAGGACCGCATCATGCGCGACGGCGAGGAGTTCTCGCGGCTGTTTCAGTACCTCACGGTCCAGGTGAGCGACATGTTTCGCGATCCGGCGTATTTCCTTGCGCTGCGCGAGCATGTTCTGCCGCGTTTGCGCACCTATCCGTCGATCAAGGTGTGGGTGGCGGGATGCAGCACCGGCGAGGAACTGTGGTCGCTGAAAATTCTCTTCGACGAAGAGGGTCTGACCGAGCGCACGCTGTTCTACGCGACCGACATCAGCCCGGACGCACTCGCGCGCGCCGAGTCCGGCATCTACGCGCTCGACCGGATTCAGGGCTTCACGCAGAACTACCTGGCCGCGGGCGGCAAGCGTTCACTGTCCGACTACTACCACGCTGCCTATGGCGGCGCGCGCTTTGCGGGCTCGTTAAAAGGGCGCGTGGTATTCGCCGACCACAGCCTCTCCACCGACGAAGTCTTTCTCGAAGCGCATCTGGTATCGTGCCGCAACGTGCTGATCTATTTCGATCGCGGTTTGCAGGATCGCGCGCTGGGTCTGTTCGAAAACGCGCTCGTGCGGCGCGGTTTTCTGGGCTTGGGCAGTAAGGAAAGCTTACGTTTTTCCCGTCATTACGAAGCGTTCGACGAGTTCCGCCCGGGCGAACGCATTTATCAGAAGCGCTAGCGGGTTCATCATGCCACGCTCACCTGTCCAGTCCGCCGCCGATCCCCAACCGCGCGCCGAAGCGGCGCGCGGCTACGAGCTGGTCGTGCTCGGCGGCTCGGCGGGCGGCATCGAAGCGCTGAACGTGCTGCTCGGCGGGCTGCCCGCGGACTTTGCGCCGGCCGTCATGATCGTCACGCACCTGCCGCCCGATTCACCCAGCTATCTGGTGGGCGCGTTCGCGCACCGCTGCGCGTTGCCGGTGCTCGAGCCCGATGCGGGCGAACGCATCATGCCGGGTCGCGTGCACATCGCGCCGCCGGGCTATCACATGCTGGTGGAGGTGGACCGCACCGTCGCGCTATCCACCGACGCCGCCGTGCGTTTTTCGCGGCCTTCGATCGACGTGCTGTTCGAGTCGGCCGCCGCCGTGTATGGCGAACGCCTGCTGGCGATCCTGTTATCCGGCGCCAACGACGACGGCGCGCAGGGATTGAAGCGGGTGCGCGCGCTGGGCGGCACCACCTGGGTGCAGGCGCCGGACACCGCCAGCTCGCCTGAAATGCCGCGTGCCGCGATTGAGCGCGGCGCGGCCGAATTTATTTACTCTCCTGAAACCATGGCCCAGCGGCTTGCCGCTTTACCGGCCTCTTTCTGATCCGATGCCATGACGAATTCACCCGTGAACATTCTGATCGTCGACGACATCGTCCACAACATCACGGCGCTCGAGGCCTTGCTGGCGCGGCCGGATCTCACCGTGCTGGTCGCCGATTCGGGCACGGCGGCGCTCGACCTGCTGCTCAAGCACGAAGTCGCGCTGGCGATCCTCGACGTCAACATGCCAGGCATGAACGGTTTCGAACTCGCTGCGCTGATGCGTGGCAGTCCGCGCACCTCGCACGTGCCGATCATCTTTCTGACGGCGACCGCGCAGGACGCTTCGCGTACCTTTCGCGGCTATGAGGCCGGCGCGGTCGACTTCCTCTACAAGCCGTTCGATCCGCGCATTCTGCAATCCAAAGTCGACGTGTTCGTGCAGCTCGAACAGCAGAAGCGGCAACTCGCGGCGCAGCTCGTCACCACGCGGCAGATGCTGGAAGCCAACGAGATGCTGATGGCGGTGCTGAGTCACGATTTGCGCACGCCGCTCGGCGCGGTGCTGGCGTCGGCGGAATACCTGATGCGCACGGCGGCCGACGAACAGTCGGCCACCGTCGCCACGCGCGTGAAGAACAGTTCGCTGCGCATGGCCCGCATGGTCGATCAGTTGCTCAATCTCGCCCGTCTGCAAGGCGGCCGTTTGCCGTTGCAGCCGCGCTCGATCGAGCTGGCGGCGCTGTGCCGGTCGGTGATCGACGAGTTCGCGTCGCGCGAGAACGGCAAGCAGATCGTGTTCGCGAGCCGCGGCAATACGGCGGGCGCGTGGGACACGGACCTCGTCTGGCAGGCCGTGTCGAACCTGGTGAGCAACGCGCTGCACCACGGCGCGCCGGGTGGCGATATCGGCGTCGAGGTGGACGGCGAAGCGGTCGATTCGGTGCGCCTGAAGGTCGCCAATCGCGGGACCATTCCGTCCGAGGTGTTTCCGCATCTGTTCAAGGCCTTTGGGCCGAACAACAGCGGAGCACGCTCGCGCGAGGGGCTGGGGCTCGGCCTGCATATCGTGCAGGAGATCGCGCGCATGCACGGCGGCAAGGTCAGCGTGAATTCCGACGAAGCCACGGGTACGGTCTTTACGATTGAGCTGCCGAGAATGGTGACGTTTCAGCGGGGATCGTTTACCCGGAAGTAAGCGCGCTCGTCCGGGGTGCTGAAAACGGCTCGCACGCTGCCCTGTGCTACGCTTGCCGGACCGAACCCCAGCACGGCAACCGATCCCCATCATGCGTTCCTGGCGCATTACTCCACCGCACCGCAGCGCACAGATCAGCACCTCGCGCGCGAGCGAACTCGTCATGTCGATCTCGCACGCGGATGCCGACGCGCTGGCCGCAAGCATGCTGAAAACGGTCGGCGATACGCTGCCGGTTTCGCAGTGCACCATCTTCGCCTATGAGTTCGGCGCGAGGCCGCGCACGGTTTCCGCTGCCGATCATCGCGGCGGCCGCTTTCTGCGCGACATCGCCGATCGCTACGCCACGCATTTCCATACGCTCGACGGCAATCGCGCGATCATCAGCCGGCCGCACGAAAAACAGGCTCGCGACGCATTGGTGCTGCACCAGCAGCGGAGCGACGAGATCGAAAACGAAGCCTATCGCGCGGCCTGCTACGCGCAGCCGAATGTCTCCGACCGGCTGTCGCTGCTCGTGCAACCCATGGAAAGCGTCTGGCTGTCGATCAATCTGTACCGCGACCGCGCCTATGGCACGTTTGAACCGGGCGAACTGGAGCGTGTGGAAAGCCTCGCGCCCCTGTTCGCGCACGCGGCCAGGGGCCATTACGCGCTGAACGGACAGCATCAGCAAGGCCCGGCCGCCGCGATGCTGGCGCGCGTCAGGCGTGCTTGCCCGGCACTCACGCCGCGCGAACTCGACGTGCTGCGCGGCACGCTCGAAGGCGCGAGCGCCGCTGAAATCGCCCAGCGCATGGGCGTCAAGCCCGCCAGTGTGATCACGTATCAGAAGCGCGCTTACGCGCGACTGGGCATATCGAGCCAACGCCAGTTGTTCGCGTTGTGCATGCTGCCCGAGCGCGCCTGAGCCGGCAGGCGCAGCCGCCGTGCCTCATACGCGCCTCGTAGAGGCTCGTCATGCGCCCGTCGTGCGCCACTCATGCGCCACTCCCGCGCCACTCATACGCGCCTTGACCGCGCATCGGCCTGCGTGTCGCGATCCCAGCGTTTCAGCCACGGCATGATGAAATCCGCGAAACCATCGGCGGGCGGCGACAGCGCGCGCTCGGTGGAGCGATACACGCACACCTCGCGGATCGTTTCGGGGTCGACAATCCGCTTCATGACCAGCCCGAAGCTGCGCGCCAATGGCGCGACGTAGGCGGGCGCGAGCGTGACGGCCAGCCCCTGCGCGGCGAGGCCGAACGCCGTGGTGACGTTGTCCACCACGTCCACGGGGATGATGCGCGCCTCCACCGGCAGGTTCGCCAGCATCTGCCCGACAGCGCGCTCGTGGTCGCGGCCGGTGGCGATGATCGGCACGCCGCGCAAGTGCGGCCATTGCACGCGGCGGCGCGCGTTCAGCGGATGGCTCGCCGCGCACCACATCACCCAGGGGCTCGCGAACGCCGGATCGCACCGCACGCGTGCGCCGCTCTGCCGGTCCGGGCCGATCGCGAGGTCCACGTCGCCGCTTTCCACGCGCTCCACCAGTTGCTCGACCACGGTGTCGCAAATGCGGACCACCACCTTCGGTTTGTCGCGCGCATAGTCGGCGATGGCCGCGGGCAGCGCGGTCGCCGCCAATACCAGCGGGGCGCCGATCCGCACGATGCCGGCGGCGCGGTTGCGGATATCGTCGGCGGATTGCGCGGCGGCGCGCACATGGCGCAACACCGATTCCGCCGACGACAGAAAGTCCTGGCCCGCGCTCGACAGATTCACACGCCGCGTGGTGCGGTCGAACAGACGAAAGCCGAGTTCCGTTTCGAGGTCGCCCAGCAACTGGCTGACCGCCGACGAAGTCAGGCCGAGCCGCTCCGCCGCCGCGCCGATGCTATGCAAATCGACGATGGCGAGAAACGCTTCGAACTGACGGATGGTGACGCGTGTGAGTGGCATCAGGCGATTCTAAAGAAAAACTTACGAATCGTGAAAAATCGATTGATTGTGTACTGCGGGCCGTTCGCGGAGACTTGTCCCAATCGACGCACGCAGCCAAAGCCGCTTAGACTTCCGTCTCGCCGTGCCGTGAGCGGGCGGCCAAGCAAGCCGCCACGAGAAAACCGGCTCACGCCGGGCGGTCGTCACACCATAGCGCCAAACCGAGGCCGCAGCGAGGCCACCTTCAAGGATTCACCATGTTCGAGCACATTCCCGCTTATCCAGGCGACCCGATTCTGAGCCTGAACGAAGACTTTCAACTCGACCCCCGGTCGAACAAGGTCAATCTGAGCATCGGCATCTACTTCGACGACGCCGGCAAGCTGCCGGTCATGGACGCCGTGCGTCGGGCCGAAACCGCGCTGCTCGACTCGATCGGCCCGCGCTCGTATCTGCCGATGGCGGGCCTGCCGCTCTATCGCGATGCGGCGCAGGCACTCGTATTCGGCGCGGACAGCGAGGCACGCAAGGCGGGACGGATCGCGACGTTGCAAACCATCGGCGGATCGGGCGCGCTCAAGGTCGGCGCCGACTTCCTGAAGCGCTATTTTCCGGGCTCGCAGATCTGGATCAGCGACCCGAGCTGGGAGAACCATCGCGTCGTGTTCGAGGGCGCGGGGCTGACAGTCAACACCTATCCGTACTACGACGAACACACGGGCGGCTTGCGTTTTGCCGACATGATCGAGACGATCGACCGTTTGCCGGAGCAAAGCGTGGTGCTGCTGCACGCCTGCTGCCATAACCCGACCGGCGTCGATCTGAGCCCGGCGCAATGGGCGGAACTGGTGCCGGTATTGCAGCGCCGCAAGCTGATCGCCTTCGTCGATATGGCGTATCAGGGTTTTGGCGCGGGTCTGCAGGAAGACGCCGCCTGCGTGCGCCTGCTGGCCGACGCAGGCATTCCGTTGATCGCCGCGAATTCGTTTTCGAAGAATTTCTCGTTGTACGGCGAGCGCGTCGGCGCGTTGAGCGTGGTCTGCAAGAGCGCGGAAGAGGCCGGCCGCGTGCTCGGGCAATTGATGTCGACGGTGCGCGCGAATTACAGCAATCCGCCCACGCACGGCGCACGGCTCGTCGCCAACGTGCTGGCGGATGCGTCGTTGCGCGCTTCATGGGAAGCGGAACTCGCCGCCATGCGCGAGCGGATTCTCGCCATGCGCGGCACGATCCACGCCGGACTGGCCGGCCGTGTGGATGAAGTGATGCGCGCGCGCTACGTCGCGCAACGCGGCATGTTCACGTATACGGGGCTGAGCGAAAGCCAGGTGGAGCGCCTGCGCAATGAATACGCGGTGTACGTGCTGCGCTCCGGGCGCATGTGCGTGGCCGGGCTGAACGCGCGCAACGCGGATTACGTGGCGTCGTCGATCGCGGCCGTGGTGTCGGACGCCTGAGCGCGACTCTTTCGATCAACAGAACGATAACAAGGAAGCCGCAGATGACCACTCTCGACATACAGGCGCCGGGCGCGCCGAAGACCCACGCGATGCATCCGGACGAATGGCGGGCGCGCGTGCAACTCGCGGCGTGCTACCGCATTTTCGACATGCTCGGCTGGACCGAGATGATCTACAACCACATCACGTTGCGCATTCCCGCCAGTGTGAACGGCGGCGAGCGGCAGTTCCTGATCAATCCGTTCGGGCTGCACTATAGCGAAGTGACGGCGAGCAACCTCGTGAAGATCGATGCGCGGGGCCGCGTGCTCGATCACTCGCCGTATCCGGTGAATCCGGCCGGTTTCGTCGTGCATGCGGCGATTCACGAAGGCTTGCCGGACGCGCACTGCGTGATGCACACGCACACCACGGCGGGCGTCGCCGTGGCCTGTCTGGAAGACGGTTTGCAGCAGACCAACTTTTACAGCGCACAATTGCACGGCCGCATTGCGTATCACGATTTCGAGGGCATCACGGTGCACGCGGAAGAAGGCCCGCGCCTGCTCGAACATATCGGCGACCGGCAGGCGGTGATCCTGCGCAATCATGGCCTGCTTGCGTGGGGCCACACCTTGCCGCAAACTTTCGCGATCCTGTGGACGCTGAACCGGGCCTGCGAAATCCAGATGGCGACCTTCGCGATGGGCCGCGCGCGGCCGGTGCCGGAAGAGGTCGCGATTCGCTGTTCGCGCGACGCGCTGCAGTTCGATCCGCGTCACGGCGCGGGGCAGGACGTGTTCGACGCACTGGTGCGGCGAGTGGACCGCATCGACGCGAGTTATAAGGATTGAAACGATGAAAGTAGCTATCTACGGCGCCGGCGCAATCGGCGGCTGGATGGGGGTGAAGCTCGCCCAGGCCGGCCACGCGGTGAGCGTGGTGGCGCGCGGCGAAACGCTCGCCGCGCTGCGGGAGCACGGCCTGCGTCTGATCGAAGGTGGCGTGACCCATGGCGTGAAGGTGAACGCGAGCGACGAGCCCGCGGATCTCGGCGTGCAGGATCTCGTCGTGGTCGCCGTGAAGGGGCCGGCCATGGCGTCGGTGGCCGCGCGGATCGCGCCGTTGCTCGGCGCGCAGACCATCGTGCTGACCGCGATGAACGGCGTGCCGTGGTGGTTCTGCGACGGGCTCGGCCGGGACTTCGCCTGCAAGCGCCTGAAGTCGATCGATCCCGACGGTGCGATCGCCGCCGCGATCCCGGGCACGCAGACCGTGGGTTGCGTGGTGCACGCCAGCTGCCTCGTCGAGGCCCCGGGCGTGATCCGGCATCATCAGGGCAATGGGCTGATTATCGGCGAGGCGGCGGGGCCGTCGGGCGAGCGCGTCGCGTCGCTCACGGCCACGCTCGCGGCGGCCGGCTTCAATGCGTCGATGTCGGCGCAGATTCAGCGCGACGTCTGGTACAAGCTGTGGGGCAACATGACGATGAACCCGATCAGCGCCATCACCGGCGCGACCACCGACCGGATTCTCAGCGACGAGCTGGCGCGCAACTTCGTGACGAGCATCATGCTGGAGGCCAAGGAGATCGGCGCGCGTTTCGGGATTCCGATCGAACAGGAGCCAGCGGACCGCCACGAGGTCACGCTCAAACTCGGCGCGATGAAAACCTCGATGCTGCAGGACGTACAGGCGGGTAAAGCGGTCGAACTCGACGCGCTGGTGGCCGCCGTTCGTGAGCTCGGACAACTGACCGGCGTTGCCACCCCGTACACGGATGCGTTGCTCGGTCTTGCGCGCCTGCATGCGAGCACGCTGGGCTTATATCCGAAGCAATGACATCCGCCAGCAGGAAAAGCCGCCGCGCCATACCCGGCGCGGCGGCTTTTTTTCGCCTTATGCAGTCACCGCGGTCGCGGCCGGCAGGCGTGCCGCTTCGATCAACGACAACGCCCGCTGCGGGTCGTCGAGTTCGGTCAGGCACAGCATGGCGAGGCGGGCCAGATATAACGGCGCCTGTGGTTCGCCTTCGTTCGTGAGGGTCTTGCACAGCGTGGTGTAGACCAGGTCGAGATCGCTATCGGTCATGAAGTGAGTCTCCGTGAGTCAGATCGTCAGCGCGGCGCTGATGGCGCGCTGCGTGTCCGCTGCGCTGCCGTCGCGCCAGCGGGCGAGTACGTGGCCATCTGGCCGGATCAGATAGACCGTGCCGGGCGTGGCGTCGAACATGTCGTGCAGACGGCCGGCGTGATCGAGCACCGTCGGGCGGGCGGCCTGTGAAGTCTTGTCCGCAGCGAGCGTGATGGCTTTGAACGGAATGCCTTGTCGGGTCAGCGTGGCTTGCAGTTCCTGCCATGCATGCTCTTGCGCGGGGTCGGCGTGCGCGCCGAAGCGCAGCGCCGTGAAGCACGGTTCGAGCAGATCCGTGAGATGGATATCGACGCTCGAGCCGTTGTCCATGCGTTTGAGCCGGCACTCCGGCAACACGGCGCCGGGCGCCGGGCCCCGGCTGAACGAACCGGCCGGGTCGGCGGCGGCCTCGTTCAGCGGCGAGCGCGTGTAGGCGATTGCATGCGTCTGCCGTGGATTGATCAGCGCACGCACGGCGGCGTGCCGCCCGGCGAGACCGAGCACGGCCTCGCGCATCAGCGTGAAGGCGAACGAAGGCGGTGCCATGAATTCCGTGCTCTTCATGCCGTAGCTCAGGTTCTCACGCGCCGCGAACACGCGCTCGTCGCTGTAGCTGTCGAGCAGATGCGGCGAAGCCACCCCGTTCACCACGCAAGCCAGTTTCCAGCCGAGGTTGTCCGCGTCGTCGATACCGGAATTGGCGCCGCGCACGCCGAAGATCGGCACGAGATGCGCGGCGTCGCCCGCGAACAGCACCCGGCCATGCCGGTAGCGTTCGAGCGTCAACGCGTTGGCCTTGTAGACGGTGATCCAGATCGGCGACCATTCGCCCGTCTCGCCCATCGAGTCGAGTACGCTCTGCACACGCGGCAAGACGTTCTCCGGCTTGACGGCGGCTTCCGGGTCTTCGTCGTCGCGAAGCTGGTAGTCGATACGCCAGACGTTATCAGGCTGTTTGTGCACCAGCACCGTCGAGCCGGGATTGGAGGGCGGATCGAAATAGGCGAGACGCTCGGTGGCGCGCGTGCTGTTCAGGTCGATATCCACGATCACGTAGCGGCCTTCGTACGTGGTGCCGGTGAGCTTGAGACCGAGCGCCTCGCGAATCGTGCTGCGACCGCCGTCGCAGGCGACGACCCAGTCGGCGTGCATGCGCCACGCGGTGTTACCGGTGCGCAGCGCGAGCGTCGCGCCGGCCGCGCGGACTGGCTCGCCGCGACTGTCTTGCGCCGGGCCCTGTTCGAGGCCGGTCACGCGAGTCTGCCAGCGCACCTCGATCAGGTCGGCATGCCGTTCCACCTCGTCGAGCAGCAACTGTTCGATCTGGTATTGCGCGATGTTGATCATCGGCGGCAGCGATTGTTCGTCGTCGTGATGCATGGCGAAGCGGAACACTTCGGCATCGCGATAGAAGCTGCGGCCGCCCGCCCACGGCAAGCCTTTTTGCAGGAAGCCTTGCACCACGCCGAGGCGTTTGAAAATCTCGAGGCTGCGCCGCGAAATGCAGATCGCGCGGCTGCCGGTGCAGACGCTGTCGTCGGCTTCGATCAGCACCGAGCGCACGCCCTGGCGAGCCAGCGCGAGCGCCAGCGTCATGCCGACCGGGCCGCCGCCGACGATCGCCACCGGCCGCCTGAGCGGGTCGCACCCGTCGACCAGCGGTGGCACTACGCCTTCGTGGCGACGCGGCGAGAATGGATAGGGTTTGAAGGGGCGGTTCATGCGCGTCTCCTGAATCTTCGCTACCGGGATTGCCCGCCGGGGCTATCTGGCTCTTCGCGGGCGGTGCGAATCGATAACGCAGTATGAAGGAGGGCGCGCGCCGCGCTGTCCTCATTTTGGGTACGCAAGCGCAGGGCAGGGCCGCGCTGGCCAGCTCGCTGGGACGCCGATTGACGAGGGCCGGCCGAAGGGCGGCGCCTCTGGCCGCGCCAACTACTTACTGACGGGCGCGACGGAGGTCAAGCGGTCCGCATTGATGCGAAACCACTCGACTGAAAAGTCGACGAATGAGCGCGTTTTCGCGGAAATATGGCGGCGATCCGCGTACACCAGCGCCAGTTCCTTGTCGGCATTCGTGATACGGAAGTCCGTCAGAACCTGCATGAGCATGCCATTGCGCAAATCGGTCAGCACATGGTTTTCAGGCAGTACCGCGACACCCATGCCCGCGAGCGCGGCTTGCCGCAACATCAACGCATTGTTCACCACCAGCGTGGCGTCGAGCGTCACGCGTTTCTCGCGCCGATCCGGTGAAACGAAGATCCAGTCGCCGTCATGCGAGGCGGCGGTGAGGGCGAGAAAAGTGTGCAGGCTCAAATCCGCCGGCCGCGACGGGACCCCTTTGACGGCGAGATAGCTGGGGGACGCGACGGCAATGGGACGCACACTCAGCAGCGAGCGTTTGATCAACGTCGTGCCGCTGATCTGCTTGGGCAGCACGATGCCGACGTCGAAGCCCTCCTTCACAAAATCGACGTGCTGATGCAGGAGCGTGACCGAGAGTCTGACGTTCGGATACTGCCGCAGATATTCCTGGAGCAGAGGTGTCAGGCTGGACAGTGAGAACGACGCGCCGGCCGCGATTTTCAACGTGCCGGACGGCTCGACCGTGCCGCGTATCGCCACCGTTTCGATCTCCTCGATTTCGTCGAGGACGTTGCGGCAGCCCTTCGAGTAGATCTCACCCTCTTCGGTCAGGGAGAGGCTGCGCGTATTGCGATTGACAAGCCTTGTATTGAGATGAGCTTCGAGTTGCTCAAGATAACGCGTGGCCATGGCATTCGAAATGCCGAGATTGGCCGCGGCCTGCCCGAATGACATGGTGTCTGCGATGTTGATAAATACGCGCATTGCCTGAAGCTGATTCATGATATCACCAACGCTGTAACAGATGTGTGCCGAAAAATTGAGATATTGTTTTTTTAACCGATAATCAATGGTCTCCTGCCTGCGATTTATAGGCGGGTTAAATGTGATTTAATTTTATTTACGGTATCGGTATTTCTTTCTCAAAAAAAGACGGGGTTTTATTTTGTTGGGCTTCAACAACGGTCGGCCTTTCCGGCCGCCGCAATGAGTCGCGTTGGGACTCGTGCATATCCGTTGTTGGCCGGGCTTCATCTGTCGTTTTAGCGGCGTCTCAAATATAAGTCAAAAATACTTTTGCATTGTTTTGTGCGAGAGCCTGAGTTGCTGGCGTCTAAAATCCGGATTGCACGCAGAATCTGTCTTCAACGTGAATTAAAGTGGAATTGGAGACGGGTGCATCGTGGTTACGGCAGATTTAATCTCATGCCGGCAACCGAGTTCTAAGATTAAACGCCAAGGTATTAAAAATGAAAAAAATCATTACTGCGACCGCCGTATCCGCCACTTTTGCGTGCGCGGCGCACGCCCAGAGCAGCGTCACGCTATACGGCATTGTCGATGCCGGTTTGACGTACGTGAGCAATGAAGTCAGCAAGGATTCCACCGTGACGTCCGACGGGCGCGTCACCGGTGGCAAGGCCATGTTCGGCATGACGGGCGGTAACATCCAGCCGAGCCGCTGGGGCCTGCGCGGTGTCGAAGACCTGGGCGGCGGACTGAAAACGGTCTTCAACCTGGAAAGCGGCTTCAACATTGCCAATGGCAACCAGGCGGTCGCCAACAAGCTGTTCAACCGTCAAGCGTATGTTGGCCTGTCCAACGAGTACGGTACGGTTTCGTTCGGCCGCCAATACGACTCCGTGGTCGATTACCTCGCACCGCTGACGGCGGCCGGCAGTTGGGGCGGCACGTATTTCGCCCATCCGGGCGATAACGACAACGCGAACTCTTCGATCAGCGTCAACAATTCCGTCAAGTTCCAGAGCGCGAACTACGGAGGCTTCTCGATGAGCGGCCTGTACGGCTTCTCGAACAATGCGGGCTTCGCGGACAACCGCGCTTACAGCGTCGGCGCGGGGTACCGCAACGGTGGCTTGCAACTGGGCGCCGCCTATCTCCAGTACCAGGGCATGGACCTGAATCAGAGCAATGGCGCGATCAGCGGCGGCACCTTCGCGGCGTCCGCCATCAGCGGCGTTCAGAATCAGCGCACCTGGGGTCTGGGCGGAAGCTACGCGTTCGGTCCGGTCATTCTCGGCACCGTATTTACGCAGAGCCGCTTCCAGGACAAGTTTTCGGATATCTCGGTTCGCTATAACAACTACGAAGTCAATGCACGCTACAACCTGACGCCGGAACTGGGTCTGGGCGCGGCCTACACCTATACGCAGGCACTGCGCGCGGCGCCGGGCACCACCGACACGAATACCGGCGCGGCCCACTGGAATCAGTTCGGCCTGCAAGCAGACTACTCGCTGTCCAAGCGCACCGACGTCTATGCCGAAGCGGTCACGCAGCTTGGCGCGAACAACGGTCGCGGGCTGAACACCGTGCAAATCAACGGCACCTCCGCGCCGTCCACGGCGAGCAATCAGTTTCTCGTGACAACGGGCATCCGTCACCGGTTCTGATCTCCCTGCTGTTGCGGTATGCCGGGCCAATGCGACCGGCCCTCCTTTCGGGAGGGCGACTGGTTTGCAGCCAGCACAATTGATTCGCAAACAACTGACGGCTGCGCCTTCCGGCGCGGCCGGATGCAAGCAATCGCTTTGGCGGGCACGCCCGGCTCTTGATCCATTTTTCACGGAACGTTCATGCCAGTTTTGCTGTTGGGATGCCTGATTCGCTCGTTGAACGAACCGATGCGCCTGCTCGGCGAGGTACGCAGACGACTGGCGCTTATGCTGAGTCTGGTCGCTTTACTGGCCGCCTGCGGCAAGCCCGCCGCCCCCGAAGTGTCCCAGCCGGTCGACGTCACGGTCACGACTGTGGCGCCGCGCGATACCCCCGTCGACTTTGAGTTCGTCGCCCAGACTCAAAGCTCGCGTGCCGTGGAAATCCGCGCGCGGGTGGACGGCTTTCTGGACAAACGGGCGTACACGGAAGGCCAGATGGTCCGTCAGGGGCAGACGCTGTTTCTGATGGATCCCAAGCCATTCCAGGCGGCATTGCAATCGGCACAAGGCGCGCTTGCCCAGCAGCAGGCACGGCTCGCGGTGGCGAAAGCCAATCTCGCGCGCGTCATGCCGCTCGCCGCGCAAAACGCGCTGAGCAAGAAGGACCTGGATGACGCGACCGGCAGCGAGCGCGAGGCCGAAGCCGCCGTGATCGCCGCGCAAGGGCAGGTCCAGGCCGCGCGGTTGAACCTCGGCTACACCACCATCAAGTCGCCGCTCGCCGGCTTGTCGAGTTATGCGAGACAGCAGGAAGGCAGCTATGTCACGCCGGCTCAGTCCGGCCTGTTGACGTATGTCTACCAGATGGATCCGATGTGGGTCGAGTTCAGCATCTCGGAGAACGAGATGCTGCGTTATCGCGATCAGATTTCAAAAGGGCAGCTGCGCTTTCCCGCCAACAACCAGTTCGAGATCACGCTGCTGCTGGCAGACGGGTCGACGTTCCCCGCGCGCGGGCATATCGATTTCGCCAATCCCGTATTCAGCGCGCAAACCGGCACGTTCCTCGTGCGAGCCGTTTTCGCCAATGAAAAAGGCACGTTGCGTCCAGGGCAGTTCGTGCGCGCGAGGGTTTCCGGCGCTGTGCGGCCGAACGCCGTTCTGCTTCCCCAGCGGGCCGTGCAGCAGGGCGAAAAAAGTCATTTCGTGTGGACGGTCGACAAAGACAACAAGCCGCGCCAGCGGTTCGTCGAGATGGGCGAATGGCAAGGCGATGACTGCTTCATCAACGACGGCCTGCGCGCCGGCGAAAGAGTCGTGCTGGACGGAGCGGTGCGGTTGTCACCCAATGCGACGATCAGCATAACGGGGAGCGGGTCTCCTGCGGCGCATCGCGCAAACGTCATGCCGCCCGTGGCGCAACAACAATCCGATCAAAACTCCGCGCACTAACTCTGCGCACCAGGCGGCAAACCGGATGAAGCTCTCCCATTTCTGTATCGACAGACCGATCTTCGCGTCGGTCATCTCCATCGTCATCGCGCTGGGCGGCCTGTTGGCCATGCTTGCCTTGCCCGTCGCCCAGTACCCGGACATCACGCCGCCGCAAATCACGATTACCGCCAGCTACCCGGGCGCAAGTGCCGACGTGGTGGCGAATAACGTCGCGGCGCCCATCGAGCAACAGGTCAATGGCGCGGACAACATGATCTACATGACATCGTCGAGTTCATCCACCGGCAGCCTGACGATCAACGCGTTCTTTCGCAACGGCACCAATCCGGATCTGGCCCAGGTCGACGTGCAGAACCGCGTCAACCTCGCGTTGCCGCAACTGCCGCAGTCCGTGCAGTCGCAGGGCGTGCAGGTGCAAAAGAAATCGTCTGCGTTCATGATGGTCGTCGCGGTGTACTCGCCCGATAACCGCTTCGATTCCACGTACGTCGCCAACTACGCGAACGTGTACGTGCTCGACGCGCTCAAGCGGATTCCGGGCGCGAACCAGGCGAGCATCTTCGGCACGCCGGACTACGCCATGCGTATCTGGCTGCGGCCCGACCGCATGGCGCAGCTCGGCATTACCGCCACCGACGTGCAGAATGCCGTGGCCAACCAGAACCAGCAGTTCGCGGTCGGGCGTCTTGGCCAGGCGCCGACCGGCACGCCAGTTGAACAATCGTTCGCGGTAACGACGAGCGGGCGGCTTTCCAGCCCCGCCGAGTTCGACAACATCATTATTCGCGCGTCGGGCAGCGGCGCGGCGATCGTGCGCTTGAAAGACGTCGGCCGTGCCGAACTCGGGCAGAAAGACTATTCGATACGCAGCAGATTTCAGGGCAAGCCCGCCACGGTCATCGCCATCTATCAGCAGCCCGGCGCCAACGCGCTGGATGTCTCGAAACAGGTGCGCGCGACTCTGGCGGACATGAAGCGGTCGTTCCCGGAGGGGATCAATTACAACATCGCAATGGATACCACCGACTTCACGCGTGCCTCGATTGCGGACGTGGTGAAGACTTTTTTCGAAGCCGTCGTGCTGGTGGTCGTGGTCGTATTCCTCTTCTTGCAAAGCTTTCGCGCGACGCTGATTCCAGTGCTCGCCGTGCCGGTCTCCATCCTGGGGACATTCATGGGCATGGCCGCCCTGGGTTTCTCGATCAACATGCTGACCATGTTCGGCATGGTGCTGGCAATCGGCATCGTGGTGGACGATGCGATCGTGGTGATCGAGAACGTCGAGCGCAACATGCGTGAGTTCGGCCTCTCGCCGAATGCCGCGGCCAAGCGAGCCATGGACGAAGTGTCGGGACCGGTCGTCACGATCGTACTGGTCATGTGCGCGGTGTTCGTGCCGGTTGCATTTCTGGGCGGCATCACAGGGCAGATGTACAAGCAGTTTGCCATCACCATTGCCATCTCCGTGGTCCTTTCCGGGATCGTGGCCTTGACGTTGTCGCCGGCGCTCGCGGCGGTATTGCTGAAACCGCAAGCGCGTGCAAAGCATCGTTTTTTCAAGTGGTTCGATCACGCGTTTGCTCGCGTCACGGCGGGCTATGGTCGCGCCGTGTCGCTCGCAATCAGGCGGTTTGGCGTCGCGCTGCTGCTATTCGCCGGCATGATTCTGCTCGCCGTCACGATGATGCGGTCCATTCCGCGCGCCTTCCTTCCGCCGGAAGATCAGGGCTACCTGCTCGGCGCCGTCATCATGCCCGACTCGGCGAGTCTCGATCGCACCGGGCGAGTGTCGTCACGCGTGACCGACTACCTCGCGAAGCAGCCGGGGGTGGGCAGTGTAACCGTGGTCGACGGTTACAGCCTGCTCGACAATCAGACAATGAATAACGCTTCAACGTTCTTTGTCGGACTGAAGGGTTTCGACGAGCGGTATTCCTGGGCGAACATTCGCACGCAGAATGCGCATGCTTTGCTGCTCGGCGCTTACCGGGCGCTGTCACGCATCAAGGAAGGCATTGTCGTGCCGGTCAACCCACCGTCCATTCCCGGGCTTGGCACGACGGGCGGCACCGAGATGTGGATTCAGAGCAAAGGTAACGGGACTACGGCGCAGCTCGCGCAGGTGGTGCAGGATTTTGTCGCCAGGGCGAAGGCGCGGCCCGAACTGGCAGGCGTCACGTCGACCTTCAATGCCTCTTCGCAGCAGTTGCGTGTCGATGTCGACCGTGACAGGGCGGCCACACTCGGCGTGCCGATCGACGAGGTCTACAGCACGATGCAGACCATGTTCGGCTCGCTGTATGTTTCGCAGTTCAATCAGTCGAGCCGTCTGTGGCAGGTGATCCTTCAGGCCGAACCGTCATACCGCCTGAAGCCAGCGGACCTCGAACAGGTTTTCGTGCGCAGCACGACGGGCACGATGGTGCCGCTGAAATCGGTGGTGACGTATCAGTACGTGACCGGCCCGTCCCTGATGACACGCTTCAACGACTTTCCCGCCGTGCTGATTACCGCCAACGCGGCGCCGGGCCACAGCTCGGGCGAGGTGATCGCCGTGCTGGAGGAGCTTGCGCGAACCCTGCCCGCAGGGTACGGCGCGGGGTGGAGCGGCGAAGCGTATGAAGCCCGCCAGTCGGGCGGCACCTCCGGCCTTGTCTTCGTGTTCGGCCTGGTGATGGTGTTCCTGATTCTCGCCGCGCAATACGAACGCTGGAGCTTGCCCGTCGGCGTTCTGATGGCGGTGCCGTTCGCCCTGTTCGGCGCTTTGCTGGCCATCTTGCTCAGAGGCTTGAACAACGACGTCTATTTCCAGATCGGCCTCACCATGCTGGTCGCTCTCGCCGCGAAGAATGCAATTCTCATTTTCGAGTTTGCCGTGCTGAATCGCGCACAAGGCGCATCGGCGTTCGATGCCGCGGTGACCGCCGCCCGGGACCGGTTGCGGCCGATCGTCATGACGTCGTTCGCCTTTATTCTCGGCTGCGTGCCGCTTGCTATCGCGACCGGTGCGTCGCAGAACAGCCGGCATTCCATCGGCACCGGGGTGATTGGCGGCATGTTGGGGGCGACCGGCGTCGCCGTCTTCTTTATTCCGATGTTCTTCTTCCTGCTCGAATCGGTGAACGAGCGGCGCGCCGGCAAAAAGAACGTGGATCAGAACGTGGGTGTCATGCGGGACGCACAAGTTGAACGGGCAGTGTCCGACTCGCACTCGGTGACTAACAGATCGACCGGCATGGCCCCCGGCACGAAGCGGGGCAATTGACATGCGTCCAATCGGTTCAAATTTTTCCTGGCTGTCGGCACTCTGGCTTTGCCTGTGTCTGTGTCTGAGCGGCTGCGTGATGGGCCCCGATTACGCGAGGCCGCCAATCGCAACGCCGGCCACGTTCCGCTTTTCGGATAGTACGCAGGCGCAAATCGTCGATACGACGTGGTGGGCGCAATTCGGCGATCCAGTGCTGAACGAACTCATTGCGACGGCGCTCGCGCAGAACAACGACCTGAAAATCGCAGCGGCGCGAGTCGACGAGTTTCGCGGACAATTCGTCACGACGCGCTCGCAACTGTTTCCACAGGTGAGCGCCGGTTTCAACGCCGGTCGCCAGCGCGTCTCGCCGCTTGCGCAGGCGTCGTTGCCGACCGGTCTCGGGGCGGACTATAGCTCGTTCAACGCCACGTTACCCATCTCATGGGAGATCGACGTGTTCGGCCGTGTGCGGCGTCAGACCGAAGCCGCGCGCGCGAATCTGCTTGCCAGCGAGGAAGGGCAGAGGGCCACCCTCCTCACGCTCGTGGCGTCGGTGGCCACGTCCTATATCAATCTGCGCAGTCTCGATCAGCAACTCGAGATTGCGAAGGCAACCGCGGCGAGTCGCGAGAGTTCGGTGAAAGTCTTCGAACTGCGCTTCAAGGGCGGGCAAATCTCGCAGGTGGAGTTGGCCCAGAGTCAATCGGAATACGAAGCGTCGCTCGCGGACATTCCGGCCATTGAAGCGCAGATCGGGCAACAGGAAGATGCGCTTTCGGTATTGCTCGGCCGCAATCCCGGTCCGATTCTCCGTGGTCGCACGCTCGACGAGCTTCAGTCTCCCAACGTGCCGGCGGGCTTGCCATCGGAGTTGCTCGAGCGCCGTCCGGACGTGCTGCAGGCCGAACAGAATCTGGTTTCCGCCAATGCTTTGATCGGCGCCGCGCGTGCGCTTTATTTTCCGCAGATTTCGCTCACGGGCCTGCTCGGTTCGTCGAGCACGCAGTTGAGCAGGCTGTTTAGCGGACCGGCGAACACTTGGGCCTTTGCAGGCGCACTGACGCAGCCGATCTTCTCCGCCGGCAACATTGCCGGCCAGGTCGAGCAGGCCGGGGCGCGCCAGCAACAGGCGCTGTACGCCTATCAGCGGGCCGTGCAGTCCGCATTCCAGGAAGTCAGCGACGCGCTTCTCGGCGTCGAGAAGTCACGCGAACGGTTGACCGCGCAAGGCCGTCAGGTGGACGCGCTGAGTGCCTATGCAAGGCTCGCGCGACAACGTTACGAAGGCGGCTACAGCAGCTATATGGAAGTTCTCGACGCCGAGCGAAGTCTGTTCAGTGCGCAACTGGCTGATACGCAAACCCGCAGCAATGAATACACCGCCCTCGTCACCCTCTACAAGGCGCTGGGCGGCGGTTGGGGCGCCGAAGCGCTTGCCGCAGCGGAGCAGGGTCGGACTATTCCACAAACCGAAACAAGATAGTACCCACGCCGCTCGCGGCTCATAGCTCATGGCGGACGAAGGGGGCGCCGGCAGCGACGGGTGCAACGGTAGAACGTGAAAAACAGGGAGAACGATGAGATGTCCAGAATCAGTCAACGCCTGACCATGCTGTTTGCTACGACGTGTCTGGCCTGCTGGGGCATGTATGTGCAGGCGGCGAATCCTCCTCGCCCGGCGGCGGCGCCGGTTTGGCCGCGCAGTTTCGATGCCGACAAGCAGCACGTCGAACTTTATCAGCCGCAGATCGAGACATGGGAAGGCAACCGCATATCGGGTCGCGCCGCGGTAGCCGTCGGTGCGAGCGGCGGCGTGCCGACCTATGGCGTGGCGCATTTTTCCGCGATCGCAGACGTCGACAAAACGTCGGGGCTCGCGCAACTCACGCAGATCGAAATCGCGAGTGTGGATGTGCCGACTAACCCGGGCATCGCCGCTCAAATCCGCCAGGTGCTGCTGGCGCATTTGCCCTCGGCTGGGCTGACCACGTCGCTCGATGAACTGCAGACAAGCTACGCCGCGTCGAAGCAACTTGCCGCCACGCAGGGCATGGCCGTCCAGAACGTCGCTCCGCGCATCGTTTTCGCCACGAGGCCGACGGTGCTGGTTCTCGTGGACGGCCCGCCGGTCTGGCGGCCGGTGAGCGGGACGGGCTATCAACGGGCGCTGAACAGCCGGGCGTTGCTGCTGCAAGACGGAAGCGGCACGCTGTATCTGCATGCGGCGGGTTACTGGTATTGCGCTACGTCGGCAAGCGGTCAATGGGGCGTGCTGGCGGCGCCGCCCGCTCTGCTGGATGCGGCGCACGTCGCCGGGGCGAGCGGCGCCGCCGATCCTCTGCTGCCGTCCAACGGCGAGCGCCCGGCGCGCGCGCCGGGCGTGCTGGTCGCCACGGCGCCGACGGAGCTGATCGTCACCGACGGTCAGATGAAACTGACGCCGGTCGAGGGCGTCAGCCTGCTGTCGGTGACCAACGCCGACCATGCCGTCTTCGTGGACCCCGCAACGAATCAGTACTACGTGCTGGTCTCCGGGCGATGGTTCCGGGCCGCCTCTGAAGGCGGCCCGTGGCAGTACGTCCCCGGCAGCGAACTCCCCGCCGATTTCGCGAGGATTTCGCCCCACGATCCCAAAGCCGACGTCCTGGTCTCCGTACCGGGTACGCCTCAGGCGAGGGAGGCCGCTATCGCGGCCACCATTGCGCAGACGGCGACGGTCTCGCGCGCGGCCGCCACGCTGGCCGTCGCCTATGACGGTGCGCCGCGCTTCACACCCATCGCCGGCACGACGCTCAGTTATGCGGTCAACACCGGCACACCGGTGATCAAGGTGGATTCCGCCCGTTACTACGCCGTATCGAACGGCATCTGGTTTACCGCCTCTGCGCCGGATGGCGCATGGCGCGTGGCGACCGAAGTGCCCAGCGCGATCTACGCCATTCCGGCCAGTTCACCGCTGCATTACGTGGTGTACGTGCGGATCTATTCCGTGACACCCGATACCGTGGTCGTCGGCTATACGCCGGGTTACATGGGCGTCGTGGTGAACGCGGAGGGCACCGTGGTCTACGGCACAGGCTATGTCTATCCGCCATACGTGGGCGCGGTCTACTACGGTTATCCGCCCACCTATGGTTACGACGCCGGTTTCGCCCTCAACGCGGCGGCGGGGTTCGCCTTCGGTTTCGCGGCGGGAGCGATCTGGGGCGCGGCCGAGCCTTACTGGGGACCATACTGGGGCGGCGGCGGGTGGAACAACGTCAACGTGAATCAGGCGAATTTCTATGGGCGTTGGGGGCAAGGCACGGTGACGCATGCTGCGGGCTGGAACCCGTGGACCGGCACGCAATGGCGCGGCTCGGCGGCGGCCGGCTACAACCCGGCGACCGGCGCGCACTTTCAGGGCAGCCGGGGTGCCGCGTTCAACCCCTACTCGGGGAACTACGCGGCCGGGCGGCAGGGTTCATTCGCGAACCCGTCGACCGGGCGGGCGGGGGTGGCGCGCGGCGGCTTTGCCGGCAATCAGTACAACGGCAACTTTGCGGGCGGCCGTCAGGTGGCGGGGTATAACGCGCAGACCGGCCGGGCGGGCGCCGCCGAGTTCGGCGTGGCCGGCAACACGCAAACCGGCCAGTACGCGAGCGCCGGCAAGGGCTTCGTGACCAATCAGTCGAAAGGCAACACCGTGGCCTGGAATAACGGCGACGTCTACGCTGGGCATGACGGCAACGTCTATCAACACAGCCAGAGCGGCGGCTGGCAACAACATACGGCCAATGGCTGGCAACCCATCCAGCCGAAAGCGGACGTCGGCGGCGATCTGGAACGGCAGCGTGAGGCGCGCGATGTCGGCCAGCAAAGGTTCGATCACTCCGCGAGTCAGTGGGGCGACGGCAGAGGTTCGCCGGGAGGCGGACGTTTCGGTGGCGAGGGAGGCTTTGCTGGCGGCGGGATGAGGCGAGGAGGATTTCGCCGGTAACCGTCCCGGCGACTATCTTTGGCGGGCCACGATCAGATCACGAATCAGATCACGAAAGAGGCCGGGCGGGCACACGTACCCACCCAATCCATCTCGTCGCGCAGGGTTGCCGCGGCTCGCTCAGTCCGCCCCGCCCACATGCAAGGGCTGGCGCGCATGCTGCACGCTCGCGGCCGAAAGGCATTCCTCGATCATCGCGCGGAAGGTGGGGGCCGCGTGCGAGGCGCCGGTCGCGCCCATCTCCGGGCCGCCTTCCGGTGCGCCGCCCACGCCGACCACGACTGTGGCACGGGGTCGCCATTCCCGCGTGCGCCGCAGCATGTTGCGCAGATACGGCGGCGATTCGGGCGCGTCGAGCGAGACGATGCAGATGATCGACGCGTCCTTGAAACTCGGCTCGTCGGCGCGCGCGCTCCGGTAGCCTGAGTGCGTGGCCGTCATCGGCGCGAGACCCTGGCGGCCGAGCAATTGCACGGCGATCGCGGTCGTGACTTCGTCGAACGAGCCGCGGCCGGGCACGCACAGCACGGACGTTTTGTCGCTTGAACGGGGTATCTGCGGGTTTGCCGAAGCCGGGCTATCGTGCCGCTCGGAAAGATCGGCCGAGGCCGAGGCAAGCAGCGCGCTCGCGGCGTCGGCGGGATCGGTGCGCGCGAGGCGCTCCGGTAAGCCGTCCGCGATCTCCAGGTTTTCGACGATGTCCACCAGCGCGTCGTTGATGCGCTGCAACTGGTCCGGCATCAGCACGCCGCGCATCGCATCGTTGCGGGCGAGCTTGAGGCCTTCGAGGGCGACCTTGTCGTAATAGTCGATCAGCGACATCTCGCGCAGCAACCGCTCCGCCTGCACGATGGCCTCGTGCGGATCGTCCGCGAGCAGTCGCTGATAGAAGTTCTGCGCCGGCGTGAGGGCGGGCTGGTCGCCGAGCAGCACCGTGAGAAAGTTGAGCCGGTCGGCGTAGCGACCCAGCGTGACCACGCACAGCGTGAGCGGCGTCGACAGAACGAGGCCGATCGGCCCCCACAGCCAGCTCCAGAAAATCGCCGCGACCACCACGGCGAGCGGCGACAGCCCCGAGCGGTGACCGTACAACAGCGGCTCGGCAATCTGCCCGGCCACCAGGTCGACCACGATGAACAGGATCAGCGTATAGACGGCCATGGTCCATTGCGGCTGAATCGCGGCAGCCAGAAAGACCGCGAGAATCGCGGCGATCCAGATGCCGATATACGGCACGAAACGCAGCAAGGCGGCGATCACGCCGAACAGCAGCGCCCCCGGCACGCCGATGATGGCGAGCCCGATGGCGATCACGCCGCCCGCGCTGAGATTCACGCCCAGCTGCGCGACGAAGTAGCGGCTCAGGCGCACGGCGGCGTCGTTGATCGCGGTCGTGGTGCGGTGAAGATCGCGCGAGCCGAACAGGCTGATCAAACGGTCGCGCAAATCCTCACGCTGCAGCAGGATGAAAATCGTCACAACCAGCACGATAAAGGTGGTCTCGATCGGCGCGATGGCCGGCGACAACGCACGTTGCGCGAGCTGCAACGGCGTGGGCGAGGGCTCGTGCACCTCGACCGGCTGCGGCACGGCGGGCGCGTTGCGCGCGGCGCGTCCCGTGGGACGCGGCGGGTTCGGTTTGGACGGGGCTACGCGCTGCAGTGCGACGGCGGCGCGGCTCATCAGCGAATCGGCGCGGCCGACGGTCTTTTCCTGAACCGTTTCGATTTTCTGTTCGATCGCCACCTGGTACTGCGGCAGGTCGCCCGCGAGTTGCACCAGCTGCGCGCCGATCAGCGCGCCGACCGCGAGCAGACTCGCCAGGGCGAACAGCACGGCGATGAAGATGGACGGCAATTGCCCCATGTGCAAACGCCGCAACATCTGCACGAGCGGCGCGAGCAGGAAGCTGAGCAGCACGGACAGCGTAATCGGGATCAACACCGCGCGGCCGAAATACAGTCCGCACACCACCACCACGCCGGTAATCACCGACGCGAGGCCATGCAGGCTGGGCGTGCCCGGCGGGTAAACGCGGTTCGGCCGCCCGTGCGGCGGTAACGATATTTTCATGAGCACACGTTCCGATTGAGAAGCGCTGTCGTTCTTATGCTGGCCGCTCGCGGACAGAAGGAGGCTGTCCGGGCAAATGCGCTTGAGCAAGTCATATGCCCGGATTGTAGGCGCTTTGTCGGGGAACCGGTCTATCGCTCATCCCATGTGCACGCGCAGCAACTCGAACAGTTGCGAGCTCGCATACAGCAGCAGGCCGATAAAGCCGCCGACAATCGTCCCGTTGATGCGGATGTATTGCAGATCCTTGCCGATGTTCAGCTCGATCTGCCGTGACAGGTCTCGCGAGTCCCAATTCTTGACGGTGTCGCTGATATGCCGCGTGAGGAACTGCGCGAAGTCCGGCGCCATGGCGCGCGCCGCTTCCTCGAGGTGGTCGTTGAGCGACTGGCGCAACGCCGGGTCGTTCGCGAGCTCGCGGCCGACCCATTGGCCCATCGCCACCACCCGCGCATGCAAGGCCGAGTCGCTGCTCTGCAGATCGCGCTTGAGCCACGCGCGCAGTTCGCCCCACATGTCTTTCACATACGAGCTGAGCGCGTCGCCTTCCACCAGATAGCGTTTCAGTTCCTCGCCTTTTTGCAGGAAGGCCGGATCGGTCTTGAGCTTGACGATCAGCTTGTGCGCGGCGTCGTCGAACTTCTGGCGAAGCTGATGCGTCGGGTTCTCGCTGATCTGTTCGAGCATGCGGTTCACCGCGTTGGCCAGCGCCTCGGCGCCTTTCTCGCCGAGCCATGCCGAAGGCAGGATCTTCTCCATCTTCGGGTATTCGCTCTTGACCCATTCGACGATGCGCTCGGCGATGAACTCCCGCGCCTGCGGTTCGCGAAGCATCGCGATCACCTGTTCGATACCCGCGTCGAGCAGTTCCTGGTGGCGGCCGTCCTTGGTGAGCGTGTCGAGAATGGCGCCCATCGATTGCGACAGATCCACCTTGGCCAGCACGTCGCGCAACGCGTCCTTGATGAAGACCTGAATGCGCACGTCGTCGGTCAGTTCAAGAATGCCGCTGATGAGTTTGACGACGTAGTCGCCGAGCCGCGCGGTGTTGGCCGGCTGCGTCAGCCAGCCGGTGATGCTTTGCGCCGGATCGTGCCGCTGGATCAGGCCGACCAGCGAGGGCACATCCAGAAACTTGTCCTGCACGAAGACCGCCAGGTTGTCGGCGATCTTGTGCTTGTTCCGCGGAATGATCGCGGTGTGCGCGGACACGATCGGGATCGGCACGCGGCGGAACAGCGCGGCCACGGCGAACCAGTCGGCGAGCGCGCCCACCATCGCGGCCTCGGCAACGGCCTTGATGCCGTCCACCCAGACGCCGCGCGGCATGAACGCGGTCACGACGAACACGCAGGCGGCGGCGAGCAACAGGAGTAAAGGCGTGCGCTTGGCTTTCTTCAGTTCGATGGCTTTGTTCATCGGCGGCAGGGCGGCAGGTCCGGGTCGATTGGAATCATGCGGCGCGCTTCACGCGCGTCCAGAACCGCGAGTGTAGCGCCGCCCGTCAGCCCACGCGCCAACCGCATGGGACTATCTTTGCCGCGCCGTCACGGTAACATCTGCGGTTAGACTGCGCGGGCTTGCCCGGCGAGGCAGATTGCAATGGAACGGAATGGAGGCACAGTGATCAGGTTTCTGCACACCGCGGACTGGCAGATAGGCACGCAATTCGGCCAGTTCGAGCCGGACGAAGCGGCGCACCTTGCCGAGGCGCGTCTCGAGACCGTGCGCCGGATCGCCGGAGAAGCCGCCGCGCGCGAGGTCGACGCCGTGCTCGTGGCCGGCGACGTCTTCGATCTGCAAACCGTCTCGGACACGGTGATCCGCCGTCTGTTCGGTGCGCTGCAAGGCTTCACCGGGCCGTGGATCATGCTGCCGGGCAATCACGACGCCGCGCTCGTCGAGAGCGTCTGGACGCGTGCGCAGCGCCTGAACTGCATCGCGCCGAATGTGCGCGTGGTGCTCGAACCCGGCGTGGTGCTGCTGGACGCCTGCCGGTGCGCGTTGCTGTGCGCGCCGCTGACGCAACGCATCACCTATGACGACACCACCGGTTTCTTCGATACCACAGAGACGCCACCCGGCTATCACCGCGTCGGACTCGCGCACGGCAGCGTGAGCGGGATTCTGCAGGAAGGCATCGACTCGTCCAATCCGATCGCGCCGACGCGGGCCGCGAGCGCGCGTCTGGACTATCTGGCGCTCGGCGACTGGCACGGCCATCTGCGCGTCGACGAGCGCACCTGGTACGCCGGCACGCACGAGCAGGACCGCTTCCGCGCCAACGATCCGGGTTTCATGCTCGACGTCACGCTGCGTGAGCCGGGGGCGTCGCCGGAGGTCGAGCCGGTGCGGGTCGGGCAATATCAGTGGCATCGCTGGGACGAAACCATCGCCGTGCCGACCGACGTGGACTCGCTCAAGGCGCGCCTCGCGGCCCTCGGCAGCCACGACGTGCTGCGCGTCGCGGTCGGCGGCACCGCCGCGCTCGCCGACGCCGAAGCGATTCATGTTGCCGTGGAAGAAGCGCGCGCCCGCGTGCGGGCATTGCGCGTCGATCTGAGCGGCCTGCAAGTGCTGCCTACCGCCGACGACCTCGCCGAACTCGGTGCGCAAAGCGGCTATCTCGCGAAAGTGGTGGCGCGTCTGCGTGCTTTGCAGGAAGACCCGCAATCCGACCCGCGGGAGGCCAAGCGCGCTGCCGAGGCGTTGTTGCTTCTGGCGCGTTTTCAACGTGAACTGCCGCGCGAAGCGAGGTCCGCATGAAGCTGCAAAGTATCGCGATCCAGGAATTCAAGCAGTTCACCGGACGGCTCGTCATCGACGATCTGCAGCCCGGTCTCAATCTTTTTGTCGGCCCGAACGAGGCTGGCAAGAGCACCATTGCCGAGGCCGTGCGCGCCGTGTTTCTGGAGCGTTACAAGGCCTCGCATCTGAAAGACCTGTTGCCGTGGGGCAAGGCGAGCGGGCAGCCGTCGGTGGAGGTGAGCTTCGATCTGGACGGCGCGGCGTGCCGGCTGTCGAAGCAGTTCGTCACGCGCCAGCGCTGCGAGCTGAAGATCGGTCAGAGCGTGTTCGGCGAGGATGAAGCCGAAGACAAGCTCGCGGCTTTGCTCGGTTTTTCGCGCGCCGCGCGTGGGCCGCTGAAGGCCGAGAACTCGGGCGTTCCCGGTCTGTTGTGGGTGCAGCAAGGCGGCACGCAGGAAATGCGCGATTCCACCGGCCACGCGGCGCAGTATCTGCGCGATGCGCTGTCGCAACTCTCGGGCGGCAGTGAATCGGCCGGCGAGGATGCGTTGATCGCGGCCGTGCAGCGCGAACTTCGGCAACTGCTCACCGCGCGCACGCAGAAGTCCACCGGACCGCTCGCCGAAGCGGAACAGGCGCTCGCCCGGCTGATCGACGAGCGCGACGAGCTGGAACAGCAGCGTCGACAGTTCGAGGAGAACATCGCTCGTCTGGCCGCACAGCAGGAGGCATTCGACGACACGCAGCGCAAGCGCCCCTGGGAGCTCCATGAGCAGAAGGCCGCGCAGGCGCAGCAACGCGCCGATGCCGCGGCGGAACTCGAACGCAGCCTGCAAGGCCTGGCGCAAGCGCTGAAGGCGAGCGAAGCCGAACTGGCGTTGCCGTTGCAACAGGAGCAGAACGCGCTCGAACTGGAAGCGGCCGTGGCGCGCGAGCGGCAGCAACTCGACGCGGCGCGGGCAAGCGTGGCGGCGGTTCAGGCGGAGCACGCGCAAGCCGCGGCCAGCGTGGCGCAATTCGAGCAGGCTTTCGCCGATGCAAACCGCGCGCTCGAACTGGCCAACGCGGCGGTAACCGCGGCCGACCTGCGCAGCCAGATCGGCCTTTATCGCGCCGAAAGCGAGCGGCTCGAAGCGTCGATCGCAGCGGCCAGCAAAGCGAACGAGGCCGTGCTGGAGGCCGCGCGCGAGGCGGCGGCGCTCGAGATCGACGAGCCGAAACTGAAGCGGCTCGGTGTGCTTGCCGGCGAGCTGACCGTGCTGCGTGCCCGCACCGAAGCGGCGATGACGCGCATCGAATACCGCTTGACCGGCGCGATGACGGTCGACGATCAACCGGTGAGCGGCGAAGGCGTGCTGCGTCTGGACGGGGAGAAGCGGATCGGCCTCGGCGCGCTCGGCGAATTGCGGGTGGTGCCGGGCGTTTCCGATCTGCCGGCGCGCCTGTCCGAACTCGCGTCGCTCGAAGCCCAACATGCGCAGCTGTTGCAGGTGCTCGGCGTGGCGTCGTTCGGCGAGGGCGAGTCGAGGCACGAGCAGTGGAAGGCGCTGCTCGCGCAGCAGAAGAGCCAGGCGAAGATTCTCGACGCGCATGCGCCGCAGGGCATCGAGGCGCTGCACGCGGCGTCGGCATCGGCGTCGGCGCGCATGCGGGCGGCCAATGAGCGGCTCGCGGGTCTGCCTGACGTGTCGAGCGCCGTGCCGCTCGACGACGCGCGCCGCAACGCCGCGATCGCGCGCGATGCGTTGGAGGCTGCGCGACATGTATTGACGCAGGCAGCCGATAAAAAATCGACCGGCATGGCGAATGAGGAATCACTCGCGACCCAGCTGCAGCGCAAGGACGCGCAGTTGAGCGACGAAGCCTTCCGCCGGAACCGCGAGCAGTGGCAGACGAAGATTGTCGAACAGCGCGTGCAGGTCGAGGCGCTGCGCAAACAGCGCGAAGGACGCGAGCGTGAGCTGGAAGCGGCGCGGCTCGATGACCCGGCGGCCGAGGCGAAGCGTTATCGCGCGTCGGCGGAACTCGCGCGCGGCGAGCAGAACGAGCGGCAAGTACGGATCGCGGGACTGCGGAGCCAACTGGAAACGGTGGGTGCGTCGGGACTCGGCGAGCGTCTCGCGGTGTTGGAGGCCAAGGTCGAACAGGCCACGCGGCGCAAGGACGAACTCAGCTTGCGCGCGAGTGCGCTGAGTCTGCTTGACGAAGTGCTGGTCGACGAACGCGATGCCGCGGTGGCGCAGTTGCGCGCGCCTTTGACCGAACGTCTCGGGCATTATCTGAAACGGATTTTCCCGCAGTCGACGCTCGCGCTCGGCGACGATTTGAGTCCCGCCACGCTGGATCGCTACGGCCGCGCGGATACGCTCGAGGCGCTGAGCTTCGGCACGCGCGAGCAACTCGGCATTCTGACTCGGCTTGCGTACGCGGATTTGCTGAAAGCATCGGGCCGGCCGACCTTGCTCATGCTCGACGACGCGGCGGTGCATACCGACGCCGCGCGGCGCGATGCGATCAAACGCGCCTTGATCGACGCGGCTACGCGGCATCAGATTCTGGTGTTCACCTGCCATCCTGAGTTGTGGGACGACCTCGGCGTCAGGCAGCGGGCGATCGAGGATCTGAAGGTGGCGGCCTAGGCGTCGGGCCGGCCGAGCACCGCGGCAACGAACGAGTGGGCCAGATCGCATGACCCGTGTCGTGCGATCGATCAATCAACGTAAATTCTCGCAAACTTGCAGAAAGTTCGTATCTCGGCAGATCGACATTTCCCCCGAAACTGGCGATTCCAGTCTGAGTCGCGGTCGGAGCCGTCTGCCCCTATGAGTTAGCGCTGTTTGGGTCGAATGCTCGTGCATGTCCCGCGTGACGACCGTCTGAATAGTCGGACAGACCACGGGGATGGCGGATGGCGCAGGATACTTTCATCAAGATCAACGGCATCGGCGGTGAGTCGCAGGACGCTTCGCATCTGAATGAAATCGATGTGATCGGTTGGCGCTAGAGGGTTTCGCAGGATTCGACCATGATGTCGGGCTCCGGCGGTGGCGCGGGCAAGGCTACGGTTTCGGATCTGGAATTCACGCATCAGCTGGATCGTGCCAGTCCGAATCTGACCAGATACTGCTTCACCGGCAAACATATCGACGAGGCGAATCCTGATGATGTGGCCGTGCCGAATATCGGCCCTTTACCCAAGGGTGTCTATTATCTGGTCGATCGGCAATCAGGCGGCTTCATCGGGCCAACGCGTGACTTATTCAATCGGCATGGCGGCTCCACCGACAGGCGGAGCTGGTTCACGTTGTGGAATCCCGTCTCTGGAGACACGACTAACATTGACGGTATTAAACGAGGCAATTTCAGGTTGCACCCCATGGGTACGCTCCGATTGAGCGAAGGCTGTATTACGTCCAGGATCCGAACGATTTCGACCGGTTGCAAAAGTACATTCGTTCGCGCGGGCGCACGCTGCCGGTCCCTCGAACGACAATGAAGGCCTACGGAACGGCCGAAGTGAAATGAGAAAATACGCACTGAGAACATTTTGCGTCGTTGCGTATCTTTTAGGCTCTGTAGTTGGCGGTTGGCATATAACGTGTCTCTTCACGCTATTGCCTATGGCAATGCCGGTTTCCGTCGACACTTCCATTCGCTTTGCACTCTCAATCACCGGCAATGATGATCTGGCAAATGCCGACGATATGGAAAAATGCTCGCGTTGCTGCTCTACTGGGCGATTGCCACACTGCTGAGCGCGATAGTACTGGTTGGGTTCAAACGATGGCTATCTCGCTACCTCATTGCGAGGAAGAGCGCTGAAGCGAGTCCCAAACTGCCTTTGCCGGTAACGCTTGCTGCGTCGCTGCTCGGGCTCGTTGTTATCAGCTTTCCTGGTTGGTCCGTGTCGAGCCCCTTTACGACCTATCCACTTCACATACCGGCTCCCGTCAAGGCAATAATCAGATACTACCTATCAGTGACAGGCCGAGGCGCCCGGTCAGATCTCGACGAGAACTTGATTGTGTACGTCATGGACCTTTATTGGGCGATCGCTACGCTGTGCATCGGCGTACCGGTCATTTTTGCTGTCTGGCGATACGTCGGTTCATGCGCAGAAAAGCCTCGTAGCCCACACTCACTCATACCAGCGCGGCGTATAAACCCACTCGCCGCCTTCGTCCCCGTTGCCGAACCGTCGCGTCGTGGACGACCCCACGATTACCATCGTGCGCATATCCACATCGGACGAACGCAGCTCGCCTAGCGTGATCGTCCGCAGCGTGCTGCCGGGCCGGCCGATGTCGCGCCCCAGCACCACCAGAGTCTGCGCCGCGCGATATTCCCGCACGATGTCCAACGCTTTATCCAGTTGCCACGGCCGTGCGCGCGAAATCGGGTTGTAGAACGCCATCACCAGATCCGCTTCGGCGGCATGTCTGAGGCGCTTTTCGATGATCGTCCAGGGCTTCAGGTTGTCGGATAGCGACAGCATGCAGAAGTCGTGACCCAGCGGCGCACCCGCTTGCGCCGCTGTTGCCATCGCCGCCGATACGCCGGGCACGATCGCCAGTTCCACCGCGGCCCACTGCGGGTTGTGCGACGACTCGAGCGCTTCGAGGACCGCCGCCGCCATCGCGAACACACCCGGATCGCCCGATGACACCATCACGACGGAACGTCCTTCACTGGCGAGTTCGAATGCGTGCCGCGCGCGCTGCAGTTCCTCGCGATTGTCCGTACCGTGCACGCGCTGATCGGCCCGCAACGGGCCTGCCATTTTCACGTAAGTGTCGTAGCCGAGGATGTCGGTGGCGTCGTTGAGCGCCGTGCGCGCGGCGGGCACCATCAGATCGGCGCGGCCCGGACCGAGGCCGATCACCGTCAGACGGCCGCGCGCACGGCCGATCGTGTCCGGATCGATCGCGAGCGGCGCCAACGCCAGCGCGACGCCTGTCGTCGAATCGTTGTGCAGCGTCTCGTAGGGAATGCGCAATGCGGCATGCAGCAGGTTGGCGGGGGGGGCGCCATCTTCGGGGCGTGTCAGCGCGAAGCGTAGCGGCACGTTCAAGTTCGCCGCGGCCTCGGCGAGCGCCGGGTCGGCCACGCGGTCTGACGAGGTGAGCAAAGCCGCGAGCGATAGTGGCGCGAGACCGTGAGCGTCCAGTGCCTCACGCACGCGGGTGACAATCTCGGCGGCAGTACCCGCACCCGCACCCGCACCCGCACCCGCACCCGCACCCGCACCCGCACCCGCACCCGCCCCGACACTAACACCCGCACCACCACCCATCACCGCTACAACCACACTGCGAGGATGAATCACCAGCTCATCCGCACGCCCGTCCCACGCACGCGGCGTCACGCGAATCGCGAGGCGCGCCGAAGCGGAGCGGGGCAGTTGCGCGTCGTCGAGCCACGGCGCTTCGCCTTCGATGCGCGTGCTCTCACCCGCCAGCAGATCCGACACGAAGCGTTTGCCCTGCCCGATATCGGCGAGCGTGTAACCGTCGGGCGGATTGAGCACGCAGGTGCCGAAACGCAATTCGCCACTCGTCGTGATGGCGGGCGGCACGGCCAGCATCGCGGCAATCTCGCGCGCCATCACGTTGACGCCGGCGAGACCGCCGAGCAGCGGCACCACTGCGCTGCCGTCTTCGGCGACGGCGAGCACCGGCGGCTCGACTCCCTTGTTCGACAACGCCGGCGCGACACAGCGAATCACGATCCCCGCCGCGCACAACGCGACGATCGGCGTGCCGCGCGCATACAACGCGAGCAGATGCGCGCCGAGTTCGCTGTACGGCACGTCCGCCTCGACGCGCCCCTGCAACGCATGCACCTGGCTATCCGCATACAGCGCCTGAATGCGGCGTGCGGTCGCCAATGCGCCCGCGCCGAGAATCACGATCGCGGGCGCGTTCATCCTTGCCATTTTTCCCCCGGCAGCACGAGCAGCGAAAAATACGGCGACGCCATCGGATCCACGTCGGCGAGCGGCACGATGCGTTGATTGCCCATGGTCGCGCGTTCGACATAGAGCGCGCGGTCCGCGAGGCCGAGTTCACCCAGCACGCGCCGCACCTTGTCGAAGTTGCGGCCCAGTTTCATCACGACCGCGGCATCGGCATCGGCTAGACGCCGGCGTAACTCGTCTTCGGGCAGCACGCCCGAGAGCACCGACAGGCTCTGATTGCGATACACGAGCGGCGAGCCGAGCACCGCCGCGCCGCCGAGCATCGAGCACACGCCGGGCACGACTTCGCTCGCGTAGCGCGGCGCAAGCCGGTCGTGCAGATACATGTACGAGCCATAGAAGAACGGATCGCCTTCGCAGATCACGGCGACGTCGCGGCCCGCGTCGAGGTGAGCGGCGACGATTTCCGCGGCGGTGTCGTAGAAATCGGCGATGATCGCTTCGTATGAAAGCGGCGGTTCGAGCGCTTCGGTCGTGACGGGATACACGAGCGGCAGATGCTGCTGCGCGTCGTGCAAATGCGCCTCGATGATGCTGAACGCGTTGCCTTTCTTGCCCTTGGCGACGAAGTACGCGACCACCGGCGCTGCCTTCAGCAAACGCAGCGCCTTGAGCGTGATGAGTTCGGGGTCGCCGGGCCCGACACCAAGTCCGAACAGACGTCCTTGCACCGTCATTATTCGACCTCCGTTGCCAGCGCATTGACGGCGGCCGCCGCCATGGCGCTGCCGCCACGCCGACCATGCACCACCACGTAAGGCACGCCGCGGCTGTCTTCCGCGAGCATGGCCTTCGATTCGGCGGCGCCGACAAAGCCCACCGGAAAGCCGAGTATCAGCGCGGGTCTTGGCGCGCCGGCGTCGAGCATATCGAGCAGATGAAACAGCGCGGTCGGCGCATTGCCGATCACGACGACGCTGCCCGCCAGCTGCGGCCGCCACAATTCCAGCGCGGCCGCGGAGCGCGTATTGCCGAGTTCGCGCGCGAGCGCGGGCACGTCGGGATGCGTGAGGGTGCAGACGACCGCATTGTTCGCCGGCAGCCGCGCACGCGTAATGCCCTGCGCGACCATGCCGGCATCGCAGAGGATCGGCGCGCCTCGCGCAAGCGCCGTGCGGCCCGAGGCGCCCGCGCCTTCGGAAAAGCGCAGGTCGTCGATCACATCGACCATGCCGCACGCGTGGATCACGCGCACCGCGAGTTTTTCCAGGTCGGCGGGAATGCGCGACAAGTCGGCCTCCGCGCGGATCGTCGCAAAGGATTGGCGATAGATCTCCTGACCGTCGCGAATGTAATCAAGCATCGGGGTTACTCCGGGCCAGGCGTTCGAGCATGTCGGCGGCCTGGTCGATCGTCAGTTGGCGCGCGACGCACAGGCCGAAACCGGGCCGGCCGTCGCGTCGATAAAGGTCGTAGAGGCCGGGCGCGGCCGCCAGCAGCGTGTACGGCGCGCAATGCGCGGCGGCGCACGAACGTGGGCAGCCGCTCAGGTGCGCGTCGACGCCGGCAGCCAGGCGGGCGGCGAGGCGCAGCGCGTCGGCCTTGGTGTCGGCGAGGCTTTTCGCGCAGCCGCTGGAACCGGCGCAGGCGATCAGACGCGTGATGGCTTGCGCGGGATCGCAGGCGAGACCGAGCGCCGCCAAACCGGATAGCACGGCTGGAACGGCATGCGTTGCGATGTCGGGCAGCAGCACGCTTTGCCAGGGTGTGACGCGCAGCGTGCCGTTGCCGTGCTGCTGCGAAAGCGCGGCGAGGGCATCGAGGGTGTTGGCGTCGAGGCGTCCCAGCGGCGGCTGGCCGCCTGCGTGCCAGGTTCCGGGCACGCGTTGCGCGTGAGCGCCCAGCCGAAGGCCGGCATCGGCCGGCGTGCGGCGATGCCAGCCGGCCAGCGCTGCGTTTCGCGTCAGCGGGAAGTCGAGGTAGCGTTGAGCGTGATGCAGGAGCGCGTCGGCGGAATGCACGGCTAGCAGGTGACGCATGCGCGTGGCGTCGGCGGCGGCGAGGTCGAGGAATGTGAGCAGCAGCGCGCGTACCAGAGCCGGAGCTTGCGAGGGGAGTATCGCGGCTAGCGGGACCGCGCCGTTGGCGTGGGACTCGTCCGTCGTGATGCACTCATTTTGCGCCGGCGAGCCGGCCCACGCACTCGCAGGCGGACAACCCGCCAGGCCGAATACGAAGCGCACGCCGTCGGCTTCCTGCGACGCCGCCAGCCAAACGTCATGCGGATGATCCACTCGCGCGAGCCGTTCGCCGCCGTCCAGCAACAGCGCGAATTTCGGCGACAGCGCCGCGAAACGCGGTTCGCTTTGCAGCGTCGCGAGCAATTCGGCGCACAGCGGGCGGGTGTCGAACAGGGAGCAGGGATCGCGTCCGGCAGCGGGGCTGATCATGACGTTGCGCACGTCGTCGGCGGCGATCGCCATTGCGGCTGACGCGTCCAATGCGTCCGGCAGCTTCGACGAAACCGTCTCCACTGCGTTCGCTGCCGCCCGGTCCACTGCGCTCACCGCCATCGTGTCCGCAACGTCCGCCGGACCGATTGCCACCGCCTTCGCTGCGCCCGCCGACGGCATCGGCCCGAGACCGGCGGCGACCAGCGCCGCGATCAACGCCGCTTCCTCACCACGCTTCACGCCGCGCACCTGCACATTGGCACGATTGGTCAGCTCGATCACGCCGGCCGCATGGCGTGCACTGACATCGGCGATCGCCCGCGCCTGCGCCGCGCTCAACTCGCCGCCGGGCAGTTTGATGCGGCAAATCCCGCCGTCGCGCGCGGCGACGATGCGCAGCAGCCCCGGGCACGCCGAGGGCCGCGGCGTGGCGGCTGCGTCGGACACAACGGTGGAAGGCGAAGCTTGATTCAAGACGGACACCGGTTTAGCGTCGCGCGACGGCCCGAGCATGCCGTCAGGCGGGCATGGCTGCGGCATCGGTACACCCCGCCCGATGTTGGCTGGCACGAACAGTCTTGCCGGCAGGTCTCCTGGCTGGCAGGTCATGGTCCGCCGCAGCCTTCCCGGTCGAACCAGTGGCGTGGAGCGCAGGCGGACTCGCTGCATACAGTTGCGGGGGCAGCCACAGTGGCACTGTGTTCCCTCTTCGGCCCCGAAGGGCACCGGCGGCTGTATTATGCCTTTTTTCGAACCGCACAACGAGGCTGGGCGCTTTGATCGGCGCGGCACAGCGGACTATTTGAAGACACAGAATGAGGATGGATGCATGCCCGCGTGGCTGACGGTGGTGGGCATCGGCGACGACGGCTTCGCCGGTTTGGGAAGGCCCGCGCGGCGCGCTTTGCTGCAAGCGTCGGTGGTCTACGGCGGTGAACGCCATCTGGCGATGCTGCCCGCGCGCCTCGCCGCGCGCCGCGCCGCGTGGCCGCGTCCGTTCGATCTCTCGCCTTTGCTGGCCGAACGCGGCGGCGCGGTGTGCGTGCTGGCGAGCGGCGACCCGATGCTGTTCGGCGTAGGCGCGACGCTCGCGCGGCAGTTGCCGGCGGGGGAGTTGCGGGTGCTGCCCGCGCCGTCGTCGTTGTCGCTGGCGGCCGCGCGCCTCGGCTGGCCGTTGCAGGACGTCGCGACGGTGTCGCTGGTGGGGCGGCCGTTGGCGACGTTGAACGCGCATCTGCACGACGGCGCGCGCGTGTTCGTGCTGAGCGCGGACGGACGCACGCCCGCGGCGCTCGCGGAGTTGCTCAACGCCCGCGGTTTCGGGGCGACCCGCATGAGCGTGCTGGAACACTTGGGCGGCGAGCTGGAACGGCGCATCGACGGCCGCGCGGATCAGTGGCCGGCGGGCGAAGTGGCCGCGCTGAATCTGATCGCGCTCGACTGCCGCGCCACCGAGGGCGCGCCGCGTTTGCCGCTGACCTGCGGCTTGCCCGATGACGCTTTTCGCCACGACGGCCAGTTGACCAAGCGCGATGTGCGCGCCATCACGCTCGCGCGCCTCGCGCCGGCGCCCGGCGAACTGCTGTGGGACGTGGGCGCGGGTAGCGGCTCGATCGGCATCGAATGGATGCGCTCGCATCCGACCTGCCGCGCGATCGCGATTGAAGGACACGCCGAGCGTCAGCGCTTCATCGAACACAATCGCGACGCGCTGGGCGTGCCGAGTCTGCAACTCGTCGCAGGCCGCGCGCCTGCCGCGCTGCAGGGGCTGCCGCTGCCGGATGCGGTGTTCATCGGCGGGGGCGCGACCGTGCCGGGCGTGCTGGAGGCATGTTGGGCCGCTCTGCGCGAGGGTGGCCGGCTGGTCGCCAACGCGGTTACGTTGCAGGGCGAAGCGGCGCTGGTCGCCTGGCGCGAGCGGCACGGCGGCACGCTGACGCGGATCGCGCTGGCCGACGCCCAGCCGCTCGGCGCTTTCGATACATGGCGGCAGGCGTTGCCGATCACGCTGTTGGACGTGACGAAGCCGAGCGGCGAGGGCGCCAGGAACACCATTGACCCGGCCGATGTAACGAACGCTACGAACGGCGTGAACTGCACGAACTGCACGAACGGCACGAACGGCACGAACGGCACGAACGGTGCGAACGGCGCGAACGGCGCGAACGCCACCAACGCCACCAACGCTTTGAACACCGACTCACCGCAAGAACCCTGATGCGCGACGAAACGCCCGAACAACCCGCGCCGCTGCGTAGCGGCTACACGACCGGCAGTTGCGCCACCGCGACGTCGCTGGCGGCGGCGCGTCTGTTGCTGGCGGGCGTGGTTAGCAACGTGGCGGAGATCGTGCTGCCCAGGGGCCAGCATGTGCCGATGCCGCTGGTGTTCTGCCGTCTGATCGGCAACGGCGACGGCGGTGCCGAAGCCGGCACCGTCAAGGACGCCGGCGACGATCCCGACGTCACGCACGGCGCGGTCGTATTCGCGCGCGTGCGCCTCGTCGCCGAACCGGGCGTGAAGTTTCGCGCGGGGCCCGGCGTCGGCACGGTGACGCGCGCGGGACTGACGCTGCCGGTCGGCGAACCGGCGATCAACCCGGTGCCGCGCAGAATGATGACCGAGCACCTTGCCGAACTGGCGGCGGAGCACGGATATGGCGGCGGCTTCGAGGTGACGATCGGCGTGGAAGGCGGCGAAGCGCTCGCGCTGAAAACCATGAACCCGCGCCTGGGCATTCTCGGCGGCCTGTCGATTCTCGGCACCACCGGCATCGTGCGGCCTTTCTCGTGCTCGGCGTATATCGCGTCGATCCATCAGGGCATCGACGTCGCGCGCGCCAACGGCTACACGCATCTGGCCGCCTGCACCGGCAACGCCAGCGAGGAGGCGATGCGCGCGCATTACGGTCTGCCGGATATCGCGCTGATCGAAATGGGCGACTTCGTCGGCGCGGTGCTCAAGCATATGAAGCGCGCGCCGGTCGAGCGCCTCAGCGTGTGCGGCGGCTTCGGCAAACTCAGCAAGCTGGCGGCGGGGCATCTCGATCTGCATAGCCGCAATTCGAGCATCGACCTCGAACGGCTCGCGCAATGGGCGGCCGAATATGGCGCCGACGCCGCGCTTCAGGCGGCGATCCGCGCGGCCAATACGAGCCAGCAGGCGGTGGCGTTGGCGCGCGCGCAGCAGGTGCCGCTCGGCGATATCGTCTGCCGGCATGCGCTGACGCTGGCGCGCGCCATCGTGCCGCCGCAGGTCACCGTGGAAATGTTCGCGATCGACCGTCAGGGCAACCTGATCGGAGCCGCGCAATGAGGCGGATTCTGCTGCTCGGCGGCACCGGCGACGCGCTGCGGATCGCGCGGCAACTCGGCGACCCCGCCCACGTGTACAGTCTTGCCGGCCTCGGCAAGGTGCCGGACGATCTCCCGTGCGCGGTGCGCGTGGGCGGCTTCGGCGGTAGTGAGGGCATGGCGCGTTACCTAAATAGCGAGGGCATTGGCCTCGTGATCGATGCGACCCATCCCTATGCCGCGCAAATCAGCGCGAATGCGGCGCAGGCGAGCCGCGCCACGGGCGTGCCGTATTGGGCGCTGCGTCGCCCGGCCTGGCAGCCGCAAGCCGGCGACGACTGGCGTATGGCCGGCGACTGGAACGAGCTCACGGATGCGCTGGCGCCGTTCAGAAAGCCGCTCTTCACGCTCGGTCGCGAGCCGCTCGCGCATCTCGACGACATCCCCTCGCATCAGTTCTGGACGGTGCGTTGTCTCGATTCGCACGAGGACACGCCGCGTGCGCGCATACTCGCGGCGCGCGGCCCATTCACGCTCGAAGGCGAGCGCGCGTTGTTCGCGCTGCAAGCCTTCGATGTGGTGGTCAGCAAAAACAGCGGCGGCAATGCGACCGAAGCGAAACTCGAAGTCGCGCGAGAACGCGGTCTGCCGGTCGTGATGTTGCGCCGGCCCGAGTTGCCGCCGGCGGATCGGGAATTCGACCACGTTGCCGACCTGCTCGAAGCGCTGCAAGCGGCGGCTTGAATTGCGCCCGAATCGCCTGTGCGTGTCACGCCGACCCAACGAATCATGGAGTAGTGAATGACAGTGTTTTTTATCGGCGCGGGTCCTGGCGACCCGGAACTGATCACGGTGAAAGGGCAGCGCCTCGTGCGCAGTTGCCCGGTGATCCTGTACGCGGGTTCGCTCGTGCCGGCCGCGGTGCTCGAAGGTCACGCGGCCGCGCAGGTCGTCAACACCGCCGAACTCGACCTCGACCAGATCGTCGCGCTGCTCGCGGCCGCACACGCCAAAGGCCAGGACGTGGCGCGCGTGCATTCCGGCGATCCGTCCTTGTACGGCGCGATCGGCGAACAGATTCGCAGACTGCGCGAGCTGAACATTCCCTACGAGATCGTGCCGGGCGTCACCGCCACGGCCGCGTGCGCGGCGGCGCTGGGTTGCGAACTCACGCTGCCCGAGGTGTCGCAGACGCTGATCCTCACGCGTTTCGCGAGCAAGACCCGCATGCCCGAAGGCGAACAGCTCGCCGATCTCGCCCGGCACCGCGCGACCATGGCGATTCACCTCGGCGTGCGGCATCTTGCGCGCATCGTCGATGAATTGCGGCCGCATTACGGCGGCGCATGTCCAATCGCGGTGATTTATCGCGCGAGCTGGCCGGACGAGGAGAAGCTCACCGGCACGCTCGACGACATCGTCAGCAAGGTGCAATCGAGTTCGATCGAACGGACCGCGCTGATTCTGGTCGGTCACGTGCTCGCCGCGGAGGGTTTCGCGGACTCGACGCTGTACGCGAAAGAGTGAACCCGCCTACGCGCGAACGCCTATTCGCGCGACACAACACGGCGCGCAAATGGGCGTTCGACGCCGGCTCGACGGCTGGTCACATCACGCGGTCAATGCTTCCGGCTGCTGCGCCGCCAGCTTCGCGCGCAATGCTCTCGCGGCCTGCACCATATTCGCGAGCGCGGCTTCCGTTTCCGGCCAGCCGCGCGTCTTCAGCCCGCAGTCCGGATTGACCCACAGGCGCTCGGCCGGAATCACTTCGCAGGCGCGTTCCAGCAGACGTTGGATCGCGTCCGCGCCAGGCACGCGCGGCGAGTGGATATCGTAGACGCCCGGGCCGATTTCGTTCGGGTACGCGAAGGCGCCGAAGCCGTCGAGCAGTTCCATCGCCGAGCGCGAGGTCTCGATGGTGATCACGTCGGCATCCATCGCGGCGATCGACGGCAGTATGTCGTTGAATTCCGAATAGCACATGTGCGTATGAATCTGCGTTTGATCGGCCACGCCCGCTGCCGAAATGCGGAACGCGCGCGTCGCCCATTCCAGATACGCGGCCCAATCCGCGCGACGCAACGGCAAGCCTTCGCGAAAAGCCGGTTCGTCGATCTGGATGATGCGAATGCCGGCCTTTTCCAGATCCGCCACCTCGTCGCGGATCGCGAGCGCGAGTTGCAGCGCGGTGGTCGAGCGCGGCTGGTCGTCGCGCACGAACGACCATTGCAGCATGGTCACCGGGCCGGTCAGCATGCCTTTCATCGGCCGCTGCGTGAGCGATTGCGCGTAGCGCGTGGTTTCCACCGTGATCGGTTCGGGACGGTAGACGTCGCCGTAGATGATCGGCGGTTTCACGCAGCGCGAGCCGTAGCTCTGCACCCAGCCGTTCTCCGTGAACGCGTAGCCCCACAACTGCTCGCCGAAATACTCGACCATGTCGTTGCGTTCGGCTTCGCCGTGCACCAGCACGTCGAGGCCCAGTTCTTCCTGTTTGCGCACGGCGACCTCGATCTCGGCGCGCATGCGCTGCAGATAGTCGAGCGCGCGCAGTTCGCCGCGTTTGTAGGCGGCGCGCGCCTGGCGGATCGCCGCCGTTTGCGGGAACGAACCGATCGTGGTGGTCGGCAGGAGCGGCAGGCCGAGCGCTTCGCGCTGCAGACGGTTGCGTTCGGCGAACGGGCTGTGCCGTTGCGCCATCGTGTCGTTGACGGCGGCCACGCGTTTTTGCACGAGTGCGTTGACCACCGCGCTGGAATGGCGGCGTGCTGCGAGCGCGCGGTCGGCGGCGGCGAGCGTCGGTTCGGCCGCGGCGGGATCGCGCAAGGCGAGGGCGAGCGTGGCGACTTCAGCGAGCTTCTCTGTGGCGAAGGCGAGCCACGATTTCAGTTCGGCGTCGAGTTTGTTCTCCGCGTCGAGCGAAACCGGCACATGCAGCAGCGAGCACGACGGCGCGATCCACAAGCGCTCGCCGAATTCGGCATGCAAGCCTTGCAACGATTCGACGATCTCGCCGAGATCCGCGCGCCAGATATTGCGGCCGTCGATCACGCCGGCCGACAGCACCGCCTGCGCAGGCAATGCCGCGCGCCAGGCGTCGAGCTGCCGCGGGGCGCGCACGAGGTCCAGATGCACGCCGGCGATGGGCAGCGCGGCCACCCGCGGCGCGTGCTGGGCCGCGCTCTCGAAGTACGTCGCGAGCAACACCTTTACGCCCGACGTGCCGAGCACGTCATACGCGGCGCAAAACGCTTCGAGCCATGCCGCGGGCAGATCCACGCACAGCGCCGGCTCATCGAGTTGCACCCATTCGATGCCGCGCTGCTTGAGCTTGTCCAGCAGCCGGCTGTAGCGGATCACGAGCTTCGGCAGCAACGACAGGCGGTCGAAGCCGGCCACAGGGCTCTTGGACAGCCACAGGTAAGTGATCGGCCCGATCAGCACCGGCTTGACCGGCAGATTCAGCGCGAGTGCTTCGTCGATCTCCTCGAACAGCCACTCGACGCCGCCGTCGAAGCGCGTCTGCGGCCCGAGCTCGGGGACGAGGTAGTGGTAGTTCGTATCGAACCATTTGGTCATTTCCATTGCCGGCTGCGCGGCGTTGCCGCGCGCGAGCTCGTAGTACTGGGCGAGCGACAGCGCCTTCGGGTCGAAGCCGAAACGCTGCGGCAACGCACCGAGCAGCGCGCTCAGATTGAGCATCGGGTCGTAGTAGGCAAAATCGCCGACGGTGACGAAATCCAGCCCGGCGTCCTGCTGCAATTGCCAATGACGGGCGCGCAATTCGCGCGCGACGCCGCGCAGATGCGGTTCGTCGGATTCGCCGCGCCAGAACGATTCCTGCGCGAATTTCAGTTCGCGCTGCGCGCCGATGCGAGGAAAGCCGGAAATGTGCGTGCGGGCCATGTGAAGTCCTGTTGTGCATTGTATGAATTGGCGCCCAGTGTGAAAGTCGCGCTATGATTCATCAAGCGACATGTTTTCACCAATGTATGAGCCAGATTCATATCCACACCGATTCGTTCGACGCGGAGCCATTCCATGCTTGAGCTTCGCCACCTGCGTTCGCTGATCGCCATTGCCGATTCGGGCAAGCTGGTGGCCGCCGCCGAGCGTGTGCATCTGAGCCAGTCCGCGTTGTCGCATCAGATTCGCGACATCGAGGCGCACTACGAGGTTTCGCTTTTCGAGCGCACCAAACAGGGTCTGCGCTTTACCGCCGCCGGCGAGCGGCTGCTCGCGCTCGGGCGCGAGACGATTGCGGCGGTGAGCGCGGCGGAGCGCGACCTCGTGCGGCTGAAGGGCGACACACGCGGCGAGCTGCGCATCGTGCTGGAATGCCACACCTGCTTCGACTGGCTGATGCCGGTGATGGACGAGTTCCGCCGCCGCTGGCCGGAAGTCGAAGTGGACCTGGTCGCCGGGTTCCACGCGGACCCACTGCGTCTGCTGAGCGACGGCAAGGCCGACGTGGTGATCGGCTCGAAACCGGCGACGCGGCGCAGCCTGCATATCGCGCCGCTGTTCCGCTTCGAGATTCTGGTGGTGATGGCCAACGAGCACCGGCTGCGCAACAAGCGCCGCGTGGTGGCGGACGATCTGCGCGACGAGACGCTGATTACCTATCCGGTGCCCGAGGCACGCATCGATCTGATCCGGGAGGTGCTGGAGCCGGCCGGCATCAAACTCGAACGGCGCACGGCGGAGCTGACCATCGCCGTCATGCAACTGGTGGCGAGCCGCCGCGGCATCGCGGCGCTGCCGAACTGGGGCGTGAAGAACTACGTGGATCACGATTACGTGCTGGCCAAACGGGTCGGTACGCAGGGCCTGTGGAGCGAGTTGTACGCGGTGGCCGCGAAAGGCTTCGCGAGCCGGCCTTACTTCGATGATTTCGTCACGATCGTGCGCGATACGTGCGCGGCGCAACTCGACGGCATCGAGTTGCTGGCGGTGGAAGGCGAAGCGGCCTGACAGCCGTCCGCCTCGTGCGGCAGCGTCAAGAAGCCCGCTCGAACGAGAATGCGTGTGGGCGTGACGCGCTCGCAAGCGGCGCAACGGCTGACCGACGCCGCCGCGCCCGCCATCCATTTCAGTCCTCCAGCGGCGAGAACGCCTCGAGCGGCACCTTCTTCTCGGCCCCGATACTGATCGGGGGCACGAAGGCCAGCAGCACGACCACGAAGATGGCGATCACGAAGATCGAGAGAAAAGTCAGGTGCAGCGACTGATGCAGCACCATGCGGATCGTGCCGCTGTCGCCGAGACTGGCGGTTTGATTTTGCAGCAACGCTCTCAACTGGTCCGACGTGACCACGGCGACCCCCTTCGCGTGGCTCAATCCGAAGTTGAGCACCGCGCCGAACAGCGTCGCGCCCAAGGTGCTGCCGAGATTGCGCGAGAACAGATTCGACGCGGTGGCGCTGCCGCGTTCGTCCATTCTGACGATCTCCTGGATCAGCACCAGCGAACTGACGCTCGACGTGCCCATGCCGAAGCCCATGATGAGCGAGCCGAACGCGGCGACGAGCGGCGAGCCGCCGGGCGACAGAAACAGCAGCAACACCGCGCCGAGCGGAACGAACGCGCTGCCGCCGATCAGAATGCGCCGCAAGCCGAGGCGCTGAAACGACTTCGCCGCGAACGTGGCGCCGGCCGGCCAGCCGACCATCATCATCGTCAGCGCGAGGCCGGCGATCACCGGCGAGCGATGCAGCACGCCCTGCACGTACATCGGCAGAAACGTGGTGGCGCCCATCAGGATCATGCCGGACAGCAAGGTCGCCCCATTGCAGGCGGCAATCGGGCGGCGGCTCCACAGCGCGAAGGAGATCATCGGCTCGGCCGCGCGGCGCTCCTGCCAGACGAACGCCAGCACGCACAGCGCGAACACGCCGCCTGACAGCGAGGCTTGCGCGACCATGTCGTCGCCGGCGTAGGTCAGCGCCATCATGAGCGCGGCAATGGCCGCCATGAACAGCGCCGCGCCACCGAAGTCGATCGACGGGCGCGCATGCCGTTCCGACTCGCGCAGGAACGCGATGAAGCCCGCCGCGGAGGCGAGGCCGATCGGCACGTTCATCCAGAAGATCCATGCCCACGACAGGTTGTGAATGATGAAGCCGCCGACCATCGGACCCACCACCGCCGAAATGGCCCATACGCTCGCGAGATAGCCTTGCACCTTGCCGCGTTCGCGCGCGGGGTAGAGATCGGCGACGATGGTCAGCGTGACCGGCTGGATCGCGCCCGCGCCGACACCCTGAATCAGGCGAAACGCGATCATCGCCGGCATCGACCAGGCGAAGCCGGCCAGCACCGAGCCGAGCAGAAAGATCGCGATGCCGGCCAGCATGACCGGCTTGCGGCCGTACAGATCGGCGAGCTTGCCGAAGACCACGGTCATCGCGGTCTGGGTCAGCAGGAACGACGAGAACACCCAGCTATACAGATGCAGATCGCCGAGTTGCGCGACGATCTGAGGCATGGCGGTGGAAACGATGGTGGCTTCGATGGCGACCATCGCCATGGACGCCATGACGGCGGCAATGACTAGAGGACGCGACGAGTGCGGGTTGCGGGACATGGGCCGGAAGTTAGTATTAGGATGTAAGGCACGTCGGGCAGCGTGACTATTGGCGGCCACGCGTGACGCATCAGCACGGCCGTGAGAGGACGGCCGGTGTCGAGTATGCACCCTGGCGGGAATGTGCGCTTGGGCCGGACAGCGAGGCAAAACCGCGCCGCCTTGGCACAGCGTTTGCGGATTTGAAGCTTTCTTTCAGCAAATGGAGGGGCATTATGAGGATCGAATTCACCGGACGCCGCGAAGTGGTGGCGGCGGCACGCGTCGCCTTCGAAGCCAACGTCGATGGGGCAGACGTCTGGTGCAGCGTGTCGCTGGACGCGCTGAACGACCATTTCGGCAACGACGGTCCGTCGGCCCACAATCTTGTCAACACTTTCGAAGCGAACCGCGCGCGGATTGAAAACGCTACCCGGCGGGTCCTCGAAAAAAACGGCGGACAGTCCGTGGAGCTCGAGTCCGGCGACTTCAACTGAGCCCTGGCTCGCCAGATTCCTGAGTGACGACGAGTCCGGCGTATGCGCCGGGCTCGCGATCCGGATCGCGGCGGGGCCGCTGCCTCGCCGTCCTCGCAATGGTTCACCGTGCCGCGCACGGCTGTTGTACCGATGCAACCCTTTCATTCAGCGCAAGCCCACCTTACGCGTCGCTTCACCTTTCAAACATCCCGTCGGGGCGCAACGCACCGCGATTGCTGCATTTCGATGACGGATTCTTCGAGATTTCGTAAAGGTCTGCTCCAGGGCGCGAGCGTTCGTTTTCACTGCTCGCGTTTCTATACTCGCGTCGCTGTTCAACATGACATTCCAGCTACGCAGGAGCATTGACGTGAAAAAGATTTCCACCGCAGTTGCGGCATTCGTAGGCCTCGCTGCCACCGCGGCGCATGCGCAAAGTTCGGTCACGCTGTACGGCCTCATCGATGCCGGCGTGATGTACACCAACAACGTGAAGAAGGGCGGCTCGCAAGGCGCGCTGGTTCAGGCGACGAGCGGCAATATCAACGGCAGCCGCTTCGGTTTGCGCGGCGCGGAGGATCTGGGCGGCGGCCTGCAGGCGATCTTCGTGCTCGAGAACGGCTTCAACGTGCAGAACGGCAAGCTCGGCCAGAACAGCCGCATGTTCGGGCGTCAGGCCTATGTCGGCTTGAGCAACAAGGAATACGGCACGGTCACGCTCGGCCGGCAGTACGACTCGCTGGTCGACTTCGTCGCGCCGCTCTCGGGCACGGCGGGCACCTTCGGCGATACCGGCTTCGCGCACCCGTTCGACAACGACAATCTGAACCACTCGGTGCGCATGAGCAACGCCGTGAAGTACATGAGCGCCAACTATGCCGGTCTGAAGTTCGGCGGCTTGTACGCGTTTTCCAACAACACCGATTTTGCGATCAATCGTGCCTACAGCGCGGGCGTGAGCTATGCCAATGGCCCGTTCAAGGCGGCTGCGGGCTATTTGCAGATCAACGGCTCGAACTCGACCACCAACACGGGCGGCGCGGTCGATCTCGGCGAATCCACCGCCAACGGCACGGGCGGCTTCCAGCTCGGCGCCGATGTGCAGCGCACGGCCGGCGCCGCGTTGAGCTACGGCTTCGGCCCGGTGACGGCGGGCTTCGTCTATACGCACAGCCAGTTCCAGAACACCGCGTCGTTCGGCGCGACGCACGGCTCGATGCGTTTCGATAACTACGAAGTGAACGGCAAGTACGCTGTCACGCCGGCGGTGACGCTCGGTGCGGCCTACACCTATACGGACGCGCACGTGGGCGGCACGTCGACGTACGGTTCCGATCCGAAATGGAATCAGGTGAACCTGCAGGCGGTCTATGCGCTCTCGACCCGCACCGATGTCTACGCCGAAGCCATGTACCAGCACGTGAGCGGCAAGGGCTACACCGCGTTTATCAACACGGCGGGCGGCGCGTCTTCGACGGGCAATCAGGTGGTGGGCACCGTGGGGCTGCGCGCGCGCTTCTGAGCGTGATGATCGTCTGGCCGGGCGCGGGTCGATATCGATCGATGTCGCTTGATACCGCTTGATACCGCTTGATACCGCGCGGTGCCCGGCCGGCGATTTCTCCAGATTCAACAACAATTCCTTCGATCGCCGGCCGTTATTCCAGGCGGATTCGGCTCCTATATTGAGTTCAGTGCTTGCGCGGAGAGTGATTCAAAGCGCCGCTTATCATCAATTATCGGAGGTAGTTATTACCATGAAGTCCCTGATCAAGGCCGTCGTCATCGTCGCTTCGCTGGCTGCTTCGGCGGCCGTCTTCGCCCAATCGAATTCCGGCATCACGCGCGCGCAGGTGCGCGCCGAACTGGTTCAGCTCGAACAGGCCGGCTATCACGTCGGCGATGGCGACCAAGCCCATTACCCGGACGCGATTCAGGCCGCGGAAGCCCGCATTGCCATGCGCAACAGCGCCGCCAGCGGTTACGGCGGCAGCGTGGCGGGTTCGTCGCAACACGGCAGTCCGGCTGTGTCGCCGGCCGACTGGAACGCGATGTACAGCCGTTGATTCGACGGCTTCGACGCAATTGTGCGGGATGGGGCGCAACGAGGTGCCGCGTGGCTGCCTGCGTTGCGCTGATGCGTTTTAGCGATGCGACGATGCGCGCTCATGCGCCTGCGCACACCTGCCTGAGCGCAGTGCTGCGCGCGTCGCCGGGGGTTGGAAAGGACTCTTCCAGCGTGGCGTATATATCCGCTTCGTCGGCATGGGTAAAGTAGTCATGCACGCACGGTTCCCGGTGTGCGAGCGAGAGAGTTTGCCCCGGCTGGAGACAGCTGGGGCTTTTTTATTGGGCGCGGGAAATCAACGCGTGATCGACGATGCCTCGTTGCCGTTCATGCATGGGAGGCCGTCGAGACCGCGGCTGCGGTATAGTCGCGCGGATAGACCGCCTGCTTGCTTTGGACCGTGGTCACGGTTTCGGGCACGCAGGCTCATTCTTCGATCTTGGAGAACACCGTGCAGGAAATCATCGAGGGTTTGATCCGTTTTCAACGCGAAGTCTTTCCGCAGCAGAGCGCCTTGTTCAAACGTTTGTCCGCGGCGCAAAGTCCCAGTGTGCTTTTCGTCACCTGCTCGGACAGCCGGGTCGTGCCGGAACTGCTGACGCAGACCGAACCCGGTTCGCTGTTCGTGATCCGCAATGCGGGCAACATCGTGCCGTCTTATGGTCCCGAGCCGGGCGGCGTCTCGGCCACTGTCGAGTACGCCGTGGCCGTGTTGGGCGTTCGCGATATCGTGATTTGCGGCCACTCCAATTGCGGCGCAATGACGGCGATCTCCACGTGCATGAACATGGACCATCTGCCGGCGGTGGCGAGCTGGCTGCGTCACGCGGATGCGGCCAAAGCCATCAACGCGTCGCGCACCTATCATTCGGATGCGGAGTGTCTGGAGGCGTTGGTCAAAGACAACGTCATTGCGCAGCTCGCGAACATTCGTACGCATCCTTCGGTAGCGGTCGGACTTGCGAACAAAAAGCTGCAACTGCACGGCTGGATCTTCGATATCAAAAGCGGTGTGATGCTCGCGCTCGACGGGCGCACCGGCGAGTTCCTGCCGTTGGTGGACAACCCGGACATCTACGCCGTGTAACTTGAAGTTTGAACCTGTGAGGCGCACGATGAGACGTTTGCTCGTGCGCGCTCAGGCTTGCACGGTTCAGGCCGATCTGCGCTGCGCCGCCGGGCATTGCCCATGACATGGGAGGCGAGCCATGTGCGAGCGTCATCTGTCTTCTCCGGGGCGGCGCGATCTGCTGTTGGCCGGTGCGTCGGCGATCACGCTGGCAGGCTGGTCCCGGCACGATGCGATAGCGGCGGACCCGCCGGCCGCCAATGCGCCGAATTCGATTCCACCTGCTCAAGCGCTCGAACGGTTGATGCAGGGCAACGCCCGCTACGCCGCGAATACCGCTTCAAACAAGGACTATTCCGCGGGCCGCGCGGCGCGCGTTGCCGCGCAATATCCGATCGCCGCCATTGTCGGCTGTGCGGACTCGCGTGTCGCGCCGGAACTGGCTTTCGATCAGGGGCCGGGTGATCTGTTCGTGGTGCGCGTGGCGGGCAATTTCGTCAACGACGATATTCTCGCGAGCCTCGAGTATGGCGTCGAATTCCTCGGCGTGCCGCTCATCATGGTGCTCGGACACACGCAGTGCGGCGCGGTGAGCGCCACGGTCAAGGTGGTGCAGGAGGGCGCACGGTTGCCCGGCCATCTTCCCGAACTGGTCCGCGCGATCAAGCCGGCCGTGCGAATGGCGCAGGCGCATCAGGGCGCCGATCTCGTCGCGCAAGCCACGATCGAGAACGTCAGGTTGAACACCAACCGGCTGGCGCTGTCCAAACCGCTCATCGGGCAATATGTGAAGAGCGGGAAGGTCAAGGTTGTCGGCGGCATTTACGATCTGGCAACGGGCAAGATCGCGCTGCTCTGACGCGCCGCGGTCCGCATCTTGCTGTCTGTGCTCGCTCTGCCTGTCAACTTGACTTCATCCGGCAAGCCAATTCCGGCGCCGATTGCAGGAATGCCCCGCAACAACGCCGGGCCGCCTTGCAATGCTTTGCCTCTTCTTCCAGGGAATGCCATGTCAACTGATTCCGCGCGTATCGATAGTTACCTGTTCGAACCCGTCAAGCTAGGACCGCTGCAACTGCCCAATCGCATCGTGATGGCGCCCCTCACGCGCAGTCGCGCGAAGGAGGGCGACGTGCCGGGCGAACTGGCCATCGAGTACTACGCGCAACGCGCGTCGGCGGGACTGATCATTGCCGAGGCGACGCAGATTTCGCCGCAAGGCAAAGGCTATGTGTTTACGCCCGGCATTTATGACGACGCCCAGGTGCAGGCGTGGCAGCGCATTACCGAGGCCGTGCACCGGAAAGGCGGCCATATTTTCCTGCAGCTGTGGCACGTCGGCCGCATTTCCCATCCGTCATTGCAGCCGGGCCACGCGTTGCCGGTCGCGCCCTCGGCGATCAAACCTGAAGGCGAGGCCTATACCGACGAAGGTTTCGTGCCGCTCGTCACCCCTCGCGCGCTCGAAACGGGGGAAATAGCGGGCATCGTCGAGCAATATCGCGTGGCTGCGCAAAACGCGAAGGCCGCCGGTTTCGACGGCGTGGAGATTCACGCGGCAAACGGCTATCTGCTCGACCAGTTCCTGCGCGACAAGACCAATCGGCGGACCGATCAATACGGCGGCTCGATCGCGAATCGCGCGCGCCTTCTGCTGGAAGTGGCCGATGCGGTGACCAGCGTGTGGGGCGGCGAGCGGGTAGGCGTGCGGATTTCACCGCTCAGCAGTTTCGGCGATATTGCCGACAGCAATCCCGAGCCGCTTTTCAAACATGTCGTGCAGCAGCTCAACACCCGCAAACTCGTCTATCTGCATGTGATCGAGGGCGACACGGGCGGCCCGCGCGAAGTGCCGGGCGGCTTCGACCTGCAGGTTCTGCGCGAAGCGTTCGACGGCCTCTTCATGGCCAACAACGGCTACGACATGGAACTCGCGCAGCGCACGCTCAAGGCGAAGCGGGCGGATCTGATTGCCTTCGGACGCCCTTTCATTTCCAATCCCGACCTGGTGGAGCGGCTTAAACGCGGCGCGCCGCTGAACGAGCCGGATAAAGACACCCTGTATGGCGGTGGCGCCGAAGGTTATATCGATTACCCGACGATCGAGCAGGAGGCGCAACGCTGAGGGCCGCGCCTGTTGCTCGGCCCGTTAGGGTGGTCGGCCGACTAGTCAGCCGCTGTAGCAGCGAAACGCGAGGCTGATGCGCGGGCCGGTTATGTCGGCCAGTTTGGGAATGCTATGCTCATGAGTGAATTGCGACGCATAGCTCATGACAAGGCAACTGCCGGGCTCCAGTTCGATATGCACGGTCCGGCCGGAGCCTGCCTTTGGCCGGATCGACATGCGGCGGCTCGCGCCGAGTGAGACGATCGCAATGGGCTGAGCGGGCAGGAGCTTGTCCGTCTTGTCGCTGTGAGGCGCGACGCTGTCGCTGCCGTCGCGATAGAGATTGAGGCCGACGCGATTGAACGGCGCGCCCACGAGCGCGCGAACGGCCTCGAAGGCTTCGCCCAACGGCGCGGGGAGATTGCCGGCTTCGCGCGCGAAGGTGGCGATAAGGCGCGGCACGGCCACCTCGCGGTCGTACATCATGCGCTGCTGGCTGAGCCAGCCGATATTGTGCAGCGACGCCTCGAACCACTGTTGCGCCGTGCCAGCCGCGATCGACTCGGGCAAATAGCGAATTCCGCCTTCCGCGTCGTGCAGAACGGAGACAGGCTCGGGCGCGAATAGGGCTTGCTGGAACACCATGTGCGGACTTTGGCTGGCAGCCGCCGCCCGATCAGGAAGCGAAGGGCGGTGCGGGTAAAATCATTATACTGTGTTTTTATACAGTATTTTGGTTTGCCGCGACCGCCCTTCGCGCAGCCTTATTGGCCGGGGCTGTATAGATCGAGCAGCTGGAGCGTCACGCCATTGGTCCAGCCGAAACCGTCCTGCAGCGGATACTCGCCACCGCCGCCACCGCCCGTTCCCGCGCCTTCTACCACGTATTTTTCGACCAGTTTCCGGTCGGACGCATAGACGCCTTTGACGTCGGTGAGAAAACGCGTGCCGATCTGTTTTGCAAGCGCGTCCTGCCCGTAACGCTTCAAACCCTGGATGGCGACCCAATGCAGCGGCGCCCAGCCGTTCGGCGCGTCCCATTGCTGCGTCGTGTCGTAAGTCGTGGTGACGAGACCGCCCGGTTGCAACAAGGTGGACTGCACCTGCTGCGCCGTCTTCAGCGCGCGATCCGGCCACGCCGCGCCCACGAACAGCGGAAACACCATCGCGGCGGTCTTGTTGTCGCGTGCTTTCGCGAGCTTCCAGTCATAGTCGCCGTAGTAGCCGTTGGCGTTCCACAAATAGCGGTTGATGCCGAGCGCACGCTTCGCGGCGCGTTGCGCGAATTCGCCGACGCAGCGGAAATCGCGCGTCTCGCCGCAACCTTTCGCGATCGTGATCTCGAGGTGGAACATCAGGCTGTTCAGGTCGACCGGAATGATCGACGTGGTGCGCACCGTCGCGAGCGTCATGTTGTCGCCGAACCAGCGCGAGCTGAAATCCCAGCCGCTCTCGGCGGTGGCCCGTAATTCGCGGTAGACCTCGTTCGGATTGCGGCCAGTGGCCTGCTGCGCGGTCTGAATGTCCTCCAGATACGATTCGTCGCGCGGCGTGTCGAGTTCATCCCAGTAGCGGTTGAGCACCGTGCGATCCGGCATCACGACCACATTGCGGGTCGCCGAGCCGGGTTGCGTGGTGTTCTCTCCCTGCATCCAGTACGCGTATTCCTTGCGTAACGCCGGCAAGTACTTCTGGTAGACGCCATGGCCTTCCACCTTTGCCGCGAGCTCCACCATGTGCGAGAAAAACGGCGGCTGCGAGCGGTCGAGATAGTAGGTGCGATTGCCGTTCGGAATATGCCCGAAGGTATCGATCTCGTAGGCGAAGTTGTCGAGCATGTCGTCGACGAGATTTTCGTTGCCCGATTCCTGCAGCCCCAGCATCGTGAAATAGGTGTCCCAGTAGTAGCCTTCGCGGAAGCGTCCGCCGGGCACCACATACGGTTTCGGCAACGGAATGAGCGAGCTGTTCGGCGGCGCGCTCGTGGTGGTGCGGGTCAGGGCCGGCCATAACCAGTTGATGTGTTCACGCAGCGTCTGGTTCGCGGGCGGCGTGATGACCGGCTCGCCCGGCGGCGTGAAGTACTGGTTGATGAAGTTCGCCAGCGAAAAACCGGGGTTGTTTTTCTGCTGCGCGTACAGTTGCACGATCGTGGCGGGATCGGCATTCGGCGTCGCATCGACGAAGGTCTTTTGGTCCGGATAGATCTGTGCCGTTTGCACGGCCACGAAGAGATCGCCGTAGAGTTTGTCGGGCGCGGGCGGCAGCGTGCCGCCCGCCTGAGTGTCGGCGTGACAGACGCCGGCGAGACTGATCAGGAAAACGAAGCTTGAAGCGGCCGCTATGCGGTGAAGCCGTGCCGATTCAGTGATGCGGAACGAGCGGCGATCTGCGATGCCGGCGCGTTCGGCGCCGCGCAATTGCGATGACTCAATCATGTCTCCTCCAGAGGAATGGACAACAGGATTGGTCTGCCTCGCGCCCCTTTTTCTTCTCATGATGGCCGGGGCGTGGCTAGCATCGCACACATTACGGGGCGATTCAAACGGCTATGCAAGCGGCATGCGCAGCGCGCGCACGCAGCTGCGCTGCACAAGCCGGCAGGCAGTGGGGCGACCACGGCCGGCTCCGTCAAACGTCTTTCAGTTGGACGTCACGAGCGAATCGGACGGCACGATCCACAGTGCGCCGGGGTGGTTCGCCGCCGGGTTCGACCAGAGCGGATGCATGCTGGCCGGCCCCGTGCCGTGCACATACTCGACCTTGATCGACGCGCGCTGCTTCGCGGCGAGCCAGGTCTAGCCGCTCACGCTCGCTTGCGTCGCGGTCTTCTCGTCGATGACCTTCACGCCGTTGAGCCACAGGCGCGCCACGGTGTCGCTGTCGATCGAGAACGTGTAGAGCCCGGTCTGGGCCGCCTGGATTGCGCCGGTCCAACGCACACCGCAGTTCGTTGCATTGATGCCCGCGGAGGCGTCAGGCGAGTCGGTGCCGCGCTCGGTGTTCAGATCGAAGTCGATCAACGGCGTAACCGAGGTCTTGACGGGGGCGCTCGCGAAGCTCGGATCATTGCAGTAGCCGACCTGCAGCACCGGCAGCTTCGCGTTGAAACCACCTGTCAGCGCTTGAGTCTCCGAGGTCTGCCACGGATGGCCGTCCGGATAGATCGTCCCCCTGGAAGGGCGTCGCCGGTTCGACCGTGGCCGGCGCGCCCGGCACCTGGCCACAGTGGAAGCGGGTATTGGTGCGGCCGATCATCCGCTCCCACACGATAAAGCCCGTGCTGCCGCCGTAGTTCGAGACGATGCCCGCCATGGTTTGACCCGTGGTGCCCGGAAAGCCCCGTTGCAGGGTTTCCGAATTCAACGCGCCGATAGTGCCGCCGTTCGCCGGACCCGTGTACGGGTTGCCGTACGGATGGAACGCGTAGAAGTCGGAGAAGTACGTGCCTTCGTCCTCCTGCACTTGCGGCGCGTTGACGGGCTGCGTGGCGCCCGCGTTCAGGATGGCGACGCGCGCGTCGATCATCCGCACCGCGCGCGTGGCCTGCAATGCGCCATTGCCGCTGCAGCCGGGTTCGTTCATCGTTTCCCAGAAGATGATGCGCGGGTCGTTGCGATGCGGCGCGACGAAGTCGGTGATGTAGCTCGCCAGACTGGCCTTATACGTGACAGCGGAATTGGCCGCCGTCGGCTGGAAATACGCCTGTTCCACCGGCGTGCCGGGCGACTGCACCCACTGGCTGTTGTGCACGCCCCAAACCGGCGCCGGCTGCGGGCCGTATTGCGTCGTGGGGTTCCAGCAGTCGTCGTAGAAGATCGGTGGGACCTTGATGCCAGACGCGCGGCGATTTTCAGCAGGTTCTCGAACTTGCTCAGGAATGCCACACGATCGTTCGCCCATACCAGGTAATGCAGGTAGACCGCGATCGTGTTCAGGCCGTAGGTCTGCGCATAGGTCAGTTCACGGTTGACGATCTCCGGATCGTAGTTCTCCGGGAAGTCGATCGCGTTCACCGCGTTGGAGGGCGTATAGACCGCGCCGACCACCTTGGAGAAGTCGTAGCTCGGCGACTTCACGGTCGGGTACGTGCGGATCGTGATGTTGCTGAAGCCCGCGCCGACGCCGAAACGCCGCAGGCCGAAGCTGCCCGACTGGAACACGGCGGGCAGGGCGTTGGTGGCGTCGTTCACGTTGATCACGCGCTGCTGGTCGAGGTCCACGGTGATGGCCGTGTCGCTCGCCGTGACCTTCAGATGGTGCGTGCTGCCGCCGACCGGCGCGCTGACCGTCACGTCCGCTTCGTAAGACGCGGTGGCGTAGGTGCTGGCGAGCGCCACGGTTTTGTCTCCCGCGCCTGTGCCGTTGGTGGGCGGCGCGGGAATGGCGATGGTCGAGTTGTCGGCGCCGGGGCCCCAGGCTTGCATCGATCCCGGTGCGAGGTTAGTTTCTGGAACCTGTATCAGTGATTCCCCCCGGATTGTCCGACGGCGAAGATCGCGCTAGGCGAAGTGGAAAGCGGCGCCGTCATGCGGATTGGATCGATGTCGCGCTGCCGGTCGATCCTTCGCGAGTGCGCAGGCATAATCCGTGTTCCAACGACGCTGGCTGCGCAGCCGGCACGCCAAAACGAGCCGTTGCGCCGCAGCGCGCAGCGCGAGGAAACTTCATGCCGCCCATCACCGCCATCCGCTCGAGCGCCGTGCCACTGCGCAGCGTTGCGCTGATCCTCGTGGCGATGTTCAGCTTCGCGCTGGTCGACGCGCTCGCCAAGTCCGTGGCGCTCGCCTATCCCGCCAACGAGGTGACGTTCTTTCGCATGCTGTTCGGCCTGGTGCCGGCCGTGGCGGTGTGCCTGCACGGCAAGCCGATCGGCGAGCGGATCCGGCACATGGACGTGCGCGGGCAGACCCTTCGCGCGCTGACGCTGCTCGGCGCATCGGGTCTCTTTTTCGCGGGTCTGCCCTACATGCCGCTGGGCGACGCGGTGGCGATCGTGTACTCGGAGACCTTGCTGGTGATCGTTCTTGCTCCGCCGTTGCTGAAGGAAACGCTCAAGCCGCGCGATGCGCTCGCCGCCGCGGTCGGCTTTGTCGGCGTGCTGTTCGTGGTGCGCCCGGACGGCTCGCATTCGAACTGGCTCGGCCCCATGCTGCTGATCGCGAGCGCCTTCTTTGGCGCGCTGTCGATCATTCAGATCAAGCGCATTCGCGCCACCGACGATTCGCGCACCACGGTGCTGTATTTCACGGCGCTCGGCACGATCGTCACCGGCGCTTCGCTGTTTTTTGCGTGGCGTACACCTTCTGCGCAGGCGCTCGCGGTCATGGCCTTGCTCGGCGGGTTCGCCACGGCCGGGCAGTTGCTGATGACCATGGCGTTCCGTCAGGCCGATGCCGGCGCGCTCGCGCCGTACAACTACACGAGCATCGTATGGGCGGCATTGTTCGGCTACGTGATGTGGGGTGAGACGATCGGCGCGGCGTCGCTGCTCGGCATTGCGTTGATAGTCGGCAGCTCGATTGCCGTTGCTGTGCGCGCAAAGCAGGCCGAGGGGGCGCTCGTATAAGCGCGACCGGCCGTCCATCGGAAACCCGCAGGCGCCGTGCGCCGGTTCGTTTCGCAGTTCCAGCGGTCCCAGGAAGGAAGCGGCGCGAATCAGGCTTTTTCGGCCAACGAGTCAGGCCTGATCGGACTATTCGACGTCCGAAGGATATCAATAGACAATGGACGCATCCAGTTCGCGCGCGCTCTCGTAGGTGCCGTATTCGGCCGGACCTTGCGGCTGCGCATTCGCAGTCGTTGCAGTGGCATCGCGCGCTCGATCGCCGCTGACCCTCTGATGATTTCGGGCGCGTTTGCGAACCCGCAGGCGCGCACGCTCCACGACAGGAAGGGGGCATTTCATGCATGGCGAATCCAGGAAGATCGTTCTGACAGGACTCGTCGTCAGCGCACTGGCAATCGCGGCATATGTCTCGCAGGCCGGCAAAGCGTGGCTGTCGACAGACGAATTCGGCGCGGCGCGCGATGACGTGCCGGTCCATCGAACGCGGGGCGACACCATCAGCGGCGTGGTCATAGCGGGGCCGGCCGCCCGCAGCGATGCAGCGAGCGGAACGAGCTTACCGGGCGCGGCGGCCCGCGGCCTGCAGGCAGCGCGCGATAGTCTGCAGCGCAACGACCTCGCCGCCGCGCAGGCTCAACTGGACGCGATTCGTGCCGCGCATCGGGACGACGCTCGGGTGCGCGCATTGCAAGGCGACGTGCAGGCGCGCGCCGACGCTGCTCAGCGCGCATTGGCGGTTGAGCGAGCCGGGACGACGCTGCGACCTGCTTCGAAGCCGGCGCGGAAGTCGTCGTCACCGATGCGGCACGGCCGGTCGCGCGAGAACCGTTTTGCCTCCCACAACCAGAGCCTCGATGGGTCGAGCGATGCGAGGAGTCAGGCGGCGTTGGACAACCTGGTGGCGCGTCTCGACAGCAATGGCGCGCCCAGCGCGAAAACGCGCGCTAGTGTCGGACCGCCTGAGGCAAGTCAACCGTCGGCTCTCGCTGCAAGGGCGAAAGCGCCACAGAGCGCGAGCAGCGCTCCCGTCGCAGCGTCGGCATCGTCTGGCCAACAGCGTACGCCGACGCCGCTAGCGGCCTCCACTTCGCCGGCGCGCCCGCAGGCCGAACTGACCGCGCAAACCACGGTGCTGTCAGCGCCGTTGGTTCAGTCCACGTCGTCCGGCGACACGACGGCGAAAACAGACGGCGGCCCGAAAACCCGCGCACAGGTGCGCGCGGAGATCGAACGTGCGCGCGGAAACGGCAGCCTCCCCGCGTTCGGCAATCCCGATCCCGCGGGGCCCGGCGGGGCGCCGAGCCTGACCGGCGCGCCACGTCCGTGAGGCACGGCAAGCGGGCGAATAACGAAGGGCTAACGGGCTGACCCGCTCACTATCGGCGACCTCGGCGACCTCGGCGAACTCAGCGAACTCAGCGAACTCAGCGAACTCAGCGAACTCAGCGCACGGCTACCCCAGCGACGCCGCGAGCCGCGCGAAGACGGGTTCGTCGGTGCGCTCGAAGGCGAGCGGCGTGACCGACACGCGGCCTGAGGCCACCACCGCCGTTTCGCTGTCGGAATCGTTCGCGCGCGCGCCCCGTTGAAAGCGCAACCAGTGATAGGCCATGCCGCGCGGATCGACTTGCGGCAACACGCCGATATCTTCGACGAGTCCAACCCCCTGGCGAGTCGGCGTGAGCGGGCCGGCAAGCGCCGCGTCGACATCCGGAAAGTTGATGTTCAGACAGGTCGGCGCGGCATGCTCGATGGCGAGCAACTGGCGGATCACGCCGGGCGCGAGCGCGCGAGCCGTGTCCCAGCGCACGTTGTCGCGGTCACTGAAGGTCTGGCTCAGCGCGAACGACGGCAAGCCCAGCAACAGGCCCGTCATCGCGGCGCCGACGGTGCCCGAGAACATTGTCTCCACGCCGAGATTGCCGCCGCGATTGATGCCGGAAAGAATCAGCGTGGGCGGCGCGTCGCGCATCAGGTGGCGCACGCCCATCACGACGCAATCGCCGGGTGTGCCGGCCACGCCGAAACGCCGCTCGCCCTGGCGGCTCACGCGCAGCGGCGAATGCAGGCTGATCGAATGCGACGTGCCGCTCTGATCGTGCTCGGGGGCGACCACCCAGACTTCGTGCGCCAGTTCGGCGGCGACCGCTTCGAGCACGGCGAGGCCGGGGGCGTCGATACCGTCGTCGTTGGTCAACAGTACGCGCGGCACTCTGGATTCATAGGCAGACATCGCGGCAAACTCCGTTCGGTCGGTGAGGGAAGCGTCATTATCCAGCCAACGCCCGGTGGGCGCGTTGAAGCGCAGCGAGCGGCGTTCAGCGGGCCCTCCAGTTGCCGAGTCGGCCAGCGGAGCGCTCAACCAGTCAACCATCGCGTTGCGAGCGGCATCAAGACCGGCACGACGAACGCGGTGAACACGCCATTGAGCCCCATGCCCAGCCCGGCGAACGCGCCCATTTCCCCGCTCACCTGAAAAGCGCGCGCCGTGCCGATGCCATGCGACGCAATACCGAGCGCGAAACCACGCACCTCGGGTTCGACAATGCGCAGCGTGTTGAGAATGGCGCGTGCGAACACGGCGCCGAATACGCCCGTCGAAATGACGAGCACGGCCGTCAAGGAGGGAATGCCGCCGATCCCGGAAGCGACCGCCATGGCGATCGGCGTGGTCGCCGATTTCGGTGCAAGCGATGCGATCGTTTGATGCGAGGCACCGAACAGCGCGGCCACACCGACCGCCGAGACAATGGCCGTCAATGATCCGGCGACGAGCCCGCCGAAGAGCGGCACGGCAAAGCGGCGCAGTTTCGGCCACTGCCGGTAGAGCGGCAGCGCGAGCGCCACTGTCGCGGGTCCAAGCAGAAAGTGGACGAATTGCGCGCCTTCGAAGTAGGTCGCGTACGGTGTGCGCGTCACTTCGAGCAGTGCCACGAGCAGCGCCACCGCGATCAGCACCGGATTGGCAAGCGGATTGAAGCGCGCCTTCGCATAGAGGGTCTGGGCGATCAGGTAAGCGATCAGCGTGATCGTCAGCCCGAGCAGGGGCGTCGCGGCGAGATAGACCCAGATGGCGCCGAGCTTCGGAATGGCCGTCATTGCGCGGCCTCCGTCGCGCCGGGGTCACGGTGCTGGCGGCGCATCAGCGCGCGTGTGACGAGCGCCGCCACGGCAATGGCGAGAGTCGTGCTGAGCGCGATGGAGACGATCACCGCGACGGCGTCGCCACGAATCCGGCTCGCCGACATCATGATGCCGACACCCGCCGGCACGAACAGCAAGGACAGATGGCGCAGCAATTCGAGCGCGGTCGGCTCGATCGCATCGGCGGTCTGCGGACGCAGCATGACGAAGCCGAATAACAGCAGCATGCCGATCACAGGCCCTGGCACCGGTATGTGGAACACGTACGAAACACCTTCGCCGAGGCACTGAAAGGTGAGCAGGACAGCGAGCGCTCCAAGCATGGCAGTCTCCAGGACGCAAAACGGAAAATGCGCCATTGTGTACCATGCAGTTTGCCTCGTGCTTGCTCGCTGACCTGGTTGCTTGACTTCGTTGCTTGACTTCGTTGCTTGGGTCGATTGCTCGGGGCAATTGCTTGAGTCAGCCTCAATGAACGCCGCGCGGACTTCGCTGTCGAGCGCGGGCGCGCACGTCAACCCTCCCACTGTGCCGGACGATTTGCCATGCACATAGAACCGTTTCAGATTGCAATTGCGGATCAAGACATCGACGATCTTCGCCGGCGCATTCGCGCGACCCGCTGGGCGCCGGCCACGCCGTCGCCCGCCTGGCAGCAGGGCGTCGATGCTGCGTGGCTGCGCGCACTGGCCGAGTATTGGGCCGCGCATTTCGATTGGCGTGCCGCCGAGCGCGGCTTGAATCAGCAGCCGCAATTCCTCGCTGACGTCGCGGGGCAGCGCGTGCATTTCGTCCACCGGCGTGGCGTGGGCCCGGCGCCTTATCCGTTGGTGATCACGCATGGCTGGCCTGGGTCGTTCGTCGAGTTCCGTCACCTGCTCGACCGCTTGTGCGACCCGGCCGCCTTCGGTGGCGATGCCGCCGACGCCTTCGATGTCGTCGCGCCTTCGCTGCCGGGCTTCGCGTTCTCGCCAGCACCCGCGCGACCCGGCATGTCCGCGTTTCAGGTGGCGGACCTGTGGGCGTCGCTGATGCGCGGGCTAGGCTACGAGCGCTTCGGCGCTCAAGGCGGCGATCTCGGCGCTGGCGTATCGATCGCGCTCGCCGCGCGGCATCCGCGAATCGTTGACGGCATCCATCTGAACTTCCTGCCGGGTTCGTACGAGCCGGCCGAAGGGGCGGCTCAGAAACCGCTGACATCGGCAGAAGAAAAATTCTTGCGGGAAAAAAACGAATGGGTCGCCCTCGAAGGCGGCTATGCGCACATGCACACCACCAAACCGCGGACGCTGGCGGCCTCGCTCAACGATTCGCCCGTGGGCTTGGCGGCATGGATCGGCGAGAAGTTTCGCGCATGGAGCGATTGCGAGGGCGACGTCGAGCGCGTGTTTTCGAAAGACGAACTGCTCACTAACATTTCGCTTTACTGGCACACCCAGTGTATCGGCCCGGCGATGCAGATGTACTGGGAAAACCGCTTGCAGCCGATGCGCTTCGGCGAAGGAGAGCGCGTCGTACCGCCCGTTGGATTCGCGCACTTTCCGAAGGAGATCCATCATCCGCCGCGCAGTTGGCTCGAAAGAACCTTCGACGTCGTGCAATGGACCGACATGCCGGCCGGTGGTCATTTCGCGGCGATGGAAAAACCCGATCTGCTCGCCGCGGAGGTTCGGCGGTTCTTCAGACCGCTGCGACAGCAGCGGCGCTAATTCGAACGCGACCATCCTGTTGCGCGAAGCGGTGTTATTGCTGGCGCGCAAGCGAGGTTTTTCTCTGACTCGACCAATGGCGAAAGCACAGGCTGATATGTCGGCATCGCGCATTCATCTGACTTTAAAAGTTACGAGGGATGCTCCCGGGCAAAGGGAATCAAGCCCGCACGCAATCGCTAACAAGTAAGTTATTCGCGCATCCACAACAACGCATCCGCAATTATTGCGAGGAGCCGAAGGTCCACATCAACCTCGACGGCATCCGCGTCGCGTCTCTCTGCGTTTTGGCGGAAAGGTGCCGCACGGACGTGAAACGATAGGTCATACGTGATATCTGCGCCCCGGCTCATCCGACTCCATCGCCGCAGATCAGCGTGCCCGGCTCGCATGTGAACGAGCTGCGGTTTCCACTACAGCGCACCTTGCGGGAGCTGTTCGACCCCACGGTGAAAACAGGTGATCAACCTCCGGCAGTACGGCGGCGCGCTGAAATAGCGGACTGTCGCCGACATGGGGTGAGGAGCAGTGTGAATCTATTCCCTTGCACTCTGGTCTATGTGGATGTCGAGGCGAAGCCGGGTCCCAACTCGACGAATCGCGACCCGCTCTCGTACGTGAGCCAGGCAATCTGCCTGAATAACAGCTTGCGGCGCGTGGGCATGCCGGCACTGACCATCATGACGAACGCGCCCGCGCTGGTCGCGCATCGTCTCGCGAACATGCCGGCGGCGAACCGGCCGGCGGTGACGACACTCACAGCGACGATCGAGCTGCCGAAGAACACGCCGTTCTACGCCGCGCATTTCAAACTCGATCTGATGGACCAGGTGGCAGAGACCTTGCCCGCCGACACGATGATGCTATTGCTCGACGCCGACATGGTGGCGCTGCTTCCGCTCGAGCCCGACCTGATCGAGCGATGCGCGCGAGCCGGCGTCGGCGCCTTCGATATTTCCGATCAGGTCTTTCCGGCGTACGGCAGTGAACGCGTGGTCGCCGATCTGGAAATCGTCGCGGGCGGGCGGCTCAGGAATCCTCGTTGGTATGGCGGCGAGTTTCTGCTTGCGACGCCCGCGTCGCTGCGGCGGCTCGTGCCGCGCGCGCGGGCCAGTTACGCGCGCTATCTCAGCGAAAGCGCGCGTCTGAGGCATCACGGTGACGAGGCGTTTATTTCGGCCGCGCTCAATGCGCTGGTCGACGAGGGCCAGGCGCTGATCGAAGTGGGCGCGTACCAGGCCGTGGGTCGTCATTGGCCCGGTAACAACTATCGCGATCTGCGGTGGTTTCGCTGCTGTTCTTTCGTTCATTTGCCAGGCGGCAAGGCGCTGCTCGAAAAGGAAGCCCGTTTCGACGATTTCGCGCCGGACCGTTTCTGGCGTCACCTGCGCGTGGCGCATTTGCGCGGCCGCGTGCGCCACGCGGTGAAGCGCGTCGCGAGGATGCTGAGCGTGGAGCGGCTCGCGACGCTGTCCGCGTATGCGCTGCGCAGCGTGAAGAGCTAGCCGCCTCGCTCAGGTAGATGTGGCGGTAAACGCTCGCGCCGTCGGTCACATCTTCACGTCGATGCGTCCATAGACGCCGTCCGCTTCATCGTTCGGCCCTGCGGCGAAAAATAGCGTGTTGACCGGCTGATTGCTGAGCCCGTTACCGAACGCGATGCCCCACAGACCGTGCTGGACGAACGGACTGCCGTCAGGCAGATTGATGGCGCCGAGCGATTGGCCGCTCACCGGATCGAATGCGTTGATCGTGCCGTCACCGAAGTTACCGACCAGCACGTCGCCGCTGAACCGCCCGAAATTGGCCGGCGCCTGCGTCACGCCCCACGGCGCATTCAACGCGCCCGCCGAAGCGAAACGCTGCAACAGGTTGCCCGCCGTATCGAAGATATCGACGAAGCCGAGGCCGGCGCCGTCGACGTTATCGTGCGCCTGCGCGTCCTGTTTCGCGTAGGTCACGAAGAGTTTGGCGCCGATTGCCTGAATGCCGAACGGCGCGAAGCCTGCCGGTATCGACGCATCCTGAAACTTGCCCGGCGTTAAAACCTTCGCGAAGCTCTTGTCGAATACGTCGATGCGGTTGTTGTGGAAGTCGGCGGCATAAAGGAAGTTGGCGCCGCCGTTACTGGCTAGCGCGAGGCCTTTGTAGACAGCGCCGCTGCTGCCGTTGTCGAACACGACGAACGCGGTGGTCGGGCCGACAGTCGGTGCCCACGCGGTGATCGTGCCGCCTTCTCCGGCAAAGATGAAAGCGCCCACGCCGGACTTGCCGCCTTGCGTCACGACGAAGTCAGTCGTGCCGTTGAACACGATACCGGTCGGGTTCGCTGGTCCATTGGTTCCATTCGGAATGCTGACGACCAGCGACTGTGGCGTGCCGTTGCCGTCATAGAGCGTGGCGACCGATGTGGCGTTGTCCGCCACCCAGACGAAGCCTTTCGGATTGAACGCAACGCCCCACGCGTTCTTCAAGTGAGGGTCCGTATGCGCTGCCGCGACGGCGCCGTCCGATACGAGCGCGGTCGATGTATACGATTGCATACTCACCGAATCAGACCCGCCGCACGCTGCGACGAGACTCACCAATGCCGCGCCGCCCACGACGGCACTCAATGCCTTAAGCACAGAATTCATGGTCGCACCTCTCTGTCCTGACCGATGGTCATTGCGCCTATTGAACGCGCGGCGTTGCGGCTTTATTCCATTGGCCGAAAAGTTTTTTGAGCGCCGTGTGCCTACAGTTGCTCGCCGCGGGCAGTCGTGGTTTTGGCGATGCACAATAGCAGGCGGCGACCGTTCGGCGTGATCGCGCTGCACGGTTCCTTCATTTCTGAAATGTTGCGACGCGAGGCCGACAGCATGACCGTATCCATCACGCTGGTTCTGTTCGACATGGAAGGGGTTCTGTCTCACTACGACCGCACGGCGCGGGCCGAGCATCTGGCGGCACGCGTGGGCCGCACGCCCGAAACCGTGCGTTACGCGATCTGGGGATCGGGCCTTGAAGCGCGCGCGGACGCGGGCGAGATCGGCGATGACGACTATCTGCGCGAGTTAGGCATTCTGTTGAACTGCCCGATCAACCGTGACGATTGGCTCGCAGCCCGTCGCGCGTCGATTACGCCCAACGAGGCGGCGCTCGAAGTTGCCGCCAAGGTTGCCGAACGCCACCGCATCGCAGTGCTGACGAACAATTGCCGGTTGTTGACCGAGCACATCGGCTATCTGAATCCGCCGGTGGCGCGGCTGTTCGGCCCGCATGTTTATTCGTCGGCGTCTTACGGCGCCGCGAAACCGGCGGCGCAGACCTATCTGCGCTGCCTCGATCAACTCGGCGTGCCGGCGGCCCAAACGCTTTTCGTCGACGACACGGCGGCCAATGTGAGCGGCGCGATCGATGCGGGGTTGCACGGACACCGCTTCGTCAGCGTCGAGGCTCTGTCGCGCGAGTTGCAATCTCGCGGACTGATCTGACGGCTGTGTTGAGAGTCGGGTTCGTTAGCGTTCTTTGGCATTCGTTAGCCGCTGAAATTCTGATCGTTCTGGACCAGTTCGTGCACTCACTCGCTGAACACACGCACGCACATGCTCAAGCGACGCTGCGGATAGAGAATCGAGAGCGGTGCGGGCGGACCCAGGTGGCCGCGGAGAATTTCACGCAGCGCGCCGGCTTCAATCGCCTTCGCGACCATGAAGCGCGGCACCTGGATCAAGCCTAAGCCTTCCAGCGCGGACATCACATACACCTGAGCGTCGTTGACCGCGAGTTTGCCATTCAACTGCTTTCTGGCGACTGCGCCGTGCGCTTCGAACTCGAACGGATAGACCCGTCCCGTGCGCGCGGAAAAGTAATTCACCGCGCAATGCCGGTCGAGATCGTCCGGAGTTGCGGGTTCGCCCATCTGTTCGAGATAGGCGGGGGCGGCGCACGTCGTCATGCGCACGCTGCCGAGTGAACGTGCCACCAGGTTCGAATCGTCGAGTACGCCGATGCGGATCACGCAGTCCACGCCTTCCTGCACGAGATCCACATTACGGTCGGCCAGTCCCAGCTTCACCGTGATGTCAGGATAGCGTGCGTGGAAATCGCGCATCACCGGAATCAGCACGTTAGACGCGAACGAGGCGGACGTATCGACCCGGATCGTGCCGCGCGGACTCTGACGCTTGCTCGATAACGCCGACTCGGCGTCGGACACTTCGGCGAGAATGCGCGTGCAGTATTCGTAGTAAAGCGCGCCGTCCTCGGTGACCTGCACGCGGCGCGTCGTGCGGTTCATGAGACGCGTGCCCAGATGAGTTTCCAGATTCTGCACCAGCGTCGACACCGAGGCGCGTGGCATCGCCAGCGAGTCGGCGGCCTTCGAGAAACTCGACGCGTCCACTACGCGCTTGAACACTGCCATGCCCTGAAGGATGTCCATACAGTGCTGTCCTCTGGAAACCGTGTGAAGCCGTAACCGCGAATCGTTGGAATCATAGCCGCCCAGCGTTCGCGAAGAACAGTACGAGGCGGCCTACGGTTTCACGGACTCCATCGCCAAAGACCTTGACTCCTTGCTCCCGGAGACTATAGTTCACCATATGGTGAAGTCTCCAGTCAGCCAACTCGATCGCACGTTTTCCGCCCTCGTGGACCCCACGCGGCGGGCCATCCTCGCGCGTCTCGAGCGCGAGCCCGGCCTCTCGGTGTCGGAAATCGCGCGTCCGTTGCCGCTCAAACTGCCTGCCGTCATGAAGCACCTCGACGTGCTGAGCGACGCAGGACTGGTGGCGCGCACGAAGCATGGCCGAACCGTCACGGTGGAACTGGTCGCCGGCCCGATGGAAGAAGCCATGGCGTGGTTGCGGCGCTACGATCGCTTCTGGTCCGCGAGCCTCGACCGGCTTGCCGATTTCGTGGAGAGGAACGAGGAATGATCCGGCAAAAGCCCAGCCTGACCATCGTGCGGCGCATCAAGGCAGCGCCCGAAAAAGTTTATGCAGCGTGGACGCGGCCCGAACTGATGGCGCGCTGGTGGGGGCCCGACGCCGGACCGGTGCTGAGCGCCGAAGCCGATCCGCGCGTGGGCGGCCGTTTTCGCGTGGTGTTCCAGACGCTGGACGGCGAAACGCACGACTGCCGCGGCGAGTACCGGGAAGTCGAAGTGGACCGCAAGCTCGTTTTCACCTGGGAGTGGGTAACGCTGCCTGAACGCCGGTCGCTGGTGACCATCCGCTTTCGCCCGGTCGAAGAAGGCACCGAACTGAATTTTACGCACGCGCAGTTCTTCGACGAGGCCGCGCGCGATGGCCATCTGGCCGGCTGGACCGGAGCATTCGAGAAGCTGGACACATTGATTGCCGAGCTGGAAAACGCGGGCGAATAAAGTTGGTTCCAGGCAGTTCAACGCAGATCGAGGTCGACCATGAAGCTCTACTATGCTGAAACGCTGTCCCCCAGAAAAGCCTGCGCCATGGCGGGGTATTTAGGCTTGCCAATCGAATATGTATTTGTCGATCTGCGCAAGGGCGAGCAAACCAGACCGGACTACCTCGCGATCAATCCGAACGGCAAGGTGCCGTGTCTCGTCGACGGCGATAAAAGCATATGGGAATCCGACGCGGTGATCTGCCGCCTTGCGCAGCGCGCGGAATCCGGGCTGTGGCCGCAGAACGCGCAGCAGCAGATCGAAATCATGCGCTGGTTCAGCTGGAACAATCAGCATCTATACCGGCACGCCGGCTCGCTTTACTTCGAGTATCTGATCAAACCGTGGGTCGGACTCGGCGCGCCCGAACCGGCGAAAGTCGCTGAAGCACAGGGGTTTTTCCGCAAACATGCCGCCGTCCTCAACCAGCATTTGAAGGGGCGCAAGTGGCTGCTGGGTCATGACATGTCGGTCGCGGATTTCTCCGTCGGCGTCACGCTTCCGTACGCGAAGAGCGCGGCGATGCCTCTCGACGAGTTTCCGGAAGTACAGCGCTGGCACGATCAATTGAATGCGATCGAGGCATGGCGCAATCCGTTTCCGGTGCGCGAGGAGCGCGCCGCGGCGAATGCCTGAAGGATGCGTCATGTGCTGCGCGATAGTTGCACTGGCGATGACCTTGCTTGCCAGCTGGCGAAGCGTGTCGGGCTCGCTTGCGGGCCGAACCGGACGGCTGCGCGGGATCGCGATCGCGGTCATCGCGATCGGCGCCGCAGCGGGGTCCGCGATGGCGGCGGATCGGTTCGCGGCGGCGAGCGGTGGCGAGTCGTCTGTGATCGCGCGGCCTGGCAGCATGCCGATCTGTGGTCGCTTCATCCGCTAGTGGTGAGTAGCGCTTCGGCGCGCAAACGGATCCCTTGCGGTTGTGCCGGTTTAACCCGCGCTCAACGCGCCGTGCTGATTTGCCGTATCGTACTGAGTCACTGTACTGCGCGCGAATCGAGGGCACGTCATGGCACTTTCATCCGAAAACGCCGCAAAGCTTTGCGGGAGACGTCGTTTTCTACTCGCAGCGGGCAGCACGGCAATGGGTCTGTCGGCCTCGCTCGCTTTACCGAGGGCGGCACCGGCGCAAACGCCGACTCAATCCCAATCCGAAGCCACGACCCCGCCGCCGCGCATGGCGCAACGCGTGATTCCCGCCACGGGCGAGCGGTTACCCGTGATTGGTTGCGGTACGTGGCGCACCTTCGATGTCGGCAACGATCCCGCGGCTCGCGCGCAACTCGCCGACGTTCTGCGCATCCTGTTCGAGGCGGGTGGTTCGGCGATCGACTCCTCACCGATGTACGGGTCCTCCGAAGCGGTCGCCGGTGCGTTGCTCACGCAGCTCGACGCGCACAAGCGGGCCTTTGTCGCCACCAAGGTCTGGACCGAAGGACGCGAGGCGGGTATCGCGCAGATGGAGGAATCGTTGCGCCGTTTTCAGCAGCCGCGCATCGACCTGATGCAGGTGCATAACCTGCTCGACTGGCGCACGCAACTCGCCACCCTGCGCGAATGGAAAGCGCGCGGCCGGATTCGCTATATCGGCATTACGCACTATACGTCGAGCGCATTCGACGAAGTCGCGGCGGTGATGAGCCGCGAAAAACCCGACTTCGTCCAGATCAACTACGCAGCGGACGACCGCGCCGCTGAAACGCGCATCTTGCCGCTCGCCGCGGAGTCGGGCATCGCGGTCGTGATCAATCAGCCTTTCGGAGGCGGCGGACTGCTGGCCCGCGTCGGCAAAACACCGCTGCCTGCATGGGCAGCGGAAATCGGCTGCACGAGCTGGGCGCAGATTCTTTTGAAGTTCGTGCTCGCGCAACCGGCGGTGACGGTGGTGATTCCGGGCACAGGGCGTCCACACTACATGGCGGACAATGTGCGGGCCGGTTCGGGCCCAATACCCGACAAGGCGATGTGCGCACGAATCGCGGCGGCGGTGAACGGCTAGCTAATGGCCTGCGTATTATTCGCGCTAAATCCTCGGTGAACTCTCCAGCTAGTTCAAATTCAACTTCGTTCGAGGGTATTCGCTTCTGCGAATGCGCCATAGCATAATCCGGCGCGAAGAAAAATAACCTTTCCCGTAGTCAACACCGATATTGCGACGCTTAGAGTATTAACTCGGTTGCATTACCGGAGGCATTCGGTTCGCATACATATTTTCCAAGTGAAAGAAAGTTTGTGAAAGGAAGTTGACACGGGAACGTTTGCCAAACTAGGCTACGCACTGTCGCCAAAAACTGATTCGGGATTTCTCTACCTGCCCGGAGACGCAGGTAAGCCGCGCTTTGCCGGTCAGTCAGGCGATCGAATGGAAGCCGAAGAAAACGGCCCAAGCTGTCTGAGTGAAAGTATTGTAATAAACGTGTATCGCAATTTTAAAATCAGCCACAAGTGCTGAGGCGCCAACACGTCCCTATATTCTCGCTAGCAATTCGGTGCTGGTGCGGGAGACCTTTTCTCTGAAAAACAGAGAAAACAAGCTGAAACACTCAACGCACTTTCTTTATGCCGATTTTGTCAGTCGAGGATTAATAATGCGTATAAATTTCCGATTGCAGATACAGTGCCTGGCGTTAGCCGGAATCGTGGTTCTGGCGGGATGCGGCGGCAGCGACGGCTCGTCTTCATTGACGAGTAAATCCGGGCAGACGCCGACGGCCGCGCCGGCTGCCTCTGAGGTGGCGCTGACTCCACCGGCCGCGCCGGTCGTTGCGGATACATCGATCAACAAGACGGTGCCGCCGGTCGAATTGCCCGACACGGTTACGCCTGTCAACTACAAGCTGTGGTTCCGGCCGAACCCCGCGCTTTCTTCGTTCGACGGCCGCGCCGACGTGCAGATCAAGGTGCAGAAGGCGGTCAATGCGATCACGATTGCCGGGCACCGGATCAAGTTCACCAACGGCACGATCACACTTCAGCCCGGCAACATTCCGTTGATTGCGACGCCTCAGGACGACGGCGATTTCTATCAGCTTCGCCCCGTGAGCGGGCAGATCGCCGCCGGCAACTACTCGCTGCACATGGAGTGGAGCGGCATCATCAACTTCAAGACCTATGACGACCCGGTCGCCAAGACCGGCGGCAGTTGCGGCGACGATCCCTATCCGGGCTGCTCCGCGGCCGAAGGGGTGTTCCGCGTCGATCTGAAGTCGACGGACGGCACGACGAGCGGCGCGATTCTCACGCAGGGCGAATCGAACCTGGCGCGCCAATGGTTCCCAGGCTGGGACGAGCCGGCTTTCCGGCCGACCTACGAGGTGAGCGCCGAGGTGCCGCAGAACTGGAACGTCGTCTCGAACGCGGCGGAAAAACCCGCGGTGAACGTGGACGCCGGCTACAAGCTGGTCTCGTTCGAGAAGACGCCGCCCATGCCGTCGTATCTGCTGTTCTTCGGCGGCGGGCAGTTCGACATTCTCGAAGACGACTTCTCGAGCCCGCTGCCTGACGGCAAGGGTCTGCATCTGCGCATCTTCACGCCGCCCGGCATGCGTGACTGGGCCAAGCCGGCCATGCAGCAGACCAAGCAGGCGCTCGATTACTACTATCGCTACACCGGCATTCCGCTGCCGCTCACCAAGTTCGACACGATCGCGGCCAACGACGCGTTCAAGGAGCAGAAGGACCTGAACTTCGGCGGCATGGAGAACTGGGGCGCGATTCTGGAATTCGCCGACGACATTCTGCCGGCGCCTGGCACGACCATGTCGGACTATGGCGTGACGGTGCTCACGCACGAAGCCGCGCACCAATGGTTCGGCGACCTCGTCACGCTCGACTGGTGGGACGACGTCTGGCTGAACGAATCGTTCGCGACATTCTTCGAGAACAAGACCAAGGTGCGGTTCTTCCCGGACCGCTTCAGTTGGGTCGACGACGTGAAGAACAAGTACGCCGTGATCAATGCGGACCTGAAGTCCACCTCGTTCCCGGTGCAGCCGAACTTCAACGGCTGGGCGTCGAACGACTTCGTGCTGAGTGCGAGCGCCTTCACGTACGACAAGGGCGGTCATGTGTTGAAGATGCTGGAGAACTACCTCGGCGAAGAGGTCATGCGCCAGGGCCTGCAGTCGTATCTTGCCGACTATTCGCTCGGCAACGTCACGCCTAAACGCCTGTGGGACGAACTGGCGAAGGTCAGCGGCCAGCCGATGGTGGCGATCGGCGACAGCTTCGTGCGGCAAACGGGTGTGCCGCTGATTTCGCTCGATACGCAGTGCGATCTGACGACCAACCAGACTGTGGTGACGCTGAAACAGCAGCCGTTCCCGAACCAGAACCAGTATCCGGGCACGCAGTGGACCATTCCGCTGACGCTTGCGTACGGCGACGGGCTCACCTCGCGCAAGACGGTGGCGATGAAAGACACGCAAACCCAGGTGCGTCTGAACGGCTGTTCCGCGGTCCTCGCCGATCCGAGCGGTCTCGACTACTACGTGACCAATTACGGCAACAACGCGTGGAGCCAGCTGCTCGCGCAGGGCAATGCGCTGAAGGATCCGGTGCTGCTGACCAGTCTGCAACTCGAGGCGAAACTGCTCGTGAAGAACGGTCTGGCGGACCCGTCGCGCGCTACCAGTATCGGCTCGCTGAGTCCTGCGGCCGCGCCGCTCGCCCATCAGTTGCTGATGACGGCACCGACCACGCAGTCGCTGCGGCCGGCGATCCGCTATCAGGGTAAGTTGCGGCAGAAGCAACCCTCGCAGCAGGCTCAGTAAGCAGGACCGAGTGTGTAGCGCGGCGGCCCGCATCGTGATGCTGCGATGCGGGCCGCCGTTTCATTGCCGCTTCACCTCCCGTTGCCGCACGTTGCGACCGATGCCGGTGAGTGCGGCGCAGGTCGGGATGACACACCGCCTCACTTTCATTTTCCTTCAAGGTATGCAATTTCGTCATGGCAGCGATGCGGGACGTCACCGTGGCGGCACCTTCTGATCCGCTCCAGATTATTGAACTCGGTGCAATTTAGCGATCACCGGTCGGACTAGAAGAAGACTCTACAAGCCGGTAGGCATGCTCAGCGGGCATGAGCCCCGTATTGGATGGCGAAAAGCCACAGATTGGGCCGACCGCCGTTGGAATAAAACCGACGCCCCGCCAGTCATGCCTCACGAACCGATTCGCGAGGGCCACCGGATGATCCGTGGTCCGCCTGCGAGTCTTTAACGTGAGGTCAACATGTCGTCAGATCATTCGTTCGACGCGTCGCGGCGCGGCGCGCTGAAGTGTCTTGCATTCGGTGGCTTGGGCACCGTGTTCGTTCTGTCGGGCGGCATTCTTACGCCGGTGGAACTGGCGCTCGCCGCCGGCGAAAAATCGTCCACGGCGACGGCGGGCGTGCCGCTCTTCCTGCAGATCAGCGACTCGCACATCGGCTTTAACAAGGAAGCCAACCCGGACGTGGCGGGCACGCTGAAGCAGACCATCGAATATGTCAACGCGATGCCGGTCAAGCCCGCGTTGACTATCCATACCGGCGATATCACGCACCTTTCCAAGCCCGCGGAGTTCGATCTGGCGGCCCAGTTGATGTCCGGCCTGAAAATCACCGAACTGCACACCGTGCCCGGCGAGCATGACGTGACCGACGGCCCCGGAACGGAATACTTCAGCCGCTTCGGCAAGGCTTCGGACAACAAGGGGTATTACAGCTTCGACCACCAGGGCGTGCATTTCGTCGGCCTCGTCAACGTGATGCACTTCAAGCCGAACGGTCTGGGCGGCCTCGGCGACGAACAGCTCGAATGGCTCGAAAACGACTTGAAGGGGCGCTCGTCCAGCACGCCGATCGTCGTATTCGCGCACATGCCGATGTGGACGATCTACGAACCGTGGGGCTGGGGCACCGGCGACGCCGGTCAGGCCATGAGCTATCTGAAACGCTTCGGCTCAGTGACGGTGCTCAACGGCCACATTCATCAGATCGTGTCGAAGGTGGAGGGCAACATTACGTTCCACACGGCGCGCTCGACGGCTTATCCGCAGCCGACCGCCGGCAACGGCCCCGGCCCTGGGCCATTGACGGTGGCTAGCGACCAGTTGCCGAAAATGCTCGGCGTGACCAGCATCAAGGTGACGCAGCATCCGCTCAAGGCGACGCTCGACGACACGACACTGGTTTAATGGTCAGATCTTTTATAGCAGGAGATCAGTTATGCCAACTAAAAAGTTTCGCCGTGTGTTTCTCGTGATGGCGGCAACGTCGGCTTTGATCGCGGCATCGTCCGGGTTTTCCGCGGCATGGGCGCAAACCCCGAACGCGGTCGTCATCAAGAATTTCATGTTCTCGCCGATGGAACTCACGGTTAAAGCCGGCTCGACCGTGACCTGGAAAAATCTCGACGGCGAACCGCACACCGTCGTGAACGACGCGGGCATGTTTCGCTCCGCCGCGCTCGATCAGAACGACACGTATCAGTTCAAGTTCGACAAGCCGGGCGTGTACAAGGTGTTCTGCGGCATCCATCCGAATATGAAGGAGACGATTACCGTGCAGTAAGTCATGTCTTGAACGACCTCGACGGACAGCGCCGGGGCATTCGCGGCAGAGCCTGCAGCTCTGCCGCGTGCCTCGCGCCGGATGGGCGACATACGCACGCCGATCCCGGCCGCGCGCCCGTTATCAGCGCCTCCCTTCCTGCGCGGCAGTGCCGGTCGGATGCAGGTGCCTGAGTTGGATACTATGTGTTAGCGCAGCCAGGTGGTTGCCGCCGAAACCGAGCATGGAGACGCCACTCTCCACATGCGTGCTCCGCCCGCACGACTGCGCGCCAGTTACTCTCTGGCAGCGTTAGAGGCACTGTGCTGGCCGAGCCCACTGACACAAGCCGTCCGCCGCGCGATACGTGCCGGTCTCGCCTTTAAGCCTTGCCACCTTTACCCGCCACGGATTGCCGTCGCCCGCAAGCAGTCGGGAACGGCACTTGCGCTTCCGGGTGGTAATCGGGAATGTCACGTGCGTTTCAAGCACCGGTCGCAAACTGCGAGCACGCAACTGCGCCCCCGGTGTGGCTGTCGCAACACCTGCAGCCTCGGGCTCCATGCCCGTCGCGCACGGACTCGACGGCTTGTGGATGCATCTGCGAGGCCTGTCGACATAGCGCGTGACGAGCCGACGTCTTAGAACTTTTACCTGTTTCCTGGACGCAACCCCCGCCTCGCCAAGATGCCGTTTAAAGCGCAGCATTGCCGTGTTGTTCTCGTGCAATGAGGAGGCATAGATTCGTCGAGCGGCTTTGTATCCACGCGCGAAATCGTGTGAATAAAGTCTGCCGACACATCAGACATAAGGATTCCGGAGCGTATTTCCATGTTCAATGATCCCGACTTGCGAAACTCTCTGGCCGCCGGCCCGGATGCCGGCGGCCCGCTAAACGGTTTGCCGCTTTCCGCCGCGCCGCCCAGGTTCGGAAGGCTCGCCATGTGCGTGGCCGTGGCCAGTGCCCTCGCCATCGGCGTAATGGGTACGGTGGCGTACAGTGTCTGGTTCAATCAAGATCAGCAGGCCTACGCCGAAGCCATCGCCGGCGCGCGGCAAGCGCTGGGCAGTGGGGCGTCGGCAAGTGCGGCCGTAGCGGCCACCACCGGCGCAGGCTCGTTGCCACCAACGGCGGCGACCGGCCCGGCGACGACGGCATCGCCGAACGTGGGCGATCCGGAGGCCGGCGGGCAATTGGCCTCCTGGTCCGGTGAGGTCACGCGGCGTTCGCGATCGAATCTTCAGACGACTTTCGTAACGGATGCGGCGTCCGCTGACCCTGCATCTTCCCCCGCGTCCGCTCACCGTTCGGCAAGCGCCGGCAATCCACCCGCGCAGCAAATGGCGCCGTCGCGAGTGGGCAAGGATAATCGTGCGCCGCAAGAGCGCCGCACGACATTCACGAACGCAAAACACAAAGACAATGCGTTCACTCGCATCGGCCTCTTCTTTCGTCGTGTGGACTATCGGCAGCATGGCAACGCAAATCGGCAAGACCTCTATTCCCATCCGTGAGCGACGTTTTCGGGTTCGCGTCGATCCGGCAGGCGCCTTGATGACCCGATTCAGGCGGGCGCCAGCCTTGCTGGCCGGCGCCTCCTTGCTGTGTCTGCTGATTGGCCTTCTTTATCTCGCCTTGCAGATCAGAACGATCTTCTCCGATCAGTTGAAGCAGGAATACGCCGGGCTCGTGCTCGAAGCGGCGGGGCGCGCAAACAGCGCGCGTGCGACGCTCGACGCATGGCAGCCACGTCCGGGTGACAGCGAAGCGCGAGCGCAGGGTTACCGGCATGCACGCGTCGAACTTGCCGCGCGCCTCGGCTCGCTCGCCGCATTGGTGAACGCGAGCCCGTCCGCCGCGCCACGCATGCCCGCCTCGGCGTCGATGCCGGCTGCCAGTCTGACCGAGGCCGATGCGCTGCTTGCCTCGGTCACGACGTATTGGCTGGCGCAGCGCGATACCGACGCCGCTGACATACGCCTGCGGATCACCCACGTCGCGAACGTGTTGATCGCGCTGGCCGCGCTGCTGTTCTGTCTGCTGCTCACCGCGCTTGGCATGTACGCAAAACGCAATCGTCAACTGGTGGGCGAATCGTATGAGTTCGAGTACGCCGCGTTGCACGATCCCATGACCGGGCTGCCGAACCGGCGCAAGCTGTTCGCCGTGCTCGACGACTCAGCCGCGAGGCTGCAAGCCGGTACGGCGCCGGGCAGAATCGCCGTACTGTATGTGGATCTGGACGGTTTCAAGCAGGTCAACGACTCGCTCGGCCACCGTGCCGGGGATGAATTCCTGATCGCCGTATCGCGGCGTTTTCGCGAGTCGGTGCGCAAAGGGGATGTCGTCGCGCGCATTGGCGGCGATGAGTTCGCGGTACTGATTCACGAATTTTCGACGGCCGACGAACTGACCGAGGTTGCTCGGCGCCTGATTGCGTGTGTGGTGGCGACCGACGAACAGATGGGGATCGGGCTGGTCCGCGCGAGCATCGGCATTGCCAGCTTTCCCGACCTCGTCGACGATTATCAACGCCTTGTTGCCGCGGCGGACGAGGCGATGTATCGCGTCAAGCGTAGCGGCAAGAACGGTTACGCGTTCACGGCTCAGGACGACTGAGTGCGGCCTTCGCACCGTCGCGGTTTTTGCGTCGCGTGTTTCGCTTCACCTTTCAGCCTCGCATCCCGACCCGGCCGTTGAATGACGGCTGCGCGCCGGCCTCGCGCACGCTGAGCTTTATTTCGTGTTACAAAATCGGGGCTCGTCGGCGCATGACGATTTACGCGCCGGCGCGACTGCGGTCAAGGTGAGTTCGTCCCCAGCGGAAAGGTCCATGTCCACATATTCGTCGATGCGCGCCATGCGGCGCTTGAGCCGGCCCGATTGGGTCGTGGCCGTTCTGGTCGCGGCGCTCGCCGCTTGCGCGCCGGTGCCGCCAGCTACAGTTGAACCCGCGGTTCAACCCACGGTTCAACCCGCCGCCATTCAGCCGGCGGTTCAACCTGGCACACGGGCCGGCGCGCAAGCCACTGCGCGGCCCGCCGACGGGCCGCTTCCCGTCCCGCCAAACCTCGTTGCGTTGGCGCAGCCGGCCGGCCAGAAACGGTTGCTGGGTTCCGTGTCCAACCAGTCGTACTGGCCGCTCTCGCAGTATTTCGAAACCCAGCGTAACGAAGCCTATTGTTCCGTCGCGACCTCGGTGATGGCGCTCAACGCATTGGGCATCCGCCGCCCCGAATCGACGCAATACCCCGATTTTCCGTTCTTCTCGCAGGAGGATTTTTTCCGCGGGATCGAACCGCTGGTGGCCAACGCGGCGCAGGTATCGAGAGAGGGCATGACGCTCGACCAGCTCAGCGCGGCCCTCAACGCATTTCCGGTCGCGGTCGGCAAATATCACGCCTCGGACCTGTCGCTCGACCAGTTCCGTGATCTCGTGCGCGCCACCACGGGCCGCAACGACCGCTTCGTGCTGTTGAATTTCAGACGCATGGAAATCGGCGAGACAGGCGGCGGACACTGGTCACCGCTCGCCGCTTACGACGCCGCGAGCGACAGCGCGTTGTTGCTCGACGTGGCGCGCTATAAATATCCGGCTCTCTGGGTGCCGGTCGCGCAGCTGTACGCGGCCGCGCTGGCGGTGGATAGCGTGAGCGGACTTTCACGCGGCATCGTGATTGTCGGCAAGCGGCAGAATTAGCAGCCGCCGGCCGATGCATCCATCCGATCACACTGCCGTCCGCCGTGCCGGTCTTGTCCGCCGACTACGCGCGCGTTATCCCCACGACGCATTCTGCAAAACGATCCGATACCCATCCGGATCTTCGAACGTTTTGCCCTCGCGGTCCCAGTAGGGATTCTCCGATTCGCAGGCCACTGCGCCGAGCGCCTCGAGCCGTTCGACGGCCGCGCTCCACACGTCGCGTTCGGGTAGATAGAGCACGAGGAGGTGCTCGTGGGTCGGCGCACGGTCCACGGTCACACCGTGTTGATGCGTGAACTCGATGTGCCAGCCGCAACCCCGTCGTCCTACGACGACGCCATCAAAGCCCGCGTGATTCTCGAAGCTCGCGAGCACCTCGAAGCCCAGCCCACGGGTGTAGAAATCGGCGACCTTTTGCAGATCGTTAGTCGGGCGGGCGACCCGGAGAACGGGCGATGACATCGGCGACTCCACGTAAGGGGGAAAGCCGCACAGCATACCGTGCCGGTTGCGCCGCGCGGGCGAGAAGCTTAGCCCGGTGCCTTAAAGCGATCATGCGCTGCGCGCCATCTCGCCAAGCCCGGCATTGAAGTCTTCCCGGCGGCCGCCCGCTGCCGCGCCAGTTCGCGACCGGACCGGGGCCTTGCGAACCCGCGTGTCGCGCAGGGCCGGGCGTGCATCCACCAGATCCGCATATAGCGCGAGATAGTTCGCGGTGGATGCTTGCCAGCCGAAGTCGCGGCTCATCGCATTACGCTGCAGCACGTGCCAGGACGACGGCTCCACGAACGCGTCCAGCGCGCGGCCGAGCGCATGCATGACGTCATCGGGGCTTTCGCCGTCGAACAGAAAGCCGGTGGCCTTTCGATCGCCGCGCGGGTCGTGCGGCAGATAGTCGACGATCGTGTCGGCCAGGCCGCCGACGCGCGAGGCCACCGGAATCGTGCCGTAGCGCATTGCGTAGAGCTGCGTGAGGCCGCAAGGTTCGAAGCGGCTGCCGTGCAGCAGAATGTCCGCGCCCGCGTGCAACATGTGCGCGCGCCGCTCGTCATAACCGATCTGCACGCCGACGCGTCCCGGCCAGGCGGCCGCGATGCCCTGCAGCGCCTGTTCGATACCGTGCTCGCCCTCGCCGAGTATCGCGAACTGCAAGCGCGGGTGCCGTTCGAGCAGCGCCGGCAGCGTATGCACGACGACATCGGCGAGCTTCTGTTCGGTCAGCCGGCTGCCGATGGCGACGAGCGGTGCGAACGGATCGCGCGTCAGACCGAAGGCCTGCTGCAGTTCACGCTTGCAGGCTTGCTTGCCGACGGTGTCGTCGACGGAATAGGGGCGTGCGATATGTTTGTCGGTAGCCGGATTCCATACCGTGGTGTCGATGCCGTTCACGATGCCCGACAGCTTGCCGGCCTGCGCCTGCAACACGCCTTCCATGCCGTGGCCGAAATGCGGCGTCAGGATTTCGCGTGCATAGCGGCGGCTCACAGTGGTGACGCGATCAGAATGGACGATGCCGGCTTTCATCATGCTGAGCGAGCCATAGAACTCGATGCTGCGTTCGTCGGACAGCGCGGGCGCCAGCAATTCGGGCGGCACGCCGATCCAGCCGCCCATGGCGAGCGGATGGTTGCCCTGGAACGCGAGGTTGTGAATCGTAAACACGCTTTTCGCGGCAACCCCGGCGAGCCGCAGATATAACGGCGTGAGTCCTGCATGCCAATCGTGCGCGTGCACGATGTCGGGGCGCTTCACGTTGCGCACGCCGCGCGCCACCCGCGCGGCCGCTGCCGCGAGCGATGCGAAGCGCGTGAGGTTGTCCAGATAGTCGCGCCCCCGCGGATCGCGATAGAGGCCTTCACGCGCGAATAGATGATCCATCTGCAGAAGCAGCACCGGCACGCCGGTGTCGGGCATCTGGGCGCGTAGCAGCCGCGCGTCGCCGCCGGGCAGGCCGGTCATGCGCGCGACGGGCGCGACCTCGACGGCGCGTTCCAGCGCGGCCGGATAAGCGGGCATCAGGATCGAGACATCGACGCCGGCATCGCGCAGAGCGGCGGCGTAGGCGCTGATCATATCGCCCAGGCCGCCGGATTTGGCGAGCGGCAGGGCTTCGGAAGCGACGAGAAGAACGTTGAGCGGCAAAGCGGCCCCCAAGGACGGGATTTGTGCACTTGCACAGTGCGATGAGATGCGTGGACGCGACTGTTCAGCAAGGGGTGTGCCTGAAGTTTGAACTTCGATTGGGGCGCAGAGACGGATTTGTGCTGCAGTGCGGGCGGCGAATCTTTTGGCGTGCTCGGCCTATTTTTTTGCGTTGACACCTCGTTTGTCTGAAAAGGCGTTTTTTCATTCGTGTGTAGATTTGACATTCAGGCGCAAAGATAGGACGCATCTGCCCGCATGCGCTGATCGTTGCACATCTTGACAATTCATCCGATGAATATCGGTTAGCCTTGCTTTCTCTCCCGGGGCACACGATGCGGGCTGCAAAGGTGGGCAAGATAGCCGTATCGAAAAGGCCGCCCGGCGTCGATCCGTTCACTGAGTCTGTTACGGCAAAACGCTGCTGCGTATCTGGCCCCGCACTTGACGAAACGGAGCCAAAGTGGACCCGCGACTGCTGGAGTACTACACGAGTGAGCTCGTCTACATGCGCGAACTGGCAGGCGAGTTCGCGCAGGCTCATCCCAAGATTGCCCGGCGCCTGGGCATGCAGGCGGGCGAGATTGGCGACCCGTACGTCGAGCGTTTGATCGAATCGTTCTGTTTCATGTCCGCGCGCATGCAGTTGCGGCTCGACGCTGACTTTCCCCGCCTCACGGAACGGCTGCTCGAAGTCGTCTATCCGAACTACACGGCGCCCACGCCATCCATGGCGGTCGTCCGGCTCTTTCCTGGCGACACGGAGGGCAATCTCGCCGAAGGCATGCCTATCGCACGCGGTGCGGCGTTCATCAGTGGTGCGCCCGGTGGCGGGAGTACGCGCTGCCAGTTCCGTAGCAGCCAGGACGTGACGCTGTATCCGCTTGAGATTGCCAGCGCGCGGCTGACCGGCGTCCCGCCCGACATTCCCGCGCTCGACCGTTACGTGCGCTACGGCGCCGAGGTCCGGGGGGCGTTGCGGCTGCGCCTGCGCACCACCAACGGTGCAGCCATCGGCAGCCTCCGGGGACTGCGCCGTCTGCCGGTGTATCTGGCCGGCGATGAGCAGACTGCTTCCCACCTGTTCGAACTGCTGCACGCGGCCGGTATCGCGTCCATCATCGGCGAGCCGGGCCAGTTCGGCGCGGCGGGCGCTCCGTTTCACGCGGTCGGTGACGAGGCAGTGGTCCACGAGGGGCTGGATCCCGGGCAGGGGTTGCTTCCGCTCGTTTCGCCGAAGCTTCACGGACACAATCTGCTGCACGAGTTCGCGGCATGCCCGTCGCGTTTCTACTTTTTCGCGCTGACCGGGCTCGAGGCCGGCCTGCGCCGGGTGCGCAGCCGGGAAGCGGAGATTGTCGTGCTGCTGGACCGCTCGCCCGGCGCGCTGGCCGATCGCGTGGATGCCTCGCAGTTCGCGCTGTTCTGCACGCCGGTCATCAATCTGTTCACGAGCAGGTCTGATTCGGTGGAAGTGCATGGCAGGGGCGCCGAGTTCCAACTGGTTCCCGACCGGCTCGCGCCGCGCGATTACGAAGTGTTTTCAATCGAGGCGTTGTATGGGCAGGTCAGCAAGGACTCGGAGCCGCTCGCGTTCCGTCCGCTGTACCAGAAGCTGACTGACGACGAGGGCAATCACGGGCGGTTTTTCACGCTGCGCCGCGAGCGCACGCTGGCTTCAGACTCGTTGCGCCGCTACGGCACGCGCACGCCGTACATCGGCACGGAGGCTTTCGTTTCATTAGTGGATCAGGACGAACTACCCTATGAACAGCCCATACGCTACGCCTCGATTGACGCGTGGCTGACCAACCGTGACTTGCCCAACCTGATCCCGTGCAACGGCGTTAGCGATCTCACGCTGGTGCAATCCTCGCCGGTTCGGCAAGTGGGTCTGATCCGGGCGCCCAGTGTCCCGCGCGCCCCGTATGCGGAGCGTGAGGCGGCGTGGCGGCTGATCCGCCAGCTGAACTTCAACTACCTCACGCTCGAGGCACGACCTGGCGAGGCATCGGGCGCGAGCCTGCGTAAGCTGCTGCAACTGTTCCTTGCCGCCGACGATACGGCCTATCGGCAGCAGATCGAGAGTCTGGTGAAAGTCGGGAGCCGGGCGGTGACACGCAAGCTTCCGCGTTCCAGCGATCTTGCCATCGGACGCGGTATCGCATGCTCGCTGACCGTGGACGAGTCGGGTCTCGGCGGCGTCAGCCCCTATTTGCTCGGCCTGGTTCTCGAACACTACCTCGCGCGGCATGTATCGGCGCATTCGTTTACACAGACCGACCTGCATTCGGTGCAGCGCGGCCGGGTGGCGGCGTGGCCGGTGCGCATGGGCACGCGTGGCGTAGCCTGAACCGAACAAGCGCAGCGTACGGATCGGACAGTGAGGTGTCTTAGTTTTAATCAAAATATTTAGGATGACTACGAACATGAGAGGATTGAAGATAGGGCGTCGGGTGACATGCGGTCAGCGCGACGCGCCCGGCGACACCTGCGGGGAGCCGGTCGCACGGCAAAGGTGCTACCCATGCTGAACTTCGTGACGCCACGTACCCTGACGGTCAGCGGCGCGGCGCTGCCGAGGTTGCCCCACGGCGAGCCGGCATTGCAGTTACGTGCCATCGCAGGCGAAGAAACCCTGTCGATCATCTACGAATACGAGCTGAGCCTCGTCACGCCCGTCGATCCGCTGCTGCCGGACAGCACGGCCGCCAACTTCGACTTGAAAGAGATGATCGGCAAGGAGCTAACGGTCACCATCCAGCTCGACGGCATGGGGACATTCGTGCCGGGCATGGCAGGCGCCGGCGGTGCGGCGAATTTCGGCGCCGGGATTCGTGAGATCAGCGGCATTGTGACCGCGGCGAGTCTGGTGAGCCAGTTGAACCGCCAGTATCTCTACCGTTTGAAGTTGCAGCCGTGGATCGTGCTTGCCGAGCGGCGCACCGATTACCGGATCTTCCAGAACAAAACGGTCGTCGAGATTATCGACGAGGTGCTTAAGGGCCATTACCTCTACTCGTATGTCAAGCGTCTGGGCGGCAGGTATTCGAACCTGGTCTATCAGGTTCAGTACGGCGAGTCCGACTTCGCCTTCATTCAGCGCCTGATGGCTGAGCACGGCATCTACTGGTTTTTCGAACATTCCGGCGAGATACACCGGATGGTGCTGGTCGACAATCTCGGTGCGCACACACCCGTGGAGAGTCTCGCGTATCGGACGCTGTGGTACTACCCGCCGGGACACAAGATCGATCGCGAGTACATCGAGGCATTCCATACGACCGATTGCATTCAGTCGGGCGTCTGGACGACTGACGACTTCGACTTCACACGACCGGGCGCGGATCTCGCCGTGAAAAACGCGCTGCCGCGGCAGACAGCGCATAACCGGCTGAGCGTCTACGAATGGCCGGGCGACTATAGCGACGCGAGCGATGGCGCGCAGTTCGCACGCGTGCGCATGGAGGAAATCCGCGCGCGGGGTGAGCGCGCCACGGGCCAGGGTCATCTGCGCAACGTGGTGTGCGGCACGACCTTTACGCTCGCGGGCTATCCGCAGGAGGCGGCAAACCGGGAATACCTCGTGATCGGCGCGAAGCTGATGGCGGAAGAAACCGGCGAGCAAACGGGCGCGGGCCAATACCGCTTTAACACGTGGTTCGAGTTGCAGCCGGCCACCACGATGTTCCGCGCGCCGCGCACGGTGGCGAGGCCGCGCACCACCGGACCGCAAACGGCGATCGTGACGGGACCGCCGGGACAGGAAATCTGGACCGACCGATACGGCAGGGTGAAGCTGAAGTTCCACTGGGACCATTCACCCGTGAACGACCAGAATTCATCGTGCTGGGTGCGCGTGTCGTATCCGTGGGCCGGCAGCAACTTCGGGGGCGTGAACATACCGCGCGTGGGCCAGGAGGTGATCGTCGATTTCGAGAACGGTGATCCCGACCGGCCGATCGTGACGGGGCGCGTGTTCAATGCAGCCTCCATGCCGCCATGGGAGTTGCCGGGTAACGCGACGCAAAGCGGCATGCTCTCCCGCTCCATGAAAGGCCACTACGGTACAGCCAACGCGATCCGCTTCGAGGATAAGGAGGGGGCGGAGGAACTGTGGCTGCAGGCCGAACGGGACATGCGTACCGAGGTCGAGAACGACGCGTTGCATACGGTCGGCAACGACCGCATCAGAACGGTTGCGCGAAACGAGCTTGTGACGATCGGCGACACGCGCCAGCGCTGCGTCAAGGCCGACGACGGGACACTCGTCGGCAAGGACCGTGTGGTCGAGGTCCTGAACAATCTGCTCTGTGCGGCCGGCGACAGCATCACGCTTTCCTGTGGCGACAGCATCGTCGAGCTCAAGAGCAACGGGGAGATCAATGTCACCTGTAACAACTTCAACCTGACCGCGAGGCAGAGCGGAAAGATCAATGCGCAGGCAGGCAACCTCGACCTGAATATGGGCGGTAAGGAGGCGGGCGTGGCGCCTCGCGGTTCTGGTGAGAAAGCATCCATCCAGTCACACGTCGACGCCGTCTTTCCAGAAAAGTAGGTTCTCCCGCGACCCTATTCACAATCAATCATATCGATGCAACAAGCCCGTTATTACACCCATGAGGCGGCGTTCACGCTGCCCGACGCTAGCTATGTCGATAGCAGTTTCAATGTGATCCGGCTGCCGCAACTGAACGCGAACCTCGTGATCAGCCGCGGCGCGTTGAACGACGGCGAAACGCTCGAAAGCAGTCTCGACGCGCAGATGCGCCGGCTGGCCGATCAGGTGGCCGAACTGCATTACAGCGCGAAGCAGCCTGTCACGATCGGCCTGCGGCAGGATGTGGCCGGCTTCGAGATGCAGAACCGCTTCATGCGCGGCAAGGAGCCGGTCTATCAGTATCAGCTGGCGTGGTTGCTGCCCGGCTCGCGCACGATGATGGCGCTCAGCTACACGCGAGCCACCGCGCTGACCGATATCGACGCGGCACACTGGAGCGCCATCAAGGCGAGTATCGATTTTCGCAGTGCCACGCGCGACTGACGGGGGACGTCATGGGAGAGGCGTTCTGGGCCGCCCGCGAGGGCGACGCGCTGCTGCACACGTCGCTGATGGCCGATATCGCGGGCGGCGTGCTCGACGTGGCAATCAATGCGGCCATCATGATCGCGGTGGATCTCGCGGTCGGGGCCGCCATTGCCGCCGCGCCATTCACGTTCGGCGCCAGTGCGTGCCTCGCGGTGGGGCTGGCCGTCGGTGTCGGCGTCGGTATCGGCATGTCGGCGTCCGGCATGAGCGAAGGCATATCTTCGTTCTGCTCGGATGTCGGTAACGCAATATTTCCCCCGACCGTGCAAGGGCATATTTCGAGCGGATCGGCTGACACGTATGTCAACGGCAAACGTGCGGCGCGCGCGGCCGGCATTCTGATGACGCAGGAGGAGATCGAGGCGCAGGCGCAGGCCGCCGCGGAGGCGCCGCCCAGGCAGCAGTCGATCGTCGATATCGCGGGCGAGGCATTGCAGTGGGGACAAGAGTTCATTTCGCAGATGTGGCGCCCGGCCGTGGCCGCGCCGGAGCCTGCGAATCCCTGTCCGGACGACAAGGTGCATTGCGAGAAACACCCCAGTTCCATCACGGCGATGGCCGAGGATGTTGCCCATACTTCGGTGGGCACGGCGGTTTTCAATGTCGTATCTGGCGTCGGTGCGCTGGATGCCGGGTTCAAGGCGGTCAGTGCGATCACTGGCGCATCGGAATACCTCGCCGAGGGCGTGAAGCACGTCACCATCAACGGTCAGCCCGCCGCCCGCAGCGGCGCCCGTACCACCTGCGAAGCCAGGGTGGTCGATGAGCCGGCTGGCGGCGTGGATGTTTCACCCGATGTCAGGATCGGCGGACCGCTTGCCGTCGTGCGAGACATTCGCAGCGGCAAGTCGCCCGTTGCGCTGACGGTTGCGGTCGTCCTTGCATTCATGGGCAAGGGTAGCGCGACCTCGAAGTTTGGCTGTTTCCTGTTCGGCACCGGTGTAAGCGTCTTGACGCAGAAAGCCGGCGAGGCACTGCGCGGGCTGTACCACCGGGCGGGCAACGCCGTATTGCAGCCGGTGAATGCCGCAACGGGCGCCAAATATCTCGCCGGCGAGGAGGACCTCGACTTCAGTCTGCCTGGCCCCTTTCCGCTGGACTGGCGGCGACTCTACAACAGCCGCGACGAGCGTCACGACGGCATGTTCGGCACCGGCTGGAGCGTGCCGTTCGAAGTGGCGATGGAGATGACCCCGGGCGCGGAGGACGCCGACTGCTGGACCTATATCGACGAAACAGGACGGCGCGTGGATCTGCAGGCGGTGCGGCCGGGCCACGGATTCCGCAGCCCGGGTGAAGGCCTGGGCGTTCGCCGCAGCGCTGCGGGGCACTGGCTGGTGGAAAGCGACGAAGGCCTTTACCGGGTGTTCGAGCCCGACCCGCACAATGCTCAACGTCAGCGCCTGTTGCGGTTGAGCGATCGCAATCGCAATGCGTTGCGGCTGCACTACGACGATGCCGGCCGGCTCGAGGCGATCGCCGACAGTGCGGGTCATCAATGTGTGCGGCTTCACTATGAGGAGCCGGTCCATCCACGCCGCGTGAGTTGCCTCGCGCGGCGCTACGGCGAAGACCTGCAACAGCGTGATGTGCTCGTGCGCTATCGCTATGACGCTGCCGGCAATCTGGCCGAGGTGCGCAACCGCGACGATGCGATCCTGCGTCAGTTTGCATACGATGGCGGCCGTCGCATGGTGATGCACCGGCTGCCGGCGGGCATGGAATGCCACTATGGCTGGGGGCGCTTCGACGGCCCGGATGGCGAAGAATGGCGCGTCGTCGAACACTGGACCGATACCGGCGAGCACTACTGGTTGGACTATCAGATCCAGGAGCGCACCCTGCGGGTCCGTGACAGCCTCGGGCGCAGCACCTTCCGGCAATGGGACGAGCTGTATCAGATCACCTGCTTCGAAGACGAACTCGGGCATGTGTCGCGCTTCGAGTGGAGTCGCGAGCGGCAATTGCTGGCCGTGACGGATGCGAAGGGCGGCGTATGGCGTTGGGATTACGACGAAGCGGGCCGTGTGAGCGCGGTCACTGACCCGCTCGGTCGGGTCGAGCAGACGCAATGGCACCCGGTGTGGGCGCTTCCCACGCTTGAAACGGACACGGGCGGCAGCACGTGGCGGCAGGTCTACGACGAGCGCGGTAACCGCATCGTCACGATAGACCCGTTGATGCAACGCACGCTCTATCACCGCGACGCGCGCGGGCTGGTCATGAAGATCACCGACGCGCGCGGCGGCGAGCGCCATCTGCGCTGGAATGAAGATGGCCAGTTGAGCAGCCATACCGATTGCTCAGGTTCGGTAACGGCGTTCTATTACGATGCACGCGGCGCCCTCGAGTGCGTGACCAATGCCGAAGGCGACCGCATCCGCTATCGGCGCGATGCATTGGGGCGACTCGTCACCGTGGTGCATCCCGACGGCAGGGAAGAGCGCTTCACGGTAGACGCGGCCGGACAACTGCTGACGCATACCGATGCCAGCGGACGCACTACCCGTTATCAGCGTGATCGGCGTGGCCTGGTGCAGGCGCGCATCGACGGCGCGGGGCATCGCGTGGGGTTCGAGTACGACAGCTATGGACGGTTGCTGGCGCTCATCAACGAGAACGGCGAACGCTACGGCTTTGCCTATGACGCGAAAAACCGCCTGACGCGGCAGACGGATCTGGATGGCCGCCGTCAGGAGACGGATTACGACGCGCTGGATCAGGTGGCGGCGGTGCGATACGCCGCCGGCGGCGACGCACAGATCGAGCATACGTTCGGTCGTGACGCGCTCGGCCGCCTGATTGGCCGGTACACGCCCGATGCGATCACTTTCCACGACTACGATGCCAGCGGCAACCTGCTGACGATCTCACGCAAGCGGCACGACGCGCCGCGTAAGCGGGACGTGGAGGTGATCGCATTCCGTTACGACCGTCTGGGGCGACTGCTGGAGGAAGCGACGTCGCAGGGGAAACTGCGTCACGAATACGATGTGCTGGGCAACCGGATCGCAACGACTCTGCCCGATGGACGCACGATCAATCATCTGTATTACGGCAGCGGCCACCTGCATCAGATCAATGTGGACGGCGAAACGGTCAGCGACTTCCAGCGCGACCGTTTGCATCGTGAAGTGCTGCGCAGTCAGGGCAAGCTGGACACGCGCAGCCTGTACGACGTGAACGGGCGGCTGGCGCGCCGGCAGAGTTATCGCGGCATGAATGGCGTGGTGCCGGACAGGGTGATCGACCGGGACTATCACTACGATGCGCTGGACCGTCTGGTGAGCAAGCGGCATAGCCTGCAGCAGCAAACCGCGTATCGGTACGACGAAAGCGGGCGCATCAGCGGGTGCCGCAACGAGGCTTACTGGGACACGTTGCAGTACGACGCGGCGGCGAATCTGGTTGAAGTTCGGGAGCGTGCACGCGTGAAAGGCGAACCGGCCCCGGTTGAGCGGGAAGGCAACGTGGTCCGCTTCAACCGGGTGCTGCGTTTTCGGAATCGCCGCTACGAATACGACGCCCACGGGCGCACGGCGAGCCGGCTGACGGCGACGGGACTGCAACGCTATCGGTACGATGCGGAACACAGGCTGGTGGAAGTGAGTATCGAGCAGACCGGTAGCCCGGTTCGGCGCTACGGTTACGCGTACGACGCGGTGGGGCGGCGTGTTGCAAAGTTTGCGATCGACGGGGATGGACAGCCTATCGAGCGGACCCGCTTTGTGTGGGACGGCATGCGGATGGTGCAGGAGGTGCGGGCGGACGGCGCCGATAGCCTGTACCTGTACAACGGCGAAGGCAGTTATGAGCCGGTGGCCCGGATCGATGGCCGCAACGGACTCGGGCGTAGCACCTACTACTATCACACGGATATCAATGGCGCACCGGAGGAACTGACCAGCGCGGACGGACGGATCGTGTGGCAGGCGATGTACCAGCTGTGGGGCAACACCGTGCGCGAGAGCGAGCCGGAGAGCTACGCGGTGCGCCAGAATTTGCGGTACCAGGGGCAGTATCTGGACCGGGAAACGGGGCTGCATTACAACACGCTGCGGTATTATGATCCGGATATTGGGAGGTTTACTACGCCTGATCCGATTGGGTTGGCGGGTGGGGTGAATCTGTATGCGTATGCGCCGAACCCGATAAGCTGGATTGATCCTTGGGGGCTGTCTTGTGATTTATTGTCCAAGCCTAAGAAGGTAGTAAATTCAAACATGCCGCACGCGGTGGAGAGGGCTGTTGAGCGAGGTGTTTATCCGGATAAGAACACAGCATCAGATGCTCTGAAGGCGTTATCAAAGCAAATAGAAAAGGACGGTTACCCTGTTGGGACAATTGTGGATACTGCTCATGCAGATCGAGTTCTGGTGCCCACCGGAAATAACGGTATGGCGGTGTACCAAGTGGCAAAGAACGGAACTGCAAAAATAAAAACGGTCTTGATTAATCTGTTGGAGTAGAAATGGCTGACCGAAAGATTGATATGGTGGTGAATGAAGATGGAGATGTTGCCTATTTGTCCCTGCCAGACCACCCTGGGAAAGGAAGTCCTGGTGTGGTTGCAAAACAGATAAGTCTCCACTCGATAATAAAAGAATACAAGGGGCCTGAAATATATCTTGATTTTGATAAAAATGGGGTGCTTATCGGGATGGAATTTTTATTGGAGCAGGCGGATTAAAAGATGGAGCCGCAGACGCGGCCCTTTATGCGTATGCGCCTAATCCGATCTCGTGGATTGATCCGTGGGGGGTGAGTTGCTGGACTTCGACATCGTCGAAGTCGTCAGCGGAAAATGCTTATGGGCATTGGAAAAAACACGGAGCGGAGTTTCCGGAATTTCAAAATGCCAAACAATATGTTGAAGGAACGAAGAGTTTTGTTAGCGGACCACCATCAGGAACGCTCACGAAAATAAGACCAAACGGAGAGGTTGTTTTTTATGATCCGGGAAGCAACACATTTGCGGTCACGACGTCAAATGGCACGCCAAAGTCGATGTTCAGGCCCGATCCCGCGTAGCATGGCTTCCCGAGTAATTTGGATTACTACAATGCACAGTGATTGCTATTGTCGAGTGTGTGGTTATGGATTGTCCTCGCCTCCTTGGGGTGAGGATGGGAGTACGCCGACATGGGAAATATGTCCGTGTTGCGGCACTGAATTTGGCTACGAAGATTGCACGCCGGCAAGTGCGAGAAGGAAACGTAATCAATGGATTTTGAATGGTAAGAAGTGGTTTGAAAATAAAGAAAGGCCAGCAGATTGGGACTGGGATCGTCAGTTTCAGAATATTCCGGATTCTTATAAATAGACGGTACACCTGGAGCCCGTAAGTCCCGAATGGCATCTCGAAGGGCCACTTGCGTAGCCCTTCGTTATTGGTTGCTGCAGGATCAGCAACTCGAGTTGAGCGGGGCGGAGCGGTTTCTGCATTGTCGGCGCTCGGCTTCCTGTGCACGCCAAACGTTGCGCAACGGGTCGCTCTGGGCCTTGAGTTCAATGGTCCGTTCCTCGCGTTCACGCGCTTTGGCGGCGTCATCGTATTCGGGTGCCACCGTGAGGCTTTGCCGGATGTAATCGACCGAGACATTGACACGTTGGCCGGCTTTAAAGAATCCCGTTGTTGCGAGCCACATATCGGTATGCGCCAAATACATTCGGGTGGGCTGATCCGTTAGGGTTGTCTTGTGATCTGACAGGGCATAGAAGACCATATTCTTAATCGGCATAAATATGGTGCAGGAAAGCCAGGAAAAACGGAGTTTCCTGCCCATTGGAGTGATGCTGATATTTTGCGGCACGTGTCAGATGTTGCTACGGATCCCAAGTCTACTTGAGGTGTTGGAAAGTGGAGTTCACCTTATGCGATTGGCGTTCGAGACGGCGTTGAGATACGGGTTGATTTTTTTCCCTCAACACATTCGACTTATGCCGGTCAGATTTCGACTGCCTATCCGATTAATGTGGCGCCCAACCCACCGCGAGGAATGGATGCAAGAAGAGCTTGTTTTTTTGTTAAAGATAGGCTTGCAGTGCTTCTTGAAAAGTATGAAAACGTACTGGACAAGGAGACATCGGAGTCTGTGCGCCATTTTATTTAGCATGACGAATATGAAATGAGGTACGAGGGTTTGTTTATCGAATTAATGAAAATTAACTTCAATCCGCAAGATATTGATATGAAGGAGTATCTGATAATTGGGGAGTTGCTTGGTTTAAGCCGGGAGAGTATCTTTGATTGTGACTTCTGGGTACATCTCAAAAGCTATGTAGAAAGTGAGTGAAATAGTAAAGGGCCACTGACGCGGCCCTTCGTTTCAACGGCCAGTGATTTGCGCGCGCCATACGCTGCGCAACTGGTCACTCTGGGCCTTGAGTTCAATGGACCGTTCTGCGCGCTCGCGCGCTCTGGCATCATCGTATTCGGGGGCACCGTGAGGCGTTGCCGGATGTAGTCAATGGAGACATGGAAGCGCTGGCCGGCCTTGAACAACGACTCCGCGCCTAACCACCTATGCGTATGCGCCTAATCCGATAGGCTGGATCGATCCGTTGGGACTTGCGTGTTCGGAAGGTGTGAATTTCACGAGGAAGCAACTCGACAAGAAGTTCAAGCATGCTGTGGATTTCAGCGTTACAGGAAATAAAAATGGCTCTAACATTGGAGCTTTTGAGAAAGCGATGAAGGATCATGTTGATTTACCTTCAACCCAGGCGATTCAAGAAAATATCGTTGGGCCGACGATGTGATGCATTACTTTAATCCTGAAACTGGATTAAATGTCATGACTGATCAGTCTGGGAATTTCATATCTGGGTGGAAGCTGTCACCTGGACAGGTATCTGACCTTACGAGCCTAGGAAATGTCTTCTAGATACACAAAAGCAGATTTGACTATCTTGGTAGAGCGCTTTGCCTCAAGAGGAATTTCGGCAGTCGCTTTCGAAAGGGCATATATGGCGACGTGGAGGGCCTGTAGGGACAATGGCCAGTTGCAGGATGCTCCAGCAACTGATCAACGATACTTTGATGCGGTGTTTTGTGCTGTAGACAATTACTGCTCTGATCCGGAATTAAGGGATGAGGGTGAATTTGATGATCAGATGCTTTTGGGTGAGATTTTTAAAATAAATTCTCAATGGGGAGCCAGCTAGGGTAGGTTATATGCGTATGCGCCCAATCCGATATCGTGGATCGATCCGTGGGGGCTGTCGTGTACGCCATCGGAAGGACAATCTCCTCCGAGCTTTCAGTCACGAAATGCTGCATTTATAGCAGCAAAGAGAGATGCAAGAATGCCAATGAGGCAACGACCTGATCGGGTTAATCTCGCAAATCTTACTGAGAGAAATGGTAAAAATATTTTGAGCGAAAGTCATCAACCGATGAAAACACGTGAATACACATTCACTCGCGAAGATGGTTCTCAAGTTGTGATTCAGGATCATTGTCCTGGCCATAGTTACGGTCCACCAGGCACGCCGGGGAACCAAGGGCCACATATCAATGTGAGACCCATTGAAGATACCCGCAATGGCACAGTAGGCACAGTACCTGGTACGCTTGAGCACTATCCATTTTAAAAGGGATGAGCAATGTCGCATTGGACGGATTTTTTGGTAGACAAAAGAAAAGTAACATTCATTTACGGAGAAGATTTTCCATCTCTTGATAAAGTAAATGTTCACGATGTCACCTTTCATCGTGACGGGCCAACCGTTACCTTTCGAATTGATTTGCGAGATTATCCGCTATCCCCTCCAAAAAATTGGGTTGAAAATAAATTCAATACAGTTCAAATTCAACTTTCATGCTCTGGCGTAAGATATTCCTCTCTTCAGGGTGGAATAATACGTCATTCGTTGCAGACATTGATTTGAATCGCGATGGTGAATTGATAGATCTTGCATTGAATGGTGATGGACTCTCCATCGGTATTAAATCTGATTTTTTAGACGTGACCTCTATCTCAGCCTATATTGGCAACCGGTATTAAAAGTAGCGAAGGCCGCGCAAGCGGCCCTTGCTACGGCTACTCGGCGGTAATGGTCAATCGTCCGTGTTCAATGTTGATTTTTACGCGCGGCCCTCGTGTAAAGCCTGCTTCGCCAGTTGTGCCAATCCCCCTGTTTCAGCGCCCAGTGACTTGTGCGAACCACACGTTGCGCAACTGGTCGCTCTGGGCCTTGAGTTCAATGGTCCGTTCTGCGCGCGTTCGAGTGCTCTGGCGGGGTCATCGTATTCGGGGGTCACCGTACCGTGACCCCTTCCAACCCGCTCCCACCTCAATGCACCGGCGCATGCGTCTGCTCGACCGGCCGCGGCTGCGTCACCGCGCTCACCGCCGCGAAGACGATGATATTCACCGCCAGCGCCAGGAACCCGATATTGACGTCCTTCAACGCGTCGGGCAGGAACGGCATCAACTGCCCGATGTTCAGATGCATGGTAGTCGTCACGGCCACCACCGCCACGCCCACCAGAATCCCGCAAAACGCGCCTTGTTTGGTCGCGCGGTTATTCGGACGCAGGCTGCAAATCACGGCGGGAAAGAGCTGGGTCACAAAGCTGTAGCCCATCAGCAGCAACGCGACAATGGTTTCGCCGCCTTGCAGCGTGAAGCCGACCGCCACCAGCGCTACGACCGGCACGAGGACACGCGCAAGCGTCGCCACCGTGGCGTCCGAAGCGTTGCGGCTCACCATGCCGCGATAGACGTCGTTGGCGAGCAGGGTGGACGCGGAGGTCAGGATCATCGAGCCCGGCACCAGTGCGGTCAGAATTCCGGCCGCGCCGATCACGCCGACGAACCACGGATCGAAGGTCTGCAACGACAGGCGGAACAGCGACAGGTCGATGTCGCCGCCCTTCAGACCCGGCACCTTCAACGTGGCGGCAAAGCCCACGAAGAACACGAACAGCAGAATCAACTGGTACAGCGGCAGCACCATCGCATTACGGCGGAAAATGCGTTCGTCCCTCGCGGTGAAAATCGAACCGAACGTATGCGGCCACATGAAAAAGCCCAGCGCCGTGAGCAGCACCGTCGACTGGAACCAGGTCACGCTCGAGCCCTTGGCCGGGAAGGTCAGGAAGCCGGGGCGCGCGGCATCGATTGCGTGGAACATTTCGCCGAAGCCGCCGTAATAGTGCAGCGGCAAATAGATGCCGAGGAACAGCACGATCGCCAGAATCAGCAGGTCCTTCACCACCGAATTCCACGCCGAGCCGCGCACGCCCGAAACGATCACATAAGCCGTCACGACACACGCGCCGATCCATACTGCCGCCGTAGACGAAATCGCGCCGTACGAGGCCGTTGCCACGATAATGCCGAGCCCCTTCAGTTGCAGCACGAGGTAGGGGATCAGCGCGGCGACGCCCACCAGCGCAACGAGCGTACCCAGCGCCGGGCTTTCGTACTTGCGCGTGAAGAAGTGCGGCTGGGAAACAAGACGATGTTTCTTCGCGTAACGCCAGATCGGCGGCAGCATCCAGTACGAGAGAATATAGGCAAGCGTGCCGTACGCCAGAATGTAATAGACCGGCGCGCCCTTGCCGTACGCGAAGCCGCTGCCGCCGAGGAAGGTGAAGGTCGTGTAGATTTCACCGGCCATCAGCAGGAACACGAAGGCGGTGCCGAAGCTGCGGCCGCCCACGGTCCATTGTTCGAGGCTCATGTCGTGGCCGCGCTTGGCGCGCACGCCCAGGTAAAGCGCGAACAGGGTAATCGCCGCAATGATGATGAGTGCGCTCATGAACCCACCTCCTCGCCGTCCACGGCGAGCTGACGGTTCGACGGGTCGAGACGGTAGATGATCGCCATGATGATCGAACTGAGCACCACCCACATGACGATCCAGGCCAGCACGAAGGGCATGCCGAGCATCAGCGGCTCGACACGATTGACAAACGGAACACCGAGCAGAATGCCGATGAACGGCAGCGCGGCGAGTACACGAAGCAACATAGGGGCAACTCCTCGAACCAGTAAGTACGTCTCGTTGAAAGTGCGGCTTCGCTGGGGACTGTATGCCGGATGCTTTGGTCGCGTAAAGCAGGTCAAAAAAGTGTAGGCTTTCTGAAAGTTGCGAACGCATCTTCATGGATTCGGTTGCTGCATCGCAAGGTCGAGCACGCGGCGTGCCGCGCCGCGGCGCGGCGGCCTTTTTTACGGTGCAGGCGGGCGCGCCGCGATATGATCTCGCCACGCAGCGCGAGCATCATCCGAAACGCCGGAGAGACTCCGGTTTTATCAACATGGCGCGGCGCGCCGGGTTCTCAGACGAGCTTCCCGAGCCGCCGCTCGACACGGAAACACCTATGGTCGAAAGTCTGATCCCGGACATTCTGTTTGGCTTTACCGGGCTGATCAGCATCATCAACCCGATCGGCATTGCTTTCGTCTTCCTCGACCGGACGGCTTCGCTGAGCACGGAAGAGCGCACGGTGCTGGCCCGTAAAATCGCCATCAACGTGTTGTGCGTGCTGCTGGTGGCATTTTTCATCGGTACGCCGATCCTGCATTTCTTCGGCATCTCCATGCAGGCGCTGCGTATCGGCGGAGGCCTCGCCGTCGCCGTGGGCGGCTGGCAGATGCTCAATGCCCCGGACACGCAACCGGGCGAGCAGCCGGCGGTCAAACGGGTGGACGCGGAAAACGCGATGTCGAAGGCGTTTTTCCCTTTCACCATTCCGTTGACCACCGGGCCGGGCTCGATCGCCACGGCCATCGCGCTGACCGCGAACCGCACGCATAAGCTCTCGGCGTTCGTGATTTCGAGCATTGCGTCGGTGGTGATCTCGCTGGCGGTGGCCGTCACGGTCTATCTGGTCTATAGCCGCGCGGTGATTTTCGCCAAGTACCTCGGCGTGGAAGGAACCAAGGTCGCCATGCGTGTATCTTCGTTCCTGTTGCTGTGCATCGGCGTGCAGATCATGCTGACCGGCTTCTCCGAATTCCTGATTCCGATTGCGACCATGCAACCGGTGGTCAAATAGACGCGCACCCGGCGGCCCATCGCAGCATCCGGCGCCGGGGGCGCTCACGCACCCGACAGGAGAACACCTCATGTGCCGCTGGCTCGCTTATACGGGCAACCCGCTTCAGCTCGAGACGGTGCTGTTCAACGCCAAACATTCGCTGATCGACCAGAGTCTGCATTCGCGGCTCGGCTACACCACGACCAACGGCGACGGCTTCGGCATCGGCTGGTACGGCGAGCCGACCGATATCCCGTTTCGCTACCGCTGCATCCAGCCGGCGTGGAGCGATCGCAATCTGCGCGAAGCGGCGCGGGCGATTCGCGCGCCGCTGTTCGTCGCGCATGTGCGTTCGGCGACGGATACGCCTTCGCAGGAAACCAACTGTCATCCGTTCCGCCACGGCCGCTGGCTGTTCGCGCATAACGGCCTGATCCGCAACTATCCGGCCGTGCGCCGCGATCTGATGGTGATGATCGAGCCCGATCTGTTTCCCTCCATCGAGGGGTCGACGGATTCCGAGGTCATGTTTTTCCTCGCGCTGACCTTCGGCCTGGAGGTGGCGCCGGTCACCGCGCTGGAGCGGATGGTGGGTTTCGTCGAGGAAACCGGCCGCAAGCACGGCGTGGACGAGCCGTTGAACATGACGGTATGCGTCACCGACGGCGAGCAGATCGTCGCAGTGCGCTATTCGAGCGAAGGGCAGTCGCGCTCGCTGTTTCACAGCACCTCGTTTCGTCATCTGCACGAGTTATATCCGGACGATCCGCGTATCGCGGCGGCCGGCGAGAATGCGTTTCTGGTGTTGTCCGAGCCGCTGGCGGACTTGCCGGGCTGGTGGGAAGAGATTCCCGAGAGCACGGTGGTGGTGGCGCGCGGCGGCCAGATCGAACAGTATCCGTTCAAGCCGCAATTCGCATGAACCGCGGGGAGCCGACCATGACGCCTCTGATCGAAGCCTTTTACGACGCCACCACCGGCACCTTCACGTATGTCGTCTACGCGTGCGAAGGTTCGCTGTGCGCGGTGATCGATCCCGTGCTCGACTACGATCCGAAGTCGGGCGGCACGTCGACCGTATCGGCGGATCGCGTCATCGCCTTCGTCAAGGCGCATGGGCTGCGTGTGCAATGGCTGCTCGAGACGCATGCGCACGCCGATCACCTGTCGGCCGCGCAATATCTGAAGGAGGTCCTGGGCGGCGAGATCGCGATAGGCGAGAGCATTCGCACCGTGCAGAGCACCTTCAGGCGCATCTTCAACCTCGGCGAGGACATGCCTGTGGACGGCCGGCAGTTCGACCATCTGTTCGCGCCCGGCGAGACTTTCAGCATCGGCGAGTTGAGCGGCGAGGCCTTGCATGTGCCCGGCCACACACCGGCGGACATGGCGTACCGGATCGGCGACGCCGTGTTCGTCGGCGATACGCTGTTCATGCCGGACGTCGGCTCGGCGCGTTGCGACTTTCCCGGCGGCGACGCGCATATGCTGTACGAGTCCGTGCGCACGCTGCTCGCGCTGCCGCCGGACACTCGGCTGTGCATGTGTCACGACTACCCGCCGCCGTCGCGCGGGCCGCAGTGGCAGACCACGGTGGCCGAACAGCGGCGCGGCAATATTCATTTGCACGACGGCGTGAGCGCGGCGGAGTTCGTGGCGATGCGCACCGCGCGCGATCGTACGCTCGGCATGCCCACGTTGATTCTGCCGGCCATCCAGATCAATATCCGCGCGGGCGGGTTGCCGGAGCCGGAAGACAACGGCGTGCGTTACCTGAAAATTCCGCTGAATGCGTTTTGAGCGAGATGTGTGCGGGTGTCAGCGCGTGAGCAGCATCGAACTCAACACGGAGAACACCGTCGACGGCAGTTCGGCGAGACGGCTCACCACCACGTTGTGCGGATAGAAGTCCTCGACCGCGTCGGTCAGCACGCCGATCCCGACCAGTTCGATACCGCGTTTGGCGATGGCCGCGACGCGCTCGCGCAGATCGCTGCGCAGCACCTGCGGGTCGCCGTCGCCGGTGGACGGGTAGCCGTCGGAAAACACCATCAGAATGCGCCGTTCGGCCTGGTGGTCGGCAAGCCGTGTCGCGGCCCAGGCCAGCGCTTCGCCGTCCGGATTCTCGTGCCCGCAGTCGATCGCGGCGATTGCGCTCAAATCGGTCGCGCCAAAGCGTTTATAGATTTTCAGATCGAGCCGTTCAACGAAGCGGTTATAGCGCCGTAAATCCGCGCCGGCGGCAAGCTGCCGCGCGTAGAGCTGCTTCATCGGCGCGGATTCGACCGAGCAATACCCAAGTACTTCGCAATCGAACGACAGTTGCGTCAGCGCATCGCACAAGGCGGCCGCGCACTGGCGTGCCAGCTCGATCTTGCGCCCGGCCATCGAGCCGCTGCGGTCGATCAGCAGGGTCACGGCCACGTCGCGTCCTTTGGCGGGCCGCTGCGTGCGAAACGGCGTGCGGTAGCCGGGCGAGGTCGCGAGCTTCGCAAGCGCGGTGCGATCGATCTCGCCGCGCTCCTGTTCGCGGCGCCAGCGGGTGCGTTCGTCGGCGCTCAGCGCGCGCTCGAGCTTGTCCTTGAGCGGCGCGGTGTCCGCGCGAGCCTGCGCCCGCAGCTCGCGCCACGCGGTGCTGTCGCCGTCGCCCGTGAGATCGCGGATCTCGTCGAATTCGGTGGCGAGCGGGATCGACAGCCGGGCTCGCGACGCATCCGTCGCAGAGGCGGCGGCTTCGCCTTCGGAGCGTTCAGACGGCTGTTGCGCCTGCGCCAATGATTGCCCCATACCGACCGCTTCGTCCGCCTGTGCGCCACCGCTGCGATCGGACGGCGGCGAATGGGCGCTGTCCTGATCCGGCAGCACGGTGTCGTCGTCGAACTGCGCGGAGGACGCCGCCGTTTCCGTGTCGATGTCCTCAAGCGGATCCGCCGTGAACGCCATGCTGTTCACTTCGCCTGCCGACAGCGCGCGTACACGCGCCACGAGCGCCCGCGCCGCCGCGATGCTCTGCGTGGTCGAGCGGCTCGCGCGGGCCTCGTGCAGCAGATCCTGCGCGGCGTGCAAGGCGGCGCGCAGCGAATGGCTCGCCTCGGTCAGGGTGGGCGGTTCGTCCCACAGGGCGCGCTCCACCAGCCAGACCAGCCGGTCGCGCCAATGAAGCTTCGGCCAGCGTTGCCGTACGCGCTCGGCGGCATGCAGGCGCAGCTTGCCGATGAACCAGCGCGCGCCCGGATATTCGTCGAGCAATTGACCGCATACACGGCGGTCTTCGATCACTTGCGCGAGATTCGCGGCGACCCCCGAGGGCAGCGCGTCGAGCTGCGCGAGTGACGCATGCTTCGCGCGCGCCACCAGCAGGTCCAGATAGCCGATCAGCACATCGCGCTCGATGTCGCCATCGAGCTCATAGTCGGGAATCACGATACGGCCGGGCTCGACGCGCGGACCGTCCGGACTGAACACGACCGTCACGCCGTATTGCCCGGTCAACACGCGGGCAACCTTGCCGAGCGTGGACTCGAACGCGAAGCCGCGCATATCGCGCATATTGCGGGTATCGCGCGTGGCGTGCATGGCGCTCACGCGTCCGCGGTCGGCGCGATGTGATGGCGGATGATGCCGCGAATCAATGCGGCGTCTTCCGGGCTCACCTTCGCGTAGATGGCTGGACCGGCGGCGCGTTCAGGGTCGCCCGTGCGTAGCATCAACTCGGCCCAATCGAGCAGGCGCCGGGTGGAAAACGCGCTCGACAGGTCTTCGCGAGCGAACGCCGCGCGGCAGTCGGCGGCAATCGCGGCGAGCGTGGTGGCGAGCGCGCGCGTCATGTGCGGGGCGAGCGTGGCCAGCAGCACGTCGGCTTCTTCGGCGGGTGTCAGATAGTCGAGCAGGTACACGCGCCAGCGATCCAGAAACGCCTCGTTCATCAGATTGGCGCCCTGATACAGATGCCTGAACTGACTCATTGCCCCCACTGCGTTCGCCGTCGCGAACAGCCGGAAAGCCGGATGCGGCGTGACGATCTCGTTGCCTTTCTCTTTGAGCACGAGGCGGCCGTGCGGTTCGAGCACGGCGGTGAGGGCGGCGAGAATCGACGGTTCGGCAAAATCGATTTCGTCGACGATCAGCCACAGACCTTCGCGCATGGCCGTGGGCAGCACGCCGTCCACCCAGATCGTCTCCCCGCCCTTGACCGTCCAGAAGCCGACAAAGTCGCCGACGGTGGTCTGCCCGTTCATGTTGGAGCGCAGCACGCCGTGATGCGAACGCGCGGCGACCTGTTCGATCAGGCTGGTCTTGCCGGCGCCGGTGTGACCGATCAGCATCACGCGCCGGTTCTCGACGATGTCCTCGACAATGTCGTTAAAGCGGCCGGAGAACAGATAGGCCGGGTTCACGCGCGGCACGAGCGGATTGCCGGCACCGCAAGGCACATCCACGTGGCCGATGCGCACGGTTTCGCCGGTCTCTGCCGGCGGCCGGGGTTTCGCCGCCGCGGCTCGTGCCGCGGCGCGCTGCAATTCCGGCATGAATGCGACGCGGCCGGCCGCGGACTGCTCGCTTGCGTTCTTGTCGGTGTCGATCGCGAAGCCTTCGCGACGCCATTTCTTGAGCTTCGCGCGCAGATTCTCCGCGTCCACCACGAGATCGATATCGACCACGCCGGGTCCGCCGCCGTTGGCGACGCCATGTTCGAGGCGATAGTTTTCCGGCCGGTCGGCCACACTTACTCGCCACCATTCGGCGCCGTGTTCCGTGACGCGTTGGTAAAGGCCAAGGTTTTCGTCTTCGGTCAGTTCGGGCGCGTTCATGGCAGGGGTTGAATAGTCAATAACGAATAATGCGTGGCGATTTGGCTGACGCGCAATGACCGACTATCTTATCTTGAGCGGCTTTCGATCTTCTGTTTCCGTGCCGGACGGTCCGCGGTTCGCTTTGCCCTATCTCGCATCAGAACTCGCATCAGAATAAATTCAAGGCACAACAATGAGATTACCTATACAACTCATCGCAGCTCTCGCACTGGCAAGTCCACTCGCATATGGCCAAACAAGCGTGACGTTATATGGCCGCCTCGATGCCGGCCTGGAATATCTGAATCACGTCAGCAACGGCGCGGGTGGCAGTTCGAACCGCTGGAGCGCCGAAGGCGGCGATTGGGGCACCAGTATGCTGGGCCTCAAAGGCAATGAAGAGTTGGGCGGCGGCCTGAACGCAATCTTCAACCTCGAAACCGGTTTGCAGGTGATGAACGGCACGACAAGCGGCGGACGGCTCTGGTCGCGGCGCGCGTTCGCCGGTTTGAAGAGCGAAGAGTGGGGCACGTTGCAGGCCGGCCGTAATCTGTTTATCGACAGCGACGGCGTGTGGGAATTCGACCCGTTCGTGCAGCAGGCGTTTTCGTCGGCTTCGCTCGTGCGCGGGCGCAACTGGCAGCAAACCAGTAACAACGTCGAATATCACAGCCCGGTGTTCTGGGGTTTCGACGTGCAGGGGCAGTATGCGTTCGGCAACCAGCCGGGTGCGTTCAATAGCGGCGCGGCCGGCGAGTTCGGCCGCTCGGACGGCATCATGCTGACGTATCATTCGCCGCTCTTCGACGTGCGCGGCATCTACGACGAACTGCGCGATGTCAACGGCCGTTTCAGCAACATCTTCCAGGCGTCGCGCGAATATTTCGTGGGCGCCAATGCGCGCCTTGGCTCGCTGAAGGTGCAGGGCGCCTACACCCATTACTCGGCACCCGATTCGCCGGTGGGCGTGGCCGACACCGCGGATCACTACTGGCTGGGCGCCACCTACACTTTCCAGCCGCGCTGGGCGGTAACGGCGGGCGGCTACTACATCAAAGTCGGCGACGGCTCGGGCGATGCCGCGCACGATCCCGCAGGGCACGCGATGATGTATGTGCTCGGCACCACCTACAACCTCTCCAAGCGCACCTTCCTGTACGGCACCGTGGGCTACGTGCACAACGGCAGCAACTCGAACTTTTCACTCGAAGCGTCGCCGCGCGACGCGGCCGGCAATACCAGTCCGCTCGCCGGCGAATCGCAAACCGGCGCTTATGTGGGCATGCTGCATCAATTTTGACTTCGCTGACTTCGCTGACTTCGGTACGGCGTGATCAAGCCGCCGTTGGCGCGACCACCGCCGATTTGCGCAGCCGCACCGGAATCGACTTCGAGGCCGGCACCAGACTCGATTTCGCGTGATGCGAGAGCGGAATCAACCGGTTGCATTCCGGGAAGTAGCCCATGATGCAGCCCGGCGGAATGTCGAACGCGTGAACATACATGCCATCGACCTCGCGCGCGATGCCATCGTTCGAGTCGGTGGAGATGCATACCGCGTCGCCCTCCGCCAAGCCGAGCCGCGTCATGTCGTCCCGATGCATGAGCAGCACCTCGCGGCTGCCGCTCACGCCGCGAAAGCGGTCGTCGAGACCGTAGACAGTGGTGTTGAACTGGCTGTCGCCGCGGGTCGTCATCAGGCGCAACACGTCGGGGCCGCGCGAGGGCATATCCGCGTCTTCGTCGAGCGTATCCGGCACGATGAAATTCGCCTTGCCGCTGTCGGTGTTCCATTTGCGCCCGCAAGCCGCCAGCGGCCGGTGAAAGCCGCCAGGCTGCCTGAAGCGCTGGTTGAAGTCCTGAAACTGATCCGGATAGGTGCGCTCGATTGCCTCGCGCACGAGCGCGTAATCGCCCACCCACGCATCCCAGTCGAGATTCGGATTGCGCGGCAATAGCGCCTTGGCGATGCCCGCGACAATGGCGGGCTCGGACAGCAGCATGTCGCCGGCAGGTTCCGCGAGTCCATGCGAACCGTGTACGCAGGCCGTGCTGTCCTCCACGCTGACCCATTGCTCGCCGCTCGCCTGGCGGTCGATCTCGATGCGCCCGAGGCATGGCAGCAGATACGCGACCTCGCCATGCAACAGATGGCTGCGGTTGAGTTTGGTGGCGATCTGCACGGTGAGCCGCAGCCGCCGCCACGCCGGGTCCATGACATGATGATCGGGGATCGCCACCTGGAAATTGCCGCCTAAGCCGAGGAAGGCTTTGACCTTGCCGTCGAGCACGCCACGGCAGGCTTCGACCGTGCTCAGGCCTTTGTCGCGCGGCGGCTCGAAGCCATACAGTTGCTTCAGCTTGTCGAGCGGGGCGAGCTCGGGCTTTTCGGTGATGCCGACCGTGCGCTGTCCCTGCACGTTCGAGTGGCCGCGAATCGGACAGATGCCCGCGCCCGGCCGGCCGATATTGCCGCGCAGAAGCAGCAGGTTCGACAGCATCTGCACGTTATGCACGCCGTTGCGATGCTGCGTGATCCCCATGCCGTACAACACCATGGCGGCCTTCGCGTTCGCATAGACACGTGCCGCGTGTTCGAGCGCGGCGCGGCTGAGTTGCGAGCGCTGCTCGATTTCCGCCCATGAGGTGGCGCGCATGGCGTCGGCGAACGCCTCGAAGCCGTGGGTGTGTTCGGCGATGAACGCCACGTCGAGCACCCGCGGCGCCGCGTTGCGTTGCGCGTCGTCGTCCCATTCAATCAGCAGCTTGCAGAGGCCGGCGATCGCCGCCGCATCGCCGCCGATCTTCACCTGATGGTATTGCGTGCTGATCTGCGTGTCGGCGGGAGTCAGCATGTCGAGCGGCGACTGCGGGTTCGCAAACGTGACGAGCCCGCGTTCCTTGAGCGGATTGAAAGTGATGATCTCCGCGCCGCGTTTGCGCGCGTCCTGCAATTGATGCAGCATGCGCGGCGCGTTCGTGCCGGTGTTGTGGCCGAAGAAGAGCATACAGTCGGTGTGCGTGAAGTCTTCGAGCTGCACGGTCCCAACCGGCACGCCGATCGTTTTCGGCAAGCCGACCGAGGTGCTCTCGTGGCACATGTTCGAGCTGTCGGGCAGATTGTTCGTGCCGTAGAGGCGAGCGAGCAGCGCATACATGTAAGAGGTTTCGAGCGACGCGCGCCCGGACGTGTAAAACACGGCCTCGTTCGGCTGAATGGCTTGCAGCTCTTTCCCGATCTCCGCGAATGCATGTTCCCAGCTGGTCTGCACGTAACGGTCGCTCGTGGCATCCCATCGCATCGGCGCGGTTAGCCGGCCGCGCGACTCGAGTTCCAGGCCGCTCCATGAGCGCAATTCACTCAGGGTATGCGCCGCGAAAAAGTCGGCGTCGATACGTTTGCTGGTGAGCTCCCACGCGGTCGCCTTCGCGCCGTTTTCGCAGAACTCGAAGAGGTGCGGGTCCGCCGGTTTGGCCCACGAACAGCTCACGCAGGCGAAGCCGTCAGGCTTGTTCTGCTGCGCCAGAATGCGGCTGCCGTTCAACGTGACGTGTTCCTGCACGAGAATCGAGGCGACCGCTTTCACCGAGCCCCAACCCCCCGCCGCGTTGCGGTATTCCTTGATCGGCTCGCTGTCGGTCGAGGGAGCCGCTGCGCCATCGGGCGCCGTGTCTGTGATCTGATCCGTGCTCATGCTGACTCCTCGCGGGTTGGCCGGTGATGGAACGCCGGTTCGTCCCAGACGAGTGCGCAATTACCGGACCACTGCATTAAATTGCGCTCACAACCATCGTCATGGCCGGCCGCACGCGGCTCTGACCGGCGGCGGTTGGAGCGGCGGATCGCCGTCCGGCGCACGGGCCGGGTCGTGCGGCGGCACATCGTCGGGCGGGGGCGACGGGTCGGGGTCGCTGGTCGGGAGGGGCGCGTCGGGATCGACCTCGGGCGGCCCCGGCGTATGCAGATGCGGCGTCGCCATGTAATGCGTGCTCGTCGGATTCATTGCGATCTCCGTGGTGGGCATGCGTGTGTGGGGTGCAACCGGCATGCCACTCGTCTCGATTCGCTGCGAATGCGGGCGCCCCCCGTGTGGAACGGCTATTGCTCGGTCACGACATGCGCGTCGCGCCGAGCGGCGATACGCGCCGTCATATCGAACCGAACATGACGCACTGAGGTGCAGGGATAAGGGAAACACAAATGGCGCGACATAAGGCCGACGTTGTCGACGACGACTTCGAGATTTACGCCAGCTATCACGGAACAGGCGACGGCCGTTACGTAGGTGGACTGAAGGTTGTCAGAAAATCGGACAGAAAGCTTCTGTTTCCATTCGACGGCGCGCCCGAGATCGGGCCATACGCGACCGCCGATGAGGCTCGCCGCGCGGCGATCGACTATGGCCGGGAGATCGTGGCCGCGGATCGCGCGGCCCCGGAAAAATGATGATGGCGGCACGTACGCGCCGCCGTAAAAGCGCAGGGTGTTATGGCATCCCGCCGAGCGACGGCGAAATCGTGCTGCCCCGACGGGTATCGTCGGGATGTTCGTCGGGCACGGTCGGCCGTGCCGATACGGGCGGATGCGCGCGATAGCAACTGTCGATCGAGGTGTCGGCAAGGCAGCGTTGAAATGCGTCCGCGTCGTTCTTTTGCGCAAAGGTGTACAGGGTGCGCTCGACCTGCACTTCGGTGTCGGATAAGCGAATCGTCGTCATTGTCATGAGGTTCTCCTTTTTTCAAATGTTGGCCCAGACCTCCATAGGAAGTAGCGCAACGGCCGTGCCCACTTCGTGGCAGGTGCGCCCCGGGCACGATTGACGGAGAGGGACCGGATGTTGCTGCACTGATGGAACACCCGTCACCATGAGGAGGGCGACATGCCGGACAGCAAACCCCAGGAAAGCTCCGACGCGCAAACCGCCGAGGCCGTAAAGCAGCGCAACAAGCCGAGCGGCACGCATTATGTGGAACCCAGTCCGCTCGGTATCGAGCCAGTCGAGCAGACCGGCGTGGACAAGCAAACCAATCCGCCGCGTTCGAGCGACCGCCCGGCGCAAACCGCGGAAGTGCCGTTGGGCACCGGCACTCATGCCGAACCGCCCGGAGGCGGTGGACGCGAGCCGCAGCGCAAGGATTGAGGCGGCATGTGCCGTCCGGCAAGCGCCGGTAAGCGCGAAGGGAGAACCTCATGCAACAGGACAACCTACCGACGAACCCCGGCGATGAGGCAGCGCCAGACGCACCCGGCGCCGGCGAAGACATTTGCCGCGCGCGCCATGGCACTGGCCGGGTCGAAGGTGCGCAGTGCACGGTATGCAGCGGCACGGGCAAAGCGCTGCAAGGCATCGGCGGCGGCTGATCTAATCGCGGCGCGACTGCACGACACGCGATCCCAAGCATCGATGCAGCGCCCGCAAACACTGACACAGGATCATTAACTTCATATGTTTGCACGATTCGTCCATCGACACGGCCACGCTCGCAAGGCGGCCCGGAAGACCGCTCTCGCGCACGCGGGCGCGCTTTATGCGGCGCTGACAGGCGCGCCGGGAGCGGCGCACGCGTCGGCCTCAGAGGAGTACAGCGAGGAGTGCGGCGAGCCGCAGGACGCAAAGGAGCAAACCATGTACAACGAGTTAAAGCATGGATTCGACGCCGCCCAGACGGAGTTCGAAGCATTCCTGCTGAGCCCGCACGATTGGGTGCCGAATAACCGCAAGCTGCCGGTCGTGATCTACCGGCGCGCGCTCATGCCGGAAAGCGGTGACCTCGCGGCCGGGTTCGAAATCCTCTTCGAGCGCAATGCATGGCCGCCGCAATGGCGCGACGGCATTTTCGACTACCATCATTTCCATGCCACCGCCCACGAAATATTGGGCGTGACGGACGGTTCGGCGCAGGTGATCGTGGGCGGCCCGGGAGGCAGGGTGGTGACGCTCTGCGCCGGCGACGCGATCCTGCTGCCGGCCGGCACCGGCCACTGCCTGCAATCGTTCGCGCGGCATTTCCAGGTGGTGGCGGGCTACCCCGAGGGCCAGCAGTGGGATATCCGCCGCGAGGCGCTCACGCCGCAGGAACTGGCGGCCATGGAGGCATTGCCGTTTCCGCCGCTCGATCCGATCGACGGCAAACAGGGTCCGCTGGTCGAACACTGGCTGCGCGCCGCCTGAGGCTGGCTGGCATCGTTTGCTCGCGCGCGCATGCGACGAGCCGGACGGCTTCGCACTGCAAGCCCGCTGAAAGAAGGTCCGCGTTTCGCGAGCGACCCTGTCCACGCCGCGTGTCACGCTCCGTGCAGGTTCGCGCGCATCGGCGCATCATCGTTGAGCCTCGCAGCGGTTCCTCATGCGTTCTGCCACATCAACACGGTTCGCCGGGCGCGCGCAAGCAGGTGGCGCGACCCCGCCGTCTCTTCAATGCCGAACAAGGAGTGTCCCATGCAAAACGATCCCGCCCTCGATCAGCTGTGCATCAACACGATCCGCACGCTGTCGATGGACGCTGTGCAAAAGGCCAATTCCGGTCACCCGGGCACGCCAATGGCGCTGGCCCCCGTCGCCTACCATCTGTGGCAAAACCATCTGCGCTACGACCCTGACGAACCGCTGTGGCCGAATCGCGATCGCTTCGTCCTGTCGGTGGGGCACGCGTCGATGCTGCTGTATTCGCTGCTGCACCTCGCGAACGTGAAAGCCGTGGATGACGACGGCAAGCCGACCGACGGACCCGCGGTTTCGCTCGACGACATCGAGCACTTCCGCCAGATGGGCAGCAAGACGCCGGGCCACCCCGAGTACCGGATGACGACAGGCGTGGAGACCACCACCGGCCCGCTCGGGCAGGGGTTAGGCAACAGCGTCGGCATGGCGATGGCGGCACGCTGGTACGAAAGCCATTTCAACAAGCCCGATGCGTCGTTGTTCGACTATCGCGTCTACGCCCTGTGTGGCGACGGCGACATGATGGAAGGGATATCGCACGAAGCGGCATCGCTCGCGGGTCATCTGAAGCTGTCGAATCTGATCTGGATTTACGACAGCAACCGCGTCACGATTGAAGGCCATACCGACCTCGCGTACAGCGACGATGTGGAAAGCCGCTTTCGCGGCTACAACTGGCACACGCTGCGCGTGAACGACGCAAACGACGCCGCCGCGCTCGAAGCGGCTTTTGTCGAGGCGAAAAGCATTACCGACAGGCCGACGCTGATCGTCGTGCACAGCATTATCGGTTGGGGCGCGCCGCACAAGCAGGACAGTTCGGCGGCGCACGGCGAGCCGCTCGGCGTCGAAGAAGTGGCGCTCACCAAGAAGGCCTACGGCTGGCCCGAGGACAAATTCTTCTATGTGCCAGACGGGGTGCACGAACGCTTCGCGGCGGGCATCGGCGCGCGAGGCAAGGCGGCGCGCGAACAATGGCAGGCCAGGTACGACGCCTACAATAAAAAACACCCGGAACTGGCGCGTGAATTCGCGCAGATCGAGGCGCACGAATTGCCGGCGGGATGGGACAGCGACATCCCGACCTTCGACGCGGACCCGAAGGGAGTGGCTTCACGTGAGTCGTCGGGCAAGGTGCTCAACGCGATTGCCGCGCGCGTGCCGTGGATGATCGGCGGCGCGGCCGACCTCTCGCCGTCCACCAAAACCAATCTGAAGTTCGAAGGCGCGGGCAGCTTCGAACACGACAACTACGGCGGCTGCAATCTGCATTTCGGCATCCGCGAGCATGCGATGGGTGCGGCGGTGAACGGCCTTGCACTATCGAGTCTGCGGCCATTCGGCTCGACCTTTCTGATTTTCAGCGACTATATGAAGCCGCCGATCCGCCTCTCGGCGATCATGGAAGTGCCGGCCATTTACGTGTTCACGCACGATTCGATCGGCGTAGGCGAAGATGGTCCGACTCATCAGCCTATCGAGCAGCTAGCGTCGCTGCGCGGCGTGCCAGGACTGACGGTGCTGCGTCCGGGCGATGCCAACGAAGTGGCCGAAGCGTGGCGGGCGGCGCTGGCCGAGCCGCGGCGGCCGTCTTGCATCGTCGTGTCGCGTCAGCCGTTGCCCACGTTGGACCGCAACCGCTATGCGTCCGCGCAGGGCACGCGCAAGGGCGCCTATGTGCTCGCCGATGCAGCCGACGGACAAAAACCGGAGGTGATCCTGATCGCGACGGGCAGCGAACTGTCGGTTTGCGTGGACGTGTATGAAAAACTCAAGAGCGAGGGCATCGCGGCGCGGGTGGTCTCGATGCCGTCGTGGGATCTCTTCGAGCGTCAGGACGAAGCGTACCAGGATTTCGTGTTGCCACCGGACGTAAATGCGCGGGTCGCGGTCGAACAGGCCGCGTCGCTGGGCTGGGATCGCTATGTCGGGCGTCCCGGCGCGCAGGTGGTGATGCATACGTTCGGTGCTTCCGCGCCGCTTGCCGAGTTGAAGAAGAAGTTCGGCTTCACGCCGGAGCATGTGTACGAAGCGGCGAAACAGCAGATCGCGCGGGTGAAGTCCGGGCGCGGCGAGGAGTGAAGCCGGGCGCGCTGCGCTAAAAAAATGACCGGCGGGGGCAGTTCACACCGCCGTTTTTTCAATTGCAGCCGGGACTGGCACGCCGCTACCGCCACAGCATCACGCGCGGCAACATCCGCCGCATCAATTCGCCGGAATCGCCACACCGGCGCCTTGCTGCTCGTATCGAGCCTCAGCGAGCGCCATCAGATTCTGCACCACCGTGAATGCGTATTTCGAATCGAAGTCGTTGCGATCGACCCAATACGTCCACGGACCATAAGCGATCATCACATACGCGTACTCATGCGGCGTCTGACCGAGCACGCGATGAGGGTCGGCCGCGTCTCGCCGCCGATCAGGCCTACGGTCGGCGTGGTCGATCCATCGCTGATGCCGTTTCATCCGATGAATCCGCGATACATTCGCCCGGGTCGAACGATCGGGCAGCGAGCAGGATTTGCTATCGCGTTGCAATATTTGCAGCAACGCGCGCGTCGCGTGCGTGCGGATCGCACACGCCTGCGGGCCGGATTACACGGGATCGTCTACTGCGTCCTCGGGCATATCCGCGGACGTCGCGCGCGCACGGTCGAGCGTGCTGCGATACGCGCGCGATTGCATTTCAGCGAGGCGGCTCAGCGTGCGCGACAAATCATGCGCGCCTTCGAGCCCGCCGAGCGCCGCTGCGATCGGCGCATCGGACGCGATGAACAGGGCGCGCTTGCGGTCGTAGAAGATATCGACCAGCCAGACGAGCCGTTGCAGCGTATGCGGGTGCGTCAGCCATTCGGTGCGCAGATTGTCGAGCATCAGACCGTGCCATTGCTCGGCAAGCTCCAGATAGTCGAGATGCGACCGGCTCGCCACGCACAGGTTCTCGAAGTCGGCCCATAGCAAGGCCGCGCCCGCCGCGCGCGCGGCGAGTGGCCGGCCGGCCGCGCTCAACGTGACCGGATGCAACGTTTCGTTGCCTTCGTAGCGCACGAAAACCTGGCGCAGCGCGTCAGCGGTGGCGGAGCCGAGCGGTGCAAAGAAACGCGGCGCTTCCGCTTGTTCTCCACCGAAACGGTAGTCGCGCGCGCCGTCGAAATGAATCACGGTGAAGCCGCGTTTGATCTGATCGATGGTCGGCAGAAACCGCTCGTGAAACTCCTGGTCGCAGAGCAGGCCGTCCGGCGCGTAGTTCGAGGTGAGCACGATACGTGTGCCCAGTTCGATCGCGGTATCGAGAAAGCGGCCCATCAGGAACGCGTCGGCAATATCGTGCACGTGGAATTCGTCGAAGCACAGCAACTCGCTACCATCGAGCCATTGCCGCGAGACCGAGCCGAGCCGGTCGTCGCCGCGTGGCTCGCTCACGAGCCGCCGGTTCATCTCACGCAGAAATTCGTGGAAGTGCAAACGCCGCTTGCGGCAGTTAGCCAGTTCGAACACGGTATCGACCACCAGACTCTTGCCGCGCCCCGGCAGGCCATGGCAATACACGCCTTGAAGCGCTAATGCCCCACCGGACGATCTCGCGCTTTGGCCGTGTGCGCCGAGCAGACTGGCGAGCGCTGCAATGGCGGCACGTTGGCTCGCATCGGGCACGACGCCGCGCGCGGCCAGCGTGCGTGTCACCTGCGCTTCGTCAAACATGGGGCAGCGTGCCGGTTTGCGGCGAGCCGGCGCCAAAGGGGGCGGCGGCAAAGGTGGAAAAGGCGTGGCTGAGCATAACGGGGCGGGTGGCGGAAATCGCGTCAGTTTAACAAGCCGCGCCCGCCGCTCAAACCCGCTGCCGGCTCAACACCCGTTGCAGTTCCCGCGGATCGACCGGTTTCGTGAAGTGGTGGTCGAAGCCGGCTTCCACGGCGGTTTGCTTGTCCTGCTGCTGACCCCAGCCGGTGACGGCGATCAGCAGAATGCCGGCGTCGTGATGATCGCGGCGAATCCGCCGCGCGACTTCGTAGCCGTTCAGACGCGGCAGGCCGATATCGAGAATCACCGCCTGCGGCGCAAACGCGTCGATCAGTTCGAGACCGGCAATGCCGTCACCGGCCGTGCGCACTTCGTGGCCCTCGAGTTCGAGCACCATCGCGAGACTCTCGGCGGCGTCGGCGTTGTCGTCGACGACCAGCACGCGCAGGCCGGCCGCGTTCGGCGCTTCCGGCGGCGCGCTGTCGGAAGGCTGCGTGGCGAGGGTCGTCACCGGCAGCCGGATCACGAATTCGCTGCCTTTGCCGGGGCCTTCGCTGAAGGCCGCGACCGTGCCGCCATGCAGTTCCGCGAGGCCGCGCACCAGCGCGAGACCGATGCCGAGGCCGCCCTGCGAGCGGTCCAGCGCCGGCGCGAGTTGCGAGAACATTTCGAACACGCTGTCCAGATGCTCGTGCGGAATGCCGATACCGGAATCGCGCACGACGATCACCGCTTCGTCGCCTTCGCGCTCGGCCGCGAGCGAGATGGTGCCGCCCGGCGGCGTGTACTTGGCCGCATTGTTCAGCAGATTCAGGATCATCTGCGACAGGCGCGTGGGGTCGGCGATCAGATAGAGCGGCTCGCGCGGCAGCGTGACGCTCAGATGATGCGACGAGGCCTGCACGGTCGGCCGCGCCGCTTCCATGGCCGATTGCATCGAGCGCGCCAGTTCGAGCCGTTGCTTGCGCAACTCGAGCTTGCCCTGGGTGATGCGCGAGACTTCGAGCAGATCGTCGACCAGGTGCGTCATGTGTTGCAGTTGCCGGTCGAACACGTCGCGCGACCAGTTCAGTTGCGGATCGGCGAACTCCTTCAGGCGCAAGATCTCCAGCACGTTGCGCATGGGCGCGAGCGGATTGCGCAGCTCATGTGCGAGCGTGGCGAGGAATTCATCCTTGCGGCGGTCGGCCTTGGAGAGTTCGAGATTGAGCCGCGTGAGTTGCTGTTCGGCACGCCGGCGCTCGGTAATGTCGCGATTGATGCTGACCGCGCCGTAGATGTCGCCACGCGCGTTCGCGAGCGGTTTGACGACGGTCTCGCAGACGCCGCGCGAACCGTCGCGCCGCACGAAAGGCAACTCGCCGCGCCACGTGCCGTCGGCGGCCAGCGCCGCCAGCGCTTCCCGGCGGATCTTCAGCGCATCTTCCGGCGCGAGGAAAATCGCGACGGGCTTGCCGAGAATCTCGCGCATGCGATAACCGAGCATGCGTTCGCCGCCCACGTTGAAGTCGGTGATATTGCCGCGCAGATCGGTGATCACGATCGCGTCGCTCAGGTGCTCGAAGATCGCGGCCTGGCGCAGCAGCACGGTCTGTGCTTCCTTGCGCTCGGTAATGTCGATGCCGAGGCCGTAGATCATCAGCGGCTCGCCGTGGCGGTCGTAGGCGGCGCGGCCGCGGCCTTCCATCCAGCACCAGTCGCCGCTCGCATGCAGAAAGCGGAACTCGGCGACGTAATCGTCGCCGGTTTCCACCGCATGATCCACGGCCTCGTTCAGCGCGATCAGGTCGCCCGGATGAATCAGTTCGAAAAAGCCGCCGGGCGTGTTGGCAAAGCGTCCTTCGGCGTAACCCGCGAGCGCTTCCAGTTCGCGGCTCCACCAGAACTTGCCGGACTTCGGCTCATGCGACCACGCGCCCATGCGCGCGCCGCGCATGGCGAGACTCAGTACATCGCGGCTTTCCTGCAACTCTTTTTGCGCGAGCTGATGCGCGGCGACGGACGCTTCGGCATTGCGGCGCGCGAGCAGCAACTCCTGCTCGTACTTATGGCGATCGGCGACGACCAGCACCGCCAATTCGAGGTAGGTCAGCTCGCCATGACGGCGGCGCACCGCGTTGAGCAGCATCGGCAGCATGTGGCCGTCGCGATGCATCACGTTCAGCTTGACCTCAGCGACCGAACCCTGCATTTGCAGCAGCGGCGCCCAGTGCGTTTGATAGAACACCTTGCCGCCGGCGCTCAGCAGATCCTGGATTTGCCTCGCTCCGGCAAGCTCCGTTGCTTCATAGCCGAGCCAGCCGCAGAACGTCGCGTTCACGCGCAGAATGCGGCCGTTCACATCCGTGACGAGCAGGCCGCAGGCGGCGTGCTCGAACAACGTATCGGCGGAGGGCAGCGGGTAGTGCGTGCTTTGCATTGCGTTACAGGCGCATCGGCCCGAGAAATTCGTTCATGGCCGCCGCGCTCGCGCCGGGCGAACTCAGGTGCGGACAGTGGCCGACGTTTTCGATGAGATGCAAGGTGCTGCCGGGCATCATGCGGTGCATGTATTCGCCGACCGCGCGCGGCGCGATGATGTCGTCGCTACATTGCAGGATCAGCGTGGGCGTGACGGTGCGTGGCAGGATCTCGCGATGATCGGAAAGAAACGTGACGCGCGCGAATTGCCGTGCGATGTCGGGATCCGTGCGGCAAAAGCTGTTGGTCAGCTCGGCGCCGAGTTCCGGCTGCTCCGGCGCACCCATGATGGCCGGCGCCATCGTGCTCGACCAGCCGAGGTAGTTGCTCTCCAGCGTGCGCAGCAGGTCTTCGACATCTTCGCGAGAGAAGCCGCCTATGTAGTCGCCGTCATTCACATAACACGGCGACGGGCCGACCATGATATGCGCGCGGAAGAGTTCCGGTGCATCGAGGCTCGCGATCAGGCCGATCATCGCGCTCACGGAGTGGCCGACGAACACGACCGGGCCCTCGGCGACTTCGCGGATGATCTCGATCAGATCGATGGCGTAACCCTGGAGCGAGTTGTATTTGTCGACGTCGTAAGCGGCCAGGTCCGACGAGCCGCTGCCGACATGGTCGAACAGCACGGTCCGGTAGTCGCCATGAAACGACGGCGCGAGGTAGCGCCACATGGTCTGATCGCAACCGAAGCCGTGCGCGAGCACCATGGTCCGTTTGCCGCTGCCGGAAATCTGTAGGTTGTTGCGCTGGGTGATGCTCATGGTCTGTTCCTGAAGCCTGCCGGATGGAAGCGGCGATTGAGCGAGGCGCGCGCTTGAGCCGGTATTCAGCAGAATGTTACCGCAGTCTTGCCGCGAGGCCGTGTGCCTGTGTCTCTGCACGGGGGCCGCGGGTGACGCGGAGCGAGAGGTTGTGCGTCTGACGCGGCGACCGGGGTTTGGTTCCGAACGGGGGTGATCCGTGAGCGGCCGCCATGTGCGATGCAATCCGCATGAACCCTCGGCGCGGCGAAGGTTGGCTGACAGTCGGAACGCGGCTGGATTTCCGTTCCGGGTTGCATCAACCGGTCTCGATCTTCGGCTGCGGCGCCTCGAGTGGCTCGATGCCGAATCGTTCGTATTGCGAAATCACCTGAGCGCCGAATAGCAGCAGGGTGGCGAGCCATTCCAGACTGAACAGGATCACGATCGCCATGGTCAGCGACCCGTACACCACGCTGACTTGCGAAAGGGTCGCGAAATACCAGACCAGCACGTGCCGGGTGATTTCCCACAGCACGGCGGCGACTACCCCGCCGAACAGCGCATGTTTGAGCGAAGGGCGCCCGACCGGCATCACCATATAGATCGAAGTGAGCACGAAAATTTCGCCCGCGAGGCCGAGCAGATACAGCACGACACGTGAGAGTCCTTGCAGCGAAACATGCAGGCCGAACAGCTCGATGCCCTCGGCGCCGATCGCCTCGAGACCGCTCGACACGAAGGTGACGATCAGCAAGCCGGCGCCGAGAAAGAGAATGTAGCAATACGGCAGCATGGCCGACAACAGGAAGTGCCGCCGACGCACCACCACGCGGTGAACGAAGATCAGCGACATCGCGTTCTCCAGCACGGTGAAGGCGAGCGAGCTGAAGAAGATCATGGTGAGCAGCAGGACCCAGCCGATCACCGCGCGATGCGCGAGAAAATTGGCCAGCTCGCGCACCAGCGCATTCGACTGGCCCGGCACCAGCCATTGCAACAGATGCGCGAGCGCCGCCAGCAACACATGTTGCGGCACGACGCGCGACAGCACGATCACGATCAGGATCATCAGCGGCACGATCGACAGCAACGCGTAATACGCGACCGCGCCCGCGAGCAGCAAGCCCTGGTTCGCGCGGAAAGCCTTCAAGGTTTGCAGCAGGAACGCGCCGGGATGTTTCGCCACGAACAACGCGTGATCGTCGATGATGGTTTGCATGGGATCTCACCGCGCGCGTTGCGGGACTGCGGGAATGCAGGCCGTGTCAACGCGCTTGCCTTGTCACTTAAGCAAGTATGCGGCCATACTGGTTGCCGCTGTTGTACCGGCGTCGGCGGCGCGGGCAAAGTGCGCCGGGAATGCAGCTTGCTTCGCGGCTGTGTCGACGTTGCATCAACCTGCTTTCAGGACCTCCACTTGAATATAGCCTCTGACCACGCGGATCTCGTGGACCTGGTGGTTGCACGGCCCGAGGGACTGTATTGCCCGCCCGGCGACTTCTATATCGATCCGTGGCGACCCGTCGAACGGGCTGTGATTACCCATGCGCATTCCGATCATGCCCGCTTCGGGCATCGGCACTATCTCGCGTCGCGAGCGGGAGCGAACGTGCTGCTGTCGCGTCTGCCAGGCATTTCGCTGCAAACCCTCGCGTATGGCGAGCGGCTCGATCTGAACGGCACGACCGTGTCGCTGCATCCCGCGGGGCACGTGCTGGGTTCGGCGCAAGTGCGGATCGAACACCAGGGGCGCGTATGGGTTGCGTCGGGCGACTACAAGCTCGATCCCGACCCGACTTGCGACCCTTTCGAGCCGGTGCGCTGCGATACCTTCATTACCGAGTCGACCTTCGGGCTGCCGATCTATCGATGGGACGCGCCGCGAACCGTGTTCGACGGCGTCGATTCGTGGTGGCGTCATAACGCGGCGCAAGGACGCGCTTCGGTGCTGTTCTGCTATTCGTTCGGCAAGGCGCAGCGCGTGCTGGCGAGCGTCGATGCGGGCATTGGTCCGATCTTCTGTCACGGTGCCGTGGAGCCGCTCAATCGCGCGTATCGGGAGGCCGGCGTGCGCTTGCCGCCGGTGCGACCCGTCGCTGAGATACCGGTCAAGGACAAGGCGGTGTTCCGGCAGGCGTTGATCGTGGCGCCGCCGTCCGCGCAGGGGAGTGCCTGGCTCAAGCGCTTCGGCGACTACAGCGACGCGTTCGCGTCAGGTTGGATGCGGTTGCGCGGCACGCGTCGCAGACGAGGTGTCGACCGTGGCTTCGTGCTGTCGGACCACGCGGATTGGCCCGGTTTGCAAACCGCCATTCAGGCGACGGGCGCCGAACGCGTGATCGTGACGCATGGCTCGGTCGAGCCGATGGTACGCTGGTTGCGCGAGCAGGGACTCGAAGCGGGCGCGTTTGAAACGCAATACGGCGACGATACCGTCGAAGCGGATGCCGCGGGTGCGGATGAAGCGGCCGTGACGGGTAGCGTGCCGCTCGCGTTCAATCAGACGGGCGACCTCGACGGGCCCGCGGATCGCGACGCCGCCTTCGCCGACCCGGCCGACCCGGCCAATCCGACTAGCCCGGCGAGCCGCGCATGAAACGCTTCGCCGCCCTATACACCGCGCTCGACGCGACCACCTCCACGCACGACAAACTCGACGCGCTCACCAGCTATTTCGCCGTGGCCGGGCCGGAGGACGCGGCGTGGGCGTCGTATTTTCTGGCGGGCGGCAAGCCGCGCCAGTCGGTGCCGACGCGTTTGCTAAGCGAGATCGCCCGCGAGCGGGCCGGTTTGCCGGCCTGGTTATTCGAGGAGTCGTATCACGCAGTGGGCGATCTCGCCGAGACGATTGCCCATATCCTGCCGCCCGCGCAACGCAATTCCGAACTCGGTCTCACGCAATGGATCGAGCACCGCGTCCTGACCTTGCGCGGCGCGTCGCCGGAAGAGTTGCGCACGCGTTTGCTCAGCTATTGGGACGAACTCGATTGGGGCGGCCGCTTTCTGCTGACGAAATTGATAGGCGGCGGCTTTCGGGTGGGCGTTGCGCGTCAACTGGTGGTGAGGGCGCTGGCGGAAGTCGCGGGCGTCGATCATAAGCGGATCGCACAGCGCATGGTCGGCTGGACCGACTCGAAACAGCAGCCCGACGCCGCGCGCTATCTGCGTTTGATCGCACCCGAACCGACGGGTGGCGACGCGCAATCCGCCGAACTCCAGCATGACAGCGATCTCGGCTTGCCGTACCCGTTCTTCCTGGCCCATCCGTTGCAGACCGATCCGGGGACGCTCGGCGATCCCGCGCAATGGCAGATCGAATGGAAATGGGACGGCATTCGCGCGCAACTCGTCAAACGCGGCGGACGCTTCTGGCTATGGTCGCGCGGCGAGGATCTGATCACCGAGCGGTTCCCCGAAGTCGCGGCGCTAGCCGAGGCCTTGCCCGAGGGCTTCGTGATCGATGGCGAAATTCTCGCGTGGGAACCGGGTGCAACCGCGCCATTGCCATTCGCGCGCTTGCAACCGCGTATTGCGCGCAAGACGCTGACGAAAAAAATCCTCGTGGATTCGCCGGCCACGCTGCTTGCCTACGATCTGCTGGAAGCGCACGGCAAGGATCTGCGCATGACGCCGCTCGCCACGCGGCGAGCGCAACTGGACGCATTGGCAAGCGCCGTGGACGGCACGCTCGCGCGTGATCTGCTGCGCGTGTCGCCGCTCGTGAGTGCGCCGGATTGGCAGGCGCTCGCGGCGCTGCGCGAGCAGAGCCGGGCGCGCGGCGTGGAAGGACTGATGGTCAAGGAGCGTGAGTCGCTGTACGGCGTAGGCCGCACCAAGGCCTCAGGCACATGGTGGAAATGGAAGATCGACCCCTATGCGGTGGATGCGGTGCTGGTATACGCGCAGCGTGGTCACGGCCGCCGTGCCAGTCTCTACACTGACTTCACCTTCGCGATATGGGAGGAAGCGAATGGCGTGCGCACGCTCGTGCCGTTCGCGAAGGCTTATTCCGGTCTCACCGATGAAGAAATGCGCCAGGTGGATGCCATCGTGCGCAAAACCACGATCGAAAAATTCGGGCCGGTGCGCAGCGTCACGCCCACGCTGGTGTTCGAAATCGGCTTCGAAGGCATTCAGGCGAGCCCGCGGCATAAATCCGGCGTGGCGGTGAGGTTTCCACGCATGCTGCGCTGGCGCACCGACAAACATATCGACGATGCCGATACGTTAGCCATGTTGAAGGGCTTCATCGATGATCGTCCGGGATAACCCGCTGAGTAAAAATCCCTAAAGCTTCGCAAGCAGCCTCAAATACGCGGCACTAGTGCGCGCGGCCAGTGCCGCACGCACAGCCGTTATGCGTTTCATCGAAGCGCTCACGTCTGGTTGCACGAAACGCGTGCTGTCTTTAGGCGTTAATACCGGAAGCGGTGAATTATGGCGTGCGCTATGGTTGTGAAGTAAAGCGTAGGCGAAGGCGCACTGAGGGCGCCACGCTGCGCAATCCGAAGCCTTCGTCCGGCCCATGATGGACTTTGTCCGCACGCCGGGAGCGAATCTTGCGCGCGTGTTCCGAGGTGCCCGCGGGCGGCGCACGGTGGAAAGCCAAGGGAGAAGAAGGTGACGTTCGACGACCAGACCGATGATGACGACGACGTTGTAGTGTGGCGGCCTATCCGGTATGCGATGGTTTCGCATCGGCGTGTGCTCGTGGTGGACGATTACGAGGAAGCGGCAGACGCGCTGCAGATGTTACTGACCGCCGACGGCTTCGAGTGCCGCGCGCTCGAGGACCCGCTTGCAGTGTGCGAGATGGCGCGCGAATGGCAACCGTTCGCGGTGGTGCTCGACATCAAGATGCCGGGACTGGACGGGCTTGAACTGGCTCGCCGCCTGCGCGCCCATGCGTCGACTTCCCATATGCTGCTGGTGGCTTGCACCGCGTTTGCCTCGCGTGACGACCGGGCACGCGCCAGGGCGGCCGGTTTCGATGCGCATTGCGCCAAGCCTCTAACGCCAGAACGCCTTTTGCGGGTGCTCGAGTCGGCGGCGGCGCTCCCCATGAGGTAGGTCGGCCGTAAAGGCTGCGCACGCTTTGAAAAAATTCCCCATGCCGCCGATCCGGATCTGGGCGATGGATTAAAACAGGTGTCCGGCATTCAGTTCAAATTTCGTTATCCAGCATGACGAAGTTTTCGAGCCTGAGATAAAAACGCGGGTCCACGGGTTGCTGATTACGTTGCCATGCGGTGCGTCTTTTGCACACCGCGCATGTCATGTTTATCGCACCCGGAGATTCGTCATGAGCGACACGCAACGTCCCACACCGCCATTCCCCAAGCAACAACAGGATCACACGCCGGGGCGCACGGCAGAAATGCAACCGCAACCCGACCACGGCGAGCAATCCTATCGCGGCTCCGGACGTCTCGCGGGCAAAGCGGCGATCGTCACCGGTGGTGACAGCGGGATCGGCCGCGCGGTCGCCATTGCCTTCGCGCGCGAGGGCGCGGACGTGCTCATTTCGTACCTGAACGAGGACGACGACGCGCGCGAGACCGCGCGCTGGATCGAAGAGGCCGGCCGCAAAGCCGTCCTGCTGCCCGGCGACATCACGAACCCCGCGCACTGCAATGCGATCGTCGAGCGCGCGATCGAAGCGTTCGGCCGGCTCGACGTGCTGGTCAACAACGCCGCCTACCAGATGAGCTACCCCTCGCTCGATGCGATCAGTGACGAGGAGTGGGACAAGACCTTCGATACCAACATAGGCGCGATGTTCAGGATCACGCGGGCCGCGGTCGAGCATATGAAACCCGGCGCTGCGATCATCAACACCACGTCGATCAACGCGGATCATCCGAATCCGGGTTTGATCGCCTATGCGGCCACCAAGGGCGCGATCCAGAACTTTACCGGTGGCCTCGCGCAATTGCTGGCGGAACAAGGCATCCGCGCGAACTGCGTGGCGCCTGGCCCGATCTGGACGCCGCTGATTCCGTCCACCATGCCGCCGGAGAAAGTCGAAAAGTTCGGCGAGCAGGTGCCGATGAAGCGTCCCGGCCAGCCCGCCGAACTGGCGGCCGCATATGTGATGCTCGCGTCCGACGAGGCGAGCTATGTCTCCGGCGCGACGATCGCGGTCACCGGCGGCGCGCCGATCATTTAGGTTTGTTGAATATATCGGCCGGCAAGCCGGAACATGGGCGCGCCGGCTGCACGACGATGGCCTCGCGTGCACAGCGTTGCGGCGCGAGCGCTTGGCGACGTGCCACAGTGGCACGTCGCTTGCGCATCCCCGCTGTATTGCGTAGCGACCTGTCGCCAGAAGAAGGAGAATGCCCATGGATACCTCAACCGCCGGCACGGCGCTCGATCTCGCGCCGAGCGAAGTCGAACGCGTGCCGGTCACATTCGAAATCAACGGCAAGACCCAGCGTTTCGACGTGGAAGCTTGGACCACCTTGCTCGATCTGCTGCGCGAGCATTGTCATTTGAGCGGCACCAAGAAAGGCTGCGATCACGGACAGTGCGGCGCGTGCACCGCAATCGTGGACGGTCAGCGGATCAACACCTGTCTCGCGCTGGCGGCCGTGCACGACGGCGCGACCATCACGACGATCGAAGGCCTCGCCAATGGCGACACGCTGCATGTCATGCAGCAGGCGTTCATCGACCACGACGCGTTTCAATGCGGTTACTGCACGCCGGGCCAGATCTGCTCCGCTGTCGCCATGCTCGACGAGGGCCACGTCAAGTGCGCCGACGACGTGCGCGAACTGATGAGCGGCAACCTGTGCCGCTGCGGCGCGTACACGAATATCGTAGCGGCGATTCTCGATGCCGCCGACCTGCCGCACGAGCAGGACGGCGGCGCGGGAGTGCGCTCATGAACCGCTTCTCCTATAGCCGCGCGAGTGCCGTGTCGCAGGCGCTCGATCAACATCGCGCCCATGCAGGCGCGGCGTTTATCGCGGGCGGCACGAACCTGGTGGACCTGCTGCGCGAAGAGGTGACGCATCCGGCGCTGCTGGTCGATATCAACCGTCTGCCGCTCAGGCAGATCGAGGCGACCGGGGCCGGCGGCCTGAAGATCGGAGCGCTGGCGACCAACAGCGCGGTGGCGTACGACGACATGGTGGTACGACGCTATCCGCTGCTCGCCAAGGCGATTCTAGCCGGCGCTTCCGCGCAGATTCGCAATGCGGCGACAGTCGGCGGCAATCTGCTGCAACGCACGCGCTGCCATTATTTCTACGACGCCGGCACCCCCTGCAACAAGCGCGAGCCGGGCACGGGCTGTCCGGCGCTGGAAGGGGTGAGCCGCATTCACGCGATTCTCGGCGCGAGCGATCAGTGCATCGCCGTGCATCCGTCGGACATGTGCGTGGCGTTGGCGGCGCTCGATGCCACCGTTCATCTCGCGGGCAAGGACGGAACGCGCACGCTGGCGTTTGCGGACTTTCACCGTCTGCCCGGCGACACGCCGAATCGCGACTCGAACTTGCGCGACGACGAATTGATCACCGCTATCGAATTGCCGAAGCAGGGCTTCGCCACGCATCACGCTTACGTGAAAGTGCGCGACAGAGCCTCGTATGCGTTCGCGCTCGTCTCGGCGGCAGTGGGCGTCGAGCTCGACGGCGACACGATCGTGAACGCGCATTGCGCGTTGGGCGGTGTGGCGCACAAACCCTGGCGCGATCCCGCGGCGGAAGCCAGCTTGCGCGGCCAGCGTCTCGATGCGGCCAGCGTGCGCGATTTCAGCGCCATGCTGCTGCGCGGCGCGCAAGGTCGCCGCGATAACGCCTTCAAGATCGAGTTGTCTGCTCGCGTGATTGCGCGCGCGTTCGAACTGGCGACGCAACCTTCGTTCGAGGAGAGCACACCATGAACCGCGTCGAAACTTTACCGACTCCACGCGCGGTCGGCGTGCCGCATAACCGCGTGGACGGCCGGCTGAAAGTCACGGGTGCGGCGCACTACGCGGCCGATTTCACGGCCGTTGGGCTCACCTATGGTTTCGTCGTGTCGAGCACGATCGCGACCGGCCGTATCGTGTCGATCGATTCGTCCGCCGCGCTGCAGTTGCCCGGCGTGCTGCTCGTGCTGACTCATCAGAATCGCCCGCAATTGCCGCTCGAAGACAAGCCCTACAAAGATCTGGTCGCCCCGGGCGGCAGTCCGTTCAGACCGCTATGGGACGATCGCGTGTGGTACAGCGGGCAGCCGGTCGCGCTGGTGGTCGCCGAATCGCTGGAACTCGCGCGTCATGCGGCGTCGCTCGTAAAAGTCCGCTACCAAACGGCGCCGCATCGAACCGATCTGAGCGAAGCGGTGATGAGCGCCGTGCCACCGTCGACCGAAAAGGGCGGCTTCGAGCCGCCGCCCGCGGCGCGCGGCAATGCGGACACGGCGCTGGCGAGCGCCGTCGCGCGTGTGGATACTTTCTACAGCACGCCCGCGGAATATCACAATCCGATGGAAATGCACGGATGCACCGTCGTGCCGGATGCGCAAGGGCGCCTGACCGTTTACGAAAAGACCCAGGGCGTGGGCAACACCAAGTCGTATCTCACCAGCGTATTCGGCCTGAAAGACGATGAAGTACAGGTGATCGCGCCGTTTGTCGGCGGTGCATTCGGATCGGGCTTGCGGCCGCACTATCATCTGGCGCTCGCGGTCATGGCCGCGCGCGAACTGAAACGGCCGGTCCGGCTCACGCTCACACGCCAGCAGATGTTCACGTTTGCCCACCGTCCGCAATCCATCCAGCGCGTCGCGTTGGGTGCGGGTGCGGACGGCAGATTGCAGGCGGTGATTCACGAAGCGGTGTCGGAAACCTCGCACTACGAGGACTACTGCGACGTGGTCGTGAACTGGGCCGGCCAACTATATCAGTGCGACAACGTCACGATGGGCTACAAGGTCGCGCGAATCGACGTGCCGACGCCCGCGGACACGCGCGCGCCTGGCGCCGCGCAAGGCCTTTTTCCACTGGAAATGGCCATGGATGAACTGGCCGAAGCGTTGCAGATGGATCCGCTCGATCTGCGCCTGCGCAATTATGCCGAGCGCGACGCCAACAAGAATCTGCCTTTTTCGAGCAAGGCTTTGCGCGAGTGCTATCGCGACGGAGCGGCGCGCTTTGGCTGGGAAAGGCGGCCGCTTGCGCCGCGTGCGCGGCGCGAAGGTCACGAACTGATCGGCTGGGGCATGGCGACCGGGGTTTGGGACGCCATGCAGAACGAAGCGGCCGCGCGCGCGGTCATGACGCGCGACGGGCAGGTGAAAGTGTCGAGTTCGACCGCGGATATCGGCACCGGCACCTACACGGTCATGTGCCAGATCGCAGCCGACGCGCTCGGCGTATCGATTCACGACGTCAAATTCGAGCTCGGCGACACACGCTTGCCGAAGGCGCCGCTCGAAGGCGGCTCGTGGACGGTGTCGTCGGTGGGCAGCGCGGTCGAGGTCGCCTGCAAGCGGCTGCACAACCGGCTCGTCGAACTGGCGCGGCAACATGGCGGCGGACGGTTCGCAACCGTTGCGCGCGACGACATCCGCCGTTTGGACGACCGGCTCGTGTGCGGCGAGGGCGCCGACGCCTCGGTCACTATCGACGCACTGTTCAGCCGCGCCGGCATCGATGAGCTCGACGAGCAGGCCAGCGTGAAGCCGCATGAAAGACAACAGGCGTATTCGATGGGCACGCATTCCGCGGTTTTCGTCGAAGTGCGCGTGGACGAAACCCTCGGCACGGTGCGGGTAACGCGCGTGGTGAGCGCGATCGCCGCGGGCCGCATCGTCAATCCGAAGACGGCGGCCAACCAGATCGCCGGCGGCGTGGTGTGGGGCATCAGCATGGCGCTGCACGAGCATGGTCAGTTCGACCACACGCTCGGGCGGCAGATGAATCACAACTTCTCCGAATACCATGTGCCGGTGAATGCCGACATCCACCATATCGACGTGCTGTTCGTCGACGAACACGACGAGATCGTCAATCCGTTGGGTGCCAAAGGCGTGGGAGAAATCGGCGTGGTGGGCGTGGCCGCGGCAGTGAGCAATGCGGTGTGGCACGCAACCGGCAAACGGGTGAGGGCGCTGCCGATCACGTTGGACAAGCTGCTGGGCTGACGCGCATTCGTTCAGCAGTTTGCGTCGTCCGGCCTGGGCCTGCGCGTCGGCCCAGCTGTCGCGCCTTATGATGAAAGCGCATGAGAGCGTCCCCTCTCATGCGCGCATCACATCGATGGCGGGCCGTGACGACTGTGCCTCGGCCAATCCAGCCGGACCCTGGCAGGCCGGCCTCGAGTCCGGCGCCGAGGCGTGTAGCCGCAGCCGCTCAATCCGGTGCGTACTTGAACTCGGGCAGCGCTTCGAGCGACTTTTTGGTGGCTTCCGGCAGCATCACGCGACGGTTGTTGATCTGCAGGTCGTTGAACGGAACGGCGACAAGATGTTTGCCCATGCCGAGGAATCCGCCTACCGACAGGATCGCGTACGTGCTGCGATCCCCGCTCGGCGACACGATCAGGTCGTCCAGCGTGCCGATCGTATCCTTGTTCTTGTTATAGACATCCGCGCCGCTCAGCTTTGAGGCCCGGTAGCCGCTGGCGAGCTGGACCACGTCCGTGCGTTTTTCCGTGATTGCCTGGGGAGCACCCTGGGCGTACGCATTGCCGTACGAGGCGAGGGTGACGAGCAGCAATGCGCCGGCGGCCAGCGGGTTGATCTGGATTCTTTTCATGACGATATTCTCCCTATGTGGAGCCGGCGCTTTTCGCTGCGCACCATGTCGGCCTCGAATGAGCCAGCTTTCCCTAACGGCTGCAAAAGTTGTGCCGCGTCGACCGGCGTGGCGCGCCAATGCGGTCAGGTCTGAAACTTGCTGTTTCAGCAGGCTTGCCATTCACTGCATACAACACGCGCGTCAGCGCTCCAGTTTCCACAGGAACCCTTATGTCATCCCAAGCCAGCTACTCGACGCGCATCGCGGAAGGCACACCTTTTCCGCTCGGCGCGACATGGAACGGAAGCGGCGTCAATTTCGCGCTATTCTCGGCGCACGCCACCAAGGTCGAACTGTGTCTATTCGATGAAACCGGCGAAACCGAGATCGAACGCATCGAATTGCCGGAATACACCGACGAGGTGTGGCACGTGTTCGTGCCGAATCTCAAACCGGGCGCAGTTTATGGCTATCGCGTGCACGGTCCTTACGAACCCGAGAAAGGGCATCGCTTCAACCCGAACAAACTTCTGCTCGATCCGTATGCGAAGGCGCACATCGGCGAGCTCAAATGGGCGCCGGAAATCTTCGGCTATACGCTGGACTCCGAAGAAGGCGACCTGTCTTTCGACGAGCGCGACAGCGCGCCTTTCGTGCCGAAGTGCAAGGTGGTCGACGCCAATTTTTCGTGGAGTCATCCCGAGCGCAATGCGCTGCCGTGGGAGCGCGTGATTTTCTATGAAGCCCATGTGCGCGGATTTACCATGCGGCATCCGGAAGTGCCGGAAAATCTGCGCGGCACTTTCGCCGGACTCGGGCAGCAGGCCGTGCTCGACTACATCAAGAGTCTTGGTGTGACGTCGGTTGAATTGATGCCGGTCCAGACCTTCGTGAATGACAGTTATCTGCTCGATAAGGGCCTCACCAACTACTGGGGTTACAACACGATCGGCTTCTTCGCGGCCGATCCGCGCTTCTTCGCGTCGTCGATCGATTCGGTGGGCGAGTTCAAGGAGATGGTGGACCGCTTTCACAACGCCAATCTCGAAGTCATTCTCGACGTGGTGTACAACCACACGGCTGAAGGAAACGAGCGTGGACCGACCATCTCGTTCAAGGGTATCGACAACGCGTCGTACTATCGTCTGATGCCTGAGGAGCCGCGCTATTACATCAACGACACCGGCACCGGCAACACGTTGAACCTGTCGCATCCGCGCGTCTTGCAGATGGTCACCGACAGCCTGCGCTACTGGGTGACGGAAATGAAGGTGGACGGTTTCCGTTTCGACCTTGCCACGATTCTCGGGCGTGAATTGCATGGTTTCGACGAAGGCGGCGGTTTCCTCGACAGTTGCCGGCAGGATCCGGTGCTTTCGAGCGTGCGGCTCGTCGCCGAGCCGTGGGACTGCGGTCCCGGCGGTTATCAGGTCGGCGGTTTTCCGCCCGGCTGGGCCGAGTGGAACGACCGCTTTCGCGACACCGTGCGCGAATACTGGAAGGGCGACGAAGGCAAGGTCGCCGATCTCGCCACGCGCCTGACCGGTTCGGGCGACCGGTTCAACCATCGCGGCCGCCGTCCGTGGGCCAGCGTGAACTTCATTGCCGCGCACGACGGCTTTACGCTCAACGATCTGGTCTCGTACAACGACAAGCACAACGAGGCCAACGGCGAGGACAACAAGGACGGCCACTCGGACAACAAGTCCTGGAACATGGGCGTGGAAGGTCCGACCGACGATCCGGAGATCCGTCAGCAGCGCGAGCGCCAGAAGCGCAATCTGCTGGCCACGCTGTTGCTTTCGCAAGGCACGCCGATGATTCTGGCGGGCGACGAGTTCGGCCGCACGCAGAAGGGCAACAACAACGCCTATTGCCAGGACAACGAGATCAGCTGGGTCGATTGGGAAGCGATCGACGACGACGGTCGCGCGCTGATAGAGTTCGTCAAGAATCTGACCACGCTGCGCCACCGTCTGCCGGTGTTGCGGCGCGGCCGCTTTCTCACCGGCGAATACAACGAGGCGCTGGATGTCACCGACGCGCGGTGGCTCTCTCCGGACGGCACGGACCTGTCGCAGGAACAGTGGGACGACCCGTCCATGCGCTGTTTTGGCGTGGTGATCGACGGCCGCGCGCAGGCGAGCGGCATTCGCCGTCCTGCCTCCGACGCGACCTTGCTGCTGGTGCTGAATGCGCATCACGATGTCGTGAATTTCACGCTGCCCGACATTCCCGAGGGTGAGCAGTGGACTTGCCTGCTCGATACCAACATGCCGGTACGCGCCGAATTACCGCACTTCGCCGCCGGCGACGCGTATCAGGTGACCGCCCGCTCGCTGCTGCTGCTCGCGCTCGAAGCGCCGAGCCGCGCCACCCAGCGGGTATTCGACCGGCTCGAAGAACAGCTCACCACCGACGACAGCGTCGCCCCCGCACAGGCCTGACGAACGGACACGCGGACCGCGTCGAGCCACGCGCTAGCCGGGTATAGCGCTTGCTCGATTGCGAATGACGGCGCGCGAGCTGCCTTCGGCGGCACGCGCGCCGTACAACCGTTAACGGTCTTCGCCAGTTCTAACCGAGGGTGATCAAATGGAACAGGAACAAACCTCTCAAGAGGAGCAGATTCGCACGCGAGCCTATTACCTGTGGGAGCAGGCAGGCGATCAGAAAGGCACGCCTGACGAGTATTGGGAGCAGGCGCGCGCTGAAATAGAAAAGGAGGCGCCGCCGACGGAAAGTGGGCCGGTGGGTGAGAGGTCCGCGCCATGAGTAGCGTGCGCTGCGCCGGTGGATGCGAAACGGTGACAGCGTCGAATAGAAGATCGACAGAACGCTGAACGCAACATGATGTGCAGCAGCGCGTTGCAACGTCGACGCTCGCGCGGCGCGCCGCCGCGACACCGTCGTCGCTTGCAACCCGCTTGCAACCCGTTTGCAACCGTTTTCAACGCGTCCAACCTGTGACGCCTGACAAGAACAGGAACCGAATAGAACCGGACAGATCATTCGCCCAATGAAGGACATACCCGACCCGCGAGGCGTGAGACCCGCCGCCCGCATACAAGCTCCGCCCACGGCTTTCGGTCTGGATAGCCTGATCGCGCTCGCGGTGGGCGTCACGGTGGTCGCCTGCCTGTACTTTGCGAGTGCCGTGCTGATTCCGATCACGCTCGCGATCCTGCTCAGTTTCCTTGTCGCGCCGCTTGCCGACGCGCTGACGCGTTTACGGCTCGGCCACGTGGCGTCTGTTTTCGCCGCGGTGGTGATTTCCGTGTCGGTGATCGGCATGCTCGGCGCGGTGATTGCCACGCAACTCAGCGATCTGGCGGCCGGCATGCCGCGCTACCAGGCCACCATTGAACAGAAGATGGAAACCGCGCACAGCCTGACCATCGGCAAGCTGGACCGTTTTGCCAATGCGGCCGGCCAGGCGCTGCAGCGCGCGACGGTCGAGCCGCCGCAACCCGCGCAGCGCGACTCGGCGTCGTCCGGCGGCACGCAGTCCACGGCCAAAGTCCCCGCCGCCGTTCCCGTCGAGGTGCGCGAACCGGTGCCGACCCCGTTCGAGCTCGCGAGACGCGTGCTGTCGCCGGCCATCAGCCCGCTCGAAACGGCGTTCATCGTGTTCGTGGTGATGGTGGTGATCCTGCTGCAACGCGACGATCTGCGCGACCGCGCGATCCGCCTGTTCGGCTCGCGCGATCTGCACCGCACGACTACCGTGATGGACGAGGCCGCGCGCCGTTTGAGCCGTTATTTCGTTTCGCAACTCGGGCTCAACGCGGGTGTCGGCGTCGTCATCGGCGCGGGGCTTTTTCTGATCGGCGTACCGAGTCCGATTCTGTGGGGCATTCTCGCGGCGTTGCTGCGGCTCGTGCCGTATGTCGGCATCTGGATCTCCGCGACGCTGGCCACCGCGTTGGCCGCCGCCGTGAGCCCTGGATGGACGATGGCGATCTGGTCACTGGCGTTGTTCGTCACCGTCGAATTGCTCGTGGGCCAGATCGTCGAGCCGCTGCTGTACGGACGCAGCACGGGTCTCTCGCCGTTTTCCGTGGTGGTCGCCGCGATTTTCTGGAGCTGGATCTGGGGGCCGATAGGGCTGATTCTCTCGACGCCGTTGACGCTATGTCTGCTCGTGCTCGGCCGGCACGTACGTCGCCTCGAGTTTCTCGACGTGCTGCTGGGCGATCAGCCGGCGCTCACGCCGGTCGAAAACTTCTATCAGCGAGCGCTGGCGGGCGACCCTGACGAAGCGATCGAACAGGCGGAGACCTTGTTGCGCGACCGGTCATTGTCGGCGTACTACGACGAGGTGGCGATCAAAGGTTTGCAACTCGCGGCAAACGACGTGGTGCGCGGCAGCGTGACGGCCGTGCAGCTTGCGCGCATCGAAGCGACCACGAACGACCTCGTCGATGTGCTGGACGGCTACGAGGACCGCGAGCCGGCCACGCACGCGGGCGATGAAAACTGGGGCGTGGTGGGACCGATGGCGCCTTCGGCCGTGGACGAAGCGCAAGCCCAACCGCCAAGCCCGCGCAGTGTTGCTCCCGCCGCTATGGAAGAAAACGCCTCGAGCCAGCCGCCGCTCGCGGCCAGCAACCGGGTGCTGTGCATCCCCGGACGCGGCCCGCTCGACCCGTTGGCCACGACGCTGCTGCTGCAGTTGCTGGGCAAGCATGGGTTCACGTCACGGGCATTGCCGCACGAGGCCGCCTCGCGCGCATCGATCGACAGTCTCGACGCGGACGACGTCGGTATCGTCTGCATTTTCTATCTGCAGATCGACGGCATCCCGTCGCATTTGCGCTATCTGGTCAGGCGCATTCACGCGCGGCTGCCCAACGTGTCGATCGTCGTCGGACTGTGGGCGCTGGAGGATACGGAGAAGTGGAGCGCGGATCTGCAAACCGCAATGGGAGCGGAGTGTTATGCCACCTCGCTGCAGGAGATCGTGGCGGCTTGCAAGCGCGTCGAGTTGAACAGGACTCGCGCCGAGGAAGCGGTGCCCTTGATCGCCAATGGCTAACGGGGCCGCGCCGTGACCCGCCGTGGCCCGCTGTGACCACCCTCGCGAGGACGTCATCCGCCGTGACGAGAGATCGACGTTCAGGTTTTCGCCAAGGCCATGACGCGACGTGACGCTGCCAGACGACGCCTTGCGCGTGCGGGTTATCTGAAGCTACGAGAGCAGTGCCGGCTACCGGGCATGATCACGGCCGGCCGCACAAGGAAAAAATCGCCCGTACGCAGGGCGTCCGGGCGATTCAACCTCGGTCGGCGAAGCTCAGTGGTCAGCCTGTTTCCTGGTTGCCGGCTTGTCTTGCGAAGCGGCGTCCTTGTCCGGCACGATCTTCGTGGTGCCGCCGGTAGACGGCGGGTCGCTGGCGGGGAAGCTGTCTTCGACCTCGCGATCGATCTGCTTTTCGCTCTTGTTCGAGTTCGGGTGCTTTTCCTTATGCTCAGTCATCGTGTTTCTCCTTCAGGTCATTGAGTCATCATCGAGGCAGCGTGGCAAACCACGCGGCCCTATCCAGGTATCCATCTGTTCCTGCAGGGCGCTGCGGCGCCGCGCGGGCTGTTCATATTCGTTTGGTCAATGGGCCAGGCACGACGCACCGCTGATCACGGCGAACGCCTGCGCGCGCGACACGCCTCGTGCCATCGCGTCGATCAGGCGCGCGGTCTGCGCTTCGCGCTCGCAGGCGAGTACCGCGACCACCTTGTCGTCCTTGACATAGAGGGCGATGAATTCCTGCTGATCGAGTTCACCGTCCACCACGATCTCGTCCCACTCGCTCGCATGGCCGAGATATTCGAAGCGTTTGCCGAAGTGATAAGTCCAGAAATAGGGCACGCCCACATAGCGATGGCGCGCGCCGCACATGTTTTCCGCGGCAATACGCGCATGTTGCTGGGCGACCCGCCAGTGTTCGATGCGCAACGGTTCCTCATCCTCATGCAAGGGAAAGGCAGCGATATCGCCCGCCGCATAGAGGCCCGGCGCGGCCTGCATGCCCGCGTTGACGAGCACGCCACCGTCTTTCTGCAGCGGCAGTCCTTCGACAAAACGGGTGGCCGGCGCGACACCCGTGCCCAGCAGGACGAGGTCGGCCGTGATATGGCCGCCGTTCTCAAGCATCACTTGTTGCACGTCGTCTTCTTCGCCGTCGAGCGAGGCGACCTTGGCTTCCAGACGGAACACCACGCCATTGCGCTCATGCAGTTCGCGGAACATGGCGCCCACGCGCTCGCCGAACTGTTTCGCGAACGGCACTTTCTGCGGCGAGATGACGGTGACTTGCACGCCGCGCTTACGCAGCGCGGACGCTGTTTCGAGTCCGATGAAGCTGCTGCCGAGAATCGCCACCTGGGTTTGACCGGCGTCGTCGCCGATCGCGTCGGCGAGCGCGGCGGCGTCGTCGAGACTGCGCAGCACGTGCACGCCGCCGAGTTCGATGCCCGGTAGCGCCGGCAGCTTCGGCACGCCGCCGGTGGCGAGCAAGGCGGTGTCGTAGATCAGTTGTCCGCCAGTTTCGAAATGAATCGTGCGGGCGGGCACATCGAGCCGTGCGACTCGACTGACGATCCGCTCCACGTCGTGCCGTTCGAGCCAGTCTGGCGCGAGAAGCGGCGGCACGTCGGCTGCGGCCATTTCGCCGGACGGCACGAATTTGCTCAGCGCGGTGCGGTCGTAGGGCGCGTGCGGCTCGGCGCCGATCAGCGTGATGCGGCCGCCAAAGCCGCATTCGCGCAAGGCCGCGCATGCCGCCGCACCCGCCGCGCCAGCGCCGATCACGACGTAATGCCGTTTTTCCCCGCTTGCGGTGCGCACCGGTTGGGGCAGTTTTTCCGGCGTGACCATCACATCGTCGCCCGCAACGACCACGGGGTAGCGATCGAGCCCGACGAGGGCAGGCGGTTCGAGCACATTGCCCGTGGCGACGTCGAACGTGCCCTTGTGCCACGGGCAGATGATCCGGCCGCGGCAAAGCGCGCCTTCTTCCAGCGCCGCGCCGGCATGCGGACAATCGGCGGAATAGGCGTGCACCGTGTCGCCGTCACGCACCAGCAGGATCTGTTCGCCATCCACCACGACGCGTACAGCGCGCTCCGATCGCAATTGCGATAGCTGGGCGACGCGTCGGGCAATCGTGGTCATGGCTTGCTCCTCACGGAGAATGAAAAGTGGACGGCAAGACGCCGCAAGACGCGCACTCATGCCGGCACCGCAGCACGCCTTTCGATCCTGCTGGATGCCCGTGGAGCAGCAATCCATGTGCCCACGCGCCGGCCTCGGCGCAAGCGCCGCCTCTCCATCGCGCCCGCTATGGAGAACGCCTGAAGTGCGGTAAATTCCGGGGAAAGGAAATGGCGCACGAGCCGCGCGCGACTCATGGCGCGGCGTGTCATTCCCGACCATCTCGACCTTTCACGGAGACCTTGATCGTGCAGCGTGCGGAACGTGCCGCAGTAGATGTCCCGATGCCGTCGCGCAATTTCGCGGCAACGCGGCGCATGTTGCTGATCGTGCTCGCGGCGTCGATTGCGTTTCCTCTCTTCTGCCTGGCGGGCTACGGCTACTTCGACTACCAGCGGCGCGTGGCCGATGCGAATGACATGATCGAGCGGCTCGCGCGCGTTGCCGAGGAACAGGCCGTGAAGGTGCTGGACCTCAATCAGCAGATGTCCTCGCGCATCGTGGAGTTGCTCGGCAACGAGACCGAAGCGCAAATTCGCGCGCGTGAAGCTGCGTTGCATCAACGCCTGCGCGAGATCGGCGGTGACTTTCCGCAGGTGTCGTCCATTTATCTGCTCGGCGCGCAAGGTGATCTGCTGGTGTCGAGCCGCGCTTTTCCCGCCCCCGCCATGTCGATCGGTCAGCGTGAAGACTTCACGTCCGCCAAGGCGATGCGTCCGCAGCCGTATTTTTCGCTGCCCATGTTCGGTCCGGTTTCGCAGAACAATGTGTTCAGCACGGCGACCGGGCGTTCGGACGCCGACGGCCGGTTTCTGGGCGTGGTCTCGGTGGCGCTGCGCAACGAGTACTTTTCGCGCTTCTATCGCGAACTGACGAATGGCGACCCGTCATTGGCGCTTGGCCTGTATCGCCAGGACGGCAATCTGCTGGTGCGCTATCCGCCGTGGCCGCGAGGCGCGAAGCTCGGTCCGCAAAATAAATTCGTACAGGCGTTGCGTGACAAACAGCTGTTCGGTCACGTCCGCCTGGAGTCGCCGGTGGACGGCGTGGAGCGCCTGCTCGCGTTTCGCCGCGTGGGCGACTATCCGCTCTATGTGATGAGCGCTTACGCGACCTCGTCCATCGGCGCAGCATGGCGGCAGCACTTCATCATGATCGCGGCGCTGACAGCCGTGCCTTGTATCGCCGTCTGGTTGCTGGTGCTTTATTCGCTGCGTCAGCTGGAAGGCGAGCGGCGCGCGTGGGAACGCTGGCAGGGCGAAGTGGCGATGCGTCTGTCGGCCGAAGCGTCGAGCCGGCAACTGCAACGCATGGGCGCGCTCGGCAATCTCGTCGCGAATGTCGCGCACGATTTCAACAATCTGCTGATGGTGGTCTCCGCCAACACCGAACTCGCGCGGCTCAAGCGCTTTAACAACGTGGAGAAAGAAGTGCTCGCGGTGGAGCGCGCCACCGCCACGGCTGAATCGCTCACGCGGCGTCTTCTGAGCGTGGCGCGCAAGCAGCCGCTCAAACAGGAGCCGCTCGATCTCGCCACGTGGCTGCCCGGCGCCGCGCCGCTGATCGACGCGGCGCTCGGCGACAACGTGGAGTTGGCGCTGAACATGGTCGATAACGTCTGGCAGGTGCTGGCCGATCCGACCGACCTCGAATACGCGATCATGAACCTGGCCGTCAACGCGCGCGACGCGATGCCGCACGGTGGGCGCTTCGTGATTCGTTGTCAGAACAACCGGCTGGTCAGCAGCGATACCTTGCTGCCCGACGGCGAATATGTGCTGATTGCCTGTTCCGACGACGGCGAAGGCATGCCCGAGGCCGTCGTGCGCCGGGCCTTCGAGCCGCTCTTCACCACCAAGCTGCGCGGCTCGGGGACGGGCCTCGGCCTCGCGCAGGTGCTCTCCATGTGCGAACAGGCGGGCGGCACGGCAAAGATCGACAGCGTGCCGGGCAGCGGCACCACGGTCAGGCTGTATCTGCCGCGATATCGCGAGCGCCAGAAGGCGCCCGCGACGCAACTCGACACGGCGCGCGCGGCAGTGCCTGCGTCGAGCAGCGTGGTGCTGCTGGTGGAGGACAACGAGGACGTGGCCGCGGGCGTGGCAGCGGTACTCGAAACCTTCGGCTGCGAGGTGCGCCATGAACCGACCGCCGATCAGGCGCTCGAGGTGCTCACGGGCGGCGCGCGCTTCGAACTCGTGCTCTCCGATATCCAGATGCCGGGCCGGCTCAACGGCATCGACCTCGCCGAGAAAGTGCGCAGTGCGTGGCCCTCGCAGAAGATCGCATTGATGACCGGCTACGCTGACGAACTCGAACGCGCGCGCCGGCTAGGTGTGGCGATTCTTGCGAAGCCGTTCAATATCGACGAGTTGCACGCCCTCGTGGCTTGCGAACCGTAAGGCTCGCAAGCCACGGCGTGATCCGTTGCATGTTCGAAGTGTTTCATGACTCGCGGCACAGCCCTTGCTGGGAAGAAGACGAGGCATGCGCCTTTGGCTGGGTCGGCCGGCGCAGCCCGCTTCCTTTTCGAACCGGAGAGAGTCATGACCATGATTAACAAAACCCGCAACGTATTGCTTATTTCGTCTTTGCTCGCCGCTTCCTCGCTCGCCATGGCTCAGGGTGCCGGCGGTGGTGGCGGCCCGGCCGGCAACGATCCGAACGGCGGCACCACGGCCGGCACGACGCGCGAGGGCGGCGACATGCAGGCATCGGGCGCGAAGGCGCATTCGAAGTCGGCCAAGATGCATCATACGAAGTCCTCGAAGGCGAGCAAGCCTGCAACCGACTCCACCAACACGCCGGGCGCGGACGCCAGCAGCGATACGAAGGGGCAGTGACGACACAGCCTGACGCGGCGCTGGAGCGCCGGGGCGGGCTGTGCGCCGTGGTGCCTGGTGCGCGGCGTCTTCGGCGCACCGTCATCTCACGGGTATAGCGCTTGCTCGAATTCCCCGGCATCCACGGTCGTCGCGGGCGGCGTTCAAGAGCTTCGATGGATCCGTGAACTCTTCCATCAGGAGCCTGGCCATGACACTCGGTGACACCATCAAAGGCATGGTCGGCATGGATCCCACGGGGCATGCCGATCCCGACATGAAAGCCGTGCTCGACGCGCTCAAGAGTCTGAACCCGAAGCCGATCGAGGATTGCACCGTAGCCGAAGCAAGACAGCAACCGACGCCCGCCGACGCCGTCAAAAAGCTGATGAGCGACCCCGCGTTCAGCGCGCGCCCCGCGCTGGAACTGGAGGCCGTGCGCACCACGGACCTCATGATTCCCGGCGCGGCAGGCAGCAATCCAGCGCGCGTCTATACACCGCAAGGCGAGGGGCCGTTCCCGGTGATCCTGTATTTTCACGGCGGCGGCTGGGTGCTCGCCGACCTCGATACCTACGACGCCACCCCGCGTTCCATGGCCGCGCAGAGCCGGGCGATCGTGGTCTCCGCGCACTACCGGCAGGCGCCGGAACACCGGCTGCCCGCCGCCCACGAAGACGCGTTCGCCGCGTGGCGCTGGCTGGTGGGCCATGCGGCGAGCCTCGGCGGCGACGCGGGCAAGATCGCGATCATGGGCGAGAGCGCCGGCGCCAATCTGGCGCTCAACGTAGCGATTCACGCACGCGACACGGGCATGCGCATGCCGATGCACCAGGCGCTGATCTATCCGGTGGCGAGCAACAACATCGTGTCGATCTCCTATGAGGAGAATCGCAATGCCCGGCCCTTGAACAAGCCGATGATGCTGTGGTTCCTCCATAACGTGATCAACAGCGAGAGCGATCTCACCAGTGAGTTGATCGACGTGGTGAGCGCCGACCTGTCACGTTTGCCGCCGGCGGTCGTGGTGACGGCGGGCATCGATCCGCTGCGCTCGGACGGCGAGAAGCTCGCACAGAAGCTGCACGGCGCGGGCGTGCCCGTCGAGCATCGCAACTACCGGGGCGCGACCCACGAGTTTTTCGGTATGGCGGCGGTGGTGCAGGCGGCGCGCGATGCCCAGGCGTTCGTGTCGCTCGCGCAGCGCCAGGCGTTCGGCGGGGCGCCGCTTTGATGCGAGCGCCCGGCCCGTCGCCCTCGATCGATCGCCGCACGCAACGGACCGTGCGGGGCCGCGCCTAACTTTTCTCCTGCGACGCCTCGTACCTGCCGAGGGCGGCGGCGCTGTTCAGCCGCGCGCGTTTGAGCAGCGCCTGCTGGGCTTGTTCGACGTGGCTCGCCTCGCCCTTCCACGCCTGCAGCGGCGGCTCCTGCAACGCGCGGCCGTATGAAAAGCTCAGATTCCACGGCAGCGCGCCGAGACGATTCATGGCGTCGAGATTCGCGGTCGCCTCTTCAGGCGATTGACCGCCGGACAGAAACACGATGCCCGGCACCGCCGACGGCACCGTGCGCTTGAGCACCCGCACCGTATGCGCGGCGATGTCGGCCGTCGTCGCCTGGTGCGCGTGTTCGGACCCGGCGATCACCATGCTCGGCTTGAGCAGAATATGTTCGAGGACCACGCGATGCCGGTGCAGCGCATGGAACACCTCGTGCAGCACGGCCTCGGTGACCTCGGCGCTGCGTTCGATGCTGTGTTCGCCGTCCATCAGCACTTCCGGTTCGACGATCGGCACGATGCCCGCCTCCTGCGAGATGGCGGCGTAGCGCGCCAGCGAATCGGCGTTCGCCTCGATGGCGAGCCGGCTCGGCAGGCTCGCCGTGATGTTGTAGACCGCGCGCCATTTGGCGAAACGCGCGCCTTGCCGTTTGTAGTCGACGAAACGGCGGGCGAGTCCGTCGAGGCCTTCGGTGATCTCGTCGCCCGGAGCGAGCGCGAGCGCAATCTTGCCGAGGTCCACCTTGATGCCGGGCACGATGCCGTTTTTCGCGGCGAGTTGAGGAAACGGCGTGCCGTCGTCCGCTTTCTGGCCCAGCGTTTCTTCGTAGAGGATCACGCCGCTCACGAATTCGCCGAGACCTGGCGTGGTGAGCAGCAGGTTGCGATAGGCGCGGCGGTTTTCCTCGCTCGATTCGAGGCCGATCGTCTTGAAGCGTTTGGCGATGGTCGGGCCGCTTTCGTCGGCGGCGAGGAGGCCTTTGCCGGGTTGAACCATCGCCTTGACGGTGGCTTGCAGCTCGCTACGGGTGTCCATGAGGTGTGCTCCCTTTAATCCGGTTTGCGGATGAAATGTTGCAGCCAGTCCCGGTCAACAACACGTCTCGAACCGACACGGCCACGGCCGGGGACCGCGCCGTCATTCCCCGATCAGATGCAGCACGATGTCCCGCTGCTGCGTATGACGGCGATGTTCGAAGAGATACAAGCCTTGCCAGGTGCCGAGCACCATCTGCCCATGTTCGACCGGCACCGATAACTGCACCTGCGTGAGCGCCGTGCGCAAATGGGCCGGCATGTCGTCGGGGCCTTCGGCGTCGTGTTCGTAGCGCTCGGCGTCTTCGGGCGCGAGGCTCGCGAAGTAGCGCTCCAGATCGCGTTGCACCGAAGGGTCGGCGTTTTCCTGAATCAGCAACGAAGCGGACGTATGGCGGCAAAAGAGCGTCAGCAGGCCGGTCTCGATGGCTTGCGCGGACACGAAGCGGCGCACCTCGCCGGTGAACTCGACGAGCCCGCGGGTGCGGGCCTTGACGCTCAGATGATGGATGGCTTGGCGCATGATAGGGGATCGGTGGGTCTCACGTGAAGCGGGCGCGGGGCGGTGCGCGGGCGCGGGTGTCGCGCCGCGTGCAGCCTGGCGTCAGAGCGACGTGAAAGCGTCCGCGATTTGCGTCGCGCTGGACGGGCGCACCACGCGCGCGAGTTCGGCGCCGTCGCGCATGAGGATCAGCGTAGGCCAGAGCTTCACCTTGAACGAGCGGCCCAGCGGCCGGCCCGGACCGTCTTCGATCTTCAGGTGCCTGACGCCCGCATGCGGTTCGAGCGCCTGGGCAATCGATGCTTGCGCCCCCTGGCAGTAGCCGCACCAGTCCGTGCCGAATTCGACGATGGTGGTGCCCGGCAGCGCGTCGAGCTCGGCGCGCGAAGGGGCTTTGGATGAATAGGCGGTTTGCGTGGCCATGCGTGCTCCGAAGCGGTTCAACCTGTGCGGGCAAGGCGCGCCGCGGTGGCGTTCCCTGCGCCTGAATTTGCCAAGAGTATCAGCTATGCCGCGGATCGTCAGGCAGCGCGGCGCCGGCCGATGTGCGGCCAAGCACGCGGCGGGGTGAATTTCTCGCGAACTTATCCGCTTGCCGGCGCGACGTGGTAAACACTCGTCGGGGGCAGCCGCGACGCGGCGGCGCATCATCGTGGTCGGGAAAGGACATGGGCGAAAGGATTTATCTGCGGTATCCGGGCAAGGACGAGACCGTCGCGGTCGCTACGGGCTTCAGTTGGGGCGCGTGCCTGTTGGGCTTCATCTGGGCGCTGTCGAAGAAGATGTGGTTGGCGGCCTTCGTCATGCTGGCGGTCAATCTGTTGCTGTTCTGCTCGGGATTGTGGGGCGAAACCGCGGACCTGATCGGACTGGTGCTGTCGGTGCTGTTCGGCATGGCCTGCGGCATGTATGGCAATCAGTGGCACCGCTGGACGCTGGAAAAGCGCGGCTACGTCGTGCTGTGAGCGCTGCGGCGCCGCGCGGGAGCGAATATTGCTGGGACGAGGCCGCGCGTCGGGCACGCCGAAGCGCTTCACGCGCGGCGCAGGCGGCTCGCAATTTTGGGACGCGGTGGCGCGGGTTTACGCGCTCGCGAGCTAAGCCGATAATGCCCCGGTCGTTCCGGCCACGATGTGTGCGGTGCGCATTGCGCGTCGCACAGTCGCTTCTCCTGACCCACCGCCCCCTGTGTTGAACACCTCACGTTTTTTCGCCCTGCTACACATCCCCGGCTTCAAGCCGCTCGCCGCCGCGACCCTGATGCTCGGTGTGGCGATGTCGTTCACCGCTCCCTATCTTTCCCTGTTCGGCGTCGAGCGCGCCGGCATGACGCCGTTCAGGCTCGGCGTCTTCATGACGCTGATCGCGGCGAGCGGGGTGCTCGCCAGCACCTTCGCGGGCCGCTGGAGCGACGCGAGCGGACGGCACCGGCCTTTGTTGCTGGCGGCGCTGGTGGCGGCGGCGCTCGGCTATCTGTGTCTATGCGTGGTGCGTGACTACCGTCTGCTGCTGGTGGTCGGGATCGTCTTTATCGGCGCGGGCGGCTCGGCTATTTCGATGGTGTTCTCGTTCAGCCGCGCGGCGTTGCCGGTCGCCGACCCGGCGCAGCGCGTGTTCGCCAGCGCGACCTTGCGGACCATTCTGTCGGCGGCGTGGGTGTTCGGGCCGTCGGTGGGCGCGCTGGTGCTTGCCGCCAGCAGCTTCTACGGGCTCTTTCTGTTCGCCGCCGCCAGTTTTGGCGCCTGCGCGGCCGTCGTCTGGCGCATGCGGGAGCCGCAAGGCCACCTGGGCGACCACACGGTGGAAGACACGGCGTCCGAGCCGTCCGCCTCGATCACCGTGCCGCCGCTGACCGCGCCCGGCGAAGACGCGCACGAGGAACTGCCCGGTGTCGCCTCGGCCAACGACATCGGCCGCGCGGTCGCCGCGCTCACCTTGCTCGGCCTTGCCGCGAACGCCACCATGATCGTGCTGCCGCTTTACATCGTGCATGGGCTGAACGGCACGCATCTGGACGTGTCGGTGATGCTCGGGCTCGGCGCATTGATGGAAATTCCGATGATGCTCGCGCTCGGCGCGAAGTCCTCGGCGCTGCACAAGCCGAACTGGCTGGGCGCGTGTGCCGCGGTGCATGCGGTGTATTTCGCCGGCATGTCGCTGGCGGGGAACGTCGAGGTGCTGATCCCGATGCAGATGCTCAACGCGTTCGTCGTCGCGGTGACCTCGTGCCTCGGCATGACGTATGTGCAGGATCTGATGCCGCACGCGCCGGGGCGCGCCACCGCGCTCTTCTTCAACGCGGCGCGGGTCGGCTCGATTCTCTCGGGCGTGTTGTCGGGTTTGCTGGTGCAGGCGTTCGGCTATCGCGGCACGTTCATGTTTTGCGGCTTGCTGGCGTTGTGCGCGCTGGTGCTCTTCGCCGTGCCGGGCGATCGTTATCCGGCGATGTGGCGGGCCGTGAAACGTTTTGTGCGGTCACAATACGCGAGGCTTCAGGCCCGGCGGCGCTAGCAATTCACACCTGCGCGAGGCCGCCCGAGCCGGTGCAGGCGCCACCGTCTTGCGGCTGCGGCGCCGAAGTGTAAGAAGACCGTAGCCGAATCGAAGGCCGAGCGAGCGCAACGCCGCTCTGCAGACATGCCAGGAACTTTACGCCGCGCAAAGTCTCTGCAAATAAGCGTATCGTCGTTCGATACGGGCTGTGGCGCGGCTTGATTGCAATCACGAGACATGCCGCGCGGCTGACGCGCGGTCGCTGCAAGCCGGAAAACGCAACGCCAGTAAAGTCAGTCATATGCGTTCGCCGCCGTCGCCGCTGAAACACTCAGCGAAACCGCAAACATTGCCGCAGTACAACGAAGCAAATCGAGCAGCGCAACGAGGCACTTTCCGGAGCGAGATATGCAGCTAGGCATGATTGGATTGGGACGCATGGGCGCCGACATGGTGCGGCGTCTGACGAAGGGCGGGCAGCAATGCATCGCTTACGACGTGCAGCCGGCGGCGGTGGACAGGCTGAAGCAGGACGGCGTCGCGGGCGCGGCGTCGCTGGAAGATCTGGTCGCGCAGCTCGAGAAACCGCGCGCAGTCTGGCTGATGGTGCCGGCCGCGGTGGTCGATATGACGCTGGAGAAACTCGTGCCCCTGCTGGAGCCCGGCGACATCGTGATAGACGGCGGCAATTCCTACTATCACGACGACATTCGCCGCGGCGCGGAGCTTGCCCAACGTCAGCTTCACTATGTGGACGTCGGCACGAGCGGCGGGGTGGCGGGGCGCGAGCGCGGCTACTGCCTGATGATCGGCGGCGAGCCGGAGATCGTGAAGCGGCTCGAACCGATTTTCTCGACGCTCGCGCCGGGCGCGGACGCCGCGCCGGCCACGCCGGGCCGCGCCAGCGGCACCAGCACCGCGGATCAGGGCTTCCTGCACTGCGGGCCGCGAGGCGCGGGGCACTTCGTCAAGATGGTCCACAACGGCATCGAGTACGGCATGATGGCCGCGTACGCCGAGGGGCTGAACATTTTGCGCCACGCGGATGCCGGCAAACAGGCGCGCGAGGCCGACGCCGAAACATCGCCGCTGCGCCGCCCCGAGTTGTACCAGTACGACCTGAATCTCGCCGATGTCACCGAAGTCTGGCGGCGCGGCAGCGTGATCGGATCATGGCTGCTCGATCTGATTGCCGGCTCGCTCGTCAGCGACGCCGACCTGAAGAACTACGCGGGGCGCGTATCCGATTCGGGCGAGGGCCGCTGGACCGTGGCGGCCGCGATCGACGAAGGCGTGCCCACGCCGGTGCTGAGCGCGGCGCTGTTCGCACGCTTCAGTTCGCGCGGCGAGGCGGATTTTGCGAACCGGGTGCTCTCGGCGATGCGGCATGATTTCGGCGGTCACGTCGAGAAAGCGGCCAATCCGTCCGACGGGCCCAAAGGCTGATTCCAGGGAGCCGCCATGCAAGCCGCTACCGCGACGCCGCACGATGTCGTGTTTCTGTTCGACTGCGATAACACCTTGCTGGACAACGACCATGTGCTCGAGGACCTGCGCGCGCACATGGTGAGGGAGTTCGGCGCACAGAACAGCACGCGCTACTGGGAAATCTTCGAGACCCTGCGCACGGAGCTCGGTTATGCCGACTACCTCGGCGCGTTGCAACGGTATCGTCTGGAGCAGCCGCGCGACACGCGGCTCCTGATGATGTCGTCGTTCCTGATCGAATATCCGTTCGCGAACCGCCTGTATCCGGGCGCGCTGGATGCGCTGCGGCATCTGCGCGCGCACGGTCCCACGGTCATTCTCTCCGACGGCGACGTGGTGTTCCAGCCGCGCAAGATTGCCCGTTCGGGGCTATGGGATGAAGTCGAAGGGCGGGTGCTGATCTACATCCACAAGGAGTTGATGCTCGACCAGGTGATGGAGTGCTATCCCGCCCGCCACTATGTGATGGTGGACGACAAGCTGCGGATTCTGACCGCCATGAAACGGGCCTGGGGCGCGAGGCTGACGACGGTCTTTCCCCGCCAGGGGCACTACGCGTTCGATCCGAAAGAGATCTCCAGCAATCCGCCGGCGGATGTGACAGTGGAGCGCATCGGGGATCTGGTGGAGATCGACGTGGAGTGGCTGTTGGCGGACAAAGGCTAGCGTTGTTCGCGGCGCTTGCGAGCCTCTGTTGCAGGGTGTCCGCACGCACAGAGGCACACGCGCCGCGAGCGAGCCGTGCTCCAACTCAGGAACCGAGCGCCTTCAGGCGCGCTTGCGCATCGCCGGCACCCATGCGGCCGGCCGCATCTAGCGCCGTCACGCCGTTCGTATCGCGGGCTTGCGGGTCCGCGCCATGCGCGATCAGCAAGTCCATGATCGCCGTGCGATTGAACATCGCGGCGATCATCAACGCGGTGCGTCCGTCCGGCGACGCGCCTTCGACATCCGCGCCGTGCGCGAGCAAGGTTTCGATCACGCTGTCGAAGCCCTTGAAGGCCGCGCCCGCAATCGGCGTCTGTCCGTTGTCGTTGCGCAGATTGGGATCGGCGCCGTGCTCGAGCAGCGTGCGTACGGCTTGCGCGTGACCATGGTAGCTGGCGAGCATGACGAGACTGTCGCCCTTGTCGTTGCGCAAATTCGGCGGCACGCCTTTTTCGATCACCGCCGCGAGCATGGCGGCGTCGCCGCGCCGCGCGAGGTCGAAGACCTGCTGCGCCAGTTCGAGCAACTCCGGATCGACGGGTTGGCCGGAGGGCGGGGAAGTATCAGCGTGGTCCGTCAATGGCCTCTCCTTGCAATGAAGCCGGGCGCCGTCCGTCTCGCAAACGCGGGACGACACATGCAAAGGCGCCGGCAAGATCGTTCAGGATACACATTTTGCGCCGGCCACGCCCGCGCGGGGCTGCTCAGCCGTGGCCGAACAGCTTGACCAGCAAGCCGAACACGCCGATCAGGACAGCGACACCCGCGAACAGCAGCACGAATGTGATAACGAGGATCAATGGTGCTTTGAAGCGGCTGGGTGTCGGCATGATCGAGTGGTCGGTTAAGGAAGGCGAGCGAAGCGGAATGCGTCAGATGTGGTCCGCGCTCCGCCGTAGTGCACGCGGCATGACGAGCTTAAACGCATTCACTTAATGTGCGCTTAAGTCTAGCGTATGCGGCGCGAGGCCGAGTGCCCGGAATCCAGGCCGACATGTGTTGGCTCAAGCGATGGACGAATGCGTAGAACCATGCGGCGCGCTTCCTGTCACACTGCGTGACGTGCGCCGGGTATCGGCGCAAAGCGCTGCATGAAAAGTCGCATCGGAGCTGCTGTAAAGGGCCCTGACCGCTACGCCTGCGTTATGTCATGCGCATGACGAGACGGCCGGCAGTGCCGATTTTTGCGCGCCGGCTCTATCGCGAACCACATCGCCGCCGCACCCGCTAACCCGCCTGACAGTCCTTTCAAGGAGTGACGCCGTGGCTGAAGCAACCTCCCGTCCTACGCCGCCGCAAACCCTCGACGCCGATACGTTGCGCAACATGGATCGCTACTGGCACGCCTGCAACTACCTTTCGGCCGGCATGATCTATCTGCGCGACAATCCGCTGCTGCGCGAACCGCTCAAACCCGAACACATCAAGAACCGTCTGCTGGGGCATTGGGGCTCCGACCCGGGGCAGAGTTTTCTGCTCGTGCATCTGAACCGGCTGATCAACAAGCTCGATCTGAATGTGATCTACGTGGCCGGTCCCGGTCATGGCGCGCCGGCCACGCTGGCGCATTGCTATCTGGAAGGTCATTACTCGGAAATCTACCCCGACCGCAGCGAAGACGCCGCCGGCATGCAGCGCTTTTTCCGGCAGTTCTCGTTTCCCGGCGGCATCGGCTCGCATTGCACGCCCGAGACGCCCGGCTCGATTCACGAAGGCGGGGAACTCGGCTATAGCCTCTCGCACGGCTACGGCGCCGCGTTCGACAACCCCGAGCTGATCGTCGCGGTCATGATCGGCGACGGCGAAGCGGAAACCGGTCCGCTCGCCACCTCGTGGCACTCGAACAAATTCCTCAATCCGATCCGTGACGGCGCGGTGTTGCCGGTGCTGCATCTGAACGGCTACAAGATCGCCAATCCGACCATTCTCGCGCGCATTCCCCGCGAGGAGCTCGAAGCCTTGCTGACCGGCTACGGCCACAAGCCGTATTTCGTCGAAGGCGACGATCCCGACGTCATGCATCAGCAGATGGCGGCGACACTGGAGCAGTGCATCGGCGAAATCCGCGCGATCCAGCAGCATGCGCGCGCGAGCAACGACGCGACGCGGCCGCGCTGGCCGATGATCGTGCTGCGTTCGCCGAAAGGCTGGACCGGCCCGAAGGAAGTCGACGGCCACAAGGTGGAAGGCTCGTGGCGCGCGCATCAGGTGCCGGTGCTCGATCCGGTCACGAACAGCAAGAGCCTGAAGCTGGTGGAAAGCTGGCTGCGCAGCTACGCGCCCGAGTCGCTGTTCGACGAAGCAGGGCGCCTCGTGCCGGAGCTGCGCGAACTCGCGCCGAAGGGCGCGCGCCGCATCAGCGCCAATCCGCATGCGAACGGCGGCTTGCTGTGCAAGACGCTCGACATGCCGCCGTTTGGCGATTACGCGGTCGCGGTGAAAAAACCGGCCGGCGCTTATACGTCGCCGACCGAGGTGCTCGGCAAATTCCTGTGCGACGTAATGCGCAGGAACATGACGAACTTTCGCGTGTTCGGCCCCGACGAAACCGCCAGCAACAAGCTGACCGCGATCTATGAAGCGTCCGAAAAGACCTGGCTCGCGCAAACCCAGCCGGGCGACGCGGACGGCGGCGAACTCGCGGTGGACGGCCGCGTGATGGAAATGCTCAGCGAACATACGCTCGAAGGCTGGTTCGAAGGTTACGTGCTGACCGGCCGGCACGGTTTGTTCGCCACGTACGAAGCATTCGTCCACGTGATCGATTCCATGTTCAACCAGCACGCCAAGTGGCTGGAGAAGGCGAAACGCGATCTCGGCTGGCGGCAGCCGGTGCCGTCGATCAACTTGCTGATCACCTCGCTCGTGTGGCGCCAGGATCACAACGGCTTTACGCACCAGGACCCCGGCTTTCTGGATGTCGTCACCAATAAAAGCCCGGACGTGGTGCGTATTTATCTGCCGCCGGACGCGAACTGCCTGCTGAGCGTCGCCGATCATTGTTTGCGCTCGCGCGACTACGTCAATGTGATCGTCGCCGACAAGCAGCCGCATTTGCAGTATCTCGACATGGACGCGGCGGTCACGCATTGCACCAAGGGCATCGGCATCTGGGACTGGGCGTCGACGGATCAGGGCGTCGAGCCCGATGTGGTGATGGCCTGCGCAGGCGACATCGCGACCATGGAGGCGCTCGCCGCCGTGCAGATTCTGAAGGAGCGTTTCCCCGACCTGAAGATCCGCTTTGTCAACGTGGTCGACCTGTTCCGGTTGATGCCGGAGCACGCGCATCCGCACGGCCTGTCCGACCGCGACTTCGACTCGTTGTTTACCGCGGCCAAGCCGGTGATTTTCAATTTCCACTCGTATGCTTCGCTGGTTCACAAGCTGACCTACAACCGCACGAACCACGACAACCTGCATGTGCACGGCTATCACGAGAAGGGCAACATCAACACGCCGCTCGAACTGGCGATCATCAACCAGGTCGACCGCTTCTCGCTGGCCATCGACGTGATCGATCGCGTGCCGAAGCTGCGGGGTGTCGGCGACCACGCGAAGGAATGGTTGCGTGGGCAGATCATCGAGCACCTGGCGTATGCGCATGCCGAGGGTATCGACCGGGAAGAGATCCGCAACTGGACGTGGAAAGGTTGAGCGAGACATGATCATGCGCGCTCCAGACGATGCTGACGATCCAACCATTCTGGTGTTGAACAGCGGTTCGTCGTCGCTGAAATTCGGGCTGTTCAGGCTCGCGGGCGGTGACGAAACGCTCTTGCTGGAAGGCAGCGCGGAAGGCATTGGCCGCGGCGACGGCAGTTTGCGGATCAAGGCGCCCGATGGCCGCTTGCTGCTGCAGCGGGAGCATGAACTGGAATCGCAGACCGATGCGCTGCAAAAGCTCGCGCAGGTCCTCGCGCAACAGCATCATGCGCGGCCTTCGGCGGTGGGGCATCGGGTGGTGCATGGCGGGCCGCACCTGCGCACGCATCAGCGGATTACCGCCGACCTGCGCCGTCAGTTGCACGACGCCGTGCACTTTGCGCCGTTGCATATTCCGCCGGCGCTTGCGTTGATCGACGAGGCCGAAACCATTTTCGCCGATGCACCGCACTTCGCCTGCTTCGACACGGCGTTTCACGCCACGCTGCCGCCGCGCGCGGCGCAACTCGCGTTGCCGCGCCGTTATGCGCAGGCCGGTGTAATGCGCTACGGTTTTCACGGGCTATCGTACGAATCGCTGGTGACGCGGCTCGGCGCCGACTTGCCGGCGCGCGCCGTGTTCGCGCACCTCGGCAACGGTTCGAGCGTGTGCGCGTTGCGCGACGGCCAGTCGGTCGATACCTCGATGGGCCTGACGCCGACCGGCGGCGTGCCGATGGGCACGCGCAGCGGCGATCTCGACCCGGGCGTGCTGCTCTATCTGATGCGCGTGGAGAAACTCGATGCCGGCGCGTTGGAGACGTTGCTGAATCGCGAGAGCGGACTTGCCGGCTACGCGGCTGGCGAGAGCGATATGCAGGCGCTGGAAAGACGCGCTGCGGCGGGCGATCCGAACGCGTCGCTCGCGCTCGATGCGTTCGCGACCGCCGTGCGCAAGACGATCGGCGGCTATGCGGCGTTGCTGGGCGGAATCGATTTGCTGGTGTTCACCGGCGGGATTGGCGAGCACAGCCAGGAGATCCGCAGGCGCGTATGCGACGGGCTCGCTTTCATGGGGCTGACGGAAAACGATCCGGCGGGCAAGGTGAGGGCGATTCACACCGAAGAGGAAAAGCAGATCGCGCGGCATTGCCGCGCGCTGTTGCGGCAATCCGATGCGGGCTGACTTCACTCGGGCTTGATGACGGTGTGATCCGAAATGCCTGTTACGCCGAACAGGCGCGTGACGTCTTCGAGTGCCGCGGTGCGTTGCTCATCGCACTGCAACTCGCCGCGCAGCGTGATGCGGCCGCGCGAGACGTGAACCTTCACGGCGTGTTCAGGCACTGCGGCGTCCCAGGCGAGACGCCGCGTCGCCTCCACGGCGATCTGCGCATCGCTCAGGCGGGTGTTGTCTGCCTCGAGTCTGGCGGCGCGGGCGTGCGGCATGGGTTCTCCACCGAAGTAACACGGATGGAAGAACACTAGCAGAAGTGGAGAATCTGGCATGGTTTGGCGGCGGCGGTGTCGAGCCACCGCCGCCGCCCGAACGCCCGCAGCACGGGGATTTCAAATTTGGCGGCGGCTCGTGATGCCGAGCCGCCGCCGTCGGCGAAACCCCGAGGGCACGCCTACTGAATCGCGCCCGCCAGCGCCTGCGCCGTCGCGGCCGACAACGTCCAGCCCAAATGCCCGTGGCCGGTGTTGTAGAACACGCCGCGCCGTTTTCCGCGTCCCACCTTGGGCAACATGCTCGGCAACATCGGCCGCAAGCCAGCCCAGGGAATCACGCGCGAGGTCGACACCTCGGGGAAATGACGCCGTGTCCAGTCCACCAGCGGCGCGATCCGGTCCGAGCGGATATCCCGGTTAAAACCGTTGATCTCCGCCGTGCCGGCCACGCGAAAACGATCCGCGCCCAGCCGGCTCGTGACGATCTTCGCGCTATCGTCGAGCAGGCTCACCCAGGGTGCGCGCTGCTGGCTGATGTCGTCGTCGAGACAGACCGTGATCGAATAGCCTTTCACCGGGTAGATGTTCACGTGGTCGCCCAACATGGCCGCAAAATCGCGGCTCTTCACGCCGGCGCACACGACGATCCGCTCGAACGCGAAACGCTGCGATTCGCCCTCGAGATTGACCAGCAGCGAAAAACGGCCCTCGGCGGGCTGTTCGATCGACGTGATCTCGGCATCGTAATGAAATTCGACGCCGTGCCGCATGCACGCCAGGGCGAGCCCGCGCGTGAACTTATGAATATCGCCGGTCGAATCGGACGGCGTGAAAAAACCGCCGTAAAAGTCGCCCTGCAACGTGGGCTCGATGCCATGCAGCTCGCTCGCCGTCACCGCGCTGCGGTCAAGGCCGCCTTCGCGCAACAGTTCGTTCACCTTGCCCGCGGCGTCGAATTCCTTGCGGGTCTTGTAGATGTGCAGAATGCCGCGCCGTTCGAGATCGAAGTCGATGCCCTCGGTCTCGGCAATCGAAAACAGATGCTCGCGCGCCGCGATCGCGAGCCGCACGGTTTCGACCGTGTTGGCCCGATAGTGCGGAATCTGCCGCAGGAATTCGCCCATCCACGAGTACTTGTGCCAGGTGGGCGCGGGATTGAGCAGCAGCGGGGCGTCGCGCGTGAGCATCCAGCGCAGGCCCTTCATGACGGTGGCCGCACTGTTCCAGACTTCGGCATTGCTGGCGGACAATTGGCCGCCGTTGGCGAACGAGGTCTCCATGGCCGCATAGCGATGGCGTTCGAACACAGTGACGTGGTGGCCGCGCCGGGCGAGGGCGTGAGCGGTCGTGACGCCGGTAATGCCGGCGCCGATAATGGCGATTCGTGACATGTCATGGTCCAGAGTAGTTGAGCATCACCGGTGTCGATTTCGTGTCGAAACCGGCGTCGATGCCCCATCTGTCCATGTACCTGAGAGTTTCTTCCCCACCGCGGCCGGCCCGATATGAGCCGTGTGCGGGGAATCCCCTTCGGTGGGCGCACACGGTATGCCGATGCGCCGCTCTCCAGATGTTCCTGCTGCGCGGTCCTTTTGCCTGAGAGTTTCCGGGGCGGTTGCTCCGTCGGCGTCGTCACGAACCGCTGACGATCTCTCCCGCGCTGCATTGCAGAACGGCTCGACAATACCGTCCAAAATTAATCGCCGCAAGTGTTTCCTGCGGTGCGCCGCGCAAGAAACGCCCATCGGCGGCCCGACACGAGCAGAGCGCCGCGTCCGAAGATGAATGCCGCTCATACGCCCATGCGAATTATTCAAGCCGCCCGCGAGGCTGAAATCGCCGCCATCGGCTATATTTGGCGGCACCATCCGCCTTCCATTCGCAGAGGAGAATGCCGTGCCCGCCTTCACAACGCTGCTTGCCTTCGGTCTGGTCTCGCTCGGCATGGTGCTCACGCCCGGGCCGAACATGATCTATCTGATTTCGCGCTCGCTTTGCCAGGGGCGCCGCGCGGGTCTCATTTCGCTCGGCGGCGTTGCGCTCGGCTTTGTGTTCTACATGTTCTGCGCCGCCTTCGGCATTACCGCGCTGCTGTTGACCGTGCCCTACGCGTACGACGCATTGCGCTTCGGCGGCGCGCTCTATCTGCTGTACCTGGCGTGGCAGGCCGTCAAACCGGGCGGACGCTCGCCGTTCCAGGTGCGCGACCTGCCGCACGACAGCCGCCGCAAGCTCTTCACCATGGGCCTCGTCACCAACCTCGCGAATCCGAAGATCGCGGTGATGTACCTGTCGCTGCTGCCGCAGTTCATTTCGCCGGGGCACGGCAGCGTGCTCGCGCAGTCGATCGCGCTCGGCTGTGTGCAGATCGTCATCAGCGTGACCGTGAATGCGCTGATCGCGAGCATGGCGGGCTCGATTGCCGTGTTTCTCGCCGGGCGGCCGGTGTGGCTGCAGGTGCAGCGCTGGTTGATGGGCACCGTGCTCGCCGGACTCGCGGTGCGCATTGCGCTCGATCCGCGCCGCTGAGTTTTTGGCGGCGCGTTACCCGCCGCGCGCCGAAGCCGAACCCCTGAACACCCAGCCGTTGAACAGCGCCCCGCACAGCATCAACGCGCTGGTGATGAGAAACACCGACTGCATGCCGAAATGCGCGCCGACAAAGCCGCCCGCGAGCGGCCCGGTGACCTGTCCCGCGTAGTTCGCCGAAGTCGCGTAGCCGAGAATGTGGCCGGCGGAGCGGTCGGGCACGTTATGGCGGATCACGCTCGTCATGCACGGCAACAGGCCGGCCAGCGCAAGCCCCATCAGAAAGCGCAGCACCACGAGTTGCAAGCCGCTCGTGACGAATGCCTGCGGCACCAGCAGAGCCGCGCACATGCCGAGACACGCCACGATCACCCTGGGCGCGCCGATCCGGTCGGCCAGACGGCCCACGCGCGACGCCGCCAGCACGCTGCCCAGCGCCGAGGCCGACATCACGAAGCCCGACACCAGCGTGACATGGCTTGCGTCGTGCACCAACTGGCCGACATACACGGTGATGATCGGTTCGATCGACATATTGGCGAACATCAGCAAGCCTGAGGTGAACAGCATCGCCAGCACGGGGCGCAGGTCCGGCACGGTGGCCCAGCCGGTAGCCGCCTGCGCCTCGCGCGATGTGCGGCGCGTGCGCTCGAGCGGCTGCTCCTTGACGAGCAACGTGGTTGCGATGAAAGCGCAGAAGATCATCGCGCCGGCAATGAAAAACGTGTTGCGGATGCCGATCAGCGGCGGCAGCGCGCCGCCGACCAGCGGGCCGACGAGACTGCCGGCCATCACACCCGAGGCCAGCGTGCCGAGCGCCCAGCCGGTGCGTGCGCGCGGCGTCTGCGTGGCGATCATCACGGTCGCGCCCGACGCATAGCCGCCCACGAGACCCGCCAGAAAACGCAGTGCCACCAGCTGCCAGACATTCTGCGCGAGCCCGAGCAAGGACATTACGATGGCCATGCCGAGGCTCGCGCGAATCAGGATCAGCTTGCGGCCGTAGCGGTCGGCCATGCGCCCCCACAGCGGCGACACCAGCGCGGCGGCGAGGAACGTTGCGCCGAACGCGACGCTGGACCATTGCACGGCGGCCGCGGCGGACTGCACGCCGAGCTGCTGCACATAGAGCGGCAGGAAGGGCAGCAGCAGGGTCATCGCGACGATGGTCGTGAACGAGCCGAACAGGCAGACATAGAGATTGCGCTGCCAGTGCGGCGCGCCGTCGGCGGGAGTGGCTGAACTCATCGAGGCAGGAAGGGAAGCGCAACGCTCAGAGATCGGGCCGCAAGCGCGGCGAAAAGACGATTGTGCCCGAGCGCGGGCAATCGGGCCGTTCGAGTGGGCGCAAGTGCGGCCGAACGCAGGTCGTCGATTAACGAGGCGGTAACGAGCCGGACGGACACGCGGCTCTACGCCTCGACGCCGGGCAGGGCGACGCCCAACCATGAACGCTAGTATGCTGACTGCTCGTCACCGGGCGGGCGCTCCGCGCATCCCGCATCGCTGTTCTCGAACACAACGAACACAGTGAACACAAAGGCAGCCCCATGTCCGACCTTCCCATCGACAACCCGTTTCTCGAATCGCTCGGCGTTCGCCTCACGCAATGGCGCGACGGTTACGCCGAACTGGTCATGCCGATCGATGCGAGCAAGCTCAATCGCCAGGGCGTGCTGCAAGGCGGCGCGATTGCGACGCTGCTCGATGCGTCGGCGGGTTATGCGGGCATCTTCGCGCCGCGCGGCGCCCCGGCGCGGCATGCATTTACGCTGTCGCTGACCACCAACTATCTGGACAAGGGACTCGGTGAATCGGTCACCGCGAAGGGTTTTCTGGAGCGCGCGGGCCGCTCGATCTTCTTCTCGCGCAGCGAGGCGTGGGTGGACGGCAAGCTGCTGATCGCCAGCGCGCAGGGCACGTTCAAGTATTCGCGCGCGGCTTGACGCGCGGCCGCGCTCCGTTCAGAGCGGCTTGTACATGATGGTGGTCGCGTCGAACGCATGGGTGTGCGTGTCACGCGCATATCCCGGGATCACGCCCGCGGTCCGGTAACCCAGTCCGGTGTAAAGCGGCTCGGCGCGGTCGCCGGTGCGGGTGTCGAGCGTGAGCAGGCTGCGCTGCAACCCAAGCGCATGGCGTTCGAGTTCGATCATCAAGGCCCGCGCAATGCCCTGACGGCGAAAGGCCGGATGGACCAGAAGTTTGCGCACCTCGGCGCGATGCCGCTGATTCGGCATCGTGTCGTAGTCCAGTTGCACGGTTCCCGCAAGCGCCTCGCCCTGACGCGCGACCAGCAGCACCAGGCCGCCGGCACGCAGTGAAGGCAGCACTTTGCCGCGCCAGAACGCTTCGCACGCTTCGACGCTACATGGCATCACAAAACCGACGCTGGCGCCGTCATGCACGCAAGCACCCAGTAGCGCGCCGAATTCGGGGAGATGGCGCACGAGGTCGTCGGCGCAGAACGGGGTGATGGTGGTCGCGCTCATGCTGGCTCACACGATGAAAAGAAGGTAGCGGGCCGCGCTGTGCGCGGGCGTGACGAACGCGCTGGGGCCGAACAGTTGATAGCGCAGGCAGTCGCCGGGTTGCAAGTCGTGGCGTTGGCCGTCGACGGTGATCTGCAGTTGCCCCTCGAGCAGGATCAGATGATGTTCGAGGCCGGGGCGCGGCGACGCGTCGTAGGCGATGCGCACGCCGGCTTCGAGTTCGCATTCGAGCGCTTCGCCGCTCAACGCCTGCGCGGGCGGCGACACGGAGCGCCGCCGGAAGCCGACGCTGGCGTCGGTCCAGAGCGGCTGGGCGTCGCGCGGCACGAGCGGCGCGAAGTCCTCCTCGACCATGTGCATGAGGCGCGACATCGGCAGGCCGTACGCGACGCAAAGCTTGCCGAGCACGCTCGCCGTCGGGCTCACGGCGGCGTTCTCGAGGCGTGACAGTGTGGCGCGGCTGACGCCGCTGAGTCTCGCGAGATCGTCGAGCGACCAGTTGCGTTCGGCGCGCAGCGCCCGCAGCCGCCGCGCGATGCGACGGTCGATGGCGTTATCGTCGTTGAATGCGTTTTCCATATTCGGGAAATTATCTCGAATATGGAACTGCGTCAACGAGAAAAAATCAGGTGAACGCGCGCGGCTCGAGTGTTCTTCGCGGTTTCAAGCGGCTACGGGAGTTCGTTTATTCGTGTCGGGTCATGCGCAGCATCGACGTGTCGTAACCCAGCGCGCGAACCCGTTCGATCAACGCGTCTTTCACGCCGGCGGAGGGCGTGGCCTCCCGCGTGAGGATCCACAGATAACGTCCGCTCGGTTCGCCGACGATCGACCAGCTGTAGTCGTCCGCGTGATCCAGCACCCAATAGTCGCCGAAGAAGAACGGTCCGAAGAACGACACTTTCAGCTTGGCATTGCCCGAGCCGGCCACCACCTTCGCGCGGCCCCTCGCGACATCCAGCGGTCCGTTCACGGCGCCTTGATGGCAACTGTTGACGACGTCGATCAGGCCGTCGTCGCGAGTGGCGTAGTCGGCGGTGGCGGCTTCGCAATCGCGCTCGAAGCGGTTTTCATAACGCGCCAGTTCATACCATCGGCCGAGATAGCGGCTCAGGTCCACGGGCTTGGCGGGCTCGGGCACGTGCGCGTTGCCGCTCTTGCCTGCCGGGCTGAGCGCGCAGGCGCCGAGCAGGCACACCGTGCCGACCACGAGTGAAATGGCGCTCAGGCGCAGGATCCGGTGACGGCGCAGGGGCATTGATCGACTCCATGAGTAAAGGGGTTTCCGGTGACAGCACGCCGTGTGCCAGATGGCCGCGCGCGCACCCGCCGCGGCTCAGATTCGTACACCGCCGCGGCCTGAGCCGTTTATCATAGTGCCCACCCACCAGAAAGCGCCGCCCGGCTGTGCAACGGTAAGGCAGTCATCCACGAGACCCGGCGGCTCATGCCGCGACATCATTCATGAATTCCACTCCCGACACTTCTCCCCGTTCTTCGATCCGCGCGTTGACCTTGCTTGAAGGACGCGTGCTCGGCGTGCTCGTCGAAAAGCAGCACACGGTGCCGGACAGCTATCCGCTTTCGCTCAACGCGCTGACGCTGGGCTGCAACCAGAAAACCGGCCGCGCGCCGGTCATGAACGCCACCGAGGCCGAGGTGCTGACCGCCGTCGACGGATTGAAGCGGCTTAGCCTCGTGATGGAGGGCAGCAGCAGCCGCGTGCCGCGCTTCGAACACAACATGAACCGCGTGCTGGGGTTGCCGAGCCAGTCGGCGGCGTTGCTCACCACGTTGCTGCTGCGCGGTCCGCAAACCGCCGCCGAGTTGCGCCTGAATAGCGCGCGTTTGCATGGCTTTGCCGACATCTCTTCGGTCGAGGCGTTTCTCGACGAACTCGCGGCCAACGACCCGCCGCGCGTCGTGAAACTGGCGCGCACGCCGGGCGAGCGCGAGAACCGCTGGACGCATCTTTTGTGCGGCGAGGTGAGTGCGAGCGAGTTGGCGCAGCCAGGCGCGGAAGACGACTCGGTGCCGCTGTCCGCGTTCGAGGCGGTCAAGGCCGAACAGAAGCGTCTCGCCGACGAAGTGAGCCGGCTTCAGACGGTAGTGCGCCGCATGGCCGCGGAGCTGGGTATCGATGTCGGAGATCTGACGGCCGGCGAATGAGTTCAGGCGTCGCGGCTGCGCTGCGTATCCGCGGACAGCGTGCGCTGCGTGCGATAGAACACGCGCGGCGGCACGTTGGGCGAATCTTCGGCTAGCCGGTCGAGTTCGTCGCGGATCGCGGTGAGATAGTGGCCGTCGCGCGCATCGGCATCGCCCGCAAAAACCGCTTCGAGCCTGCGACGCACCGCGCCATAGCGCGCGCCGGCGGCGCGATGTTTTTCGGCGCGCTCGGCATAGCGCAGGAAAGTCTGCAACGCGGTGGAGACCGCGGCCGCCACGCTCACGAAGCCGACAAAGATCCTGAGCTCCGGCGACACCGCGGTGGCATGCAGGGAGGCGAACACCGCGGTTCCCACGAACGCGGTCAAGGCGGTGGCGAGCCAGCCGACTTGGCGGTCGCGCGCCGACAGCAGGTCCGCCATGTCGTAATGACTCATCTGGGATTCGCGCGCACGCCGAATCCATTTCAGCAGAAGCTGGTTCTCGTCGACCGGAGGCTCGTAGGGAGGCAGATTCGTCATGGCGCTCATGAGGGCTGTTCGATTGCGCAAGCTTAGCGCATGCGCCTGTCGACACTGTGCCACATGAATGCGCGACATGAAGGCGGCGCGCCGCACGCCGTCGTCATCCCGCCGTCTCTAGCCCGCCGTCTCTATGCCGCTGCCGCGATCTCCGGCTGCCGCTCCACCCCGAAGCGCTCGTTATGCGCGTGGCCATTCAGATAGAAGTCACCGATCGCGGCCTCGCGAATGATCGCCGGATTGTGCGACGCCAGCACGCGCGCATTGCGCCAGTAGCGGTCGAAGCGGCGCGTCTCGCTGGTGGCCGATGCGCCGCCCACTTCGAACAGCAGCGTCGCCGCTTGCAGCGTCTGCTCGATGACGATTTGTTGCGCCTGGAACGTCTGAATGTCCAGGTGGATGTAGGTCTGCTCGTCGGTGCGGCCTTCCTGGCGCGCGACGGAGACTTCGTCGATGGCGCGCGCGAGCGACGTGCTGATGCTTTGCGTCGAATAGGCGAGGCTGGCGAGGCGGCCGACCACCCGTTGCACCAGCGGATTGTCGCGCGGACTCGACGCACCCGGCACACCGAAGGTGCGCGTTCTGGTTTGCGTGAACGCGACCGCATCGCGCAAGGCTGCCCGGCTGATCCCCGCGAGGTTCGCGACATGCAGCGCCTGATAGTAGGCCGTGAGCAGGCTGTTTCGACGCGGCTCGGCAGCGTTGTAGCGACGGTAGAGGTTATCGAGCGAGACCGGCACGCGAGTGAAGCGCGCCGTGCCGCTGCCCGTGAGCCGTTGCCCGAAACCGTCCCAGTCGTCGATACGTTCGAGGCCCGGCGTGTCGGCTTCGACGAGCACACGCACGTCGCTCGTGCCGTCGTGCGCGGTGACGTCGACCCAATCGGCGTACAGCGTGCCCGTGGTGTAGTACTTCTCGCCGTCGAGTTGCCACGCGCCATCCGTTTGCGTGAGACGCACGCTGTTGTTGGTGACGCCGGTGCGCTCGGACACCGCGCCCCCGACGATCTGCCCTTGCGCCACCCGCGTGAGCCAGCGCTCGCGCAGCGCGTCGTCGCCGTTTTCCAGCAGGGCTTCGATAAAGCCGCCGTGTACGCGCAGGATTTGCGGCAGATTCGAGTCCGCTTCGCCGAGACGGGTGACCAACGCGAAGAATTGCGCGAGCGAGATGCCTTCGCCGCCGTATTTTTTGGGCACGCGCAGGCGGGTGTAGCCCGCTTCACGCAGCCATTCCACTGGCGCGTAAGCGAGTTCGCGCTGCTGCTCGCGTTCGACCGCGCCTTGCGCAATACGGGCGAAGACGGGGGCGAAGCGGCGCGTCAGCGGATCGTCGCCGAAGAGTTGCGCGGCGTCGGCGATGCTGTGGTCTGAGTGGGTTGGCGATTCGACTGCGGACATGGGTTCTCCGGAACGAGGCGCGCGTGACGCGCAATCAGAGAACGGTAAGGGACGGGCACGGGTGCGGGCAACCAAGTATTTGGCCGATTCTTAGCAGCAGGAGTGAAATGCTCGCCGCAGCGTCCCGGCCGGGCAGAGCGCCCGGCACCGGCGCAACGCCTACGTCAATCCCGCCACCGCGCGCCGGCGCGCCAGCCATCGCACCGCGAGCAGGCACACGCCCATCACCGTCAGCGAGAGCACGGTCGTCATGGTGCCCAGTGCGTAGATCACCGGCGTGGTCACCGAGGTGGTGAGACCCTGAAGCTCGAGCGGCAAGGTGTTCTGATCGCCGATCGCTTGCGAGGTGCGGGCAATCTCGTCCCATGAGAGCGTGAAGCCGAACATGGCGACTCCTACCACCGAGGGGCCGATGATCGGCAGCACCACGTGCCGGAAACTTTGCCACGGCGTCGCGCCGAGATCGCGCGACGCTTCTTCGTAAGCCGGATTGAAGCGGTTGAACACCGCGAACATGACCAGCAAACCGAACGGCAGCGTCCACGTGAGATGCGCGCCGAGCGCGGAGGTGAAAAGGCCCATCGAGGTGGTGTAGCTGTCGGCGAAAGACTGATAGCCCCATGCCGAGGCGAAGTACTTCACGCCGTTATCGAGCAGGCGGAACGTCAAGCCGATGCCGAGCGAAACGATGATGGACGGCATGATCAGACTCGCAACGGACACGTAGAACACCGCTGTATCGCCACGAAATTTTCTGCGAAAGGCGAGGCCCGCCGCAACGGAAAACAGCACCGTCAGCACCGTGACGGCCGCCGCGAGCCGCACGGAGCGCCCGAACGCGGCCCAGATATCGACGTCGCCCACGCCGTCGCGCAGCACCGCGAACCAGTGCAGCGAGACGCCGCGCATGGGAAACGTGAGGCCGCCTTCAGGGCCTTGAAACGACAGAATGAAAATGGTGATCACCGGTCCGTACAGAAACAGCACGAACAGGCCGAACAGCAGCGCGAGCCAATAGAAGCTCGCTGGGCGATGCTCGCGGTGTTTGAGGCGAATGGCCTGCATCTTCACAGCTCCTTGCGAATGTCGACGACCCGCGTCAAACCCCACACGATCATCAGCACCACGGCGAGCAGAAGGATCGCGTTGGCCGCCGCGGCGGGAAATTGCAGGTAGCCGGTCTGCACCTGAATGATCTTGCCCACCGACGCGATCTGCTGGCCGCCCATCACGCCGACCGTCAGGAAGTCGCCCATCACGATCGTGATGACGAAGATCGAGCCGATCACGATGCCGGTTTTCGACAGCGGCAGCACCACGTCGCGCACCACTTGCCAGCCGCTCGCGCCGGCGTCGCGCGCGGCTTCGAGCAGCGACCGGTCGATGCGCATCATCGCGTTGAAAATCGGCACGATCATGAAGAACGTGTAGAGGTGAACGAACGCGAGCACCACCGAAAAATTCGAATACAGCAGCCATTCCAGCGGCTGGTCGATCAGATGCGCGCCGAGCAGCGCCTGATTGACGAGACCGTTGCGGCCGAGCAGCGGCATCCATGAAATCATCCGGATCACGTTCGAGGTCCAGAACGGAATCGTGCAGACGAGGAACAACACGGTCTGCATGCTCGTAGTGCGTACGTGAAACGCGAGGAAGTAGGCGATCGAAAAACCCAGCAGCAAGGTCACCGCCCACACGATCGCGCAAAACCTGAGCGTCGACCAGTAGGTCTTGACGGTGACGCAGACGTCCGTCATCGACGAACAGCCGTTGAAGATCGCCGCGTAATTCTTCAACGTGAACGCGGGGATGATCTGGTATTCGTTGAAGTCCCAGAAACTGACGATCAGCGTGATGACCAGCGGCACGATGAAAAACAGCAGGAAGGTCAGCGAAAGCGGCGCCGCCTGCAGCCATGCGGGCGCGCGGCGGTGTTTGACGGGCTTGTCCTGCGCGCGCGAGGGAAGGTCGATCGTTGCCATGGGCGTATTTCTAAGGAATGACTGTGCGTTCAGACAGGCGGTGACAGCCGGCGCGCCGGGCGCCGGCTGTCTTGTCGAACCATGGCGTCGGCCACGGAATCGATCAGGCCGCGATGAACTCGTTCCACTTCTGGACCATGTAGATGTTCTCGTCCATCACCGCGTTCCAGCAGGCAATCGCGCCCATGCGCTGGTTGTACGAGCCGCCGTCGCGCACGGTGCCGGCTTTTTCGAGCAGTTGGCCGTCCGGCGCCTTGATGTCTTGCGCGGCGGCCTTGCCTTCGATCCAGTAGTCCCACTCGTAAGGCTGCATGTGCGTCTTCGCGGTTTCGAGCACGCCCGGGTAATAGCCCTGGCGCATCAGATAGGCGCCTGCCCAGCCGTCCTGGAACCAGTTGACGAACTCATAGGCGGCGTCGAGCTTCTTGCCTTGCAGCGAACGCGGGAAACCGAAGCCCGAGGCCCACGAACGATAGCCTTCCTTGAGCGGCTGGAATTTGCACGCAATCCCCATGGTGCGGACCTTGGTGACGGCAGGCGACCACATCGACTGGATCACCACTTCGCCCGAGGCCATCAGGTTCACGCTTTCGTTGAAGTCCTTCCAGAACGCGCGGAACTGGCCGGCCCGTTTCGCTTCGATCAGAATCTTGATGGTCTGATCGATCTCGGCCTTGGTCATGTTGCCTTTGTCGCCGTATTTCACGTGACCCATCGCCTCGATCGCCATGGCCGAGTCCATGATGCCGATCGCGGGAATGTTCAGCAGCGCGGCCTTGCCCTTGAACTGCGGATTGAGCAGCTCCGCCCAACTGTCGATGGGCCGCTTGATCAGGTCGGGACGGATGCCGAGCGTATCGGCGTTGTAGGTGGTGGGAATCAGCGTCATCCACTCGGTCGGCGTGGCGGAGAATTGCGTGGAGCGCGCACCGGTGAGGAACATCACCTTCTTCGGCGCGGTGCCCTGATCGCCGATCTTCTTGCCGTTGACTTCACCGCGCGTGAGCACGGGCGTGATCCTGTCGGCGAGCTTGATGCGCTTCGCGTCCATGCCCGCCAGCGTGCCGGCCGGAATCAGCTTCTTGAGCGCGAAGTATTCAGTGTCGACAATGTCGAACGAGTTCGGCTGGGTGATGATGCGCTTGGCGACGTCGTCGGTGGTCACCGGCACATATTGAATCTCGATGCCGGTGTCTTCCTTGAATTTCTTAGCGATGTCGGCGCTCTGATTGACCGCCGTGCCGAGGTAGCGCAACGTGATTTTTTCCTGCGCGTGCACGTACGGAAAACCGGCAATGCCGGCCGCCGCCACCGCGCCCTTGATGAACGTGCGGCGCGACAGGCCTTTTTCCTTCCCATCCGTAGTGGCCGGTGCCGGGCTCTCGTTCGCTTCACTCATTGCTTTCTCCTCAGTTGACGTTGCGTTGACGTTCCATTGACGTTCGGTTCCCGCTTGTTCGACGTTGCGCGCACGGCCATGCCATGCCGCTTTCGTGCGCAAACTTCAGGACTCAGGCTGCGAGCGGATGCGCGTCCTGTTCGTTCCACCAGACCACCACGCGGGCCTCGGGACCGAGCCGCGCCGGATCGTAATCGCCGTCGCTCACGAGCGAGACCAACTCGGGCGAGCCGTCGAGCGGGTCGAGCGTCATGCGCAGATGCGTGCCCTGGTACTCGGCTTCGCGCACCGTGCAAGGCACGCCGCCAATGCGCGTCATGCCGTTATCGCCGCTGGCGTTCTGCACCGGCGTGATGCCATGCGGCACGACGCGCAGATGATCGGCGCGCACGGTAAACAGCCGGCCATTGGTGTTGAAGACGTTGTGACCGCCGAGAAAGCGCGCCACGAATTCGGTGCGCGGGCGGTTGAACACTTCATGCGGCGTGCCGCTCTGCTCGATACGGCCGTGGCTCATCACCACGACGAGATCGGCTAGCGCCATCGCTTCTTCCTGCGAATGCGTGACGTGCACGAAGGTGATGCCGAGTTCTTTCTGCCAGCGCTTGAGTTCGGCGCGCATCTGCACGCGCAGGAACGGATCGAGCGCCGAGAGCGGTTCATCGAGCAACAGGCAGCCCGGCTGGTTCAGCAGCGCGCGGGCAAGCGCGACGCGTTGCTGCTGGCCGCCGGAGAGCTGGGCCGGTTTGCGTTCGGCATACGCGGACATCGCGACCAGTTCCAGCAACTCGGCGGCGCGCTTGCGCCGCACATCCCTGGCAATGCCACGCATCTTCAGGCTGAACGCGACGTTGTCGAGCGCGCTCAGATGCGGGAACAGCGCATAGTTCTGAAACACCATGGCCGTGCCGCGAGCGGCCGGCTCGGCCCGCGTGACGTTGCGGCCGGCGATCAGAATGTCGCCTTCGGTGACGGATTCATGCCCGGCGATCATGCGCAAGGTCGAGGTCTTGCCGCATCCCGACGGCCCGAGCAGGCAGCAGTACTGGCCACCGGCAATGCGCAGATCGATCGCGTCGACGGCAAGCGAATCGCCATATTGCTTCGACACGTGCACCAGTTCGATATCGGCGGCTTTGGTTTCGAGCACCGTTGAAACAGGCTGGATCATGAAGAGGTGTCCTCGTGAACGGCGAAGAGCGGGGCGCACGAAAGTCGACGCGGCGCCTGAACGAACCCAGGCAAATGCAAGACATGTGCCATCCGTTGCATCGAGCCGTTCGATTGCCGACCGACCCGTGTGCGTAACGTCAACGAGTTGGCTCACATATTGCAAACGATCCGCTGCGTCGATCGTTAGCGATCCAGGTGAAATTTCCTGCGCGATCACGGTGCGTCTTCGGTCCGTCTCGGGGCATGAACCGGCCAACCCGGTTCATCCGTGGCGTCACCCGTCGCGTTTCCTCATCCACGGCTTCTTCAAATGAACGACACACGGAACATGCCAGCAGCAGAGAACCGCGCGCGCCAGTTGCTCGCCACGCACGGCCGCTTCGCGTACCGGCCGATCACCGACAGCGACGCCTATCGCTGGCCCGGCGATACCGGGCTCGCGGTCTATCTGGGCTTGAACATCGAACACTTTGCTTTCGGCGAGGGGCTCGGCGCGGCGCTCGGCCCGATCTCGCCGCAACCGGATGTGCTGAACCACAGTTGGCGGGAGTACGGCAATCGCGTCGGCGCGTGGCGCTGCATCGAACTGTTCGATCAACTGGACCTGCCGGCCGGCACGCTGATCAACACCGCGCTCTACGATCACTGTCCTGAACTGATCGAGGCCTGCGTGGCGCGCGGCGACGAACTGATCGGCCACGGCCACACCAACGCGCACCGGCAGAGCGATCTGGACGAAAACGGCGAACGTGAGCTGCTTCTGCATTGCCGCGAGCGAATCATCGAAGTGTCGGGCACGACGCCGCATGGCTGGCTTTCGCCGTGGATTTCAGAGTCCCGCCTGACACCCGATCTGCTCGCCGAAACCGGCTACCGCTATACGCTGAACTGGTGCCACGACGACCGCCCGGTGCGCATGGCCACGCGCGGTGGGCCGCTCTGGTCGATTCCCTATCCGCAGGAACTCAACGATTTGCCGATGATGGTAGGCCGTCATATGGACGGCCGCGCCTTCGCCGATATGATCATCGACCAGTTCGACGAGATGCTCGAACAGGCCAATCGTGGCGTGCAGCCGCAGGCGCTCGTCATGGGCATTGCGCTGCATCCGTATCTGGTGGGACAGCCGTATCGTTTGCGGCATTTGCGCCGTGCGCTTCAGCATATTGCCGCGGCGCGCGCGCGGGGCGACGTGTGGATCACCACGCCGGGCGCCATCGCGGACCATATGGATCGACTGGAGCGGGACGGCGTGGTGCGCCCGGCGGTTGCATGAACGCGAAAGCCGGCGCGGCCACCGCGAAGAAGGCCCGCAAGGACGAGGCGGATCTCGACGCGCGCATCTATCAGTCGATCTTCGACGGTGTGTTGAATCATCGTCTGACGCCCGGCATGAAGCTGCCGGAGCCCGAGTTGTGCCAGCTATTCGGCGTGGGCCGCGCGGTGGTGCGGCGCGTGCTGGAAAAGCTCGCGTACGACGGCATCGTCGTATTGCGGCCGAACAAGGGCGCGGTGATCGCCGAACCCACGCCCGAGGAAACGCGCGAGATCTTCGAAGCGCGGCGCTCCGTGGAACGGGTGCTGGTCGAGCTGGCCGTGCAGCGCGTGAAGGCTGCGGACATCAAGGCGTTGCGTCAACAGCTCGCGAGCGAGCATGAAGCGATGCATCGCTTCGATCAGCCTTCATGGGCGACGCTCGCCAGCGGCTTTCATATGCGCATCGCCGCGCTGGCGGGTAATTCGATCCTGCAGAACTATTTGAAGGAACTGGTCTCGCGCTGCTCGCTGATCGTGGGCGTGTATGAACCGCCTGGACATGCGCCGTGCGAGCACGCGGAACATGCGGCGATTGTCGATTGCATCGAGGCGCGCGATGCGGCCGGCGCGATCGCGCATATGGAAGCGCATCTGCGCGATATCGAAGAACGGATCGAAACCTCGCGGATGCGGGGAGAAAAGAGCCTCGGCCAGTTGCTCGGCATTACCGCATCCGTCACGCCCAACTAGGCAACCGACATGGAAATCGATTTCGCAGCAATCACCGAATACCAGCGTTACAAGCTGATGGCGAGCCTGATCGTGCCGCGTCCGATCGCGCTCGTCACGACGCTCGGCGCCGACGGCACGATCAACGCCGCGCCGTTCTCGATGTTCAATATGCTCGGCGAGGAACCGCCGATCGTGATGATCAGCGTCAACCGCGTGGCCGACGGTACGCTCAAGGACACGGCGGTGAATATCGTGCGCACCGGCGAGTTCGTGGTGCATCTCGCCGACGAAGCGATCGCGGCCAAAATGCATCGCTGCGGCGAAAGGTTGCCGCCGAACGTGAGCGAGCTGACCGAGGTCGGCTTGACGCCGCTGCCGAGTTCGCACGTCGCGCCACCGCGCATTGCCGAAGCGCCGGTCGCATTTGAATGCACCACCTGGGAGACGCTGGAGACCACGAGCCGGCAGATCTTCATCGGACGCGTGCATAGGTTGCACGCGCGCGACGAGTTGATCGACACCGAGACGTGGCGCGTGCGCCTGCAACACTATTTTCCGGTGGGGCGCTTTGGCGCGAGCGACTATATAACGACGCGGGACCGGTTCACGCTTGGGTGACGAGCCGGCTCACATAACCCGGCATAACGGCGCATCACACGGCCAGCGCACGGCCAGCGCACGGCCATCGCTGCGAGGATCGTGCGCGCCCGCAGCCGCCCCGTCCGCCTCAATGCGAATCACGCCCGGATGTCCCGCCAACGGACTCTGCGCCGCAATCGCGCTCACTTCATGACCGCGCGCGGCCGGCGCCGCGAACACGTCGGCGCCGGCATCCGCTTCGAGTTTCAACGCATCGCGTGTATCGGAGAAGGTCTTGCCGAGCAGAAAGCGCGGGCGGGCGAGGGCCTCCAGCGGATCCATGCCGTAGTCGATCAGCCGCGTGAGAATGGCGGCCAGCGTTTGCGGCTGACCGTCCGCGCCTTGCGTGCCGAACAGCAGTTGCGGGCTGCCGTCCTTCAGATACATGCCGGGGTTCAGCGTATGGAAAGGACGCTTGGCCGGCTGCACGACGTTGTGATGCGCGGCATTCGTGCTGAACGAGGCGCCGCGGTTGTGCCAGAGAATGCCGGCATCGCCCGCCACCACGCCGCTGCCCCAATCGAAGTACACCGTTTGCGGCGCGCTCACGCTGCGGCCCTCGCGATCCGTCGCGCCGATGAACACCGTGTCGCCCGGGCGGAACACATGCGACGCGGGCCCGCGCAGCGGAATCGGCGCAATCGCGCCCCTGAAGTTCGAGACTCTGAACCGCGCCCGCGTGATGAGGGGGTCGAGCGCGATTCCGGAACTGTCGTCTCCGGTGTCGACGCAGCTGCGCACGGTGATCACGCGCGTCAGTCTCTGCTCGTTCCATGAGTCGAACGCGTATGCGTTGTCGCGCACCTTCAAGACCGACATGCTCGCGGCGCAATGACAGAAAGATCAGAAGGCCCAGGCGCATGAGAGCGGGCGCGCGTTCGCGATCGCCGGCGCGTCGCAGCCGGCGCCGCTGCTGCGCGCGCGGGCGCAAATCCAGGGCGCGTGAGCCCCGAGTTGGTGAGCGCTGCACCATCGGCAGCGCCGCCGTGGCCGTCCGCGTGAGCGGCGCGCTCACTCGGACCGGCATGGGGAAGCGCCGCCTGGCTTGGTTTTGAGGCGGTTTTCCGCGCCTGCATCAGCACTTGGCATAGCTCCTGCTCAGCTGAGTCCAAACTTGTATTCAAGATTGAACTCAAGGACAAACAGGTGCCTATTTCTTCACCCATGACGGTCAAAGGTCTGCTCGCGGCCTACGCGGCAGGGAGCCTTACGCCGACTCAAACCGTCGCTTCGGCGATGGCGCGGATCGACGCCATCGACCGGCCGGAAGTCTGGATTCTGCGCGTGTCCGCAGCCGACGTGCAGGCCCGCGCAACCGCGCTCGAAGCGCTCTATGAGGCGCAGGGCAGCGCCGTGTTCGAGCAGATGCCGTTGTTCGGCGTGCCGTTCGCGGTCAAGGACAACATCGACGTTGCCTCTTTGCCGACCACGGCCGCTTGCGAGCCGTTTGCCTATACGCCGGACGCATCCGCATTCGCCGTGCAGCGTCTGATCGACGCCGGCGCGATTCTGCTCGGCAAGACCAATCTCGATCAGTTCGCCACCGGCCTCGTCGGCACGCGTTCGCCGTATGGCGCCGTGCGGCACACCGAGTCGCCACTGCGCGTGTCGGGTGGATCGAGTTCGGGCTCGGCGGTGGCGGTGGCGGCGGGTTGCGTCGCGTTTTCGCTCGGCACCGACACGGCCGGTTCAGGCCGCGTGCCTGCCGGCTTTAACGGACTCGTCGGCCTGAAGCCTTCGCTCGGACTGGTCAGCAAACGTGGCGTGGTGCCCGCGTGCCGAAGCCTCGACACGATCTCCGTGTTCGCGCACGAGGTCGACGACGCCTGGCGCGTGCTCAGCGAAATCGCCTGCTTCGATTCGCTCGACGGCTACTCGCGCAAGCTGCCGGCACTGGGTCTGCTGCGCGCGGCGCCCCGCATCGGCGTGCCGGAACGGTTGGAGTTTTACGGCGACTCGGCGGCGAGCGAGGCGTTCTCATCGGCACTCGGCACGCTCACCGCGCGCCTGCATTTGACGCCGCAACCAATCGACTTCGAGCCGCTCAAGGCCGTCTCCGCGTTGCTCTACGACGGCCCATGGGTCGCCGAACGCCGCGCGGCGCTCGGCACGTTCTTCGACACCCATCACGAAGCGATCGATCCGGTCGTGGCCAGAGTGATCGGCAAAGCCGAGCAGTTCAATGCGGCCGATGCGTTCAACGGCCAGTACGCGCTGGCCGATCTGAAGCGCCACGCCGAAGCGCTCTTCGAAACGATCGACATCCTGATCGTGCCCACCACGCCGACGCATCCGTTGATCGCCGACGTGCAGGCCAATCCTGTCGAACTGAACAGCCAGCTCGGCTACTACACCAACTTCGTCAACCTGCTCGACCTGTGCGCGCTGGCCGTGCCGTGTCAGCGGCGCGGCGACGGCTTGCCCGCAGGCGTGACGCTGATCGCGCCGAGCGGCGCGGACCGGCGCCTCGCCGAACTTGGCGCGCGGATTCAGGCGCTGTTCACGAGTGCCGCCGAAACGGCCGATGCCGCCGATGCCGCCGAAGCCCCATCGACGGCCGCACTCATCCCGCCGCTGCCGTTCCAGGAGCCGACCATTACGCTCGCGGTGGTCGGCGCGCACCTGCGTGGACAGCCGTTGAACTGGCAACTCCAGGAAGCCGGCGCGCGTTTCGTGAGAGCGACACATACCGCGCCCGGCTACCGGCTCTTCGCGCTCGCCAACACCCAGCCGCCCAAACCCGGCCTCGTACGAGCGACGCAACAGCAAGGCCAGCCGATCGCCATCGAACTGTGGGAAGTGCCGCTGCGCGCCTTCGGCAAATTCGTCGCCGACGTGCCCGCGCCGCTCGGCATCGGCACCCTGGAAGTGGCCGACGGCCACAGCGTGAAGGGCTTCATCTGCGAGCCCTCGGCGGTGAGCGGGGACAGCGGCGCGCTCGATATCACGTCGTTCGGCGGCTGGCTCGCGTATCTCGCGAGCCTGAAGGCCGACACCCCGGCCGAACCCCAGACCCACGCTCTCTAACCCTCGATCAGGAATTGGACACCATGACAAGCCGCCGCAATTTCATCAAGAGCGCCAGTCTGTTGACGCTCGGCAATATTCTGCCCATCCGGTCGGTGTTCGCCGCGCCGAAGACCACCGTCGGCGTGATCTACGTCGGCGCGCGCGGCGACTACGGCTACAACCAGGCGCAGGCGCAAGCCGCCGCGGTCATCAAGAAGATGCCCGGCGTGAAGGTGGTGGAAGAAGAGAACGTGCCCGAGACCATCGCCGTGCAGAAAACGATGGAAGCGATGATCGAACAGGATGGCGCCACGCTTATCTTCGCGACCTCGTTCGGCTACTTCGATCCGCACGTGCTGAAGATGGCAGCGAAATATCCGAAGGTGCGATTCGCGCATTGCGGCGGTTTGTGGAAGCAGGGCAATCCGTCGAACATCACCAGCTACTTCGGCTATATCGACGAATGCCAGTACCTGAACGGCGTGGTGGCCGGCCATATGACGAAGAGCAGGAAGCTCGGCTTCGTCGCGGCCAAACCGATTCCGCAGGTGCTGCGCAATATCAATTCGTTCACGCTCGGCGCGCAGTCGGTCGATCCGTCGATCACCACCCAGGTGATTTTCACGGGCGACTGGTCGATGCCGGTGAAGGAAGCCGAAGCCACCAACAGTCTCGTCGATCAAGGCTGCGACGTGCTGACCTGTCACGTCGACGGTCCGAAGGTCGTGGTCGAGACGGCGGAAAAACGCGGCGCGATGAGTTGCGGCTATCACGCGAGCCAGGCCGCGCTCGCGCCCAAAGGTTATCTCACCGGCGCGGAGTGGGATTGGGCGACGCCGTACAGGCAACTGGTGACGGGCGCGCAAGCCGGCACGCCGCAGCCGAACGTGCTGCGCGGCGGCCTGAAAGAGGGCTTCGTGAAGATGTCGCCATACGGCGCGAAAGTCACGGCCGCCGCGAAGCAGAACGCCGACTCGATCAAATCCAGCATGGTGGCCGGCAACTTCGTGATTTTCAAAGGCCCGATGAAGGACAACAAGGGCGGCGTGGCGATCGCCTCGGGTGCGAGCCACGCGCAGACCGACTACACGCTCGAAAGCATGAACTATCTGGTCGCGGGCGTCGTCGGCCAGATCTGATGACGGTGGTAGTTGCGTGACGATGTTGGCGTCAATCGAGGAGCCGTGATGCGCCCCAATGCCTCTCTCGCGAGAGTGATGCTCTCGCTCCTGCCCGCGCTGCCGACCGTGCTGGCGGTGCTCGGCACCTTGCTGCTGTTCTCGCTGTTCCTGCTGGTGCAGGGACAGCCCGCGCTCGACGCGATCGGGCTGATTTTCCAGGGCGCGTTCGGCTCGTCATTTGCCTGGCAAAGCACGTTGCTGCGCGCCGCGCCGTTGATGCTGACCGCGTTGTGCGTGGCGTTGCCCGCGCAGGTCGGGCTGATCGTGATCGGCGGCGAGGGCGCGCTGGCACTGGGCGGCATGTGCGCCGCCATCGTGCCGCAGCTTTTGCCGCACGGCACGCCCTGGTTCATCGCCACGCCGTTGATGGCGCTTGCCGGCATGCTGGCGGGCGGCGTCTGGATCGGCGCGGTCGGTGCGTTGCGGCAGTGGCGCGGCGTGAACGAGACCATCAGCAGCCTGTTGATGTCGTATATCGCGATCGCCGTGTTCAAGCATCTGGTGGAGGGGCCGCTGCGCGACCCCGCGAGCCTGAACAAACCGTCCACGCTCCCTGTGCCCGACGCGATGATGATCGGCTCGATCCCCGGACTCGAAACGCACTGGGGACTGTTCTGGGGCGTCGTCGCATGCGTTGCGGCCTGGGTGTTCGTGAAGTTCAGCACCAAAGGCTTCGCGATGCGCGTGGTGGGCGGCAGCCATCGCGCGGCGCGTCTGGTCGGCCTGCCGGTCAATGCGCTCGCGCTGACCGCGTGCGTGCTGGGCGGCGCCGCGGCCGGCCTCGGCGGCATGTTCGAAGTCGCGGCGGTGCAGGGCAGCGCGAACGCGTCGCTGCTCGCGGGCTACGGTTACGCGGGCATTCTCGTCGCCTTCGCGGCGCGCCAGAATCCGCTCGCGATCATCGCGTGCGCGCTGATGATCGGCGGCATCGAGGCGAGCGGCAGTCTGCTGCAACGGCGCCTCGATCTGCCCGACGCCACCACGCTCGTGCTGCAAGGCCTGCTGTTTGCCAACCTGCTCGCGTGGGAAGCGCTCGGCGGCCGCATCGCCGCATGGCGAGTGAAGTTGCAGGCCGCCGCGCAGACCGATCTTCCCGTGCAACTGGAGCAGACCCATGCCTGATATGCACTCGCCCATCGTGATCCTGTTGCTGTCGCTGTTCGCCGGTGCGATCCGCGTCAGCACGCCTTATTTGTTCGTCAGTCTCGGCGAGTGTCTGACCGAGAAGGGCGGCCGCGTGAATCTCGGCCTCGAAGGCATTCTCGTCTCCGGCGCGATGAGCGGCTACGCCGGCGCCTTTCTGAGCGGCTCGCCGTGGATCGGCGTGCTCGCCGCGGGCGCGGTCGGCTTGCTGCTCGGCTGCCTGCACGGTCTGGTGTGCTCGCTGCCGCGCGTGTCGGACATCGCTTTCGGCATCGCGTTGATGCTGCTCGGCACCGGACTCGCGTTCTATCTCGGCAAACCCTTTATCGAACCGCAGGCGCCGATGCTGCCGTTCATCGACCTCGGCGGATGGACTTCATCGCCGCAACTGCATAACGCGCTGCATCTGAATCTGCTGTTCGTGATCGGCGTGGTGCTCGCCTTCGTTCTGCAATGGGGCTTGCGCAATACGCGCTGGGGAATGGTGCTGCGGCTCGTCGGCGATCACGCGGAAACGGCGCGCGCGATGGGCTATCCGCTGACTCGCGTGCGGATTGCCGCGACGGCGGTGGGCGGCGTGTTCGCGGGGGTGGGTGGCGCGTATCTGTCGCTGGTTTATCCGGGCAGTTGGAACGAAGGGCTTTCCAGTGGCCAGGGGCTGATGGCGGTCGCGCTGGTGATCTTCGCGCGCTGGCAGCCGTTGCGCTGTCTGTGGGCCGCGTTGCTGTTCGGCGCCGCCGGCGCGCTCGGCCCCGCGCTGCAGGCGATCGGCGTGACGAGCGGCTACTACCTGTACAACGCCGCGCCGTATGTGCTGACGCTCGTAATCATGATCATCAATTGCCGTCCGGATCGCACGCTGGCGGGTGCGCCCGGCGAGCTGAGCCTGACGCGCTGACGCGCTCGCGCCTTCGCGGCTTTTGCCGATTATGACGAACCCGACGAACCCGACCCAGGATATTTCGACCATGACCCGATTCATCGAAGCCAAACCCTACCCGTGGCCTTACGACGGCAACCTGCGCCCGGAGAACACCGCGCTCGTGATCATCGACATGCAGACGGATTTCTGCGGCCACGGCGGCTACGTCGACAAGATGGGCTACGACCTCTCGCTCACGCGCGCGCCGATCGAGCCGATCCAACGCGTGCTGAAGGCCATGCGCGAACAGGGCTTCACGATCATTCACACGCGTGAAGGCCACCGCCCCGATCTCTCCGATCTGCCCGCCAACAAGCGCTGGCGCAGCCGCCGCGCCGGCACCAACGGCGTGGGCATCGGCGACGACGGCCCGTGTGGCAGGATCCTCGTGCGCGGCGAGCCGGGCTGGGAAATCATCGACGAACTAAAGCCGCTCGCGGGCGAGATCGTCATCGACAAGCCGGGCAAAGGCTCGTTCTGCGCGACGGATCTCGAACTGATCCTGCGCACGCGCGGCATCGAGAATCTGGTTCTGACCGGCATCACGACCGATGTCTGCGTGCACACCACCATGCGCGAAGCCAACGACCGCGGTTTCGAATGCACGGTGCTCGCCGACTGTTGCGGCGCCACCGACCAGGGCAATCACGACGCCGCCTTGCACATGATCACGATGCAAGGCGGCGTGTTCGGCACGGTGTCGGACTCCGGCGCCTTGCTGCATACGCTAGGGGGATGATCATGTCGACGGTGCGGCAAGCCCTCGGTGTGGAAGTGCTGAACGCGAGCAAGTCGTTCGGCGCATTTCGCGCGCTCGACGGCGTCTCGATCAAGGTCAAGGCCGGCACGATCCACGCGTTGCTCGGCGAGAACGGCGCGGGCAAGAGCACGCTCGTGAAGGGACTGGTCGGCTACGGCGTACTGGACGACGGCCAGATCGCCGCCGACGGCCGCGAAGTGCACATCCATTCGCCGCGCGATGCGCAAGCGCTCGGCATCGGCATGGTGTATCAGCATTTCACGCTGGCCGCGGGCCTGTCCGTCGAAGAAAATCTCTTGCTCGCGCGTGGGCAAATGCCGTGGAAAATCGACTGGAAAGCGGAGCGCGCCGCGCTCGCGGCGTTCATGCAGCGCATGCCGTTTCGCTTGCCGCTCGACGCGCCGGTCGCGGGTCTCGCCGCCGGTGAAAAGCAGAAGCTCGAAATCCTCAAGCAGCTCTATCTGCAGCAGCGCTTCCTGATACTCGACGAACCGACTTCCGTGCTGACACCGCAGGAAGCCGACGAAGTGCTCGGCCTGATGCGCGATCTGACCACGCGCGGCGAGCTGACCGTGCTGATGATCACGCACAAGTTCCGCGAAGTGATGGCCTACGCGGACGACGTCACCGTGTTGCGCAAGGGGCGTCAGGTCGGCACGAGCGCGGTCGCGAACACCACCCGCGACGAACTCGCCGCCTGGATGATGGGCACCGTGGCGACCGGCGACGCGCCTGTCATGGCCGCGGTGACCGAAGCGCGCGTGCAGCGCAAAGCGGCCGACGAGTCCGCTCAGGTGCGTCTCGCGCTGCGCGATGTCTCCGTGGAAGACGATCGCGGCCACACCGCCGTCAAGCACGCCACGCTGTCGGTGCGCGCGGGCGAAATTCTCGGACTCGCGGGCGTCTCCGGCAACGGCCAGAAAGAACTGGTGGAAGCGCTGGTCGGTCAACGCCGCGTGAAGACCGGCGAGATGCAGGTCGCCGGCAAGCCGTACCATGCAACGCGCGCACAGATGACGCAGCGGCGCGTCTTCGCGATTCCCGAGGAGCCGCTGAAGAACGCCTGCGTCAGCGGCATGAGCGTCGCGCAGAATCTCGCGTTGCGCGACTTCGATCGCGAGCCGTTGCGGCGCGGCGGCTGGTGGCTCGATCGCCGCGCGCTGCGCGAGCGCGCTACGCAGCTGATCGGCGAATTCAACGTGCGCCCGCCGGTGCCGGAACGCGCGATCGGCACGCTCTCGGGCGGCAATGTGCAACGCGCGGTGCTGGCGCGCGAACTCGGCCAGCCGGTGGATGTGCTGATCGTCGCGAATCCGGTGTTCGGGCTCGACTTCGCGTCGGTGGCCGATATTCATGCGCGTCTGATGGCCGCGCGCGATGCGGGCGCGGCCGTGCTGCTCGTGAGCGAAGACCTCGACGAACTGCTCGAACTGGCCGACCGTATCATGGTGATCGCCGAGGGCGAACTGGTGTTCGAAACATCGGCGGCGCGCGCGGATCGCACGGTGCTGGGCCAGCATATGGCCGGACACGGCGACACCCCCATGCAGCCCGCCGCCTCGGCCGAAAAACTGAGGGAAGCCATCGGATGACATCGCCCCCCATGCTCACCATTAACGCTCAGCCGGGCCCGTTCAGCTTCGACCCCGCCAGAACCGCGCTGGTTGTGATCGACATGCAGCGCGACTTCATCGAGCCGGGCGGCTTCGGCGAATCGCTCGGCAACGACGTCTCGCTGCTCGCGCAGATCGTGCCGACGGTGGCCGCGCTGCTTGCCTTCGCGCGCCACCACCACTGGCTCGTCGTGCATACGCGTGAATCGCATGCGGCGGATCTGTCCGACTGCCCGCCGGCCAAACGGCTGCGCGGCGCGCCGAATGCCCGCATCGGCGATGCCGGGCCGATGGGCCGCATCCTGGTTCGCGGCGAGCCCGGCAATGCGATCGTCGAGCCGCTCGCGCCGCTCGCCGGCGAACTGGTGATCGACAAGCCCGGCAAGGGCGCGTTCTACGCGACCCGGCTCGGCGAGGAACTGGCGATGCGCGGCATCACGCATCTGGTGTTTGCGGGCGTGACCACCGAGGTGTGCGTGCAGACGTCGATGCGCGAAGCCAACGACCGTGGCTATGACTGCCTGCTGATCGAAGACGCCACCGCGAGCTATTTCCCCGCCTTCAAACAGGCGACGCTCGAGATGGTGCGCTCGCAAGGCGGCATCGTCGGCTGGACCGCACCCTTTTCTTCATTGACGGCAATCGACGGGACAATCCCAGCATGGAAGTAAATCAGCCCGACATCGTGGCACAGGTACAGGCGGCGTTCGTCGAATACGAACGGGCGCTGGTGGACAACGACATCGCGACGATGAACGCGCTCTTCTGGCACACGCCGGAAACCGTGCGCTACGGCATCGCCGAAGTCCAGCACGGCGGCGCAGCGATCCGTGCGTGGCGCGAGCGCTGCGAGCCGGTGCCGAAGTCGCGCAAGCTGCTTCGGACCGTGGTGACCACCTTCGGTACGGACTTCGCCACCGTCAGCACCGAATTCACGAGCGACGCCACGCCCTTGCTCGGGCGTCAGATGCAAACGTGGGCAAGGCTCAGTCCCGCCGATGGCTGGAAGATCGTCGCCGCGCATGTCAGTCTTATCGCCATGTCATGAAACGCCGATAATAAGTAAAAGGACCTTGGCATCATGAACGACGACCCGACGAATCTGCTGGAGACAGCCGCTCTTTCAGGCGGGCAGGATGCGCCCGCACCGCCGGCCGCGGCCAACCCGCTTGCCGAGCAGGTCTATCAGAAGCTCAAGAGCGACATCTTCAGCTTTCGCCTGTTTCCCGGCGACCGTTTTTCGGAGAACGGCATTGCGCAGCACTACGGCGTGTCGCGCACGCCGATGCGCGACGGCCTGTTCCGTCTACAGCGCGAGGGCTATCTGGAAGTCGGCTTCCGGCGCGGCTGGAAAGTTTCGCCGATCAACTTCGACCAGCTCGATCAGCTCTACGATCTGCGCATCGTGCTGGAAGTCGCGGCGGTGGAGCGGCTGGGCGCGGGCGGCGATAGCGCGCACGCCGCCGTCGAGGCGTTGAAGGCGCTCTGGTGTGTCGAGCCGCAATTGCGTGAGAGCGATCCGGTGAAAATGTTCGGCATGGACGAAAACTTTCACCGCCAACTGGTTGCCGCCACTGGCAACGCGGAAATGCTGCGCGTGCATAACGAAGTGACCGAGCGCATCCGTATCGTGCGGCGGCTCGATTTTCTGAAACCGCACCGCACCAGCGCCACCTACGACGAGCATGCCACCATGCTCAATCTGATCGAACGCAACCGGCTGACCGAAGCCATCATTCTGCTGCGCGCGCATATCACGCAGAGCAAGCTGGAAGTGCGCAAGATCACCCTGTCCATGCTCGCCGCGGCGCGCGACAGCAAGCTGCCGTTCGTGTCCTGAGCGGCATGGGCGTTTGCAGGCGCGCGAGGCTCACTCGTAAGAGAACGCGCCGCCGAACTTGTCGATCCGTTCGAGCGCCATGCCCGAGCCGCGCACCACGCAAGTCAGCGGCGCTTCGGCGACGAACACCGGCAAGCCGGTTTCCTCGGCGAGCAGACGGTCCAGATCGCGCAGCAGCGCGCCGCCGCCCGCCAGCATGATGCCGCGCTCGGCGATGTCGGCGCCCAGTTCCGGCGGCGTCTGTTCCAGCGCGATCTTCACGGCCGAGACGATCTGGTTGAGCGGGTCGGTCAGCGCTTCGAGAATCTCGTTGCTGGAGACAGTGAAACTGCGCGGAATCCCTTCTGACATATTGCGGCCCTTGACTTCCATCTCCTTGACCTCGGAGCCCGGAAACGCGGAGCCGATCTCCTTCTTGATCGCTTCGGCGGTTTGCTCGCCGATCAGCATGCCGTAGTTGCGGCGAATGTAATTGACGATGGCGTCGTCGAACTTGTCGCCGCCCACGCGCACCGAGCCTTTATAGACGATGCCGCCGAGCGAGATCACCCCCACTTCCGTGGTGCCGCCGCCGATGTCGACCACCATCGAGCCGGTCGCTTCCGACACCGGCAAACCCGCGCCGGTGGCCGCGGCCATCGGCTCCTCGATCAGATAGACCTGCGAGGCGCCCGCGCTGTGCGCGGCTTCCTTGATCGCGCGGCGCTCCACCTGGGTGGACCCGCACGGCACGCAGATGACGATGCGCGGCGACGGCGCGAACATACGCGACTCGTGCGCCATCTGGATGAAGCGCTTGATCATCTGCTGGGTAATGTTGAAGTCGGCGATCACGCCGTCCTTCATCGGGCGGATCGCTTCGATATTGCCCGGCACCTTGCCGAGCATCTGTTTTGCTTCCTTGCCGACGGCCAGAATGATCTTCTTGCCGTTCGGACCGCCTTCCTGACGAATCGAGACCACCGAGGGCTCGTCGAGCACGATGCCCTTGCCGCGCATGTAGATCAGCGTGTTCGACGTGCCGAGGTCGATTGCCAGGTCGTTGGAAAAATAGCCGCGCAGAAAACCAAACATGCAAATTCCTGTGTCTCGGAAGTCGGGCGCAAACGCGCCGCTTGGGAGTTGCCGCCCGAAGGCGGCAGGCGACCCGTCGAGGGTCGTGAGAGACGCAAGAATAACAGCTTCGGGTCCGCGGGCTATTTCAGCGGCTGTAGCGGCGGCGCTTTGCGGCCCGCTTACTGCGCGTTGGCCAGTGAGGGGTCGATATAGGCGCTCACGTTTTGCGACTGCTTGTACACGGCGTTGCGCACGTTGAACTTGTCGGCGTTCGCACTGGAACCGTACACCGAGTCCAGTCCGTCGCCCTTGGTAAAGGCCTTCTTCGCAGCCGCCGAATCGAGCAGGTGCGTGCCTTTGAGCAAGGGCAGGTACTGCGCCGGCGTGAGACCGACGCGCGCGGACATGATCTTGACCGCGTCCGGCTGCGTCTTCGGATCGTTGATATAAGCCACGCAGCGGTACCACACCGTGATCACCTTGGCCCAGTCGGCCTTGCGCGATTGCAGGCTGACGGGGTTGACCGTGATCGCGTCGTAGATCAGGCCGGGAGCGTCGGCGGAGGTGAAGATCGGGCGCGAGCCTGGTACGCGCTTGAGCGCTTCGCCCGCGTTCGGTTGCCACGCGCCGACCGCGGCGACGTCTTTGGACGAGGCGAGCACTTGCGGCAACTCGTTGGTCTTCGCATTGACGAGCGTGAGGTCCGATTCCTTCAGCGCATGTTTTTCCAGCGCCGTGTCGAGCAGCAGGTGATCGACGAGGCCCATTTCAACGCCGACTTTTTTGCCCTTCAGTCCTTCCACCGTGCGCACCGGCGGCTTCGCGACGATCATGTCGTTGCCGCTCGAATAGTCGGTCAGCAGGATCATCACGTTCTTCGCGCCGCTTGCGCCGGTCACGAGCGCATCGCCGTTGGTGGCACCGACCGCATCGAGTTTGCCTGCCGAGAAGGCATCGAGCGAGGCCGAGTAATCGAACCATTGAAAATTCACATCGACGCCGGCTTCCTTGAACCAGCCCTTTTCGATCGCGATCTGGAACGCGACGAAGCCGGGCCAGTCGCTATAGCCGATGGCGAGCGGCGTGGCCGCTTGCGCCGGTGTCGCGGCACCACCCGCGCTCAGGCCGATGGCGAGCGCGGCCGCGGCGAGCGCGCCGCGCACGCGCAGGGCCGATGCGAAGCGGGCGGGGGAGGCGAGTGAATGACGGGAAGTGCGGACGGATTCGAAGCGTTTCATCGTTTTCTCCAGGAGACCGGTCAATTGCGATTGTTGAGTGGGATCGCGCGGCGACTGCGCGATGAAACAACATGACCGGCTCCCGCGCGAGAGCGAACGACAAAGCGCGGAAACTGCACGGGACAAACGTGCACGAGACAAACACCGGCCACGGAGAGGCACGATAGACATTGCTATCGCCAATCTCCCGGGCTTTTGTCCCGCCGTGTAGTGCGGCCGGCGGTTCGTCGTTCGTGTCTGCATTGAAACCCGCAAAACGAAGCAATCGAACCCGCCGGCGCACCGGGCTGCTCTCGGACCAGACGTTCTCTCGAACCGGAACCCTAGCATCCCTAAGATGCGACGCTGCCGCACCTCTCGGCGAAACATGTAGCGAGAAATATGCCAACCGGTTGCGCGCCAGGGTTTATGCGGAAGCGATGTCAATCCAGCGCGGCAAACCGTTGATGCACGTAGGCCAGAAACTGCTCCAGGCGTTCCTCGATCGACGCCGCAAGGCTCACCTGCTTGATGCGGCGGTCTTCGGCGGAATGGGTTTCCACCAGCCAGCCGCCGTCGATCAGCTCCTGCACGTAACGCACGGCGGTACGGCGGCTCACGCCGGGCATGAACTCGTAGAGCGCGGTCTTGGCGAAGTAGTCGTCCGGGTCCACCCACATGCGGCAGAACAGGTCGCTGTAGTTCAGGTCGTTCAAGCCGAGATCGCCGAAATGCGCCGACCACTGCCAGTCCATGTCGAGAATGGCGCGCGCGACGGCCTGGCCCTTGGCACGCGCAATTTTCTTCTTCATCGATTCACCACGAGGAGGAGGGCTGCACAGTTTAAGTGCTAATTGAGCCGGAAATCGGGCGCGCCCGAATTTTTGAAAGGCACGCGCGGATAGTTTATTGACTCGCGAATTTAATGTGTACTATTGCATGCAATTTTGCATGTAAATGGAGAGGCGATGAAATTCGAATTGTTCAAGACGTTCTGGGGATTCGATGGCGGCCCGCGTGATGCCGCGCCGCTGGTGCGAGCGGCCGGATTCGACGGCATCGAAGCGCCGCTCCCGCCCGGCGGCGCGGCGCGCGACGCTTTTGCGCAGGCGATCGCGGACGAGGGTCTCGGCTTCATCGCGGAGATCACGACGGCGGGCAGCTACGTGCCGGAGCGTTCGGCCACGCCGGCCGATCATCTGCGGGACTTCGAAGAGAAGATCGTCTGGGGCAAGCCGCTCGGGCCGCGCTTTTTCAACGTGATGGCCGGCTGCGACGCGTGGCCGGCCGCGACGCAAGTGGACTTCTTCAGCCGCGCGGTGGACGTCGCCGCGAAGCACGACGTGGTCTGCAGCTTCGAAACGCATCGCGGGCGCTCGTTCTTCAATCCGTGGATTACGCGCGACGTCGCGCGCGCCGTGCCCGCGCTCAAGCTGACCTGCGACTTCAGTCATTGGGTGTCCGTCTGCGAGCGGCTGCTCGACAGCGAGTGGGACACGGTTCTCGAACTGGCGCCGCATGCGCACCATCTGCATGGCCGTGTCGGCTATCCGCAAGGTCCGCAGGTGCCGCATCCGGCGGCGCCGGAGTACGCGGATTGCCTCGCCTCGCATCAGCGGATCTGGGAAGCGCTGTGGGCCGCGCAGATCGAGCAGGGCTACACCGTCACGACGATGACGCCGGAGTTCGGCCCCGACGGTTATCTGCACACGCTGCCGTTTACGAATGCGCCGGTCGCCGATCTGTGGGAGATCAATACATGGATGGGCCGCGAGGAACGGCGCCATCTGGCCGCGTTTCTTGCCGCGCGCGAAACACGCGAAGCACGCGATACCCACGACCCCGGCCGCGCTCCCGACGCTCGCGGCGGCCAGCCAACGCAATCGCCGACCAACCCGCAAGCCAGCCAGGCGCCAGCCCTCTCATGAGCCCAACCCATACCCGTTTCCAGCAGTTGCCCATCGTCGATGTCAGCGGCCTCTTCAGCGATGACACGGACCGCCGCCTCGCGACCGCGCGTGAACTCGATCGCGCCGCGCGCGAAGCCGGTTTCTTCTACGTCACCGGCCACCAGGTGTCGCTCGAGCAGCAAAGCGCGCTGATCGAGCAGGCCAGGCGCTTCTTTGCCGCCCCGCACGAGTGGAAGATGCGCTATTACATCGGCAACTCCGCCGCGCATCGCGGCTATGTGCCCGAAGGCGAGGAAGTCTTCGCGGGCGGCAAGCGCGACAGGAAGGAGGCCTTCGACACAGGCCGTGAATTGCCGGCCGACGACCCCGACGTGGCCGCCGGCACCCCCATGCTGGGCCCGAACAGCTGGCCCGACCAACCGGGTTTTCGCGAAGCAGTGGGCGGCTACTACGAAGCGGCGTTCGAACTCGGCCGCGCGTTGTTTCGAGGTTTCTCGCTCGCGCTCGGCTTGCCTGAACAGCACTTCGAGCGCTATCTGCGCAAGCCGCCGAGCCAGTTGCGCCTGATCCACTATCCGCTGGATCCGTCCGCGGAAGACCGGCCGGGCATCGGCGCGCATACCGACTACGAGTGCTTCACGATCCTGCTGCCGAGCGCGCCCGGTCTCGAAGTGATGAACGGCGAGGGCGAGTGGATCGATGCGCCGCCGGTCGAGAATGCGTTCGTCGTGAACATCGGCGACATGCTGGAAGTGTGGACCGGCGGGACCTACGTCGCGACCTCGCATCGCGTGCGCAAAGTAAGGCAGGAGCGCTATTCGTTCCCGCTCTTTTTCGCCTGCGACTATCACACGGTGGTTGCGCCGCTGCCGCGGTTCGCGACGCCCGAGGCGGTGGCGAAATACCCGCCTGTAGCGGCGGGCGACCATCTGTTCGCGCAGACGGCGCAGAGCTTTACCTATCTGAAGGAGCGTCTCGAACGAGGAGAACTCGTGTTGCCCGACGGTTCGAAGGCGCTGGCGAGTTTCGGTCAACAGGCGCGCTATGCGAGCGCCGAACCGGATGCTCAGGTTTGAGAGAAGACGCGCGCCGTCACGGCAACGGCGCGGCGAGGATCATGAGCGGCGCTGTTGCTTCTGCAATTCGATGAAACGTGCCGACATGAGGGTGTAAAGCGCGCGTCGGATAGCGGCAAGGGTCGGCATGGTCGGGTAAGAAGCGAAGTGGACGTGGCGCATTGAGATGCACACACCGTGCCATCGCGCAGACGCGACGCGAGCGTGGCGCACGCGAACTTCGGGCCCAATCGTGGTGCTCCGCGCATCCTGGTGGTGCGAATTCACCAACTGCGCTGGTGCGTGAGCGATCCACCCGCGCATACGCCGATCAGCCCACGGCCGCACCCAATCCCTTGCCACGCTGCGCTTGCCGCATTCCCGGCGACACGCTGGCACATAACTCGCTTAGATGCATACCGAGAGGTGCGAAGTAATTTGCATCATCTTCAGGATCGCTAGGGTTCCGGTCGTTCGCTTCAAGTCGCACGATGCCTGGTCCGAGAGCAATCCGGTCTTGCCGTTCACCTTCTTTCAAGGCGCCGGCGAGGCTCCACGGAGGGATAAAAGCCCGGGAGGTCGCGATGTCGGTCAATCGCCCTCTCACGCTTATTCCCAACCGATACCTGGAGCCTCCATGTCGACGCAAATCCCAGTCGATCTCGCACCGATCCCCCATGTGGCGTGGGAAGCGGTGATTCCCGCCGGCACGCACTGGTCCGGCGTGCTGCGCCGCGGCATGGCGTTGCGCATCGTCGATACCGAAGGCGGCGCGAATCTCGCCGCCGTATTCCACCGGCACGACGAACCGCTCGAACGCTACAACATGGCCGATACGCTGAAGGCGCAGCACACCGCGCATCTGACGCGCGGCCACGTGCTCTATTCGGACATGGGGCGCGTCTTGGCCTCGATCACGGCCGATACGCTCGGCTGGCACGATCCGCTCGGCGGCGTCGGCGACGCGGAACTGTTCGCGAGCAAGTACGGCGTGGCCCATTATCAGCAGCATCGCAACGCGATGATCCGCAACGGCCGCGACAGCCTGCTGCTCGAACTGGCGAAGCACGGCCTGGGCGCACGCGATCTGGTCGCCAACGTCAACTTCTTCAGCAAACTCGCGATCGGCGAGGACGGCGCGCTCGACTTCGTGACCGGCCATTCGCCGGCCGGCGCGGCATTCGATCTGCGCTTCGAAATGGACACGCTCGCCGCGTTCTCCACCGCGCCGCATCCGCTGGACCCTTCATCCGAATACGAACCGAGGCCGGTCAAGCTGATCGCGTACCGCGCGTATGCAACCGACGCCTGCGTACCGGCCGACGATTTCTGCCGCTCGGCGTGTCCCGAGAATGAGCGCGGCTTCGTCAACACCGACCGTCTGTTCGTTTAAGGAGACCCGTGATGCCTATCATCGAAAGCAAGCTCGAACTGCGTCATGCGGTCTACGACCAGACACTGCCTTCGGGCGAACCGTGGCTGCATGAAGTCAAGCGCGGACAGGTGTTCCGCATTCTCGACCTGGAAGGCAATCAGGCGGTGGACACGCTGTTCTACAACAGCGCCGATCCGCTCGAACGCTATAGCGCGCAAGATACGATCCGCGCGCAGCGCAACCTCTATCTCTCGGCCGGCAGCGTGCTGATGTCCAATCTCGGCAAGCCGATGCTGACGATCGTCGCCGATACGTGCGGCCGTCACGACACGCTCGGCGGCGCGTGCGCGGCGGAGAGCAACACGGTGCGCTACGCGCTCGACAAGCGTTACATGCACAACTGCCGCGACAGCTTCCTGCACGCGATCACGCACTGCACGTGCGGCGCGGGCACGCGGCTCGGCAAGCGAGACATTGTCAGCAACATCAATTTCTTCATGAACGTGCCGGTCACGCGGCTCGGCAAACTGACTTTCGAGGACGGCATCTCCGCGCCGGGCAAATACGTCGAGATGCGCGCCGACATGGATGTCACGGTGCTGATTTCGAACTGTCCGCAGTTGAATAATCCGTGCAACGGCTACAACCCCACGCCCGTGCGACTGACGATATGGGATGCCCAATGAGATTGCGCAAAGTCCTGATTGCCAATCGCGGCGAGATTGCCTGCCGCGTGATTCGCACGCTCAAGCGTCTGGGCATCGCGTCGGTGGCGGTGTATTCGGAGGCCGATCGCCATGCCATGCATGTGATGCTCGCCGACGAAGCGGTCTGCATCGGCCCGGCGCTCGCGGCGCAGAGCTATCTGAACAGCGCGGCGATTCTGGAAGCCGCGCGCGCCCGCGGCGCCGACGCCGTGCATCCCGGCTACGGTTTTCTGTCCGAGAACGCCGCTTTCGCGCAGGCCTGCGACGACGCGGGGATCCGCTTCATCGGCCCGACCCCGGCGCAGATGCGTGAGTTCGGCTTGAAGCACACGGCGCGTGAACTCGCGAAAGCCAATCACGTGGCGTTGCTGCCGGGCACCGGCTTGCTGCCGGACGCGAGCGCGGCGTTGCGCGAGGCGGAGTCGATCGGCTATCCCGTGATGCTGAAAAGCACCGCGGGCGGCGGCGGTATCGGCATGTCGCTGTGTCGCGATGCCGCGCAGCTCGCGAGCGTGTTCGCGTCGGTCGCGCGGCTCGGCGAAGCCAACTTTGCCAACGCCGGCGTCTACCTCGAAAAGTTCGTCGAGAACGCGCGTCATATCGAAGTGCAGATTTTCGGCGACGGCCGCGGCGGCGTGATCGCCTTGGGCGAGCGCGACTGCTCGGTGCAACGGCGCAACCAGAAGGTGATCGAAGAAACGCCCGCACCCGGATTGACGCAGGCGGAACGAAGCGCGCTGCATGCGAGCGCCGTGCGTCTCGCTCAAGCGGTGAAGTACAGGTCGGCGGGCACCGTCGAGTTCGTCTTCGATGCCGACACGCGCCATTTCTATTTTCTCGAAGTGAATACGCGGTTGCAGGTCGAGCATTGCGTGACGGAAGAGGTCACGGGTATCGACCTGGTGGAGTGGATGATTCGCGAAGCCGAGGGCGAACTCGCGCCGCTCGACACGCTTGCGCCGGTGCCGCAAGGCGCGAGCATCCAGGTGCGTCTCTATGCGGAGGACCCGCACAAGCAGTTTCAGCCGAGCGCGGGTGTGCTGACGCATGTCGCGTTCGCCACGGCGGCGCGGGTCGACACCTGGGTCGACGCGGGCACGGAGGTCAGCGCGTTCTACGATCCGTTGCTGGCGAAACTCATCGTCAAAGGCGAGACGCGCGAGGCCGCGCTCGCGGCACTGCGCGCCGCGCTGGAGCAGACGCAGCTCTACGGCATCGAGACCAATCTGGACTATCTGCGCGCCATTGCCGGCTCGGCGACGTTCGCACGCGGCGAGCAGACCACCGGCTTCCTGTCGCGCTTCGTGTTCGCGCCGCATACCATCGACGTGCTCGACGGCGGCGTGCAAACCACCGTGCAGCAAACGCCCGGGCGCACCGGCTATTGGGACATCGGCGTGCCGCCGTCGGGTCCGATGGACGATCTGTCGTTCAGCCTCGCCAACGAACTGCTCGGCAATCCCGCCGACGCCGCCGGGCTCGAATGCGCGATGGTCGGCGCCACGCTGCGCTTCAATACCGCGACGCTGTTCGTGCTGGGCGGCGCGCCGCTCGCCGCCACGCTGGACGGCGCGCCGGTCGCGCTCTGGCAGGTCACGCGCGCGCCGGCCGGTTCCGTGCTCAAGCTCGGCGGCGTGACGGGGGCCGGCATGCGCTCCTGTCTCGCGCTGAAGGGCGGCCTGCAAGTGCCGGACTATCTGGGCAGCAAGGCGACCTTCACGCTCGGCCAGTTCGGCGGCCATGCGGGCCGTGCGCTGCGCAAGGGCGACGTGCTGCATCTCGCGGACGGCGCGGGCCGCGGCGAAGCGGGCGCGCAACTGGACGCGGCGCGCGTGCCGGTCATGACGCACGACTGGACCCTCGGCGTGCTCGACGGCCCGCACGGCGCGCCCGACTTCTTTACGCCCGACGACATCGCGATGCTCTACGGCACGCGCTGGACAGTGCATTACAACTCCAGCCGCACGGGCGTGCGCCTGATCGGTCCGAAGCCGCAATGGGCCCGCACCGATGGCGGCGAGGCGGGGCTGCATCCGTCGAACATTCACGACAACGCGTATGCGGTCGGCGCGGTGGATTTCACCGGCGACATGCCGGTAATTCTCGGCCCTGACGGTCCGAGTCTGGGCGGTTTCGTGTGCCCGGTCACGGTGGTCGGCGAAGAGTTGTGGAAGCTCGGGCAACTGCGCCCCGGCGATACGGTGCGCTTCGAACGCATGCCGGTCAAAGCCGCGCTTGCCGCGCCGGAGCATGTGGCTCAAGCCGGCGACGAGGGCCACGATTGCATCCTCTATCGCGATCCCGCGGCCGGCGAGGGCACCGGCGTGGTGTACCGCCGCTCCGGCGACCAGAACGTGCTGATCGAATACGGGCCGCTCGTGCTCGACCTGAACCTGCGCTTTCGCGTGCATGCGTTGATGAACTGGCTCGACGCGCACCGGCTGCCGGGCATCATCGATCTGACGCCGGGCATCCGTTCGCTGCAGGTGCATTTCGATCACCGCGTGCTCTCGCACGACACCTTGCTCGCGCATCTGCAGCAAGCCGAGCGCGAACTGCCCGCGGTGGACGAGATGCGCGTGCCGAACCGGATCGTGCATCTGCCGCTCTCGTGGGACGATCCGTCGACACGCATCGCGATCGAGCGCTACATGCAGTCCGTGCGTCCCGACGCGCCGTGGTGCCCGAGCAATATCGAGTTCATTCGCCGCATCAACGGGTTGAATAGCATCGACGACGTGAAGCGCATCGTGTTCGACGCGCGTTACCTCGTCATGGGCCTCGGCGATGTCTATCTCGGCGCGCCGGTCGCCACGCCGCTCGACCCGCGCCACCGGCTCGTCACCACCAAATACAATCCGGCGCGCACGTGGACGCCGGAGAACGCGGTGGGCATCGGCGGGGCGTATCTGTGCGTGTACGGGATGGAAGGGCCGGGCGGCTATCAGTTCGTCGGCCGCACCGTGCAGATGTGGAACCGCTACCGCACCACGCGCGAGTTCGAAGCGGGCAAGCCCTGGCTGCTGCGCTTCTTCGATGAAATCCGTTTCTACGAAGTCAGTGAAGCGGAACTGGCCGAGCTGCGCACGGACTTCATCGCGGGGCGCGCGAGCCTGAAGATCGAGGAGTCCGTGTTCGACCTCGGCGCGTACAACCGCTTCCTGAAGGACGAAGCCGAATCGATCGCGGCGTTCAAGAGCGCGCAGCAAGCCGCGTTCGACGCGGAGCGCGAGCGCTGGAACGCCGCCGGACATGCCGAATACGTCGGCGAAACGGATGGCGACGCAGCCGCCGGCGCGACGGCGAACGACGCGCTTGCGGCCGGCCAGCAGGGCATTGTCGCCGACGTGTCGGGCAGTGTGTGGAAGCTGCTCGTGAGCCAGGGCGAACGGGTCAGCGACGGGCAGGTGGTCGCGATCGTCGAGTCGATGAAGATGGAAATTTCCGTGACCGCGAGCGGCGACGGCGTGATCGAAGCGATCGATTGCGCGGAGGGTTCGGCGGTCGTCGCGGGGCAACGTTTGATGGTGATGCGCGCCGGCATTGCAGCCGACGCCGCCGAGGAGGCTACGTGCAAATGAAATCACACGACGATCTGTTCCAGTCCATGTCGATCGACGGGCTGGCGGCGCGCTACCGCGCCGGCACCCTGACGCCCCGGCGGCTGGTCGAGGCGATCGCCGCGCGCACCTCGGGCGACGACCCGCATCATGCGTGGATCCGTCCTTTGAGCCGTGACGAAATGATGCGTTATGTCGATGCGCTCGAAGGCCGCGACCTCGACACGCTGCCGCTGTACGGCATACCGTTCGCCATCAAGGACAATATCGACCTGGCCGGCATCCCGACCACGGCCGCATGCCCCGCTTATGCGTACACGCCCACGGCCAGCGCGCCGGTGGTCGCGCGCCTGATCGCCGCCGGTGCGATTCCGGTCGGCAAAACCAATCTCGACCAGTTCGCCACGGGTCTGTCCGGGCAGCGTTCGCCGCACGGCGCGTGCCGTAACGCGCTCGATCCGCGCTATGCGTCGGGCGGCTCGAGTTCGGGCTCGGCGGTCTCGGTCGCGCTCGGGTTGGCGGCATTCTCGCTGGGCACCGACACCGCGGGCTCGGGCCGCGTGCCCGCGGCCTTTCACGGCCTGATCGGCCTGAAGCCGACCAAGGGTTTGTTGAGCACAGTGGGCGTGGTGCCGGCGTGTAAGTCGCTCGATTGCGTGTCGATCTTCGCGCGCTCGGCGGACGACGCGCAGCGCGTGTTCGACGCCGCTCGCGGCGTGACGGAGGGCGACCCGTATGCGCGGGCATTCCAGCCGCCGCAAGCCGTGACGCAACCCGGCGCGCAACGCTCGCTACGCGGCGTGCGCTTCGGCGTGCCGCGCGCTAACCAGCTGGAATTCTTCGGCGACACCTCGTATGCGCACGCTTTCGACGCCGCGCTCGCGCGCCTGCGTTCGGCCGGGGCCGACCTGATCGAGATCGACTTCGAGCCGTTTCTCGCCACCGCGCGGCTGCTCTACGAAGGACCGTGGGTCGCCGAGCGGCTCGCGGCGCTGCGTGAGTTCGCCGCTGCGCAGCCCGACGCGCTGCATCCGGTGATCCGCGAGATCCTCAGAGGAGCGGCGCGCTGGAGCGCGGCCGATGCGTTCGCCGCCTTCGACCGTCTGGCGCTCCTGCGCATGCAGGCCGCCGAAGTCTGGCCGCGCATCGACGCCATCGTCACGCCGACCTCGGCGACGACCGCCACCGTCGATGAACTGGAAGCGGACCCGATCCGGGTGAATTCGCGCTTCGGCTACTACACGAACTTCGTGAACCTGCTCGACCTGTCCGCGCTGGCGGTGCCGGCCGGCCTCTGTACGATCGGCAAACACGCGGGCCTGCCGTTCGGCGTGACCTTCGTGGCCCGCGCGCATGAAGACGCCATGCTGCTCGAGCTGGCGCGTGCGTGGCGCGACGAAACGGCCGCGGCCTCGACCTCCGCCAACGACGCAACCGCTGCCCACCCCGGAGAATCACATGGCCGTCATTGACAGAACCGAATGGTTCGCGGTGCGCCGCGAACTTTCCGTGCGCGGCAAATGGCTGTTGGGCGCGGGCTCGTTCCTGTTGCCGCTCCTCGTCTGGTGTCTGGTCAGCTACGTGCCGTTCATCTGGCATCCGCAGGTGCTGATCGAGAGTCCTGGCAGCGTCGACTATTTCCAGCCGGGCATGCGGGTCGACAAGGACGTGTTCGCCGACGAACTCAGCCACGCACGGGAAGCGCATACGGCCTTGCCGGCCGGCGAGCCGGTCAACCCGGTATATCTGCCCGCGCCGCATGAAGTGCTGCGCGCGTTCTACACGGCGTTTACCACGCCGCCCGCGTCGCGCGACGGCGTGTGGCTGCATCAAAGCCTGTGGCACAGCATTCAGGTGATTTTCTGGGGCTTCGTGCTGTCGTCCGTGATCGGCGTGCCGATCGGCATCGTGTGCGGCACGTATAGCGCGATCGCCCGCTTGCAGGAGCCGTTCTTCGAGTTCTTCCGCTACTTGCCGGCGCCCGCGTTCGGCGCGCTGATGGTGGCGATCCTCGGCATTTACGACGGGCCGAAGATCGCGATCATCGTGATCGGCACGCTGTTCCAGCAGGTGCTGATCGTGGCGAACACCACGCGCAAGCTCGAATACGGCCTGTTCGAAGCCGCCATGACGCTCGGCACGAAGAAGCTCAAGCTGCTCACGCATGTGGTGATTCCCGGCATTCTGCCGGATCTGTATCGCGATCAGCGCATTCTGCTCGGCTGGGCGTGGACCTATCTGATCGTCGCGGAACTGGTCGGCACCAGTTCGGGCATCACCTGGTACATCACGCAGCAGGCGCGCTACGAGCATTTCGACAACGTCTACGCGGCGATCATGATGATCGGCATCATCGGTCTCGGCACCGATCTCGTGCTGGCCTGGCTCGGCCGCAAGCTGTTTCCGTGGGACCGCACGCTCAAGGCGTAGCGCACCGCACCGCGCCACGGCTTAACGTATGCATAGCACCGCACAGCATTCAAAGGATTCCATCATGTTAAATCCGCAACCGATTCCGTCGTACCTGATCCAGTCCGAAGCGGTACGGGAGCGTTTCGACCGTCTGAAGTCGCGCGAGGTGATTCTGGAAGTGCGCGAGCTCGGCAAGCGCTTCGAGACGGCGCAAGGCGAGTGCACCGCGCTGAACGGCATCGACTTCAAGACGCACCGGCGCGAGTTCGTCTGCGTGATCGGACCGTCGGGCTGCGGCAAGTCCACGCTGATCCGCATTCTCGCCGGCCTGGAACGGCAGACCAGCGGCAGCGTGCTGCTCGACGGCAAACCGGTGCAGGGTCCGGGCGCCGACCGCGGCATGGTGTTTCAGGGCTACACGCTGTTTCCGTGGCTGACCGTCAAGAAGAACGTGATGTTCGGTCTGAAGATGAACGGCCACGCCACCCTGCATGCGGAGCGCGAGGCGCTGCAATGGCTGGATCTGGTCGGCCTGGCGAAGTTCGCCAACGCGTATCCGCATCAGCTGTCGGGCGGCATGAAGCAGCGCGTGGCGATTGCCCGCGCGCTCGCTAACCGGCCGCGCATTCTGCTGATGGACGAACCGTTCGGCGCGCTCGACGCGCAGACGCGCGCGAAGATGCAGACGCATCTGCTCGATATCTGGCGCAACATCGACGTGACCGTGCTGTTCATCACGCACGATCTGGACGAGGCGATCTTTCTGGCCGACCGCATTCTGGTCCTGAAGGCGAATCCCGGCGAGGTGCAGGAGTTGATCGAAGTGCCGGTGCCCCGGCCGCGCGATTACTCGCAGGTCACGTCGCCCGAGTTTCTGGCGACCAAGGCGCGGCTGGAAGCGCTGATCCACCCGCCCTCGGAGAAGCACGACGACGAGGACGACGTGGTCAAGCCGCACATGATCCGGATGACCGATGTCGCGGACAACGTCGAATAGAGCGCAGCCGCCGGCACGCGCGCGGACCGGCGCCGCAACGTGAAAGCCGCCGTTACGCACGCATGGCAGCGTGCGGCGCCGCACACACCTTGACAGCGCCTCGGCGCATGCTCATGTCACCCGTTCCAGTCGGCGCCGGTGGGGTCCGGCGTCCGCGCATTTCCGGATGGACCGGCACGGGGATCATCAATACGGCATGGCATGGTGTGAGGCGACATGGACGAGACAACCCGGACCACGCGGCGCTACGAAGTGATCAGCGGCGAAGCTGAGTTTCGCGCGTTGCAGCCAGAATGGGACGCCTTGTGGTTGAAGGCGCAAGGCTATTGCTACCAGTCGTTCGCCTTTTGCTGGCTCGCATGGAAGCATGTGTCGAAGCCGCATGGCCGCAGGCTCAAATGCATTGTGTGCCGCGAAGACGGCAAGCTGGTGCTGGTCTGGCCGCTCGAAACCGTCAGACGTTCGCTCTGGGTCTATCTGGTGCCGCTCGGCCCGCAAGGCGGCGATTTCACGAGCATGCTGATCGAGGCCGACGCAGTGGCCGAGGCGCGGGTGGCGGGCGCGTGGGACATGGCTCGCCGGCGTTGCCGCGCCGACTTCATCCATCTGCCGTACGTGCGTGAGCGGCTCGAACTGCACAGACTCGTGATGCGGGAACGCAGGATCCTGTTCAGCGAGGCGCACAACGCGTCCGCCGCGCGTTTGCGCGGGCAGGGCAGTTGGGACGCCTATTGCCAGACGCTCGGCACCTTGTTCGGCAAGCGGCCCGGCGGCTTCGCGAAGAAGCTGTCCAGGGAAGGCACGGTCGCCGTGCGCACGCTCGATCCCGCGGAAGAAGCCGAAACGGCGTCCATCATCGAGTGGATGTTCAGGTGCAAACGCGCGTGGAGCGAGCGTGTCGGCAAGCGTAGCGTATGGCTCGATTTGCCCGAATTCGAGCGCTTCCTGGGCAAGCTGATCTATTCGGGCGAGGTGCCTTCGATGGCGCGCCTGATCGTGGTCACGCTGGACGAAGCGCCGGTCGCCGCGATCATCGCGAGCGTGGGCAATCCGTGGGCGAGCGCGATCTTCGCCGGCTTCGACCCGCATTACGGCAAGTCCTGTCCGGGCCTGATCGCCGTCGAGCAATGCGTGAAGTGGGCCTTCGACAGTGGCTACGACCTCGATTTCGGCGTCGGCACCGAAGATTTCAAGGCTTACTGGTCGCGCGGCGAGGCGAGCACCGCGTGGACCGTGCAGACCATCAATTCGATTTGGGGCCTCGCGGCGGTCCGCGCGCGACGCATGACCCGTGACCTGATCGGCCGCGTGAAGAACCTGCGCCAGTCCGGTGCTGCGGCGCCGCATGCGCAGGAGCCGGGGGCGGCTGCTGCGCCCGCCATGCGGAGTTCGCGGGAGACAGGTGTTGCGCATCCCGAATGAGCGCATCAGCATGATGTGATCGTCACCACGCGCCCGGGTCCTTGACGGTATGATTCCACCGTCAACGCAAAGCGGAGCAACCGATGCGAATCCTGGTGATCGAGGACGAGCTGAAAACAGCGGCCTATCTGAAGAAAGGCCTGGAAGAATCCGGCTACGCGGTCGACGTGGCGAACGACGGCCCGCAAGGGCTGATCCTCGCTCTCGAAGAAGAGTACGACGTGATCGTGCTCGACGTAATGTTGCCCGGCATGGACGGCTGGACCATCGTCAAGACCTTGCGCACCACCCGCACCACCCCCGTGCTGTTCCTCACCGCGCGCGACGACGTGGACGACCGGGTGCGCGGCCTCGAACTCGGCGCGGACGACTACCTCGTCAAGCCCTTCGCGTTCGTCGAATTGCTGGCTCGCGTGCGCACGCTGGCGCGCCGCGGGCCGCCGCGCGAAAGTGAACTGATCAAGGTGGGCGACCTCGAAATGGACGTGAACCGCCGGCGCGTGAAGCGCGGCGGCACGCGCATCGACCTCACGCCGCGTGAATTCTCGCTGCTGCAATTGCTCGCGCGGCGTCAGGGTGAAGTGCTGAGCCGCACGCAGATCGCGTCGTACGTGTGGGATATGAATTTCGACAGCGACACCAACGTGGTCGAAGTCGCGATCCGCCGCTTGCGCACCAAGATCGACGACAACTTTCCCGTCAAGCTGATCCACACCGTGCGCGGCGTGGGCTATGTGCTCGAACTGAAGGACGCCGCCTGATGCGCGGCCGCTCGCTTGCCGCCACGCTGGCGCTGGCGTTCGGCGCCACCACGCTGGCGGTGTTCGTGCTGGTCGGCAGTTTTCTGTACATCGCGCTCGAAAAGCAGATCAAGGCGCAGGACGATCTCGACATCGTGCTCGCCGCGCGCCACGCACGCCGGCTCGCCGAGGAACTGGACTCGGCGGCGGCCATACGCGAGCACAGCGAGCGCTTGACCAGCACCGTGCTGGGCAACCAGGCCATGTCGATGGAAGTGTTCGATCCCGACGGCGCGCGCGCGCTCGAACATAACATCGCCGGTGTGTTCGCCGCACCGGAGGCGGCGAGCGGCGCCGCGACCATGGCGGCGTTGCCGCCGCTGTCGCGAGTGGCCGCGACGGTGCGCATCACGGAAAGCGATATCGGCGACTGGACCGGCCGCGACGGCGCGCCGATCCGCGGCGTTCTCACGGACGCGCGGCTGCGCGACGGCGACACCGCGAGCCTGCTGGTGGCGCGCAATATGAGCGACCGCTGGCTGCTGCTCGACCGTTACCGCGACAAGCTGCACATAGCGGGCGTGGGCGGCGTGCTGCTGGCCGTGCTGCTCGGCTACCTGTTGATTCGCGCCGCGCTGCGGCCGTTGCGTGATATCGCGGCGAGCGCGAGCCTCGTCACGGTGAATCGTCTCAATACGCGGATCGCGGTGGCGCGTGTGCCGAGCGAGTTGCAGACGCTGGTGGCCGCGCTGAACGCAATGCTCGAACGCGTCGACAACGGCTTTCAGCGTCTGTCGCGTTTCACCGCCGACCTCGCCCACGACATGCGCACGCCGCTGAGCAACATGCGCGGCGCCGCCGAAGTCGCGCTGGCCCGGCCGCGCTCCGTCGATGAATACGAGTCGGTGCTCGCCTCGAATCTGGAAGAGTGCGACCGGCTGTCGAAAATGATCGAGAACGTGCTGTTTCTGGCGCGCGCCGAACATCCGCAGTTCGTCAAACATATGCGCGAGTTCGATGCGGCTCAGGAGTTGGCGCATATCGCCGATTACTTCGAAGGGATTGCCGAGGACGCGAATGTGCGCGTGCGTGTCAGCGGCGCGGCCAGCCTGACGGCGGATCTCGAGCTGTTCCGCCGCGCCGTGAGCAATCTGCTCGCCAATGCCATTCGCTATACGCCGTCGGGCGGCGAGATCGTGCTCGCCGCGAGCGCGTCGGCCGACGCGGTGCGCGTGAGCGTGGAGAACCAGGGGCAGCCGATTCCCGCCGAGCACATCGAGCGGATTTTCGACCGCTTCTACCGGGTCGATCCGTCGCGCAGTGCGCTGCCCTCGGCGGGGCTGTCGCAAGGCTCCTCCGGCTCGACGGGGCTCGGGCTCGCTATCGTGCGCACGATCATGGAACTGCACGGCGGAACCGTGCACGCGCAAAGCGATGCGCGCAGCACGCGCTTCGTGCTGACGTTCCGGCGTGCCTACACCGGACCCGCCGCGCTCTGACTTCCGTCACCCCACGTGCCGCCCAACGCCTTCAGCAACAGCACGCTCGACTCCAACTGCCGCGCGGCGATCTGATCGGCGACACGCTGGTTCGTCAGTGCGATAGTCTGCGCGGTCACCACGTCGAGATAGCTGACCGCGCCCGCGTTGAAACGGTTCGTGGTGAGCCGCAACGACAGATCCGCGGCCGTGGTGGCGCGCTGCTGGCTGGCGGCTTCGTCGGCGAGGGCATGCAGCGCCGAGAGGTTGTCCTCGACCTGCTGAAACGCCACCAGCACCGACTGCCGATAGTCCGCGACCGCGCCGTCGTATTGCGCCGTCGCGCCGTGCAGGGTGGCTTTGCGCTTGCCGCCGTCGAACAGCGTGCCGGCCAGTTGCGGCCCGAGCGACCAGAACAGGCTCGGCGCGCTCAGCCACGGCGCGAAAAACGTGCTTTCCAGCCCGACGCTCGCGGACAGCACCAGATCCGGGAAAAACGCCGCATGGGCCACGCCGATCTGCGCATTCGCCGACGCCACGCGCCGTTCAGCGGCGGCAATGTCGGGGCGCCGCTCCAGCAGTTGTGACGGCAGACCGGTCGGAATCGCGGGCGGCGTCGCAACCGACCCGTTCGGCGGCAACGTGAAGGTCGAGGCCGGCTCGCCGATCAGCGTGGCGATCGCGTGCTGCATCTGCGAGCGGGTCACGTCGATGTCGGTATCCTGCGTGCGCGTCGCTTCGAGTTGCGTGGTGGCCTGGGCGACGGCGGAGGCATCGATCGCGCCGTTTTGCAACTGTTGCTGCAACAGCTTCAACGCGGCGGCGTAGGCGTTCACGCTGTCGTCGAGCAGCTTCTTCTGCGTGTCGAGCGAGCGTAGCGAGAAATAGTCGACGGCCAGATCCGCGCTCATCGCGAGACGCACGCCTTCGAGGTCGGCCTCGCTCGCCTGAGCGTCGGCTTGCGCGCCGTTCACGCTGTCGCGCACCCGGCCGAACAGATCCGGCTCCCAGCTCGCCGCCACAGCCGCCGAATAGTCCGGCACGGTCTTGCCCGCGAGCGACTTTCCTTCGACGTTCTGCGAGGTCCGGTAGCGGTCCTGCGCGACACCGGCGGTGATCGTCGGGAAGAAGCCGGCGCGCTGATAGTCGACCATCGAGCGCGCCTGCTGAACCTGCGCGACCGCCTTGCGCACCGTCTGGTTCGATACGTCGATGCGCGCTTCGAGCTGGTTCAGCACCGGGTCGTTGAAGATCGTCCACCAGGGGCCGCGCGGCGTGGCGTCGGCCGGCGCGGCTTGCGCCCAGCCGGGCGCGGCGCCCGCGTAGTGCGCGGGAATCGCGGCGCTCGGGCGCTGATACGGCGGCAGGGTCGAGCATGCGCTGAGCAGCGCGCCGATCAGCGTGGCCGCCAGCGCGCGGCGCGGCAGCGGTCGTGCGGGAGACAGGGAGAACATCGGCGAATCCTTTCTGTGATGAGGCGCTCAGCCGTGCATGGCCGGCATGATCTGAACCATCTGGCCGGAGCTCAGCGAATCGCTGGGGTTGTCGATGACGCGGTCGGTGGCGGCGAGCCCCGTCGTGATCTCCACGTGCGTGCCGAAATCGCGGCCGATATGCACGGTCTTCAGCACCGCGCGGCCATTGCTGTCGACCACCGCGACCGTCACGCCGTCGGGGCGGAACAGCAGGGCGCTGACCGGCAGATCGAGCGCCGGCGTGGCCGATTGCAGTTGCAGATGCACCTGCGTGTAAGCGCCGGGCATCAGCGCGCCGTCCTTGTTGTCGACGTCCACCTCCACGCGCAGCGTGCGGCTCGACGGATCGATCGAGCCGGTGCTGCGCGCCACCTTCGCCGGGATGCGGCGGCCCGGATACTGCTGGGCGCTCAGATACACGCCCGTGGCCGGCGTGACGTAGGGCGCGTCGTTCTGCGGCACGTCGACGAAGACCCGCAGCTCGCCGTTCTGCTGGATATGGAACAGCTCGCCCGACATGCCCGCGGTGCCGGGCGTGCCGCCTGCCGTCACCAGCGCGCCGACGTCGACGTTGCGCGCGGTGATCACGCCGTCGAACGGCGCGGTGATCTTCTCGTACGAGACCAGTTCGGCCAGATGCGCGACGTTGGCCTGCGCCGAGGCCAGCATCGCCCGGCGCGCCTCCATGTCGCTGACCTTGGTGTCGGCGTCCTGCTGCGCGACCGATTGGGTTTTCAGCATGTCCTGCCAGCGCTGCGCGGTGGTTCTCGCGTAGTCGAAATTGGCCTGCGCGGTGGCTTCGTCGGCGCGGGCCTGGCGCAATTGCGCGTCGAGGTCCGGGGCTTCGATCGTCGCGAGGAGCTGGCCGCTTTTCACCTGCGCGCCGATGTCCGTGTTCCAGTGCGCGAGATAGCCGCTCGTGCGCGCGTAGATGGAGGCCTCGGCGAACGGCGTGACCGAGCCGGGCAGCAGCAGTTCGTTGACGCTCGGCGCGGCGCGCGGCTTGACCACCGACACGGTTAGCATGCTCTGCGCTTGCGTTTGCTCCGTGAGCGCCGCGCTGGCATGAAGACGCGGCACGATGCCCACGATCAGCAGCGCCACGGCCACGCCGCCGAGGGCGAACGGCCAGAGGCGGCGGCGCGGTTGCGCGGTCGTGTCGCGCTCAGCGGCGGGGCTGGCGGCGCCGGTGCGAGCGGCAGGGTGGGTTTCTGCGGCCTTGGGTGCCTGCTCACCAGACCCCGGAGGAAGTGAGGAATCGTTCATGGGATAGGTCTCGTCGAAATCAAAGGGTGCGGGCCGGGACGGCGGGTTCGAGTTTTTCGGTGCGCGCGGCGCGGCGTTTGTCGAGCCACGCATGCACCATCCCGTAGACGACCGGGACGAACAGCAAGGTGGACACCGTGCCGAGCGCGAGGCCGCCGATCACGGCGCGGCCGAGCGGCGCGTTCTGTTCGCCGCCGTCGCCGAGGCCGAGCGCCATCGGCAGCATGCCGATCAGCATGGCGAGCGCGGTCATCAGCACCGGACGGAAGCGGCTGAAGCCGGCTTCGAGCGCGGCCGCGAGCGGCGGCTGCCCGGCCTGGTGGAATTCACGGGCGGTGTTGATGACGAGAATGCTGTTGGCCGTGGCAATGCCGATACACAGAATCGTGCCGGTGAGCGCCGGCACGCTCAGGCGGGTGCCGGTGCTGAACAGCATCCACGCAATGCCCGCGAGCGAGCCCGGCAAGCCGCTGATGATGATGAACGGGTCGAGCCACGACTGGAAGTTGACGACCATCAGCAGATAGACGAGGCCGATCGCGAACACGAGGCCGCTCGCGAGGCCGCTGAACGAATCGCGCATGGCCTGCACCTGGCCGCGCACCACGATGGACGCGCCGGGCGGCAATTGCGGCCGGATCTGCTCGACGATCCGGTTCACGTCCGCCGCCACGCCGCCGAGATCGCGCCCTTGCACCGACGCGAAAATATCGAGCACCGGCTGCACGTTGTAGTGCGAGACGACGGCTTGCTGCGTGCCGCGCGTCAGCGTGCTCAACGCGCCGAGCAGGTTTTGCGGCGCGGGGCCCGTGCCGTTCGCCGCGATCGAGGCGGCGGCCGCCGCCGTGGTAGTGGCCGCCGCACCGTTCTGCGCGACCGGAATATTGGCGAGCGCCTGCAGCGAGTTGATGTCGTACTGCGGCATCATCGCCATCAACGGATAGCTCACGCCGTTGTGCGGATCGAGCCAGAAGTTCGGCGAAGTCTGCGAGCTGCCGGACAGCGCGATCAGCAGGTTCTGCGACACGTCGCGCTGCAGCAGGCCGGCCTGAATCGCCCGGGTGCGATCGACGTTGACGTTGATGGCGGGCGCGTCGCCGGGCTGCTGGATGCGCGCGTCGACGAGGCCGCGCACGCCGCGCAGTTGCGCGAGCAGGCGGTTCGCCACCGCGCGGTTGGCGTCGAGCTTGTTGCCGACAATCTGGATATCGATCGGCGCGGGCAGGCCGAAGTTGAGAATCTGGCTGACGATATCGGCGGGCAGGAACGCGAACGTGACGCCGGGGAATTCCCTGGTCAGCGCGGTGCGCAGCGTCGCCACGTATTGTGCGGTCGGCTTGTGCTTAGGCGCGAGCGTGATCATCACGTCGGCATCTTCCGGGCCGATCGGGTCCGACGAGTCGTAGGTCAGATTGATGCCGCTCACCGGCACGCCGATGTTGTCGAGGATCGCCGAAAGCTCCTGCTTCGGAATCACCTCGCGCACACGGGCTTCGACCTGATCGGTGATACTCGCGGTGTCCTCGATGCGCGTGCCGGTCGGCGCGCGCAGATGCAGGCGGATCTCGCCGGTATCCACGGCCGGGAAAAAGTCGCGGCCGGCAAACGGCACCAGCGCGAGCGAGCCGAGGCAAAGCAGCAGAAAGATCGCGATGAAGCGCCGCGGACTCGCGATCGCCGCGGCGAGCACGCCTCGATAGCGTTCGCGCAGCCGTTCGAAGCGGTGCTCGAAGCCGGCCTGAAAGCGGATCAGGCGCGCAATCGGACCGTTGCCGGTGACGGGCGCGTTGCTGCGGGCGCGCATCAGGTACATCGCGAGGGTCGGCACCAGCGTGCGCGAGAAGAAGTACGACGCGATCATCGCGAACACCACCGCCTCGGCGAGCGGCACGAACAGATAGCGCGCGACGCCTGAGAGCAGGAACATCGGCACGAACACGATACAGATCGACAGGGTCGAGACGAAAGTCGGCACGGCGATTTCGCCCGAGCCGTTCAAGATCGCGTCGTACAGCGATTCGCCGTTTTCCAGATGGTGCGTGATGTTCTCGATCGCGACGGTGGCGTCGTCGACGAGAATCCCCACCGCTAGCGCGAGGCCGCCGAGCGTCATGATGTTGATGGTCTGGCCGAGCGCGGCCAGCGCGATCAGCGAGGTCAGCACGGCGAGCGGAATCGACACCGCGATGATCAGCGTGGCGCGCCAGCTGCCGAGAAAGAGCAGGATCATCAAGGCGGTCAGCGCCGCGGCGATCAGCGCCTCGCGCGCTACGCCCACCACCGCCGACTTCACGAACACGGACTGGTCGGAAAGCGCGGTGATATGCAGCGCGCTCGGCAGGCCGGCGGCGATATGCGGCAGCATCGCCTTGACCTGCTGGATGATGGTGAGCGTCGACGTGCTGCCGGATTTCTCGATGGTGAGGAGCGCGGCGCGCTTGCCGTCGCTGCGCACGATGTTGGTCTGCGGCGCATAGCCGTCGCGCACATGGGCGACGTCGCGCACGTACACCACGCCGCCGGCCACGGTCTTGACCGGCAGATCGTTGAGCGCCGCCACGGTGTCGGTGCTGCCGTTCATCTGCACGTTGTATTCCTTCGTGCCGATCTTGGCCGTGCCGCCCGGCAGAATCAGGTTCTGCGCGTTCACGGCGTTGACCACGTCGAGCGGCGCGAGCCCTTTGGCCTGCAATGCGCGCGGGTCGATATCCACCATGATCTGGCGAACCTTGCCGCCGAACGGCAGCGGCACCGACGCGCCTTGCACCGTCGCCAGTTGCGTGCGGATCTGGCTGTTGCCGAGGTCGTAGAGCTGCTGTTCGGAGAGCGTGTTGCTGGACAGGCCCAGTTGCAGGATCGGCACCGTCGACGCGTTATACGTGATGATGTTCGGCGGCAGCGTGCCCGGCGGCAGCACGCGCAGGATCGACGCTGAATTGGACGCCGCTTCGGCAATCGCGCGATTAATGTCCGCGCCCGGATGGAAGAAGATCTTCACCACGGAAACGCCGTTCAGCGATTGCGACTCGATGTGCTCGATATCGTCGACGTCCGAGGTCAGCGCGCGCTCGTAGTTGGACGTGATGCGATTGGCCATGTCCTGGGCGGAGAAGCCGTTGTAGGTCCAGACGATGCTGACCACCGGGATATTGATGTTCGGAAAGATATCGGTCGGTGTGCGCAGTATCGCGAGCGGGCCGGCGATAAAGATCAGCACGGCGAGGACCACGAAGGTATAAGGGCGGCGCAGCGCGAGCCTGACGATCCACATGACGGGTTCCTGAAAAGAGGCCGATGGAGGTTCGCGTCGTTGCGGTGCAGTGCGGTGCCGCTGAGGCCGCGACGCGGGCTTCATGGGGCAGGAGTGTGGCGTGGCGGCGCTGACGGGCTGCCGTCGGCTAGATTACGGTTCTGTTATCCGCGTGCCGGTTCTCGTTGGCGGCGACATGGCGCGGCATGGCGCGGCGTTGCGTCAGGCGAGCGTGGATAACGAAACGGTAATCTGAAGGTCAGTGCCGGGACAGGCGAAATGGCAAGAATGGGAAGCGTGGTTCAGGCCACTCCTTTCTTGCAGCTACCCGGAGAGACATCATGAAATTGCTTACCGCTTTTGCCGTCGCCGCATTGAGCTTGACGTTCGGCGCCAGCGCTTTTGCGCAAACCAGCACGTCAGGGCTGACGCGCGCGGAGGTGGTGGCTCAGTTGCAGCAGGCACAGGCCGAAGGCCTCTTGCCGACAACCGACGGCGACTATCCGCCGACGGCTGCCGAAGTGGCGCGCAATCGTGAAATCTATGCGATCCAGCACGGCACGCATGAGGCCGGCGCGGTTCGCACGGCGGGGACGGCCGGGACCGCCCCGGCGCTATGAGCGGTCGCGGCTGCGTGCCCGCGTCGCGCCGGTAATGATCGCGACGCCGAGCAGGATCACCGCGACGATGGCAATCGTATGTTGCGCGACGTGCATGGCCATCAAGCCCCAGGACACGCCGCCGATCAGAATGATCCAGCCGGCCAGATAAATGAGCAGGGTCATCGGTATTCTCCTTCTTCGAGTCGACGCAATAAATCTATCGAGTAGCAGATTTCGCGCCCGGTGCCGGCTCGTGACACCGGCGCGCGGCCGCGAAAGGAGAATGACGCGATGCCGCGGTGCGGCCCGCGCTGTCAACCGCAAGCCGGCTTGGCCTTCTTGCAGGCATCGGCAAGCTGGGGCGGCGGGTCTTTCTTGAACACCGTCTTATACGATTCGAGCACGTTCGACTGAACCACCGGCAACGACTGCACACCGATCCATGCCGGCGGCGTCTGGCCGATCAGCGCCTTCATCATCGCCATCGCCTCGGCGACGCCCTGGTCGTACGGGCGCTGTGAGCCGGTGGCCTTCAGCGGCCCACCCTTGGCGATTTCGATCGCGGATTGCAGGCCGAGGTCGACCGTGGTCATGGGAATCGTCACGCCTTGCGCGCGCATCGACGTGAGCGTGTCCAGCGCCGGTTGATCCCAGACGGCGAAGAGACCCTTCACATCGGGATTGCCGGTCAGGAAGTCGCCCGCGATCTGTCCGACTTTCGACGGGTCCGTGAAGGCGACCTGCTTGATCTTGATGTCCGGACGATTCTTCTTCAGCCAGTCGTTGACGGCCTTGGTGCGCTCGGTCGTGCTGAAGTAGTCCACGCCGAAATTCACAAGGCCGACCGTCGCGCCTTGCGGCACGCACGAGGCGAGCACTTTCGCCGCGATCTGGCCATTGCCTTCGCTGTCCGCCGAGATCATCGCGGCGTATTGCTCCGGATGTTTCAGGCCGGTCGGCACGTTGTCCATGAACACGAGCTTGATGCCGGCCGCGGACACTTTCTTGTAGGTGGCGGCCGTGGCCGTGCCGTCGACCGGAATGGAGATAATGCCGTCCGGATGGCGCTGGATCGTGTTCTCGATATCGGCGATCTGCTTGTCGACCTGATATTCGGCCGAGGCCGTGCCGATCACTTCCACGCCGTACTTTTTCAGCGTATCGGTAATGCCTTGCACCTGCAGTTGCGACCAGTCGAGATTCATGGTCTGCATGGAAATGCCGACCTTGAATTTGCCGGCTTTGATTTTGGCGATGTCGGCGTCGGTCAACTTCACGGCATCCACCGAGGCGGCTTTTTCGCCGTTCGGCCCTTGCCCGACAATCGTCTTCGGGCCGATCGATCCGGTGGGCAAACTGGTCACACATTGCGCGTAAGCGCCCGAGGAAGCCAGACATGCGACGGCCGCCGCCATGACACTGGCTAACGCTATGCTCGAACCACGATGTTGTTTCATGTCTCTCCTCCGTTGGTCTTCATGTCTGTGCTTCACGTCTATACGTCTTTACGTCTTCACGTCCGAACTGCTTCATTGCTATTTCCTGGTGAAAGCCACCGCCGCGACGATGATCACGCCCTTGATCACCAATTGCAGCGACGAACTCACGCCGAGCAGCACCAGCCCGTTATTGAGCGTGCCGATGATCAGACTGCCGAGCAGCGTCCCCAGCACGAAGCCGCGGCCGCCGAACAGACTGCAGCCGCCGAGCGTGACGGAGGCGATCACATCCAGTTCCATGCCCTGCACGACGTCGGGCCGCGCCGCATGCGAGCGCGCCGACAGCACGAGCGCGGCGAGCCCGGCCAGCATGCCGGTGAGAATGAAGGCGAGGGTGGTCACGCGGCGCGTGTTGATGCCGGAATAGAGCGCGGCTGTCGGATTGCCGCCCGCCGCATAGATCTGCCGTCCGAACACGCTGTAGTGCAGCAGCAGAATGCCCGCGATCACGGCGAGCAGCGTCCAGATGATCGGCACCGGCACGCCGAAAATGTCGCCCTCGCCGAAGATCGCGATGAACGAGTCGTTGTCGATAATGACGGGCTTGGTGGTCGTGACCATCAGCGCGAGGCCGCGCGCGGCGCTCAGCGTGCCGAGCGTGACCAGAAACGAAGGAATGTTGACCCGCGTGGTCACGATCCCGTTGATCGCCCCGACTATCGCACCGGTACCGATACCGGCAATCGCGCCGATCGCCCAGTTGTTACCCAGATACGTCATGGCCAGCGCCGCGGACATGCCCGAAAGCGCCAACGTCGAACCCACCGACAGATCGATCTGCCGCGCAATGATCACGAAGGTCATGCCGATCGCAATGATCGACACCAGCGCGGTTTGCCGGCCGATATTCAGGAAGTTGTCGATGGATAAGAACCACGGCGACGCGAAGCTGAACACCACCAGCAAAATCGCGAACGCGGCATAGAGCGCATAGGGGCGGTCGCCTTGCAAAAGCGCTCGCGCGATGCGCCGCAGGCGGCTTTTCTGCGGCGGCGATGCCTGCCGTTCAGACGTCAGCGGCGAGACGGATTCGTTCATGTTGCTTGCGCCTCGATGGAAGAGCGGGAAAGTTGGATCAGGTGATGCAGCGCTTCGGCGTTGGCGAGTTCGGCGCGCTCGACGGTCTTGACGATGCTGCCGTCCGCGACAATCGAAATCCGGTCGCACAGGCGCAGGAGCTCATCCAGATCCGACGACACGACGAGCACGCCGGTGCCCGCCTGCGCGGCGTCGTTCACCACGCCGTAGATTTCCTCGCGAGCGCCGACGTCCACGCCTACCGTCGGCTCGTCGAGTAGAAGAACCCGCGGGCGCGGGTGATTCCACTTCGCGAACACCACTTTTTGCTGATTGCCGCCGGATAGAAACTTGACCGCGGTGGAAGGGCCGGGCGCCTTGACGGAAAGCTCCTTCATGGAGCGCCTCGCCTGCTGCACGGCGGCCTGACCGCGCAGCCATCCCCAGCGCGAAAATTGCGGCAGGCGCGGCAGCGTCAGATTGCGTTCGATCGAATGATCGAGCACCAGCCCTTCGAGATGCCGGTCCTCCGGCACCAGTGCGACACCGAGTTCAATGGCTTGGGCGGGTGTGATGCGCGAACGCGCCCGGCCGTCGATCCGGATGGCGCCCGCGTCGACAGTGCGAAGACCAAAGATGGTTTGCAGAATCTCGCTGCGCCCGCTGCCGATCAGTCCCGCGAGTCCGTGGATTTCGCCGCGGCGAAGCAGGAGATCGACGTGACGCAACCGGTCGTTGCTGACATCCGATAATTGAAGTACGGGCGCGGCGGCGGCGTCGGGCGCTTCGCCGGATTTCGGCGATGCGCTTGCCTGCGCTGCGGAAACTGGCCCGTTGCCCACCGCGGTCTTTTGCCGTGCCTGCAACGCGGCATGACCGGTGCCGACGATCGCCGCCACCAGTTGCTTCATATCGGTTTGCGCGGTCTCGAACGTGCCGGCGTTGGCGCCGTCACGGAACACCGTGACGCGCTGCGAAATCCGGAACACCTCGTTCAACCGGTGCGTCACATAGATCACGCCCACGCCGCGCGCCGTGACCGCGCGGATCGCGTCGAACAGAATCTGTTCTTCGCCGCCCGTCAACGCGGAGGTGGGCTCGTCGAGAATCAGGACCCGCACTTCGCCCATCAAGGCTTTGCAGATCTCGGTCATTTGCCGGTAGGCGAAGGGAAGCGCGCCGACCGGCGTCTTCGGATCGAGCGGGATGCCATGCGAGCGCAGAAATTCGCCGACCGTGGCCATGAGTTGGCGGTTCTTCACGAAGCCCAAACGCGTGCGAGGTTCGCGGCCGAGCATGAGATTGGCGCCGACCGAGAGCGATTCGACAAGGCTCAGGTCCTGGTAGACCACGGCGACACCCGCATCGCGCGATTGCGCCGGCGAGTCGAATGCCACTGTCTGGCCGGCGATTTCGATCACACCGTCGTCATACGCATGCACGCCGCTGAGGATCTTGATCAGCGTGGACTTGCCCGCGCCGTTTTCGCCGAGCAACGCATGGACTTCGCCGGGGAACACTTCGAGCTTGACGCCGCGCAGCGCCTGCACGCCGCCAAATCGCTTGGTGACGCCCGCAACACGGATCAACGGAACCTGAGGCGATGACGCGGCCGCGACCGCAACCGGCTCACTCATCTGGCATGTCTCCTTCGTCCACGCGACGAAATTTCTTCTTTGTCTCACGCTATCCGGCCGAAACCGTGTTGTGATCTTCGCATCATGAATATGGTGCGTCAATAACATTCATGGGCATTCAACACGTTGATTGGCTTGCGGATGTCATGATTGCTAGCAAAGCTTGTTATGATTCTATCAATCGTTGTAGCATAAGAGCGAACAAATTGTCGGCGGCTGTTGTGCGTCGCATCATATTTTCGGATGTCTTATGCCAGAAGCTCCATTGCAGTCTTCATCGGTCGTCGCGCTGCGCGGCACACCGCTCGTCCATCCGGTGCGCAATCCCGGCATGCCGTTCGACGCCTCGTGGCTCGACGGCTTGCGCGTCAATCAATCGGCCGTGGAACGGCGCACCGCCACGCTCGGCACGCGCCGCAGCGTCAAGAAAGAGGCGCAGGCGGCGTGGCTGCTCAAAGCCATCACGTGCATCGATCTCACCACCCTGAACGGTGACGACACCGAAGGCCGCGTGCGCCGCCTTTGCGCGAAAGCGCGCCAACCGGTGCGCACGGATCTGCTCGAAGCGCTCGGCATCGCGCCGCAAGGCATCACGACGGGCGCGGTGTGCGTCTATCACCGCTTCGTCGCGGCGGCCGTCGATGCGCTGCATGGCAGCGGCATTCCGGTGGCCGCGGTGTCCACGGGTTTTCCCGCCGGGCTGATTCCGCATCCGCTGAAGCTGAAAGAGATCGAAGCCTCGGTCGCGGACGGCGCGCAGGAAATCGACATCGTCGTTACGCGCGAATACGTGCTGACCGGCAACTGGCAGGCGCTCTACGATGAAGTGCGCGACTTCCGCGCGGCCTGCGGCCCGGCGCATCTGAAGGCGATTCTTGCCACCGGCGACATCCGCACGCTGTCGAACGTGGCGCGCGCCTCGATGGTCTGCATGATGGCCGGCGCCGACTTCATCAAGACGTCCACCGGCAAGGAAGGCGTCAATGCGACGCTGGACGTGTCGCTCGTGATGGTGCGCATGATCCGCGAATATCAGGAGCGCGCCGGCGTGCTCATCGGCTTCAAGCCGGCGGGCGGCGTATCGACCGCGAAGTCGGTGCTGTCGTACCAGATCCTGATGAAGGAAGAACTCGGTCGCGCGTGGCTCGAACCGGAGCTGTTCCGTATCGGCGCATCGAGCCTGCTGGCCGATATCGAACGCCAGCTCGAACATTACGTGAGCGGCCGTTACTCCGCTTTCAACCGTCACCCCGTAGCCTGAACAGAAGATCGATCCCATGAGCGTAGCCGAGTATTTTTCATCGATGGAGTACGGTCCCGCACCCGAGGACGATCAACCCGCGCGCGCCTGGCTGGCGCGGCATGAGGGCGGCTTCGGGCATTTCATCGGCGGTGCGTGGCATGCGCCCGCAGCCGATGAGCGCTTTGTTTCGCATGCGCCCGCCACGGGCGAGCGTCTCGCGGACATCGCCCAGGGCGACGCGGCCGATATCGACGCCGCGGTGGCCGCCGCGCGCGCCGCGCAGCCTGGCTGGTTTGCGTTGGGCGGCGCGGGGCGGGCGCGGCATCTGTATGCGCTTGCGCGCATGGTGCAGCGTCATAGCCGGCTCTTCGCCGTGCTCGAAGCGCTCGACAACGGCAAGCCGATCCGCGAAACGCGCGATATCGACGTGCCGCTCGTCGCGCGCCACTTCCTGCATCACGCGGGGTGGGCGCAATTGCAGGAGAGCGAATTCGCCGACTACGCCCCGCTGGGTGTGGTCGGGCAGATCGTGCCGTGGAATTTCCCGCTGCTGATGCTCGCGTGGAAGATCGCGCCGGCCATCGCCGTGGGCAATTGCGTCGTTCTGAAGCCCGCCGAGTACACGCCGCTCACCGCGTTGCTGTTCGCCGAACTCGCGCATCGTGCCGGCTTGCCGGCCGGCGTGCTGAACGTCGTGACGGGTGACGGGCGCACGGGCGCTGCGCTCGTCGAGCATCCGCAGGTCGACAAGATCGCGTTCACCGGGTCGACGGAAGTCGGCCGGCTGATCCGTTCCGCCACGGCCGGCTCGGGCAAATCGCTGACGCTCGAACTCGGCGGCAAGTCGCCCTTCATCGTCTTCGACGATGCGGATCTGGACGGCGCGGTGGAAGGCGTCGTCGACGCGATCTGGTTCAACCAGGGACAAGTCTGTTGCGCGGGCTCGCGGCTGCTGGTGCAGGAAGGCGTCGAAGCGCGCTTCATCGCGAAGCTGAAGCGTCGCATGGAAACGCTGCGCGTGGGCTCCTCGCTCGACAAGAGCATCGACCTCGGCGCGATCGTCGATCCGCTGCAGCTCGAACGCATCCGGTCGCTGGTGGAAACGGGCCGACGCGAAGGCTGTTCAGTCTGGCAATCGCCGGATACGACGCTGCCGGCCGGCGGCTGCTTCTATCCGCCGACGCTCGTGACCGGCGTGGCGCCGGCTTCCACGCTGGCGCAGGAAGAAATCTTCGGACCGGTGCTGGTGACGATGAGCTTTCGCACGCCCGACGAAGCGATTGCGCTCGCCAACAACTCGCGCTACGGACTCGCCGCGAGCGTGTGGAGCGAAACCATCGGCCGCGCGCTCGATGTCGCGCCGCGTCTGGCCTGCGGCGTCGTCTGGATCAACGCGACGAATCTGTTCGACGCGGCGGTCGGCTTCGGCGGCTATCGCGAATCGGGCTATGGCCGCGAAGGCGGGCGTGAGGGCATCTACGAATACCTGAAACCGCGGGCGTGGCTCAATCTTGCGGAGCGCCGGAGGGCGCGAAGCGGCGCGGCCGGCACGGGCGCGTTGGACACGTTGTCGAACGTCACGTCGATCGACCGCACCGCGAAGCTCTTTATCGGCGGCAAGCAGGCACGGCCGGACAGCGGCTATTCGCTGCCGGTTCATGCGCCTGACGGCACGCCCGTCGGCGAAGTGGCCGCGGGCAATCGCAAGGACATCCGCAACGCGGTCGAAGCGGCGCGCGCGGCGCAGAAGTGGTCGCAGGCCAGCACGCATAACCGCGCCCAGGTGCTGTTCTATCTGGCGGAAAACCTCGCCGTGCGCGCGGACGAATTCGTGCGCCAGCTGATGGTGCGAAACGGCGCGACGCAAACCACGGCGCGCGCGGAAGTGGACGCCTCGGTGCGGCGTCTCTTCACTTACGCGGCGTGGGCCGACAAGTTCGACGGCGCCGTGCATACGCCGCCGCTGCGTGGTGTCGCGCTGGCCATGCATGAACCGCTCGGCGTGATCGGCATTGCCTGTCCCGACGAAGCGCCGCTGCTCGGCTTCGTCTCGCTGGCCGCGCCCGCGCTCGCCATGGGCAACCGTGTGGTGGTGCTGCCAAGCGAAGCGTCGCCGCTCACGGTCACCGACTTTTATCAGGTGGCCGAGACCTCGGACGTGCCCAGCGGCGTGCTGAACATCGTCACCGGCGAACGCGGCGCGCTGCTGCCGGCGCTCGCGAAACACGACGATGTGGACGCGCTGTGGTGCTTCGGCGATGCCGCGGATTCGACGCTGGTCGAACGCGAATCGGTCGGCAATCTGAAGCGAACCTTCGTCGATCACGGCCGCCAGTTCGACTGGTTCGACCGTTCGAGCGAAGGCCGGCCGTTCCTGCGTCAGGCCGTGCAGGTGAAGAACATCTGGATACCGTACGGCGACTGATGAACTGACCGGACGTCACACCGACACTCCGAATACATGCACGCCAACCAGAAAATGGAGGAGACAACGTGCTGAAGAATCTGGATCCGCTGGGCCACGCCGAGGTGCCGCGCGCATCGCTGGCATCGAGGCACCTTCCCCTGAACGCGGCTTTTCAGGCGCGAGGAGAAGGCGTATGAGCACGTCTTCGCAACGAAACGGACGCGTCGTCATTCTCGGCATCTACGTGACCGATCTGACGTTTCGCGCCGGTCGCATGCCGCAGATCGGCGAGACCATCGCGGGCTCGGCATTCGCCATGGGACCGGGGGGCAAAGGCTCGAATCAGGCGGTGGCGGCCGCGCGCGCCGGCGCCGACGTGGTGTTCTGCACCCGCATCGGCAACGACGCGTTCGGCGCCATTGCGCGCGCCACGTGGGCCGCTGAAGGCATCACGGCGCGTGCGTCGGTGATCGAGGGCGTCTCGACCGGCGCGGCGCATATCTTCGTCGACGACAACACCGGCATGAACGCGATCATCGTCGCATCCGGCGCGGCGGGCACGATGGAGCCCGCCGACGTCGACGCAATCGAAAGCGACATCGCCGCCGCCCGTGTCTTCGTCACGCAACTCGAGCAACCGCTCGAGGCCGCGCGCCGTGGGCTCGAAGTGGCGCGCCGGCATGGCGTCCTCACCGTGTTCAATCCGGCGCCCGCCTTGCCGCTCGACGACGCCATCTTCCCGCTGTGCGACTACATCACCCCGAATGAAACCGAAGCGAGCGCGCTCACCGGCGTGCCGATCGCGAACGCCGACGACGCCCGCCGCGCCGCCGACGTGCTGCTCGCCAAAGGCGTCGGCACGGTCATCGTCACGTTGGGCGAGGGCGGTGCGCTGCTGCATTCGGCGACGCAATCGATCCTCGTGCCCGCGTATCAGTGCGGCCGCGTGGTGGAAACCGCGGGCGCCGGCGACGGCTTCACGGGCGGCTTCGCGGCCGCGCTCGCACGCGGCGACGACGCGGTCACCGCATTGCGTTTCGGTTGCGCGCTCGCGGGCATTTCCGTGACACGGCCGGGCACGGCGCCTTCCATGCCGACGCTCGACGAAGTGAACCAGGTTCTGAAGCGGCCGAACCAGCCGGCCGGCATGTCCCAGCCATCCTGATCGTCTGCCAAGGTTGAAGGAGCGTATCGTCACCATGAAGTCTTCGTTCACCGCTGGAAAACTGTTCGGCGACCGGCAGCTGAATTTTCTGCTGATCGTCAACGTGCTCGTCGTGCTCGTCGCGACGTGGCTCTCGCACGGCCAATTCGTCGACATCGACAATCTGCAGTCGATGGGCGGCCAGTTGCCCGAACTCGGCCTGCTCGCGCTCGGCATCATGCTCTCGATGGTGTCGGGCAACGGCGGCATCGACCTGTCCGGCGTCGGGCTCGCCAACCTCTCCGGCATGGTCGCCGCGCTGGTCGTGCCGCGCTTTGTCAACGGCGACGACTCGCCCGCGCTTTACACGTCGCTCTTCTGCGTGATCGTGGTGACGATGGGCCTGCTGGGCGGGTTGCTGAACGGCGTGGTGATCGCCCGCCTCAGACTCACGCCGATTCTCTGCACGCTCGGCACGCAGTTGCTGTTCACCGGCTTCGCGGTGGTGCTCAGCAATGGCGCGTCGGTGCATGTCGATTACGTGGACCCGTTGTCGAATATCGGCAACGGCACGGTGTTTCAGGTGCCGATCGCGTTCTGCATCTTTATCGCGGCCGTGATCGTGCTGGGCTGGCTGCTCAAACGCAGTCCATTCGGCCTGCGTCTCTATCTGATGGGCACCAATCCCAAAGCGGCGTTCTATGCCGGCATTCCGCGGGCGCGGATGCTGATCGCGACCTATGCGATGTGCGGCGTGCTCGCGTCGCTGGCCGGGCTGATCAGCGCGACGCACACGTCCAGCGCGAAATGGGACTACGGCAACTCCTATCTGCTGATCGCGATCCTGATCGCGGTGATGGGCGGCGTGAATCCCGCCGGCGGCCATGGCCGCATCATCTGCGTGTTTTTCGCCGCGACGGTGCTGCAGTTTCTCTCCAGCCTGTTCAACCTGATGGGCGTGTCGCAGTTCTTCGGCGATTGCGCGTGGGGCTTTCTGTTGCTGCTGTCGCTTGCGTTCGCGGGCGGTGAACGGGTGCGCGCGATCTTCGGCTTCGGCGGTGGCGGGCGGGGCGCAGGCTCGGCCACGAGCGCGGCGCCAAAGAGTTAGCGGACGTAAGCTGGCGGGTGACAAACAAGGTTTCAGTACGCGGCGGACAACGAGCCCTGGCTGTCCGTGACGATGAAATGGGCAATATCGAACCAAAAAGGAGACATCGCATGAAATTGACTCGACTGGGTGCCGCGCTCGCAGCAGGCGCGCTGACGATTGGCGTAATCGCCGCCGCGCAGGCTGCCACGAACGAGACGATCGTCACGGTCGTGAAGGTGACCGGCATCAACTGGTTCAACCGGATGGACGACGGCGTCAAGCAGTTCGCCAAGGACAACCCCGGCGTAACCGCGTATCAGACGGGCCCCGGCCGCGCGGATGCGGCCCAGCAACTGAAGATCATCGAAGACCTGATCGCCAAGAAGGTCTCGGCGATCGCCGTGGTGCCCTACGATCCGCCGACGCTCGAACCGGCGCTCAAGAAGGCGATGGATCGTGGCATCAAGGTGGTCACGCATGAAGCCGACAATGCCAAGAACACGATGGTCGACATCGAGGCGTTCGACAACACCGCGTACGGCGCGGGCCTGAACGAACGGCTCGCCTCGTGCATGCACGACGAGGGCAAGTGGGCGGTGCTGGTCGGCTCGCTCGGCAGCCGCTCGCAGGTGCAATGGGCGGACGGCGGTATCGGCAACGCCAAGGGCAAGTATCCGAAGATGAACCTGGTCGAGCCGAAGCTCGAAACCAACAACGACGGCGAACGCGCTTATGAAGTCGCGAAGGAAGTGCTGCGCAAGCATCCGGACCTGAAGGGCTTCCAGGGCTCGTCGTCGCTCGACGTGATCGGCATTGGCCGCGCGGTGGAAGAGGCCGGCATGCAGGGCAAGATCTGCGTGTACGGCACCGGCCTGCCGACCGAAGCCGGCAAGTTCCTCGAAAGCGGCGCCGTCAACGGCATCGCGTTCTGGGATCCGAAGCTCGCGGGCATTGCGATGAACAAGGTCGCGCAAATGCTGATCGACGGCAAGACGGTCGAGAACGGCGCCGACCTCGGCATTCCCGGCTACACGAAGGTGACGGTCGCGAAGGGGCCGGGCAAGGGCATCATCGTGCGCGGCCAGGGCTGGGTGAACGTCGACAAGTCGAACTACAAGCAGTATCCGTTCTGAGCGGAGCTTTGGCTTCATGTGTCCCGGCGTCCCCCCACGGGGACGCCTCAACTTGCGACTCGTTACCATGAATCAAGACGCAACCTCACCGAAGTCACCGCAATCCGCAACTGCGCAGCCGTTTCTGCAGGTGGTCGGCGTGCACAAGCGCTTTACCGGCGTGCATGCGTTGCGCGGCGTGAGCCTTTCGTTCGAGCGCGGTCAGATCTATCACCTGCTCGGCGAAAACGGTTGCGGCAAGAGCACGCTGATCAAGATCATCTCCGGCGCGCAGCCGCCCGATGAAGGCGAGCTCGTGATCGAAGGCGTGCGGCACGCGCGGCTCTCCGCGCTCGAATCGCTCGCGGCCGGCATCGAAACCGTCTATCAGGATCTCTCGCTGCTGCCCAACATGAACGTGGCCGAAAACGTCGCGCTCACGTCCGAACTGGCCACACACGAGGGCAAGCTCGCCCGCACCTTCGACCGGCGCGAACTGGCGCGCACGGCGGCTCGCGCGCTCGAAGCTGTCGGGCTGCCCGGCAACGCGGAGTTTCTGGCGACGCTCATCGAGCAATTGCCGCTCGCCACACGGCAACTCGTGGCGATTGCCCGCGCGATTGCCAGCGAGGCGAAGTTCGTCATCATGGACGAGCCCACCACCTCGCTCACGCAGAAGGAAGTCGACAATCTGATCGCCGTGCTCGCCAATCTGCGCGCGCAGGGCGTGACCGTGCTGTTCGTGAGCCACAAGCTCGACGAGTGCTACGCGATCGGCGGCGAGGTGATCGTACTGCGCGACGGCCAAAAAATGGCGCAAGGGCCGATCGCGCAAATCACCAAGGCGCAGATCAGCGAACTGATGACGGGCAGGCATCTGTCGAACGAACGTTATCGCGAGGGCGCCTGCGAGCAGAAAGTGGTGCTCGACGTGCGCGGTTATACGCGCTCGGGCCAGTTCAGCGATGTGTCTTTCTCGCTGCACGGCGGCGAAATTCTCGGCATTACCGGGCTGCTCGATTCGGGGCGCAACGAACTCGCGCGTGCGCTGGCAGGCGTTGCGCCCGCGCAGTCCGGGCAGGTTACGCTCGACGGCAAGGCGGTGTCGCTGCGCACCCCCTCGGACGCAAAGGCGCATCGCATCGGTTATGTGCCGGAAGACCGCCTGAACGAAGGGCTTTTTCTCGACAAGTCGATTCGAGACAACGTGATTACGGCGATGATCTCCAGCTTGCGCGACCGCTTCGGCCAGATCGACCGCACGCGCGCGCAGGCGCTCGCGCAACAGACGGTGAAGGATCTGCAGATCGCCACGCCGGGGGTCGACAAACCCGTGCAGTCGCTGTCGGGTGGCAACCAGCAGCGCGTGCTGATTGGCCGCTGGCTCGCCATCGACCCGCGCGTGCTGATCCTGCATGGGCCGACGGTCGGCGTCGACGTCGGCTCGAAGGACATCATTTACCGCATCATGCAGCGCCTGTCGCAACGCGGCATCGGCATCATTCTGATTAGCGACGACTTGCCCGAACTGCTGCAGAACTGCGACCGCATTCTGATGATGAAGAAAGGGCGCGTGGCAGGCGAATACCAGGCCGACACGCTGAGCGAAGCCGATCTGTATCACGCGCTGCTTTCGGAAGCCGCATAAAGGACGTTCCTACTCATGAACTCGCGCCTCGATTCGCGCCTGAACCAGACCATGACCACCCCGACCGTTGTCGAAGTCGCTCCCGAGGTCAAGCCGCCGAGCTTGCGAACCCGGTTCGCGCGCAATCCCGAATGGTTTACCGTCGCGCTGATTGCGGTGACGTGCCTGATTGTCGGCTCGATCAATCCGCGCTTCTTCCAGCTCGCGACGCTATTCGACCTGCTGCACTCGGCCACCACGATGTCGCTGTTCGCGCTCGGCACGCTCGTCGTGCTGGCCTCCGGCGGGATCGACGTATCGTTCACCGCGATTGCCGCGCTGACGATGTACGGCATCACCAAGGCCGTGTTCGCGTGGTGGCCGGATGCGCCGTTCGCGCTGATCCTGATCACGGGCGCGTTCGGCGGCGTCGTGCTCGGCGTGATCAACGGGCTGCTGGTGCATCGGCTGAAGGCGCCTTCGCTGATCGTCACGATCGGCACGCAGTATCTGTATCGCGGGCTGCTGCTGACGTTTATCGGCACCTCGTTCTTCATGAACATCCCGCACAGCATGGATCACTTCGGCCGCATTCCGCTGTTTTTCTATCACACCGCGGACGGCCTGCGCGCCGTCTTGCCGGTGTCGGTGGTGGCGCTGGTGGCGGCCGCGGTGGTGACATGGTGGCTGTTGAACCGCACGATGATGGGTCGCGGCGTGTATGCCATGGGCGGCAGCCTTGCGATTGCCGAGCGGCTCGGCTACAACCTGCGCGCGATTCACCTGTTCGTATTCGGCTATACCGGCATGCTCGCCGGCATTGCGGGCATTCTGCACGTGTCGAACAACCGGCTCGCCAATCCGTTCGATCTGGTGGGCTCGGAGCTCGACGTGATCGCCGCAGTGATTCTGGGCGGGGCGCGCATTACGGGCGGCACCGGCACGGTGGCCGGCACGTTGCTTGGGGTGGTGCTGGTCACGCTGATCAATAGCGTGCTGATTCTGGTGGGCGTGCCGAGCACCTGGCAGAAGGTGATTATCGGCGCGTTCATTCTGATCGCCGGGACGCTCTTCGCATTGCAGCGCAAGAGCTGAAGACTGACGGGGCGGCCTCTGCGTTGCCGGGTTTGCGCCCGCGATGCGGAAGGCGGCAAGTGCGCCTAGCGGCGCTTGCGGTGCTCCTGGCCTTTCTCGGTGATGATGGAATCGAAGTCGTCCACCTGCGAGAAACGCACCGCCTTGACTACGCCGAACTTGCTCTGATCCACCACCAGATGCCGTTCGACCGCGCTCGCCATGGCCGCCTGTTTGAGCGCGACCTCATGAAAATTCCAGCAGGTGACGCCGCGCGCCACATCCACGCCGCCCGCGGAAATGAACGCCTTGTTGATCCCCATGCGGCGCAGCATCTCCAGACTTTCCTCGCCTGCGAACGAATCTGACGAGGGCACGTACACGCCGCCGAGCAGAATCATTCGCACATTCGGTTTGCGCCGCAGAATCTCCGCGACATTCAGCGAGTAGCACACCACGGTGACGTGGCGCTCGACCGGAATCAGCCGCGCCAACGTGGTGAGCGTCGTGCCGCAGTCGATGAACAGGGTTTCGTTATCGCCGATCAATCCCGCCGCGACCGCCGACGCTTCCGCCTTCGCCTGCGCGAAGTGGTCTTTTTCTTCTTCGAGTGAATAGCCGGCGTTATTGGGTACGTCGGTCGCGCTGACGATATAACCGCCGAGATACGTGAATCGTTCCGGACTGCCTGCAATGTCGCGCCGGACAGTCATTTCCGAAACGCCCAGCAGGCCGGCGGCGTCGCGCAAGCGCATCACGTTTTGCCTTGCCAACGCGTCGGCGAGGGCGCGGAGGCGGTCGGGTTTCAGCATGGGGATCCTGTCGCGCAGTGTGTGGATGAACGTTATGTTTTTTTCGATTAGGTGAAAGAATTATAACAAGAGGTGGCGCGCGCGGCGAGCGTGATATGCGTTGACTGCAAGGGTGGGGGAAGGTGGGTTTGCCGCTTGTTGCGGCTTTCGGCGAGAAGGGGGGCCTTGTCCGAAAACGGACATGGGGGTACTCGATCCCCAGGCGAAATTCTCAGCAATATCCGGTGCGAAGCGCGGTTTCCCAATCGGGCCGTCCGTTCAGTGCGGCTATGGTCGCCGCCGCGTTCCAATCATATTCGACGGCTCGAAACTCCACGTCCCATCCGGAAGCGGTTCTCGTCACGCTGGCGTAGCGCGCATGCGGCGAACCCATTTCCATTCGATGTGGAAACGGAAGGTCATCCGCATAGGCTTGCAGTCCGACGCTGCCCGGGTTCACGATCAGGCGCCCATCATCGAGTTTTATCGACCGTTGCAGGTGGGTGTGGCCGCACAGTATCAAGGTTGCATCGGCTTCGCCTGCGCGGCTTTTGACTTCGTCGTGCGTCGCCACCCGGCAGCCGCTCGCTGTCACGGTCTCGAGGAAATAGCTCAGATCGTCTTGCGGCGTGCCATGCACGAGCAGGACGTCACCGGCGAGTCTCAGGGTGGAGGGCAATGCCCGTATCCAGGCCAGTTGATCGTCGCGTAGACATTGGTTCGCAAAACGATCGGACAGTCCCATGCGGGAAAGCTCACCCGTAAGCAGTTGCCTTTCATGGTTGCCGCTGATCGTGGGCAGGCCGAGCGGGATCAACCGATCAGCCGTTTGGGACGGATAGAGGGCGCCGGACAGAATGTCGCCGAGGTTGACTATGACATCGGCCCCTTGCCGGTGCGCGTCATCGAGCACCGCGTTCAGCGCGGCGAGGTTGCCGTGAATGTCTGAAAGGGCTGCGATTTTCATCGTGTCAAAAGATTTCGTTTGGCGAATCGGCCGTTAGTGGATTGTCAGCGATTGACCACCAGGTGTCCAATGGCTGCTTGCGCGGCGCGACCGCCCGCCAAAAGTTCTGCCGTGAAAAATCCTTGACCAATTATATTGGATCCAAGATATTGTCTGCGAACTGGTCGGCGCCGTCGCTGCTGATGCCTGGCGGGCAGTGGTGAGTCCGCAAAACCGGATATGCCAGTCACGCTTGATGCCCCACATCGCCGTTGGCGAGGGCAGGTCGTTTGCTCCTCGCGCGACCCGGCGTAGTTTCGAACCGAATTGGCCGGACCTGCTGGATCCGCGTCTGCACGGTCCTGCTATCACCCGAGCCTAGGGATTTCCCATCCATACACTCAGTATGACGAACTAATTCGCAAGGAGATTCACGATGAAGAAGCAGTTTCTCGGCATGACGGCATTGATGGCGGCGACGCTATCGTGCTACGCACAAAGTTCGGTGACGCTTTACGGCACCGCGGACGACGGCCTGACCTTCACCAACAATCAGGGCGGCCATCAAAATTACCAGGCGTCAAACGGCGCTCTGGGCAGCAGCAAGTGGGGCTTTCTGGTCAACGAGAACCTCGGCGGCGGCTACAGCGCGATCGCACGCCTCGAAAATGGGTTTGACATCAATACCGGCAAGTTCAATAACGGCGGACGTCTGTTCGGGCGGCAATCCTACGTGGGTTTGGGTTCGCCGTTCGGCACGCTGCTGATGGGGCGTCAATACGATCTCGTACTCGATTCGCTGCTGCCGCTCTCGGCATCGGGCCGCTTCGGCGGCATTCTGGCTGCACACGCCGCGGATGTTGACAACGTCTGGGGCGACTACTCGCTAAGCAACTCGATCAAGTATCTCTCGCCGACCTATGCGGGTTTCAAACTGTCAGCACTCTTCAGCCTCGGTGGCGTCGCGGGGGACTTTTCCAACGGCAAGAAGGAGTCGGTCAGCCTCGCCTATACGAACAACGCGTTGAGCGCGAGCGCGGTGTTTTCGCGAATCAATGACCCGGCCACGTCGATCTACGACGCGACTGCCAGTCCCGTCGCGGGAACGACGTTCGCCAATCCGATCACGAACCCCACCTTCAGCGGCTATACGTCCGCGCATACGTTGCAGGTCGCCGGCGCGGGCGTCAATTATCGTATCGGTGCGGCGTTGCTGGGCTTTACCTACACCAATACGCGCTTCGAGGACGTGGTTCGAACCTCGTCGACGCCCTTTTCGGGAACGGCGACATTCAACAACTTCGAAGCGCTTGCCACGTACAACCTTACGCCGGCGTTACTCCTCGGGGCGTCGTACGACTATACGAAGGCGGAATCCGCGAAATACGGGCAACTCAATCTGGGCACCCAGTATGCGCTCTCCAAACGTACGCTTCTCTATGCAACCACCTCGTGGGAACACGCAACGGGAACCGACTCCACCGGCAAACAGGCCGTTGCCGCGCTGTCTTTCCTGACGCCTTCTTCGACGGAAAATCAGGTTGCGGTCCGGGTGGGTGTGCGTCACAACTTCTAAGTCCCGAGGATGCCGCAGGCAGTGCTGTCTCCCGGCCACCGGACTGCGCGCAGTCCACCATCACGCGTTCTAAAGGGTAATCCCTGGTAAGAATCGGCTGTTGGCAATTTGCGATTGACACCGTATTTTGGATACAGGATATTGGAATCATGGAGGCGGGCTGCGGTTCAGTGCCGCTCCCGCGCCACTTCTCTCCTCATGGAGGCTTACATGTCACCGATCGCAGCACGGCTCGAGCGTTTGCCGTTCACTCGCTTCCATTTCAAGCTGCTCATCATGGGCGGACTTGGCTTCATGTTCGAGGCCGTCGATGCGGCCATCATCGCCTTCATCCTGCCGGTGGTTCGTACGAAATGGCATCTGACCAGCTTCGAGACCGGTCTGCTCGGCAGCAGCACCTATGTCGGCTTTCTGATCGGCGCGTTGTTCGCGGGTTTGCTCGGCGACCGGTTCGGCCGTCGTGTCGTGATGATGTGGGCACTGACGTTTTTCTGCGTGCTGACGTTCGTGAATGCGTTTGTGAATGACTGGCACACGTTCGCGTTGCTGCGCGCGATCGCCGGGATCGGCATGGGCGCCGAAGGGGCAATCATTGCGCCGTTCCTCGTCGAGTTCGTCAGCAATCGCTATCGCGGCGCCTTTACCGGGGCGCTTGCCGGTTTTTTCTCGTTCGGATTCGTCGCGGCCGCGCTGATCGGGTACTTTGTTATTCCTCTGAACCCGGAAGGATGGCGCATCGCGCTGGTGATCGTTTCGGTGCCGGTCGTCGTTCTGCTCTGGTGGCGGCGCTCGCTTCACGAGTCGCCTCGCTGGCTGGAAACGCGCGGACGCCACGAAGAAGCGGCTGCCGTGGTGACGGACATCGAAAGGCAGATAGAACGCTCGGGCGTGGCGCTTCCGCCCGTCGTGCCCGTCGCGGGCGACGCGACGCTCCATGAGTATTCGGGTTCGTTCTTCGGCAATCTGAAGCTGCTGTGGAAGCCGCCGCTTGCGAAAACGACGCTGATGACGTGGTGCCTCTGGCTCTCGGTGACGTTCTGTTCGTACGCGTTTTTCGTCTGGATTCCGGGGCTGCTCGTCCAGCACGGAATGACGATCACAAAGAGCTTCTCCGTTTCGATCGCGATCTACCTCGCACAGATTCCGGGATACTACTCCTCGGCTTACTTTTGCGAAAAACTCGGACGCAAGGCGACGATCGTCACCTACATGGGGCTCGCCTGCGCCTCGGGAATCTGGCTTGCTTTCGCCGGCAGTGACCTGACTATCGTGCTCGCGTCGATTGCCATGTCGTTCTCGATGAACGGTGTCAACGCCGGCGAATATGCCTATACGCCCGAGGTGTTCCCGACGCATCTGCGTGCGACCGGTATGGGCACCGCGTCCGCGTTCGGCCGCATAGGGGCGATCTGTTCGCCCATGCTGGTGGGCTATGTCTATCCGATCTGGGGCTTTGCCGGGGTCTTCGGCATGACGACTGCGATCCTGCTCGTTGGTGCGCTCGCGGTGCTGATACTGGGCGTGTCCACCAGTGGAAAAACCCTGGAGCAGATCACGGCCGACGAATACAGCCTTGGTGATGATATGTCGGGCGCTTCCTTGAAGACGGCCAAATAATTAGCGGAGCCACCATGTCGAATAGTCATCCGAACGGCGCTCTGTCGGCGCTGGAGCGTGTCGCCGATGCGCTGCAGGAAGGGCAAACGCCAGAGCTCGTCTGGCAAACGATCGAGCAGGCGCTGACCCAGGTCTATGGCCAGCGGTTATTCACGGTACTCGCCTACGACGAACAGTCCCGCCGCCTCGGGCGCCTGCACAGCAACCGTCCGGACATCAACCCGGTCGGCGGTTTCAAGCGGGTGACCGAAAGCCGATGGGTGGATCACGTGTTGCACAGAGGCGAGATATTTGTCGGTTCGACCCGGGAGGATATCAAGGCGGTGTTTTCGGAGTATGAAGTGCTGTGGTCGATTGGTTGTGAGAGCGTCCTCAACATACCGGTGCGCAAGAACGGCCTGACGATCGGCACCATGAACCTGCTGGCCGGCGCGGGCCAGTACGACCACGCGGACGTCCGTCTGGCAGTGGTGTTTGCCCAGCTTGCCGTGGCGCCCTTCGAAGCCTGTCTTGACAGGTTGCGCGAGCTCGGCGAGCCGGATCATATGGAACAGGTGTAGAACCGCTGGCCGGATCGACCTGATTCACGGCCTGCGGCGGGCACATGATGGATAGCCCGCCGACGATTCAGTATTGAAGAACTGGAAATGCAAACAAACACTCGTGCCTCACAAGCGACGCCCGACGTAGTGGTCATTGGTGGTGGCATTGTCGGTCTTGCCTGCGCGTGGTCGGCGCTGAAAGACGGCGCCATCGTGACGATAGTCGATCCGGATTTCGAAGGGGATCGTACGTCGCACGGAAACGCGGGCGGGATTGCGGTGACTGAAAGCACGCCGATTTCGGTGCATGGTTTGTTCTTCAAGGCGGCAAAGTGGCTGTTCGATCCGCTGGGTCCGCTTTCGTTGGACTGGAAACATGTTCCGGCAGCTTTGCCCTGGTTGATCGAGTTCCAGAAAGCGAGCCGCGAGGACCGGTTCCGTTCCATTTCCCACGCCCTGGCGAAACTCAACAATCGCGTTTACGACGACATCGTGCCGATGTTCAAGGATATCGGCGCAATGGACACTTTCTATCGCCGCGGCGCGCTGACCGTCTACGAAACCGATGAAGCGTTCAGGGCCGACTCCTCCGAATGGGCGTTCAAACGGGAACTGGGTGTGCGCTTGAAGACGATGACCGCCGCCGAAGTCCGCGATTGCGAGCCTTCATTGGCCCCGGTTTTCAGGCACGGCGTATTTCTTGAGGACTGGTCTCACATTGGCGACCCCAGGCAACTCGTGACGCAACTGCGCGAGCGCATTCGCGAGCTTGGCGCGCAATTCGTCGTGGGGCGCGCGACGGCGCTCGACCCTTCCGATGCCCTGTTGCCCGCCGCGCTGCTCGCCAGCGGCGAACGGGTGAGCGGCCGCCGGCTCGTGGTTGCCGCCGGCGCATGGTCCGCCGGTCTCGCGCATTCCATTGGCGACCGTGTGCTGCTCGACAGCGAGCGTGGCTATAACACCACGTTGCCCGCACATGGCATCAGCCTTTCGCGCGAAGTGATCTTTGCCGAACGCAAGTTCGTGGCGACGCCACTCGATATCGGTTTGCGTATTGGCGGCGCGGCCGAGTTCGCCGGCCTGAAGGCGCTGCCGAACTATCGGCGCAGCGACGCGCTGCTCACGCTCGGCAAACGCTTCCTGCCGGGCATCAACGATCAGGGCGCGCTCAGGTGGATGGGCCACCGCCCGGCCACGCCCGACTCGCTGCCCGTCATCGGTCGCTCGCCGCGTGTGCCTGCCATTGTTTACGCGTTCGGTCACGGACATCTCGGCCTGACGCAATCCGCGACTACCGGTGCGCTCGTTGCGGATCTGCTCGCAAATCGTACGCCCGGAATCCCTCTGGACGATTACTCGATAGAAAGGTTCAGGAAATAGCGAGGCCCGCGCGACCTCGGTTAAACCGCGGGATTGCCCGCTCGTGTTTGATTTTTCTAAAAAAGGTATAGCCATGCAAGTCAACTGGAAAGGTGTTTTCCCCGCTGTCACGACGAAACTGAAGGATGACGGCTCACTCGATCACGAAGCGATCAAAAGCGGTTTGAACCGCCTGATCGCCAACGGTGTCGGCGGTGTGGTGATGATGGGCATGGTCGGTGAAAATGCCCAACTCACCGCGCACGAGAAGCGCACCGTCCTCAAGCTGGCGGTCGAAACGGTTGCTGGCCGCGTACCTGTGATTTCGGGTCTCGCGGAAACGAACACCGCGCTGGCGGTCCAGTTCGCGCGGGACGCCGAGGCCATCGGCGTGCAAGGCCTGATGGTGTTTCCAGGCCTGACCTACCGCTCGGACGACCGTGAAACGGTCGAGTTCTATCGCACGATCGCACGCTCGACCAAGCTCGGCCTGATGATCTACAACAATCCGCGCGGCTACGGCGTGGACATGCGCCCGGATCTGCTCGAACAGCTCAAGGACGAAGCGAATGTCGTCGCGATCAAGGAAGAGACCTACGACACGACTCGCGTGACAGACCTGTTGAAGCGTTTCGGCGATCGCTTCGTTGTCTTCTGCGGCGTTGACGATCTGGTGCTGGAATCGGCGGCTCTGGGCGTGACGGGCTGGGTCTCGGGCATGGCCAACGCCATGCCGAAGGAGTCGGTTGAATTGCTGAATCTCGCCGTGGCGGGTGATTTCGCCAAGGCGCGCAAGCTCTATCGCGCACTGATCGATCTGTTCCATCTCGACGTGCATGTCAAACTGGTGCAGTACATCAAGCTGGCGGAAAACATCACGGCCGGCTACCCGGAAAACGTCAAGGCGCCGCGCCTGAAGCTCGAAGGCGAGGAGCGCCAGCGAGTCGTGGCGATCGTCGAACAGGCCATCGCCAATGTCCGGGCGCTGTCCGAGTGAGTTCAAGCAGCTTCACTCACCAAGAGACAGCGCAAGCCGGAGCACATCATCGTGGAGCGAGACAATGAAGTCGACTTTCTTCTGTATTGACGGCCACACCTGCGGCAATCCGGTGCGCGTCGTGGCGGGCGGCGCCCCTCCGCTCGAAGGCGCGAACATGATCGAGAAGCGTGCGCACTTCGAGAAAGAGTTCGACTGGATCCGCATGTCCTTGATGTTCGAGCCGCGGGGACACGAGGTGATGTCCGGCAGCATCCTTTATCCGCCGACCCGGCCTGACTGTGATGTGGCCATCCTGTTCATCGAGGTCAGCGGGTGTTTGCCGATGTGCGGCCATGGCACGATCGGCACTGTCACGACGGCGATCGAGAACGGTCTGGTACGCCCCAGGGAACCCGGCCTGCTGCGACTGGACACGCCGGCGGGTCTCGTCATTGCCCGATACAAGCTGGACGGCGACCACGTCGATTCGGTCCAGCTCATCAACGTACCGTCATTCCTTCATTCGACCGACTTGTCCGTTGAAGTCGAAGGACTGGGCGAGATTCGCTTCGACGTCGCCTATGGTGGAAATTTCTACGCGATTGTCGAACCGCAAGCGAACTACGCGGGTATGCATACGCTGAAGCCGTCGGACATACAGCGGCTGAGTCCGATTCTGCGGCACAAAGCCAACCAGAAATACGATTTCACGCATCCGGACAAGGCGGAGATTCGCGGCCTGAGCCATGTCATGTGGACCGGTGAGCCGACCGTTGCAGGCGCAAGCGCTCGCAACGCGGTGTTCTACGGCGACAAGGCGATCGACCGCTCGCCTTGCGGCACCGGCACTTCCGCGCGCATGGCGCAGCTCGTCGGCAAAGGCCAGCTTGCAATCGGCGAGCGCTTCGTGCACGAGAGCATTATCGGCACGCTCTTCGTTGGAGTGCCGGAGGAGGCAACGCGTGTCGGCAAGTTCGGCGCGATCATTCCGAGTATCGAGGGCTGGGCTCGCGTCACGGGCCATAACACCATTTTCGTCGACGACCGGGATCCGCTTGCGAAGGGCTTCCTGTTGAAATGAAGTTGCGAGCGAGGTTCACGCAGCATATGACTTCAATCTGAAGAGGGAATCATGCTTATCCTTAGGAACGCCCGTGTGCTCGATGTCAATCATGAACACGACGACGCGCGCTATTCGATCGTTATCGAGAACGACAGGATTCGCGAGGTGTCGCGCGAGCCGGTTTCGTACAACGGTGCGGATGTCATCGACGTTGCCGGTAAGACCGTGATGCCAGGCCTCGTCGACTGCCACGCGCATGTGATCGCCTCCGTGGCGCATCTGGGCAATAACGGTCGGCTGCCCAACACCTTCGCCGTGCTGCGCGCCGTGCCGATTCTGGCCGGCATGCTGCATCGCGGCTTTACGACCGTGCGCGATGCAGGCGGCGCCGACTATGCGTTGTCGCGCGCGATCGAGGAAGGCGTGATCGCCGGTCCGCGCCTCTTCGTGGCCGGCAAGGCGCTGTCGCAAACCGGCGGCCACGGGGATTTTCGTGAACGTTTCGACAACTCCGATCCGGATCCGTGCGGTTGTCATCGGAACCTCGGCGCAATCGGCCGCATCGTCGACGGGGTCGACGAGGTTCGCAAGGCCGTTCGCGAAGAGATGCGTGCCGGCGCGCACCACATCAAGATCATGGCTTCGGGTGGCGTTGCATCCCCGACCGACCCGATCGGCAATCTGCAGTTTTCCGTCGACGAGGTGAAAGTCGTGGTGGAGGAGGCCGCGTCGCATCAGACCTATGTGATGGCCCATGCGTACACGGGCAAGGCGATCGCGCGAGTTGTCGAACTCGGCGTGCGCACGATCGAGCACGGCAACCTCATCGACGATGAGGCTGCCGCCGTGATGGCAAAACATGGGGCATTCGCCGTGCCGACCTTGGTGACGTATGACGCGATGAGCAAGGCGGGCATCAAATCGGGCGTCGGGGAGAGCGCGCTCGCCAAGAACGAAACGGTGCGCCTCCAGGGGCTGAAGGCACTGGAAATCCTGCAGCGTCACGGCGTGAAGATGGGACTCGGCACCGATCTGCTTGGCGACATGCATCAGTATCAAAGCGATGAACTGTCGATTCGGGCGGACATTCTGGGCGCATTCGAGACGATCTGCCAGGCCACTGCGATCGGCGCGGAAATCGTCGGTATGCAGGGGCGCCTCGGAGTGGTAGCGGCGGACGCATTTGCGGATCTTCTCGTTGTCGACGGAGACCCGTCCATGGATATCCGCCTGCTTGGCGGGCAGGGCGAGCGGATCGCCGCGGTCATGAAAAATGGCGCATGGATTCGTCAAGCCCTGCTGTAAACGGAGCACGGATTATTGGATTTTGGATCCTAAAGCCGACATCGTGCTACGATGTCGGCAACGTCCTCACCGCATAGATCCGTCGCCATGCCCCCGGTTGCCGCCAAACCACGTCGCTCCGAAACGTCCACGCCAGGCGAGGCTTCCGCCGCTGCGAGCGTGACCCGGAAAATCGTTAGACCCACCACGGTCGATCTCGTGTTGACCGCGATCCGCCAGCGGATTCTGAGCGGCGAACTGGCGCCAGGCGAAGTGCTGCGGCAGGAAGCGCTCGCCGAGGAACTGGGCGTGAGCCGGGTGCCGATTCGTGAAGCCATCACGCGTCTGACCGGCGAGGGATTGCTCACGAGTGTTCCGCACAAGGGCGCTTACGTAGCGGAGCTGTCGGTCGAAGAAGTCCAGGAAACATTCGATATCCGTCTGCGCCTCGAACCATGGCTCTTCTCCGAAGCGATTCCGCGCATTACGGATGCCGAAATCAACAAGGCAGAGCGCCTCGTCAAGGAAATGGACAAGGCTTCGGAGGGGCAGTGGGGACAGTTGAACTGGCGCTTCCACGAAACCCTTTATCTTCCGGCACAGCGGGACATCACGCTGCAGTTGCTGAGAGTGCTGCATGACCGTAGCGACCGGTATTTCCGGTTTCAGGTCGTGCAGGTGCCGATTCGCGAGCAGTCGCACGAGGAGCATATGGGCCTCGTGGAGGCATGCCGGAAGCGCGATCCAAAACTGGGCGCGAAGCTTCTGGAGCAGCATGTCAAGACCGCGGCCCGGCAGATTGTCAGCGTGGTCGAGGCCGTGATTTCGCGGTAAGTTGCGCACTGGCGCGGCTTGTCCGTGCGGCGCTTCATCGTCCGCGGTCGACGAAGCCGTCACCCAACGCTTCGATGCGGGCTTCGCCACCCTCACGCGGCGCATCGATCCGAAGCGGATATGTGCAGCGATATAGCGTGTCGAATACATCGTCGTCGACCACCACCAGCGGAACGCTCACGCCATAAAGTTCGTTCGCGACGATCACGCCGATGGCAATGATCAAATCACGCTCGCGAAGGACAATGCCGCTTGGGCCCGTGCCATTGCGGATGGCCTCGGCAAGCACGCTGCTGCTTGAACTGGACCCCTTGGCGCGCGCCATCACCATGATCTTCCCGGCAAGACTCTGCCCATGACCCGGGTGAGATTTCTCAATAATTTTCCCGAGCGCGGCGTCATAGCCGCCCCAAAAGCTCAATGGCTCGAGTGCGAGTATGACGCCGCTCGCGCGCCCGGGCGCGAGGGTGCGTGCGGCTGACCAGCTACCCTGGTCGATTCGGTGCTCCCTCTCGCCGCGACCGGTGCTGCTAGCTGATCTGTTCATCGAAATACACCTTGCCTTCGAAGGCCGAGCGCACGCATTCCTGCATGCTTCCATACGCCACGGAGACGCCGATATTGGCGGGCGCATAGTGCGCCCATTTGCCCGAGTTCGTCATGACGAGTCCACTGAGTTTCTTCATCACCGGCGTGATATAGGTGCAGGTGTCGACCACGATCTGCACCCCGCGCTTCGCGAGCACCTGAGCGATCCCGGTTGTTTCGAGTTGCCAGAGTACGAACCGGCTGGTGTTCACGTAGAAGTCGCATTGCAGAGGTCCGGCATGCAGCGCGAACAACTCGACGAGTTGCTCGAATTCGTCGACTGAAAAATGCGGCGTGCCGAGGCTCACCGCGATGAGCGGATCGCCGGGGCGGCCCTGGTTCAGCCGCCGCCGCACCGCCACCAGCTGATCGATTGAAATGGATAGGGTCTGGGCTGGCGCTCGGCCCTGCAATGCAGCGTCAAGCGTCGGCGCTTCCGGCGTAATGCCCACTGCGTGAAAGAGCGCGACGGCGCCACTCGAAGCGGCCGCGGCGCCCAGTGCCTTCAATTCGTCCTCGCTGCTGTCGGGCGGCAGGCCGACGATCGCCGCCACGGTCGCGCCGGCCTGCTCGCCCAGCAGAAAGCCGAGCGCGGCGAAGAATACCTCGCGGCTTGGCAGGTTTGCAAAGTCGGGGGCCTGGATGACGATACGGGCCGCGCGATTTTCGGTGATATGAAGTCCGGCGTGCGGCGCACGGCCGGTAATGGCGGCGGCCAGATCCAGGAAGTCGCCGTACCGGCTGGTCCGCGCGCCCAGCACCGAATTGGCAAAAACGATCGCATTCGATTCGGCCCAGGCAATCTGATCGCCTTGCTTCGGCCGATGTTTGAGCTGGTAAGGCGCGCAGGTGAAGCTCGATTCGCAGCCCAGCGCGAGGTGCGCTTTCATCAGTCGTTCCGCGGCGCGCTGTGTCGTCTTGTCGCCGTGATAAAGCTCCGGATGGATCAGGTCCAGTGAGCCGACGTTCAGCGTGGTGGGAACGGCGACTCTCGTATCGCCCTCGACAAAGCGCTCGACGAAATCGAGGCTGGCGGGGCCGTGATAGAGACATCCGTCAATGTGCGCCGAGCTGATATCGATCAGCTCGCGCGCGCCCATGACGTTCGCGGTGCGGGCGACAATGCGCATTGCGAGCGCAACGCCGCTTCCGAACGCACCGTCCAGCATGGCCTGATCCTGTGCGCTTAACGCCAGCATGACTGTCATGTTCTCGCGGATCCGTTTCCTTTACGTATGCAGGATATGGGATCCAAATAGCCAATGCAAGTTCAGTATGGCGTCACGCAAGCGGTGCCAGGAGCGCTGCGCTGAATGAGCCCGAGCGGCAGCGCTCTTGCGATGCGCAGAAGCGCTCAGTGATTGATCTCTTCGAGTCGCAGCCCGTTGGTCCTGGGACCGAACGCACCGATCGAGATCATCACGACCACCATACACGCCGTGATACCGATAAAGACACCTGCCACGCCGAAGTCGCGCAACAGGAAGGCGATGATGAAACCCGACATCATCGCGCCCGCACGGCTCGCCGAATACACGATGCCGTTGGCGCGGCAGCGCACCGCCGTCGGGAACAACTCAGCCTGGTAGGCGTGATAGCACACCGAGATCGTCTGCCCGGCCAGACTGATCAATACGCCCAGCACGATCAGGGGCCCGACTGATTTCAGCTGGCCGAACATCAACCCGAACACGATGACCGCGAGCGCCGCGCCGACAATCAGCCATTTGCGCTGGAACCTGTCCGCGACCAGCATGGCGAGCATCGGACCCACGGGAAGGGCAATCGCGATTACGAACGAATACAGCAGACTCTTGGTGACGGTGATGCCTTGCCCGATCAGCAACGTCGGCACCCAGTTGGCAAAGCCGTAGTAGCCGATCGCCTGGCAGAAGTTGAAAACGATCAGCATGATCAGACGGGAGCGGTAGGGCGGCTGCAGCAACTCAGCGAGCGACGCGCGACGATGGGCCGGCTGTTCGACAGCGGGCGCGGACGCGGCCAGCGGCCGACCCAGTTGCTTGACCGCCTTCGCTTCCATTTTCTCGACGATGCGTTCGGCCGTCTCCTCACGGCCATGCGCCGCGAGCCAGCGCGGGCTTTCCGGCACGGCGCGGCGAATCACCCAAACGAGCACGGCACCGATCGAACCCACCAGCACGACACAACGCCAGCCGTCGATACCGAAGACGGTGGTCGGCACCAGCCAGTACGACAGGATCGCGGCCACGGGTGCTGCGGCGAACATGACCATCTGGTTGAAGGCCATCGCCCGGCCGCGCATATGCTGCGGGACGATCTCGGTCACGTAGCTGTCGATCGTGACGATTTCGATCCCCACGCCGATACCGGTGATGAAGCGCCACAGGATCACGCTTTCGGGTGTGGTCTGAAAGGCCATGATGGCGGAGCCGACGGAGTACCAGACCAGCGAGAACGTGAACACGGAGCGGCGCCCGTAACGGTCGGGCAGCCAGCCGAATCCGAACGTGCCGACAAAGAGGCCCGCGAACGTCGCCGCGATGAACCCCGCGATGCCCTGAAAGCCGAAGAACGCAGTCGTAGTGGTTTTCAGCAAGCCGCTCTTCGCCATGCCCGGCGCGATATAACCCGTGAAGATCAGGTCATAGACTTCGAAGAAGCCGCCGAGCGAGATGAGTAACACCAGCATCCAGATATAGCCCGTGGCGGGCAAGCGGTCCATTCGCGCCGAAAGCACCGCGGCGGTACGCGTGTGCGTTCGGGTGCCGGATGACGCAAGAGGCGGAATATCCGTAGTGATGACGCGTTGCATGCATGTCTCCTTGATGGGTCCCGCGGCTGTGTTGTTTTAGGAAAGCCTGAGGGAATTCAATTCGCCGGCTGCCGTTGATGGCATAGCCGGCAATCTCACGAACTATTTCTGTGCGGATACGTCACGACTGACCTGATCGCGGCCGATCGACTCAGGCCGCGGCGCGGCCGCTCAGGCGGGCGAGAATTTCCTGCGTATGCTCGCCGACGCGGGCCAGCGCCTGACGCACGCCCGGCCGGCGTCCGCCCATCGTCAGCGGCAGGAGCACGACCTCCGTCATGCCGTCCTCGGTTTCCATCGGCACGAGGCCACCGCTTGCTTTCAGGTGCGGATCGTCGAGCAACTGGTCGGGCCGCACGATCGGCGCATACGGAATGCCGGCGGCTTCGAGCTTCGGCGAGAGTTCGTCGGCGCGGTGATGCTTGAGGATTTCGCCGAGGCGAATCAGCAGTTCGGGACGCACGGCGACACGCAGCGCGTTGTTGGCGAACTGCGGTTCGGCGGCGAGATCGGGCCGCTCCAGTACGTCGCACAACGTGATGAACTGCTTGTCGCTTACGGCGCCGATAAAGAGTTGTTCGTCGTCGGCGAGCGTGAAGACGTCGTAGACGCTCCATGCCGAGACGCGCGAAGGCATCGGCGGCGGCGCTTCGCCGGTCATCGCGTATTGCTGCATGTGCTGACCGCTCAGGAACACGCAGTTTTCGAACAGCGCGCTCTGGATTTCCTGGCCGCGGCCGGTCATGTCGCGCTCGCGCAGGGCGGCCAGCACCCCGATCGCGCCGAACATGCCGCCCATGATGTCGTTGACGGAAGTGCCCGCGCGCAGCGGCCGGCCGGCCGGCCCCGTCATGTAGGACAGACCGCCCATCATCTGCACGACTTCATCGAGTGCGAGGCGCTTTTCGTACGGGCCGGGCAGAAAGCCTTTGTGCGAGACGTAGATCAGTTTCGGGTAGATTTTCGACAGCGTGTCATAGTCGAGGCCCAGCTTCGTCATCAGACCGGGCCGGAAATTTTCCAGCATCACGTCGCACTGGCCGATCAGCTCGACAGCGGCCGCATGACCGTCGGGCGTGTTGATGTCGAGCACCACGCTCTTCTTGTTACGATTGAACGAGCGGAAGAAGCCGATGCCGAGACCCGGCAGCTTGCGCGTCTTGTCGCCACCCGGCGGCTCGATCTTGATGACTTCGGCGCCGAGGTCGGCGAGGATCATGCCGCACGTCGGGCCCATCACCATGTGCGTGAACTCGATGACGCGCACGCCGGCAAGAGGAAGGGGATTCGGAGTGTTCATCATGGCCTCAGGCGTTGAGTGTTGCGCTGGACGCGTGCGCGAAGGTTTTCGGCAAGCCCGACAGCCACAGGGCGCCGTGCAGCGTTTCGCCGGACAGCCATTGCGCGACTTTTTCCCGCAGAAGAAGCAGGCGGGGAATATCGATGCCGGTGGAGATGCCCATGTCGGCAAGCATGAAGGCGAGGTCTTCACTCGACGCGTTGCCGCTTGCGCCCGGCGCATGCGGGCAGCCGCCGATACCGGCGAGCGTCGCGTCGAAACGGGCCACACCGGTTTCGAGCGCGGCGTAGACATTGGCCAACGCCAGACCGCGCGTGTCGTGGAAATGACCACACCAGAATTTATCGCCGGCAATTGCGCGGGCTTTGCCGAACAGTTCGCGCACGGCGGCAGGGCCGCCGTAACCGACCGTATCGGCGATGCTGACGCGATCGGCGCCCGCGTCGAGCAGCGCCTGCATGCAACGCAGCACGTCAGCGTGGCCGACCGCGCCCTGGATCGTGCAGCCGAACGCGGTGCCGATGCCGCCTTCGATCTGCGTCTTCGCGCCGGCGGCGTCGCGGGCGGCGCGAATGCGGGCGACTTCGGCGATCACTTCGTCGGGGGTTTTGCGCAGGTTGGCGAGACTGTGAGCATGGCTGGCGGACAACGGCACCAGCATCAGGTCCGCGTGTGATTCGATCGCGCGCTCCGCACCCTTGAGGTTAGGCACCAGCACCGAGACGCGCAGGCCGGGCAGGGTTTTCGCGTAGGCGACCAGCTCGGCGGTGTCCGCGAGTTGCGGCAGAAGTTTGGCGGGAACGTACGAACCGACTTCGATTTCACGCTGACCGGCGGCATAGGCGTCGCGGATCCATTCGAACTTGCGTTCGGTGGCAAGCACGGTCTGAATGCTCTGGAGGCCGTCACGCAAGCCGACTTCGCGAATGACGACGCTCGCGGGGAACGAGGACATGGGTGTCTCCTGAATGCCCGCCGGTCATGCGTGCCGGCGATGGGCTCACTTTAGACTTTCCACGTTCGACATAAAAAGGTATTTTGGAAGCGATAAGATTCCAATCTGGAAAGTGAAGGGCGGGTGAGGAGACAGCCATGCGAGACATCGATCTCAAGACGCTGCGGCTATTCGTGGCCGTCTGCGAGCATCGCAATATGGGCCGCGCGGCGGAGGAAGAGCATATCGAGCCGTCCGCGATCAGCAAGCGGATCGCCCAGCTGGAGGCCGACCTTGCCGTCCCGCTGCTGACGCGCTCGCGCCGCGGCGTCCAACCGACGCCGGCTGGGCTGAGTCTGCTCGAACACGCGCGCAATGTCCTGTTCACGATGGACCGCATCGCCAGCGACGTGGCGGCCTTCGGCAGCGGTCTGAGGGGCAGCGTGAGCGTCTGCGCGACGGCCTCGGCGATCGCCGAGGTACTGCTCGACGATATCGCCGCCTTCATGCGCGAACCGGATAACCGGAACATTCGGGTGGATGTTGAGGAGCGCCTGTCCGTCGATCTCGTTCGCGAGCTCCGGGAGGGCGCGGCCTCCGTCGGCGTTTGCTGGGACAGCGCCGACCTGGAGGGCTTGCAGCATCTGCCTTACCGTCAGGACCGGCTGGCGCTCGCGGTGTATCCCGGCCATCCGCTGGCTGGACTGAAGTCCGTACGTTTTGAGCAGACGCTCGAGCATGATCATGTCGGCATGCCGCCATCGACCGCGGTCCATGCGATGTTGCAACGCGCGGCCGCCAAAGCGGGGCGCACGGTGTCGTACCGCGTGATCGTGTCCAACTTCGACGCCGCGCTCCGGGTTGTCGCCGCGCGCCTCGGCATCAGTGTCGTACCGCTCGAAGTCGGGGAAACCTATAAGCGCATCTTCGAGATCGAAACGATTCCGCTGACGAACGCGTGGGCCCTGCGCCAGTTCGCCGTGTGTTTTCGCGACCTGGAGGCACTGCAGCCGGCGGCGCGGCGCATGGTCGAACACCTTGCGAATCGGGCGACGTCAGCGGTTGCCTGACGCGGGGCCGGCCGACCGTCCGGTCCCGGCTTCGCACCGCGTCGAGCCGGCGGTGGCGAAGGAACACGCCGCGGCGCGATCCCTACCGGTCTTCGCAATACCTTCCTACTCCATGTCCGAAGTGAGAGGCTTCGCATGCGCTCCACACGTGGATGCGCATCGACCGCCTGCGTGGTTAGCGGCTCCGGTCACTGACTGTCGAACGTGACGAGGTTTTTGTCTTTCGAATCGGCCACGAAGATGGCCAGCAACCTGGCAGGTTCCGTAGCGCTGGCGTTTTCACTCTCGGTGTGATGAACGCCGGGCTTCTCGGTCCAATGTTCACCCGCGTGGAAAACCTTCTTCTCGCCGTTGTTCACCTGACTGCGGATTGCGCCGGACAGCACATAACCGACCACGAAAGCCTGGCCGTGCCGATGCGGGAGCGATTTGCCGCCGGGCGCATAGTCGACGATCAGCGCGGTCATCTTCTTGCCGGGCACGTTGGCGATCGCCTCGGAAAAGGCTGGCGTAATCGTTTCGCGCGTGGCGGCCGGTTCCCCGGCGAACAGGTCGTGCGATGCGGTGGTGAGCGAAAGGCCGGCGAATGCGACGGCCGCGAAAAATTTTCTGGTAGGCATTTCAATACTCCTCGCTGCTTCGTCAATTAGCATCCCGAATGGCTGACGGCGTGCATTCGCTCTCTGCTTTGGCGTCGATCAGAACGCCACGGCTTCCTTGTCCGCTTCGTGGGACATTCCTGATTTCGCCCACGCCGCAGCCACCGCCGACAACTCGGCGCGTGCCCGCTCGAGTGCCTGGGCCCGTTCCTCCTGGTTGGAGAATTGCAGCGGCTGGGCATCGACGAACGTGGGGTCCGTCACGCCAAGGAAGCCGAAGGCCGCCTTGAGCGCAGGCGTCAGCGCGTCCATCGAAGAATAGGGCGTGCCGGGACGCAGGTCCGCGCCGCGGCTCGTGATGAACAGCGCCTTCTGCCGTCCGAGCTGGCCGACGATGCGGCCGTCGGCGCTATTCACGTAGGTCACGTTGGTGCGCGTGACGCTATCGACAAATGCCTTGAACGCGGAGGGCATCGACCAGTTGTACATCGGCATGGCGAAGACGAGCGCGTCGGCTTCGAGCAGGCGTCGGCACAATGCATCAGAACCGGCCAGCGTCGCTCGCATCGCGGGGGTGCGCTCGTGCTCCGGCGTGTAAGTCGCAATCGCGAACGCTTCGCTCACGTGGGGCGGGGTGTCCACCGTCACGTCCAGGTAATCGACGTCGAGCGCCACGCCTTCCTCACGCAGACGTTCGATAAAGAAGCGGCTCAACGCGCGGGAGTTGGAGCGCTCACGCTTGGCGCTCGCATCGACGTGCATCAGTTTCATCATTGCTTTCCTCGCGAGGATCATTCAAAGAAGGTTGCGGCTTGCGTTGACCGAATCGCTCATTCCGGCAGCTTGCGGAACGCAATCGCGAAGCGGTTCCATGCGTTGATCGCCGAAATCAGCAGGGTCAGGTCGACCAGCTCCGCGTCGCTGAAGTGGGGGCGCACGGCGGTCCACACGGCGTCGGGCACGTGCTCGACCGAGACCAGCGTCAGCGCCTCCGTCCATTCGAGCGCCGCGCGTTCACGGTCGGTGAAGAAGGGGGTTTCGCGCCATACCACCACGGTTGCGAGACGCCGCTCCGTTTCGCCGCCATTGCGGGCGTCGGTGGTGTGCATATCGACACAGTACGCGCAGCCGTTGATCTGCGACGCGCGCAGGCGCACCAGTTCGGTCAGCGATTTTTCGAGCGCCGATTTGCCGATGCGCTCTTCGACGCCGATCAGCGCCTTGATCGCTGCGGGGTTGGCTTTATAGAAATCGAGACGTTGTTCCATGATTCGCTCCTGAGTGGGATGAGGCGCATCCGGTGATGCGATGAGTGAAGATTAGCCTCAGGAGTGGACTCGTGGAATGACCAATTTTTAGCAAATTAAGGTAACCACTTTGGGGTGTCGGCGCTGACGGGCTGTGCGGATGTGCTGGCGGATGCGGTGAGGGATAACAACGACGCCTTTCCCGCTGGGTCGCGACCGCGGCGACCCATCCCGCGGTGGTCGGCGCGGTGTCCGCGCGAGCAGCCGCGTTGCGCGTTGCCGGGCGGGAACCCGCGCAACGGATCGTCGTCAAGCCCGCTTTGATTACGCGTCACGATCTGGTGAAGAACACCATCAAGACGATTGCCGAACCGGGCCAGAAATTCCCGGCGTTTCGGGCTAGAGACGCGGCCACGGCGAAGTGGATTCCGGCGGCCGACTGAGTGCCGCGAGCCGGCTGCTAGGCCTCGAAGAATGTTTCCGTTTCGCGCGTTCTACGGGAGCCGGCTTGTTTGCATCGCGGGACGGGGAGCACGCGTCGTGTGAACCAACCTGGACACGCCAGCGACGGAGAGCGGGCAGCACGAAGCGTTGGATGAGGCAGGGGACCGCTCCACTACCAGCGGCGGCGGGTCAGCTTGCCGGCATCGCCACACGCGTCAGCAAGATCGGCGCGATATGGTGCAGGGCGTCGTGAGCATAGTTAGTGACGAAAGCTAGGACTGGTCACCTGCCGTGAGGCGGTTACCTGATCTCGCCTTTGATCTGGCTTTGCCGCTTAACATTCCACAAATGGTTATTTCTATCATCGACGTCGTTCGCCTACGCTCATGAAGTCAACGCATGCCCCTCTTGCCGCCGCGCGTCGTGTCTCGCATCGTGCGGCAACGCTGCCATGGAGATTCCAATGACCGATGCTGTCCAGCAAAAAGAAGCCAACACGCGTGTGGCGTGGATTGCCGGGGTAGGCGCCAGCGCGGGATTAGGAGCGGCGCTCGCCCGCCGTTTTGCTCGCGGGGGTTTGAGCGTCGCCGTGACGGGGCGCTCGCGCGAGCGGCTCGATGCGATCGTCGCTGAAATCGAGCGCGCGGGCGGGCAGGCCCTCGCTTTGCCCGGCGACGTTACGATCGAAAGCGAGCTCGCGGCCATTGCACGGCAACTCGTTGAACGAGGCACGCTCGAAGTCGCGATTTTCAACGCTGCGGGCGCGACGCGTGCGCCGACGCTCGACCTGAGTGCCGGACAGTTCGAGGCCGCATGGCGCGTCACCACGCTGGGCGGCTTCCTGTTCGCCCGCGCGGCGTTGCCGCCGTTGCTCGCAACCGGACGCGGTTCGCTGCTGTTCACCGGCGCAACCGCATCGCTGCGCGGCCGCCCGCCGTTTGCCGCATTCGCCGCCGCCAAGGCCGGTCTGCGCTCGCTCGCGCAGAGCCTTGCGCGCGAGTTCGGACCGCGGAATATCCATGTCGCGCATGTGATTGTGGATGGCGGCATTGACGGTGAGCGCCTGCGCACGTCCGCGCCGCAACGAGTGGCCGAACGGGGCCCGGATGGCCTGCTCGACCCGGACGATATCGCCGATGCGTACTGGTACCTCCATCAGCAGGGGCGCAGCGCATGGTCGCACGAAATCGATCTGCGGCCGTTCAACGAATCCTTTTGAAGTGGTGAGGGCTCGACCATGAGCGATATCGTCATTGACACACCGGCTAGTGCCGCGTCGGTCCAGGCGGAACTGAACTATCTCGAGTTCACCGGAGAAAAACCGGTCGCGTATCAATACGAACCGCCGCCCGGCGTGCCGAAGCGCAGCGGCGTGTACCGGCTGCATCGTGTGACAGTTTCGAACGCGCGAGTCGCACCGCCGCCGGGTGCGTTGTCGCTCGACCGGAACGGCTTCGAACTGCATCGACATGCCAGTGCATTGAGCGATTTTTCCGACCCGGCGAAGATCGAATCGGTTTACTACCGGGAAAGCGAACACCTGCTGAAGCAGGCCACGGGCGCGCGCAGGGTCGTGGTGTTCGATCACACGTTGCGTGACGGCAACGCCGGCCGCGCGGCAGGGGTGAGGGAGCCGGTCAAGTACATCCATAACGACCAGACGTTCGTGTCGGGGCCCCGGCGCGTGCGCGATCATCTCCCGCCGGGCGAAGCCGACCAGTTGCTGCAAGGGCGTGTGGCGATCGTCAACGTGTGGCGTCCGGTCGGCGAAACCGTGCAATCGTCGCCGCTCGCCCTGTGCGATTCGCGCAGTATCGCGCTCAACGATCTGGTGGCATCGGATCTCGTCTATCCCGACAAAGTGGGCGAGACCTACGCCCTTGTCTTCAATCCGCGTCACCGTTGGTACTACTTCCCCAACATGACCCCCGATGAATTCCTGCTGCTCAAGATCTACGATTCGGCGGGTGACGGCATCGCCCGGCTGACCGCGCATACGGCGTTCGACGACCCCAGTTCGCCGGCCGATGCGCCGCCGCGCCGCAGCATCGAACTGCGTGCGCTGCTGTTTTTTTGAGGGGGCTTGCTGCGCAAGACTCAGCTACAGGAAAAGCTTGCCGCCGAGTTGACATCCCCACCCTTGAAGCGGGCGACCTTCGGATAAGGGCATAACGGACGCGTGCGGCCAGCGCCCCAGTCCGCCGGCACCTCGCTGTTCGGGATTGCGTTGCCCGCATCGCGCGCGGTTGCGATCACGCTGTCCGGCGCCTTGCCTTGCTCGACCCAGGCGACCAGCGGCGTGAGCATGTCGAACTGGTCCGCAGTCGGTCCACCCGAGCAGTGATTCATGCCCGCGACGGTGTAGAGGCGGGCGAAGTCGCTCGCATCGCCGCCGTTCTCCGCCATCAGACGCTGATACCAGTCGGTCGTATCGTTGGACGAAAATACCGGGTCGCTCGTGCCGTGATACACCATCAGCTTGGCGCCGCGCTGCTTCAACGCGCTCAGATGGGTTTCGTCGGGCGGCGTCATGAACGACCACGCCGCCTCGGTGTAAGCGCCGCTCGTCGCGAAGATTTTCGGCGCATCGTTGTCCATGCTGAAGTTCAATGCATACGACGACAACTGCGTGATCAGCGAGGCGCTTTGCGGCGGCGTCGTGAACGTGAAGGCCGCGGCGGCCGGATCGAGCGTGATGGCATTGGTCTGCTTCCACAACGCCCAGTTCGCACCGTCAATGCCCACGTCAAACGGAAAGCTGGCGTAGAGCGCCGTGCCGGCGCTGTTGCGCGCGCCGGAGAAGACGTTGCCGATCGCGTCCTTCTGGGCAGTCGTGAGGCACGAGCCGTCGCGCACGTTCCCCGTGCAGGTCGGCACGTCATTGACGAGGCTGAAATTCGCCTGGCATGCCTTGATGTCCTGAACCATGCCGTCGCTCACGCCATCGAGCGAGTCGCACTTCGCGATGATTCGCGCTGCAACCAGTTGACGTTCCGCAGCAGTAAATCCGGTCTTGATGTCGGGCAGGCCATTCGCGGTGGTTGCGGTTGCCACCTTCGCGAGTTGCTGTGCGCCCCACATCTCGCCGATCGCCGCCTTGGGCAGATGAAAGCCCGGGTCGCCCGCGATGATGCCGTCATATTCCGCGGAAGATCGCGCCGCCGCCACCATCGCGTGCCGGCCGCCGTTCGAGCAGCCATCGAAATAGCTCCGGTCGGGCGTCTTGCCGTACGCAATCCTGATCACCTGCTTCGCCATCGGCGTGAGGGTCGCGACCGCGTTATAGCCGTAGTCGATACGGGCCTGCGGATCCAGACCGAACAGCGGGTTCTGCGACGACGAGTGGCCCGCGTCCGAACTGATGACCGCAAAGCCCATGTTCAGCGCATCGTTGAGCGGGCCGCCGCCGCCGATTTCGCCGGTCGCGGTCAGTACGTTGCCATCGAGGCCGCCATTCGCCTGGTAAAAAAATCGGCCATTCCACGCAACCGGCAGCCGCATTTCGAAGCCGATAGCGTATGTCTTGCCATCGACAGGGCTTACGCGCTGGTTCATCTGTCCTTCGATCACGCAGTGTTCGGCGATCGGCTTGCCGGCCACCTTCAGCGTTCCAGCCGGCACGTCCTGCACGGAGGTGAAGGCCGTGTTCGCAAACGCGAGTCTGGCGGCCAGCGCGTTGCAGTTCCCCGCGAGCGTGGCGGGTGTCGCCGCGCTCAGCCTGGGAAGCGGCGACGAACTGTCGACCGCGCCGCCGCACGCCGCGAGGGTGGTCGACACGCACAGGGCGATTACTGACGTCTTCATCTGATGTCTCCTAGAACATGTGCTTGATACCGACCATCGCGCCCGTCTGCCCAATGCCGGCCGCCGGCGTCGTGCCGCCACCGCCGCCGCTGACCGAATAGCGGGCCTTCGCGCTATTGGCCAGGTAAGAGGCCTGGGCATACACGGAGGAGCGCTTGCTGAGCAGATAGGTGGTGCGCAGCGTGCCCATGGTCGCGCGCGAGTCGTGGTCGCTGTTGACGATGCGAAAGACCTCGCCGTCGACGAGCAGCGCCGGTGTGACGGTGTACGAGGCGCCAATGAAGAACAGGTTCGAGCGCACGTCCGGCACCGCGGGCGAGTCGGTCGCGACACGGCGTCCGAGCCAGCCCGCCCCGATCTTCGCGCCGGCGTACTGCGCGTAGGCGCTGACGTGCGTGCGGGCGTCCTTGTCGGCGGCACTGCCGAGCGACGTGGGCGCAATGCCGTCGAAGAAGTTCGCCTGTGCATTCGTGCCGCCGCGCTGCTCCTCGTAGGACGCGGCCACGCCGAAATACGGTGCGTCGTACTTGAGCATCACCGACCAGTCCCGGCATTGCGTCGCCTGGCCCGGCACCGAGCCCGCGCACGTGCCCTGGCCCGGCGAGTTGCCGGTGCCTGCGGAGTCGCGTCCGAACGAATAGCTCGCGCCCAGCGTCACACCTCGATAGGTGCCGATATAGGTGACGGCGTTGTCGGCGCGCGCGTTGGGCACGTAGGCATCCAGTGAACCCAGCCCGTAGATGTCCGGTCCGATAATGTCGGCGCCGATGAGCGCGAGATAAGTCATCGTGTACTGCCGTCCGAACGCAACGGTCCCATACGGACTCTTGACGCCGACGAAAGCCTGGCGGCCGAACAGCCGCCCGCCTTGCCCGGAACTGCCATCCCGGACGTTGAAGCCGCTTTCGAGCGTGAAGACCGCGCTGTAGCCACCGCCCAGATCTTCGAGGCCGCGCATGCCCCAGCGCGACGGTAATTCGCCCGTCACGGCCGGCATGCGGAATACGTGTCCGCCCGAGGCATTCGCGTGCGAGACGTACTCGATGCCGGTATCGACGATTCCGTACAGCGTGACGCTCGATTGCGCGGCGGCAGCGGTGCTCAGTGTGCAGAGCGCGCTGCATAGCAGAAGGCGGGTTGTTGTTGTCTGCATTGTCGTTGTCTCCAAACGTTGTGTGTTGTATCCAGAAAACGTCAGTCGGTGGCGCGCGGGCGCCGGATCAGCAACAGCGCCGCGACGGCGGCGATCAGCGTGACGGGAATGCTCGCGCCGATCACGACCGACGAACTGCGTCCCATCGCAAGCAGTTGTCCCGCCGCGAGCGGCCCGACCACCGAGCCGACCCGTCCGACTGCCACGGCGGCGCCGACGCCGGTGCCTCGCATCGTCGTCGGATAGAAGGCGGCGGACAGCGCATAGAGCACCGATTGCCCGCCGATCACGAACATGCCGGCAAAAAACGCCGATGCAGCAAGCGCACCGAAGCCCGGTGCGACGGACAAGGCCGCGAGCGACGCAATCACCCCGATATACATGCCCGACACGACGGCACCGCCGCGCAGACGGTCCATCAACATGCCGATGCACAGCGCGCCGAGGCCGCCGCCGACGTTGAAGAAGATCTGCACGTAGCCGACTTCCGGGCGGGATAGCCCGCGCGCGGCCATCAACGACGGCAGCCAATTGAGCAGGAAGTACAGAACGATCAGCGTGCAAAAATAGCTGACCCAGATTTGCAACGTGGACAAACCGCGGCTCGCGCCAAAGAGAACTTCGCCGACAGGCGCCGCCTTTGCGCTGCCGCCGTGCGATGCCTTACGAAATGCTTTGGACTCCGGCAGACAGGCGAACAGGAGCGGCACCAGAATCAGGGGCCCCGCGCCGCCGACATAGAAGATGTGCCGCCAGTCGGTGTCGCCGACGCTGACGATGCCGATGATCGACGCGATTACACCACCGAACGGGATGCCGCAATACATCACGCTCACGGCCGTGTTGCGCGCTCTGGACGAAACCGCTTCCGACGACAACGCGATCAGATTGGGCAGCGCGCCGCCCAGGCCGATGCCGGTCAGCACGCGGACCAGCACCAGTGCGCTGAAGCTGCTGACGAGCGCGGTGCAGATCGACAGCAGGCCAAATACGCACGCCGAAAGGATCAACACCCGTTTGCGCCCGATGCGATCGGCGAGGCGCCCGCCGAACATCGCCCCGGGCAGGAGGCCGAACGTTCCCGCGCTGAACGCGAGGCCCATTTGCGCGACCGACAAGCCGAATTCGCGCGCCATCCGCGGGGCCGCGACACCGACCGATTGCAGATCGAGCCCTTCGAGGAGCGCAATGGCAAAGCAGAGACCCAAAGTCATGACGGCGCCCGAACCCGTGACGGGGCGCGTCGTCGTGTCGTCTCCTGGTACTGCTGTTCTGGTTGTTTTCATATGAGTCACCTGAGTGTTGTGTCCTTTCCTGCGGATTTTTTAGATCACCCTTTTGTATCAGGAAACCTGATATAAAGATCGAACCGGAGAGGGCGCTCATCAGGAACGCGCAGACTGGTGGCGATGGGGAATATGTCGAGCTTCCGAACCTTGAAGTCCGACTCCGGGATGAGCGCCGACGCAGCCTATTTAATATCAGGCGACCTGACATAGGCAAGGCAAACATGTTCGGTAGATTCCCTGGTCTGAAGTGGGGATGGACGCTATCGCGGAAGTCAGGGCGCTTGATCCGCACGAGGAAAAGATCGACGCGCACGAGGTGCGAAGTCCGGTTGAAGAGCAGCGGGAGCGTGCTCACCCGGCGGGTCGATGCGATGCGATCTCGCCGCCTCGATCCGTCGTACGGACGCTCAGCACCAGCCCCGAGCGAGGATGGTCGAGGGTTTTCACCGAGGAGTGAACGCTTGTTTATCAGGCAGCTTGATATTAAGATTTATCTCAGGCTACCTGATACAAAACCATGCGTCAGGTTACTTGATATCAATGCAATCAGACGGAATTTCCGCCTAAACGGGCATGAACGCTCAGGAGTAACAACATGGCAAACTACGAGGGCAAGTGGAAGACGGTCGACGTCAAGGTCGAGGCAGGTATTGCGTGGGTGACGTTCAATCGTCCCGAGAAGCGTAATGCGATGAGCCCGACGCTCAACAGCGAGATGATCCAGGTGCTCGAAACGCTGGAGCTCGACGCCGACGCCCGGGTGCTGGTGCTGACCGGTGCCGGCGACGCGTGGACCGCCGGCATGGATCTGAAGGAATACTTCCGCGAGGTCGACGCCGGCCCCGAAATCCTGCAAGAGAAAATTCGTCGCGACGCTTGCCAGTGGCAGTGGAAACTGCTGCGCATGTATGCGAAGCCGACCATCGCAATGGTCAACGGCTGGTGCTTCGGCGGCGGGTTTTCGCCGCTCGTGGCCTGCGACCTCGCGATTGCAGCAGACGAAGCGGTGTTCGGCCTGTCGGAAATCAATTGGGGCATCCCGCCGGGCAACCTCGTCAGCAAGGCGATGGCCGACACCGTCGGTCATCGTCAGGCGCTGCACTACATCATGACGGGCGACACCTTCACCGGACCGGAAGCGGCCGCGATGGGCCTCGTGAACAAGAGCGTGCCGCGCGCGCGGCTGCGTGATGAAACGCTGGCGCTGGCGGCGAAGCTGCTGGAAAAGAATCCCGTGGTGCTGCGCGCCGCGAAGCATGGCTTCAAACGTTCCCGCGAACTCACATGGGAACAGAACGAAGACTATCTGTACGCCAAACTCGACCAGGCCCAACTGCGCGATCCGGAGCATGGCCGTGAGCAGGGGCTCAAGCAGTTCCTCGACGACAAGTCGATCAAGCCCGGCCTGCAGGCTTACAGGCGCGCCGATTGACAACGCCCCGCATCCGGCTGGGAACGCGCCGGGTGCATGCAGAAGAACAGCAAAGGAGACAGCCAGCGTGAACGAAGTGAACATGTTGATCGGCGGCCGGGATCGTCCGGCATCCAGCGGCTCGACGTTCGAGCGCCTGAATCCGGTGACGGGCAAGCTTGCTTCCCGCGCGCCGGCAGCCACGCTCGCCGATGCGGACGCGGCCGTCGATGCGGCCGCGGCCGCGTTTCCGGCTTGGTCGGCGCTGCGGCCCACGGAGCGCCGCGCGCGGTTGCTGAAGGCGGCTGACCTCATGGACGCGCGAACCGGCGAGTTCATTGCGACGGGCGTCGCCGAAACCGGCGCGATGGCGAACTGGTACGGTTTCAACGTACATCTCGCCGCGAATATGCTGCGCGAAGCGGCGGCGATGACGACCCAGATCGACGGTAGCGTCATTCCCACCGATACGCTCGACAACCTGGCGCTCGCGGTGCGTCAGCCGTGCGGCGTGGTGCTCGGCATCGCGCCGTGGAATGCGCCGGTGATCCTCGGCACGCGGGCCCTCGCCATGCCGCTCGCGTGCGGCAATACGGTCGTGCTCAAGGCGTCCGAAGCGTGTCCGGCAGTGCATCGCCTGATCGGCACCGTGCTGCAGGAAGCGGGCGTCGGCGACGGCGTCGTCAACGTCGTGACCAATGCGCCCGAAGACGCCGCGGCGATCGTCGAGCGGCTGATCGCGCATCCGGCCGTCAGACGCGTGAATTTCACGGGTTCGACCCAGGTGGGCCGCATCATCGCGATGCATGCTGCAAAGCACTTGAAGCCCGCGCTGCTCGAACTGGGCGGGAAGGCGCCGGTGCTGGTGCTCGAGGACGCCGACATCGATGCGGCGGTCGAGGCCATTGCGTTCGGTGCATTCTTCAACCAGGGGCAGATCTGCATGTCGACGGAGCGTGTGATCGCGCATCGAAGCGTCGCGGACGCGTTGGTCGCGAAGCTCGCCGGGAAGGCACGCAAACTGGTCGCAACCGCGCCGACGGACGACGGCGCCGTGCTCGGCGCGCTGGTGAGCGCACAGGCGGCGCAGCGCGTCGCCGCGCTCGTCGACGATGCACGCAACGGCGGCGCCACGATACTCGCCGGCGGCGCGGTGAACGGCGCGATCGTGCAGCCGACCATCGTCGATGGCGTGCGTCCCGGCATGAAGCTTTACGCGGAGGAATCGTTCGCCCCGGTGGTGACGGTGCAGCGGGTCGACAGTGACGACGAGGCGGTGCGGGTCGCGAACGACAGCGAGTTCGGCTTGTCGGCGGCGGTCTTCAGCCGCGATATCGCGCGGGCGTTGAACGTGGCGAAGCGCGTCGAATCCGGCATTTGCCACATCAACGGCCCGACCGTTCACGACGAGGCGCAAATGCCTTTTGGAGGCGTAAAGGGCAGCGGATACGGGCGCTTCGGCAGTCAGGCATCGATCGCAGAATTCACCGATCTGCGCTGGATCACGATTCAGACGGGGCCGCGGCACTATCCCATCTAGCTTCGGCAACAGACCGGCAATCCGCGCCACGTGTTGAGCGGGTGAACGAAACGATTCAGGCAACTTTCGCCGCAGGCGGAATGCTTGCGCGCGCTCAAGCGCTTGCGCGAGTCAGCCATAAGCAGGAGACAAACAGGTGAAATCAGAGCCGCCTCAATTCACTGTCGCAACCGCGGCGCGCGAACAGTCAGTGCCTTCCCGGCCGGTCCGGATCGGCTCGCCAGAGGCCGTCGTGCGGCAGCAGGGCGATGCCTGGTTCATGCAGTCGAAAGAGGCGCTGGGCGCCTATCCGCAGCGGCTGACCGACCGGCTCGTGAGCGGTGCCGACGCGCATCCGGACCGCTGGCTGGTTGCGCGTCGCGGCGAAGACGGCGAATGGCTCGGCATCAGCTATGCGCAGATGCTGGCTCGCGCCCGCTCGATCGGCCAGGCGCTGCTCGATCGCAAGCTGTCGGCCGAACGGCCGGTCGTCATCCTGTCGGGTAACGACCTCGAACATCTGCAGGTCGCCCTCGGCGCGATGTGGGCGGGCATTCCTTACTCGCCCATTTCACCCGCCTACTCGCTCGTGTCGAGCGACTACGGCAAGCTGCGTCATGCGATCGAACTGCTGCGCCCGGGTCTCGTGTTCGCCACCGACGGCGACGCATTCGCCGCCGCCATCGAGGCGGCCGTGCCGAGCGGGGTGGAAGTGGTTACGGCAAGCGGCTCTGCCGGGCGCGGCGCTGCGCGGCTTGACGATTTGCTGAGCACGACGCCCACGAGCGTCGATGCGGCCCACGCCGCGATCGAACCCGATGCGATCGCCAAATTTCTCTTTACCTCCGGGTCAACCCGACTCCCGAAGGCCGTGCCGACCACGCACCGCATGCTATGCAGCAACCAGCAGATGCTGCTCGAGACCTTCCCGGAGTTTGCCGTCGAGGCGCCGGTGCTGGTCGACTGGCTGCCCTGGAACCACACGTTTGGCGGCAGCCATAACGTGGGCATTGCGCTCTATAACGGCGGCACGCTCTATATCGACGACGGCAAGCCGGTCGGCAGGAAGTTCGATGAAACGCTGCGCAATCTGCGCGAGATTGCGCCGACCATTTATTTCAACGTGCCGAAAGGCTGGGAAGAACTGGCCAGTGCGCTCGAAACCGACGCGCAGCTTCGCGATACGTTTTTCTCGCGCGTGAAGGTCTATTTCTTCGCGGGGGCGGGACTCTCGCAGGCGGCGTGGGACCGTCTCGCGCGCGTCACCGAACAGTATTGCGGCGAGCGAATCCGCATCATGGCGGGACTGGGCATGACCGAAACCTCGCCTTCGTGTCTCTTCACGACCGGTCCGGTCATGCAGGCCGGTTATGTCGGACTGCCCGCGCCGGGCTGCGAGGTGAAGCTCGTGCCCGTCGCAGGCAAGCTCGAGGCGCGTTTTCGCGGCCCGCACGTGATGGCCGGCTACTGGCGAATGGAGCGTAGCGCGAGCGCCGGGCCGTTCGACGAGGACGGCTATTACTGCAGCGGCGACGCGCTGAAGTTCGTCGATCCGCAAACGCCCGAGCTCGGATTGATGTTCGACGGACGCATTGCCGAAGACTTCAAGCTTAGCTCAGGCACCTTTGTGAGCGTCGGACCCATGCGCGCGCGCGTGATTTCCGCGGGTGCGCCGTATGTGCAGGATGTCGTGGTCACCGGCCTGAATCGCGATGACGTCGGCGTACTCGTGTTCCCGCGGCTCGACGATTGCCGCAAGCTCGCAGGTTTGCCGAGCACGGCGAGTGCCGGCGAGATCGTCACGGCACCCGCCGTGCGGGCGTTTTTCGCAGATTTGCTTGACCGTCTGAATCGCGAGTCCACCGGCGGCGCTACGTCGATCGCCCGCTTGCGCCTGCTCGATGTCGCGCCGTCGCTCGACCTCGGCGAAATCACCGACAAGGGTTCGATCAACCAGCGCGCGGTGCTGACCCACCGCGCGGGACTCGTCGAGCAGATGCACGATGCCCGGCGGACCGATCCGCTGGTGATTTACGCCGCGTATCTGCCCAGGTGACGCAACTCCATTGCCCAGGCGCCGACGGGCGGCCCGCAGCGCCCTCCATTTGCCGGCCACAGAGCCAACTGACGCGGTAACATTGCTCCTTTCATGCGAGCGAAGACACCGTGGCGACGACCAGCAAAGCTACAAGAAAACCGGCCCCCGCCTCCGCGCCACGGCCGCGCGCGGCCCCGGCGGGGCGCAAAAGCGCGGCCCGGCCGCGCCTGACTTATCTGATCGGCAGCCTGGACAGAATCCTGCGCCGCCAGATGACCGAGGCGCTTGCGCCGCTGGGGCTGACGCTGGCGCAATTCACCGCGCTTTCCGTGCTGGAAGCGCGCGGACAGGCGTCGAACGCGCAACTCGCCGAGCGGTCCTTCATCACGCCCCAGTCGGCCAACGAAGTGGTGAGCGTGATGGTCGCCCGAAACTGGATTACGCGCGAGCCCGATCCCAATCACGGCCGCATCGTCGTCCTGCAGTTGACCGATGACGGCCGCGAGGTGCTGCGCCAATGCATGGACAGCGTGCGCGTGCTCGAGGAACAGATGCTGAAGGACATTGATGCTGGCAGCGCGGCGACCGTCCAGCAACACCTTGAACTCTTTGTCCGCAATCTACGGGGATAGCGCCGCTCGCCGGCAACCTTCGCGTTGGGACTGATATCGCTTCGGCCCTTCACGAAACGGCCTGAACCGGCTTGCGCTGATAGCCCGAGGTCGCGCGCAGCAGGCTGCGCGTGTATTCATGCTCGACCTGCTGGGCGCGAATGGCCGCGATATCGCGCTGCTCGACGATCTCGCCATTGCGCATGACGGCGACGCGCGAGCAGAGAAAGCCCACCACCGCCAGGTTGTGGCTCACGAGCACCATCGTCAGATTGCGTTCGCGATGAAGCCGTCGCAGCAGGTTGAGAATCTCGGCCTGCACGGACACATCGAGCGCGGACGTCGGCTCATCGAGCAGCAGCACGCGCGGCTCGACAATCAGCGCCCGAGCGATCGCGACGCGCTGCCGCTGGCCTCCCGACAACTGATGCGGATAGCGGAAACGATACGCCGGGCCCAACCCGACTTCGCGCAGCGCATCGACAATGCGCTCGTCCTGCCGGTCGATCCCATTGATGGTCAGCGGCTCGCGCAAGGTCTGGTCGACGGTGAAACGCGGATGCAGCGAGCCGTACGGATCCTGAAAGACCATCTGTACGTCGCGTCGAAAGGAGCGGCCGAGCTTTTCTCCCAACACATGCGTGCCGATCTTCATCTGGCCGGCGGCGACGGGCGCGAGGCCGGTCAGCGCACGCAGAATCGTCGATTTGCCGGAACCCGATTCGCCGACCAGCCCGAACACTTCGCCTTCGCCGACATGAAAGCTCGCCTCGCGTACTGCGTCGAAGTGACCAGTTCTGGTTTTGAAGCGCACCGTCAGGGCGTTGATATCGATCATGCTGTCCCTCCTGCCGCTTGCGTGAGCCATGCCGCATCCCGCTTCAGCACGGGCAGTTCATCGGGCGGATCGATGAGCGGCGGATTGGCCGCGAGCAGGGCGCGCGTATAAGGATGCTGGGCGCGGACGAGATCGCGCGCCGCGCAGGTTTCCACCACGCGCCCCGCAAACATCACGACGACGCGGTCGCAAAACGACATCACGAGGGGCAGGTCGTGGCTGATAAAAATGAGGCCCGTGTCGTGCTTGTCGATCATCTCGTCGAGAATCCCGAGCACCTGCATCGAGACCAGCACGTCGAGCGCGCTGGTCGGCTCATCGGCGATAAGCAGGCGCGGTCCGGTCGACACCATCATGGCGATCATCACGCGCTGCCCCATGCCCCCCGACAACTCGTGCGGGTAGGCATCGGCGACCCGCTCCGGATGACGGATATGCACCGCGGCGAGCGCCTCGATGATTTTCTCGCGCATCTCGCGACGGCCGAACTTCGGGCCGTGCAGCTCGAACGCTTCGCGCATCTGATGCGCGACGGTCATCACCGGGTTGAGCGAGTATTTCGGATCCTGCAGGATCATGCCCATCTGCCGGCCGCACAGTTGCCGGCGCTTGCGCACCGACATCGCCAGCAGATCCTGACCGTCGAACTTCATCGCCTTCGCTTCAGAGAGCGCCGCGGGCGGAAGCAGGCCGAGCAGCGCGCGCCCGGTCAGTGATTTGCCAGAACCGGATTCGCCGACAATGCCGAGCCGCTCGCCGCGCTGCAGCGTCAGTGAAAGGCCGCGCACGGCTTCGGTCAATTCGCCGCCATGACCGCGAAAGCCGATTCGCAGGTCGTCGATTTCACACAAAGGTTGGGTCGCATCAGCGGGCATGTCAGCCTCCATGGCGCGGATCGAAGACGTCTCGCAGACCGTCGCCGAGCAGGTTGAACGCGAGGCTCACCAGCAGAATGGCAAAGCCCGGAATGGTGGCCACCCACCACGAATCGAGCAGCACGTTGCGGCCCGACGCGACCATGAAACCCCACTCGGGGCTCGGCGGTTGCGCGCCGAGGCCGAGGAACCCCAGACCCGCGACAGTGAGAATGATGCCGGCCATATCGAGCGTCGCACGCACGATCACCGACGACGAGCAGAGCGGCATGATATAGCGCAGAAGGATGCGCATGCGCGACGCGCCCTGCAGGCGCGCGACGTGAATGAAATCGGCTTGCACGAGCCGCAACGTCTCCGCCCGCGCGAGGCGGGCATAGGCCGGCCAGGCCGTGATCGAAATGGCGATCACCGCGTTGATGACGCCGGGCCCTAGCGCGGCCGCGAAGGCGAGCGCGAGCACGATCTTCGGAAACGCGAGCGCCACGTCGGTGATCCGCATCAGCACGTTGTCCACCCAGCCGCCAAAGAAGCCCGCCGTGGTGCCGATCAAGAGGCCCACCGGAACCACGATCACCACGACGAGAATCGCAATCGAAAGCGTGAGCCGTGAGCCGTAGACCAGACGCGAGAGGATGTCGCGGCCAAGCTGATCGGTGCCGAACCAGTGCGATGGCGAACCCGGCGGCAGCAGGCGGTCGGAGAGGACTTGCCGCAACGGATCGTGCGGTGCGATCAGCGGCCCGACTGCCGCGATGATGATCAGCAAGGCCAGAATCACCAGGCCGAAGACCGACAGCGGATTGCCCGCGAAGCGTCGCCAGCGCCGGTAAGCGAGGCCGAGCGCGGCCTGCTTGCGTGACGCGGGCGTGTCGCTCAGCAGCCAGTCTTTCCATCGTCGGGGCACGGCGTTCATCGGCCAGTCCTGCGTTTGCATAGATTGTTCGGTTGGGGGAAGCAAGGGGGAAACCTCCGGAACATCAGCGGGCACGCGGATCGAACACGCGATAGAGCGCGTCGGTCAGCAGATTGAGCGCGATGAACGTGACGCCGATCACGAGCGTGCTGCCGAGCACGGCGTTCATATCGGCGTTCAGCAGGGCGCCCGTCAGATACGAACCGATACCGGGCCAGGCGAAGACGATTTCGGTCAGCACCGAGCCTTCGAGCAGATAGCTGTACGTGAGCGCGATCACGGTCAGCAGCGGCACGGCGATATTGCCGAACGCGTGACGCCAGATCACGCGGCGCTCAGGCAAGCCTTTCGCGCGTGCCGTGGTGATGTACTCCTGACTCAGTTGCTCCAGCATGAACGAACGCGTCATGCGGCTCAGATAGGCAACCGAGTAATAGCCGAGAATGGCCGCAGGCAGCGCGATATGCGAGAACGCATTGAAGAACACGTCCCATTCGCCCGCCATGAGCGAATCGATCAGCAGGCTGCCCGTGTGCGTATCGACCATGCCGTCGAATACCGGATCGACGCGCCCCGGACCCGCTACCCAATGCAGCTTCGCGTAGAACAGCAGCAGGCCCATCAGCCCCAGCCAGAACACCGGCACCGAACTGCCCACCAGGCCGACAAAGCGCGCGACGTGATCGATCCAGCGGTTGTGACGCACGGCGGCGATCACGCCCAGCGGCACGCCGATCAGCACCCCGACGATGGTGGACAGGGTCGCGAGTTCGAGCGTCGCGGGAAACACCCGCTGGATGTCTTCGATAACGGGATGCGCGGTCAGCAGCGACATGCCGAAGTTGCCATGCAGCACATCGCGCACATAGATCAGGAACTGCACGGCGAGCGGCTTGTCGAGCCCGAGTTGCAGACGCGCCGCCGCGTAAGCCGCCGCCGAGGCGCGATCGCCGAGAATCGCCAGCACCGGATCGATCGGTATTTTGCGGCCGATCACGAACGTCACCGCCAGCAACCCGGTGAAGGTGATCACGAGCGTGATGATCCAGCGCACGAGGCGCAAGCTCCAGCGCACGCCGGCGCTTTCAGCTGAAAGCGCGCGCATGCGCTCGAAAGTCGTGAGGGGAGTCGACATGTCGAGTTCCTTGGGCGAAGGCGACGCCTCTACAGTATCGCCTTCTGCGCCAACGTTACTGCTTCTTCAGATCACGATACGACACGAGGTCGTTGATCGGACCCACCTCGAGCCCCGTCACGCCCGGTCGCGCCGCCACTTGCGAGACCTGCTGGAACATGATCACGAAGGGGGAGTTCGCAAGCACCTGCTTCTGCATGGTCTGATACAGCTCGGCGCGCTTCGCCGTCGACGATTCGGCGAGCGCCGCGTTGGTTTCCTTCGTCAGGCCGGGAATGTCCCACGAATTGCGCCACGCGAGCATCTTGTAGGCCGACTTGTCGGAATTGTCCGGATTCCACGTGAAGCCCTGCGCATTGCTGTGCGGGTCGATGTAGTCCGCCGACCATTCGCCGATATAGATGTCGTGCGAGCGCGAGCGGTACTTGGCCAGCGTCTGCTTGTTGTCGCCGGGGATGATCTGAACCTTGATGCCGCCCTGCGCGAGATTGGCCTGCACGGCTTCGGCGATTTCGCTGTACGGGTAGCCGTTACGCACGTCCATCGTCACGGAAAAGCCATTCGCAAGCCCGGCTTTTGCCAGGAGCGCCTTGGCCTTCGCGACGTTCTGCTGGTAAGGGTTCGTGTTCAGCGCGCCGAGGAAGCCTTCCGGGAGGAACGTTTCGTGCACCTTGTAGGTGGTTTTCGCAACATTGCTCTGGATGCCGTTATAGTCGATCAGCCATTTCATCGCTTCCTGGACTTCCGGCTTTGCCAGGTTCGGGTTCTTGACGTTCAGGCCGAGGTACAGAAGCGTCGCCTGCGGCACCGCGCTCGCATGCGCCTTGCCCGATTTCGTCAGCGCGACGAGATCGTCCGGACTCAGGTTGCGCGCCACGTCGACGTCGCCGTTTTCGATCAGGAGGCGCTGGCTCGATGCTTCCGGCACGTGACGCAACACGATCCGCTTCATCGCGAGCGGAACACGATAACCGTCGAAGCGCTGCAGCACGATGCTGTCGTTGGCGGTCCATTTGACGAGCTTGTAGGCGCCGGAGCCGGCCTCGTTCGTGCGCAGCCAGTCGTTGCCGAAGTCATTGCCTTTCTGGTGCGAGAGCAGCAACTGCTTGTCCACCACCGATGCGGGCCACGCGCCGAGTACGTTCAGGACGAACGTCGGCGCGTACCTCTGGTCGGTCGTCACACTGACGGTTGTATCGTCAACCTTCTTCACGTTGTTGAGCACGTTGTCCCTGGTCAGGCCGATGCCTTGCAGCACGGCAGCCGCGCCTTTGTCGAGCAGGACGGTGCGCTGGATCGACCACGCGACGTCGTCGGCGCTCAACGGATTGCCCGAGTGGAACTTGAGACCCGGACGGATCTTGAACGTGAAGGTCAGGCCGTCGGGGCTCACGGTCCATGATTGCGCGACATCGCCGTTGAACTTCGACGGGTCTTTCAGATCGACCCGCACCAGCCGGTCATACGTGTTCGCCACATATTCTTCCGGCACCAGCTCGTAGACTTCGCCTGGATCGAGCGTGGTGAATTCGTCGAGGAAGGTCGCCATCACGAACATGTCTTTCGGCGTCGCCGCCGCCGCGGGGCTGGCCGCCGTGAACGACAGGGTCAAGGCGGAGGCGATCGCCGCCGCCGCGAGTGCATTGCGCAATACCAGTTTCATTGCCGCTCCAGAAGGAATGGGGGAGAGCCTGTCAGGGAACAACGGATGGAGAAATCAAACGCCACTACATGAGACGCAATGGGCCGCTTTCGCTGTTGTCGATCACCGGCAGCACGCGGGAGCCTGGCAGCTCGTAATGCCACCATTCGCTCTTGATGTGCGCGAAGCCGGCGGCGTGCATGATGCCGAGCAGCAACAGGCGGTTGCGCTGCACGTGCGCGGGCAGACCCGTATGGAAATGTTCGGACTCGACCGTCATGGCGTCGAAGTCCGTGCCCATGTCGAGTTCGTTGCCGCCGGCTTCGAGCAGCGTCAGGTCGATCGCCGTGCCGCGGCTGTGGTTCGAACCGCGGCCAAGCTCAGCGATGTAGGTGGGATCGGGCAGGAAATCCCACAGCACCTGCTGTGCCTGCGGCGGGCGATAGGCGTCGAAGATCCGCACGGTCAGGCCGGCGTCACGGGCAATCTCGACGGCCTTGCGCAAACCGGCTTCGGCGGGTTCGAGCAGCAGGCAGTGGGCCTCCTTGTAGATGGGCTTGCCGGTCAGGTTGCGCTCGGTGGCATAGACGAGGTCGATATCCACGCCATGCGTGGCGGGAGTGATTTCGATGAGTCGCGGTTTGGTCATGGAGGGCGCGGTGGGATTCCGAATGTGAGAAGGTTCAGAGATCGAACTGGTTGAACTCGCCTTGCAACTCGCGATTGCGCGCGACGCGTTCGTCGATGGCGGACCCCAGTTGCGCGACGATCGCGGTAATCAACAGGTTGAACAGGCAGGTGAGCGGCGCCAGTGAGTCCCAGAACTGGCCGACGTCGGTCTTGACCTGCAACAGGTCGCAGGCGAATTCGCGAGCCCACGGGCAATAGATGTCGGTAACCAGCGCGAACGGCACGTCACGACGTGTCGCGGCTTCACAGTAGCGGCGCGCGATCATCGAATAGGCGCGCGTATCGGTAATGACGAGATACGGTGCGGCGAACTCCGAGTTCAGCGAATCGACGTATGAGCCGGACATCCCGTCAGAGTAGAACACACGCGGGCGGATATATTCGAGGTAACTGTAGAACGCGTTGCTGATGCCGCGCGTCGACTGGATGCCGAGAATATACACGGCGTCTGCATGGGAAATGCGCTGCGCGATGTGGGCGAACATGGGCGCTTGCGCCAACTGGTACACATGCTGGATCGCGTCGATTTCGAGTTGCAGCGAGCGGGTCAGGGCGCCGCTCCCGCTGTTCCCGCTGTGTTCGCCCTGGTGCGCGGTGCTGCCGAACTGTCCGGCCACGCGCCGGTATTCGTCGAGCCGGTCGGTAATCATCCATGGGCGCTCCTGTGCGCCGCGCAGCTCGCGCTTGAGGTCGTCGAGGTTGCGATAGCCGACGCTGCGCAGAAAACGTCCCACGGAAATTCCGCTCGTGGCTGTTTGCTGCGCAATCTGATCCGCGGTTTCGAGTCCGAGTCGTTCGAGGTTCGCCAGCATGTAACTGGCAATGCGCTTGGCCGTGGGAGTGAGCTCGGCGAAACGGGCTTCGACGGTATGTGCGAAAGCGGTCGGCATGTCGGCGCGCGTGAATTTGGTTAATTGTCTGTCATCTATTCGATCCGTGACACGCATCTAACAAAGCCAATAAACTCAGCGCCAGCTTAAAAAATCAATTGGATGTGACTTTTTGATAGCTTTTTCTCGGAGACGGTCCCGCGTTCGAGAGCCGCGCCAGGCTTCGGCGACGCCGATCCCATTCTGATTGCGTGTCACTGAATCCATGAGCCGAGACCTCCATTTTTTGCTGCCCTTGCCGTAAACCCGAGCGTCGGCTATGCGCGACGCTCGGGCAATCCTTTGCCGCAGGACCCATTCAGGGAGTCGACAAACTCGCCGCCACCGCGGCAGGACGACCTTCAGACCGAGTGCGCCCACCAGAACGTAACCGTGTCTGTTTCTATTACCACCGGAAGACTGGCTGTTCTTGCAGGCCGACACCCTTTGATCGTCGGTGCGCTAGGCAGCCTGATGGCATTAGTCGTAATGGGCATCAGCCTGATCACACTTCTCGCCTCGCGTGACGCCGCTGTCGAGCATGCCCATGAAACGTCCAGAAACGTCACCGCCGTTCTGGTCAGCAACATCGCCCGGACGATTGAAACGTCGGACAATTCCCTTCGCTCCCTGATTGCGGTGCTCAACAAGCCTGCTATCCACACCATCGATCCGGGCCTGCGTCACGATCTGCTGTTTGACCGGACCGCTGCCGAGTACGTCACCGGCATGGGGGTCACGGACGACCGCGGTCGTCTAATCGACGGCTGCTGTTCGAGTTCCCATCGCTGGGACTTCGGCGACCGGGACTATTTCATCGTGCATCGTGAGTCGGCGAATGTCGGCCTCTATGTGTCGTCAGTCTACCGGGCGCGCTCGCGGCCGGGCGCGCAGTCGATTGCGATGACGAGAAGGATCGACCGGCCCGACGGGTCATTCGGCGGAGTAGCGATTGTTGCCGTCGACGTCGAATACTTTAGGCAACTTCTTGCAAAACTGGACGTGGGGCCAAACGGTATCACCGCGATCGTTCGTACGGACGGCACGCTGGTGGCCAGAAATCCCCCGCTTGACGAGGCGAAACTGGGCAATCTCGGTAGGTCACCGACGTTTCCGCGTATGGTGAACCAGGATTCCGGGTTCTATGCCGCGCCTTCAATCGCGGACGGGGTCCTGCGCCTGTACACATTCCAGCGTGTTCCCGGAACGCCGCTCATCGCCGTCGTCGCGCCGGCGCAAGGCGACGTCCTCGCGGGCTGGAGGCGGCTGTCGTGGATAGTCGGGGTGTCCGCCTCGTCGGTCAGCCTTGCGTTCTGCACGGTGGTCTGGCTTCTTGCTTTCGCACTGCGGGATCATGCGAAGACACAGGTGCTTCTTACGGGCCTGACCCAAACTGACTCGCTGACGGGGCTCAAAAACCGCCGTGCGCTCGACGAGTTCCTCGAAAACGAGTGGGGAAGACTCAAACGCAACGACGGGTGCCTGTCGGTGCTGTTCGTGGATGCGGATAACTTCAAACAATACAACGACCGGCACGGTCACGCTCAAGGTGATATCGCGCTGAAGCACCTTGCGGCATGTATCACTCGACACGCACGCCGGCGCGGCGATCTCGCGGCGCGCTACGGCGGGGAAGAATTCGTCGTCGTGTTGCCCGACACCGATGAAAATGGCGCGGTTCGGATTGCTGAAGCCATACGTGTCGAAGTCGAGCGTGGGCGGCCGACCGCACCCCACGGCGCACTTCCGCGTTTCACGGTAAGCATCGGTTGCGCGACCGGTCGACGCTCGCATCCATCGTCACTGAATGAATTGACGAACTCCGCCGATCTGGCGCTGTACGCGGCCAAAAGAAGTGGCAGGAACGCCGTGGTCCGCGCTGACGATATTGTTGCGCCAGGTTAGCCGCCAGGCTGGCCAGCTGCCCGAGGAGCGCGCTCGCGCCGCTCCGTGAGCGCGAATGCGGGCAACCGGCCGGCAGCGCATGGGAGGGCCGGCGACATCCCGGATGGGGGGTTATCGCTATTTATCGAGCGGTCTCCCACGCCGATAATCGCCAATCATGACCACTGCGTGGATCGACATGCGCGACCGAATCGACGACGAGATCACCTTTCGCAAGCTGGAAGTCCTGCTCGCATTCATGGAGACGGGAAACCTCTCGAAGGCCGCGGAGGCGCTGAACGTGAGCACGGTCAGCGTGCACCGCGCGCTGCATTCGCTCGAACAGGGCGTGCGATGCGCGCTGTTCAGGCATGAAGGCCGCAATCTCAAGTCGACGGAGGCGGCGCAAATGCTCGCCGATGTGGCGCAAGAGGTGCTCACGCTGATGTCCGATGGCATTCGCGCAACGCGTGAAGCCGCCGGCTATTCGTCGGACCGGCTAAAGATCGGCTCGCTTTACTCGCTAACTATCCGGACCGTGCCCGGCATCGTCATCGATATCAAGGTGCGGCGGCCTACGCTCCAGGTTGAACTCGCGCTCGGGTCGAATGCCGAGTTGCTCGACAAGCTGAAGCAAGGCGCGGTCGATGCGGCGTTGATGGCCTTGCCGGATGCCGAGCCCGAAGTCGAATCCATCCCGCTGTTCGAAGACGACATATTTTTCGCGGCGCCCGCCGGCTCGCCGTACGCGAATCAGGAAGCCGTCGATTTGCGCGACTGCCGCGATGAGACATTCGTTTCGCTCGGCGAGGGGTTCGTCACGTATCACGGATTTCTGGATGCCTTCCGCGTCGCGGACTTCACTCCGAACGTGACGATGAGAGTCGGCGATATTTTTTCGCTGATGAACCTGGTGAGCGGCGGGGTAGGCTATACGCTATTGCCGGGCCGCGTGCGCGGCGTATTCGGTGACACGGTGCAATTCATTCCTCTGAAGCCGCAATACCTGATGCGCCAGACGATCGGTGTCAGCTTTCTGCGCGCCCGCGAGCGCGATCCGAACCTGCTGGCGCTCATGGCGGTCTGCCGTCTTCGCACGAGAAGCGTCGACTGAGCTTGCCGCCTCACTCGCTCAGCCTTTCCCGCTCGATCAACGCGCCCACGTCCGGCAGCGCGGTCTCGCTGCAACTCACCGCGATACCCTCCGTGAAGATCGCGCTGCTCAAGCGGGTCAGCACGTTAGCGGGCGGCATCTCGACAGCCAGACGCGCGCCGCGTTCCCACGCAAGTCTTACCGTGTCATGCCAGCGCACCTGCCGCGCCATGTTGCCAGCCAGATCGGCCGCGATGCGCGGGCCGTCGAAGAGCGGGCGCGCCATGCTGCTGCTCAGATAGACGATCCGGGGCGCGCGCACGGCGACGCGGCCGAAGGCATCGGCGAGCGCGGCCGCGGGTGCGTCGAGCAATGCGCAATGCGAAGGGACCGCGACGTCCAGACGCTCGCAACGTTGCGCTCCGCGTTCGAGCGCCAGCGTGGCGAGACGTTGCATGGCCGCATCGCTGCCCGCGACCACCATCTGCGTCTGAGCGTTGATGTTTGCCAGAAAGACCGGCATGGCGGCGCTATTCACTTCCATGAGCAAGCGTTCGAGCGTGCGCTGCGTCATGCCGACGATCACGGTCATCCCGTATCCGTGCGGGAAGGCCCGCTCCATCAACTGTCCGCGCAATGACACGAGCCTCACCGCGTCGGCGTAGTCGAGCGCGCCGGCGATGACGGCGGCCGGATACGCGCCGATCGACAGACCGGTGACGATATCGGGCGCATGACCGTGCGCGCAGACGACCCGTGCGTGGGCGACGCCCGCAATCAGCAGGCAAAGTTGAACCGCGACGGTGGAGCGCAACGCGTTCGCATCGTCCAGAGACAGGGCGTCGTAGCCCAGCGTTTCGCTGGCCTCATCCAGCGCATGCATGGCCTCGGGGTGCTCCGGCAGGGCGTGCAGCATGCCGGTGCGCTGTGCGCCCTGGCCCGGAAACGTGAACAGTACGCTCATGATGCGTGCGCAGTCCGCGTGTGCGTGTCCGGCAGGGGACGCCGAGCCGGCTCCGGCGCAAGTTCGCGCCGTGTTTGCCGGCAGGGCGCGTTCGCGTGCCGGGCGCCGCTGGCGCGCATGTCTGCGGGTGCGCGGCTGCGAAGGCGATCATGCGGTTTGAACCAGCCGCTGGGCGTTTCAATGGCGGGCGACACGGCTGCTCCTTCGCGGGGACAGGCGGTGATCACCACGCTCAAGCGCCGACCAGCGCTTTGGTCGCGAAGAAGAGCAGCGACGGTCCGAGCAGGCAACCGACGCCTGTGTGAAACGTGGCGATCAGCGCGCCGTAGGGAACGAGACGGCGATCGGTAGCGGCCAGCCCCGCGCTCACGCCGCTGACCGTGCCGGCGAGGCCGCCGAAGATCATCGCCGAGCGCGGCGTCTTCAGTCCCATGAAGCCGGCGGCGAGCGGCGTGCCGATCATCACGATGATCGCCTTGATCAGGCCCGTGGCGATGCTAAGCGCAATCACGTCCGAGCTCGCGCCGATGGCGGCGCCGGTCACCGGCCCCACGATATACGTGACGGCCCCCGCGCCGATGGTCGTCATGCTCACCGCATCGGTGTAGCCGAATGCATGCGCGATGCTCGCGCCGACGATGAATGGCAGCACGGTGCCGAGCAGCAGCGACAACACGCCGATGAGTCCGGCCTTGCGGGCTTCGGTTGCCTGCACCTCGAACGCGGTCGCGACAATGGCGAAATCACGCAGCATCGCGCCGCCCATCAGACCGATGCCGGTGAACAGAGGAAGGTCGGCGAGCCCCTTTTGTCCGCCGGTGAGGACGCCGCCGAAATAGGCCAGCACGAGGCCGATCACGATCGCGATGGCCGAGCCGTGCACGCGTCCGAACGTCAGCTTGCGCGAAATCAGCGACGACACCCACATGATGAGCCCCACCAGCGCGAACGAAGCGACGAGGCCGTTCTGGATCAATACTTTATCGAGCATATGCAACATGATGGACCCCTGCTTCAGATTTCTTCGAGATGCGGCGCGTTCACGAACGACGTGCTGTCGCGACCGGTGCGGGAGAGAACGGCAATGCAGCATGCGCAGACGGCCGCGGCGCCCAATGCCGAAAGCAGCGCGACGGGGCCGCCCTTGAGCGCGGCCACGACGTTCTGATTGGCGGCCATTGCCACGACGACGGGGATGTACATGGCGCCCCAGAAACCCACGCCTGCTTCCGTTTCCTTCGGCAGCAGGCCCCTCTTGTGCAGATAGAGGCGCAGGAAGATCAGCAGCAACATGGCGATGCCAACGCCGCCGACATTCGTTTTGACGCCGATCGCGACCCCGAGCAGGTCGCCGAGAAAGAGTCCCGCCAGATGGCAGAACGCCAGCAGTGCAGTGCCGTAGATGATCATGTTGTGTCTCCAGTATTGGCTTTATCGGCTGGGGGGCCGCCGGATTTTGTATGCGCCGTGAGCCACGGCGCATCAGGGCTCGCGTCGCGGCGAGGTCAGCGCCATTGTTCGCGCAGCTTCTGCCTCACTTGCACCGACGCCGCGCGGTGCTCGCTGCCGAGCCGGCTGCCCAGACCGCGCGACGGGTCGGCGCGAATGTCGTCGAACGCGGCTTGCAGCGCTGTTTCGACGATGGATTGATCGGCCCCGGTCGGCGCATCGGGGTGGCTCACCTTCAGCAGCTTCCACAGCAAGCCGAGCGACGCATAGCTGTCGATGTCGTAGGCCATCGGCGGGACGCGGGCCGTGAATGCTTCGAGATCGGCGAGCGCGCGCAACGTGACGCGCGCGGCGGATTCCTTGCCCATCGCATGGACCATGACCTGCGGATCGGCCAGCGCGAGCAGGCGATTGGCCTGGTAGCCGTGCGCCAGGAAAGCGCCCGACATCGCCCGCCCGACGATCAGCCCGATCACCGGATGGCCGGCCAGGCGGGCGCTTGCGTAAGCGTCGGCGGCGCCCGCCAGGGCCTGATGGATGCCGTAGGCTTCTTCGCGCCGTCCATACGCCTGACTTGCGACGTCGATCACCGCGACGATCGCGCGCTTGTCGCGGCGCCCGGCATCGGCATCGACCACTTCACGCACCGCCCGTGCGATTTCCCATCCTTCCACGAGACCGACCTCGCCGCTGCGGGCGCGCGCGAACGGATTGTCCGGATCCGGCACGACGGCGACGAAACGCGCCGGATGTTCGCCGAGCCGTGCGTCGACGACCCGCACCGAAGGCGGGTAGCCCGGCCGCAACGGTGCACTGTAGGTGAGCGCATCCAGCCAGACGGCGCCCCGCTTCGAAAGCTCTTTTGTGCTCATGACTGGAACCCCTTGCCGTAGATGGCGGCCGCCGTTTCCGGGCTGGCCTGCTCGCCCGGACTGATTTCGGAGAGCCGTTGCAGAAAGCCCGCGACCTGTTCGCTGCGGCATGCCTGCGGACGTCCGGCGCGAAACTGTGCAATCACCGCGGCGCGGATCGCATCGGTATCGTCGCCGACGTACACGTCCACGAGCCCTGTGCGATAACGCTGTTCACCGCCCGTGAAGCTCCAGATCATCGGCCGGTCGCGCGAATCGAACTCCGCGATGCCCGCTTCCTGCTCGATCACGGCAGGTCCGTTCAGGCCGAGGCGCGCCTCACGCGTCGCGATCAGGCAACTGCAAAGGCCGGCCGCGATCGACATGCCGCCATAACATCCGATCGGCCCCGCCGTGATTCCGATCACCGGCTGGTAGCGCCGCAAATCGACGATCCCCGCATGGATCTCGGCGATGGCCGCGAGCCCGAGGTTGGCCTCCTGCAAGCGCACGCCGCCGGTTTCGAAAAGAATCACGGCGCGCGTCGGAATGCCGTTGCGGTTGTCTTCGGCCGCGAGTTCGAGGCTGCCGGCGATTTTCGCCGCGGACACCTCGCCCATGCTGCCGCCCTGAAATCCTGCGTCGATGCCCAGCACCACGGCAGGCTGGCCGTCGATCGTTCCCTTGGCGACGACAGTGCCGTCGTCGGCCTGGGTCACGATGCCCTGACGCGCGAGCCATGGTGACCTGATGCGCTGGAACGGGTCGAGCAATTCGGTGAAGGTGCCTTCGTCGAGCAGCTTCTTCGCGCGCTCCCGCGCGCTCAGTTCAATGAAGCTTTCGCGTTCGAGCATGTCTTCTGTATTCATGATCTTTACGCTCCACCTGTGCGGGTCAGCTCTTCGAATACCTGCCCGATGCGCATGCGCACCACGCCTGGCGTCGCGCCGAAATCGTTGATCTCGAGCCGAGCCGCGGGCAGCGAGCCGTCGCGGAAGAGGCGCGCAAGCACAGCTTCCCAGACGCGGCCCATGCCGTCCACGGAGGTGGTGATGTTCACCACGGTGCGAGGGGCGTCGTGCGCTTCGAGCAGCACTTCGAGATCGCCCGATGCGACTACGCCGGCGAGCGCCCGGCCGCGGGCGGGCGGGCCCGCCGGGAATTCAAGGACGAGGTTTTCCATTGGCGTTCCTATGCATTCGTCGTGTGACGGGCTTCGTCCTGAAGCCTGTCGAGAAAGAGGGCGGCGGCGAGCAGATCCGCTGCGCCGCCGGGCGAGACGTGGCGTTCGACGAGCCGTGCGTCGAGCGCTTTCAGCTGACGGCGGCCTGCGAGCGTCGCGGCGCCGCCGTGCTCCAGCACTTGCCGCGCGCCGCTTTGCGTCTCGGCGAGCGCGCCGCGTCCGCCGCGCGCGAGCACGCAGGTGTCGTCGAGACAGGACATAACGGCGAGCAGGGCGTTCAGGCGGGCGGCCGTTTCGCTGTCGCCGCGCAGGCGCGATCTCGCGAGTTCGGGCAGCGCCACCTCGACTACGTGCGGAAAGTCCGCCTGCGCTTGCCCCCGCGCGCCGCCGACGTTGTAATCGAGGCAGGCCTGCTCGCCTTTATGACCGGTCAACGCGGGCGTGTGGCGATCGGACAGGCGCGCGATCGATCCGGCGCGCGCGGCGACCCGATCCGGCGACAGCTCGGCCGGTTCGCGCGCGGCGGCCGTCACGAGCAGTCCGAGCGCCCAGATCGCGCCGCGATGCGTGTTCACGCCATGCGTCGCCGTCAGCATGCGCGCTTCACCTTCGCGGCCGAGTGCGCCGATGCGCTCGCGAAGCGCCAGCATCGGCCGGGTGTCGATGCCCGCGCGCGCCATGTCGATGAAGCTTGGCTCGAGCGTGCGGGCCGAGACGCACATCAGCTGCCAGTCGAGATCGTGATGCGCGCCGCGGCTGCGCGAATCGACGAGTCCGGGCTTCGGCGCGAGCGTGACTTCGTCGATCAGCGCCGCCGTGACGTGCGCGCCCAGACGTTCGGCTAACCGTTCCGACGCTTTGGCTTGCGGTTCGCGAACCGTCGCAAGAGCCGTTGCAAGGTTCTCGCGCATTACCAGCTCCGAAAGCGGGCGGGCGGCTCGTACAGACCGTCCGACCAGTCGACGAGATCGGCCATGCTCTTCGCCGCCAGCAGTGACCGGCTCGCCTCGTTGCGGTGAATGCCGAGATCCTCGGGCAGCGCGACAAAGCCGTCGCGCCGCAGTGCCGCGAGCTTGTCCGGGCTGCTCGTCAGGCCGACGGGCGTGACGCCGGAAACCGCGGCGATCATCTCCTTGCGGTGTTCGAGCGAGCGGGCCTTGTAGAGATAGGCGATGCCTTCTTCCGTCAGCACGTGAGTGACATCGTCGCCGTAGATCATGATGGGCGCGAGCGGCATGCCGGACTCGCGGCCCACTTCGACTGCGTCGAGCGATTCGACGATGCTCGGCTGCCCGCCTGCCTGAAAGGTCTCGACGGTCTGCACGACCAGCTTGCGACCGCGTTCGAGCGGGCTGTCGGTCTGCAGCAGATCGAGCCATGCGGGCGTCGCATGGCGCCGGCCATGCGGATCGTGTCCCATGTTCGGTGCGCCGCCGAAGCCGGCGAGGCGGCCATGCGTCACCGTCGACGAGTTACCCGCGCCGTCCATCTGCAATGTCGAACCGATGAACATGTCGACCGCGTACTGTCCCGCGAGTTGGCACATCGCGCGGTTGGAGCGCATCGAACCGTCGCGGCCCGTGAAGAAGATGTCTGGCCGTTGCGCGACGTAGGCGTCCATGCCCAACTCGCCGCCAAAGCAATGCACGCTTTCGACCCAGCCCGTTTCGATAGCGGGGATCAGCGTGGGATGCGGATTCAGCGTCCAGTGCCGGCAGATCTTGCCTTTGAGGCCGAGCTTTTCGCCGTAGGTCGGCAAAATGAGTTCGATTGCCGCCGTGTTGAAGCCGATGCCGTGGTTGAGCGACTGCACCTGGTGGCGCTCGTAGATGCCGCGAATCGCCATCATCGCCATCAGCACGTGAATCGGCGTGATAAGACGCGGATCGCGCGTGAACAGCGGTTCGATGAAGAACGGCTTGTCTGACTCGACCACGAAGTCGATCCACGAACCGGGGATATCGACGCGCGGCAGGTCTTTCGGGTCGTCGACGATTTCATTGACCTGCGCGATCACGATGCCGTCGCGAAACGCGGCGGCTTCGACGAGCGCGGGCGTGTCTTCGGTGCTGGGGCCCGTGTACAGATTGCCTTGCCGATCCGCCTTGTAGCCGGCCACCAGTACGACGTTCGGTGTCAGATCGACGTAGAGCCGTCCATACAGTTCGATGTACGTGTGGATCGCGCCGATTTCGAGGATGCCGTCCTGAAGGAACTGCGAAATGCGCAGGCTTTGCGCGCCGGCAAACGCGAAGTCGAGCTTTTTCGCGATGCCGCGCTCGAAGAGATCGAGATGTTCGGCGCGGCTCACGCTCGGAATGATCAGGTGCAGACCGTTGACGATGCCCGGATCGACCTTGGCCAGCGAGCGTGACAGAAAGTCGGCCTGTTTCTGGTTATTACCCTCGACGACGACGCGATCGCCCGGCGCGATCAGCCTCTGCAGGACATCGACGATACGCTCGGCGGGGAGGATGACGCCATCCGCGATCGAGGCGACGCTCGCGAGGCGGCGATGCTTTTCCTCGCGGCGCGTGGCCCAGCGGGATGGGTGCGCACTTTGACTGGACATGTGTGATCTCGCTGTGGACATGAAGCGAGTCTAGGGAGCGGGACATGCCGGTTCAATCACCTTGGGGACGTGTCCGTTATCCCAAGGGTAACGATCTTGCGAGGTAAAGGCCGAAACCGTGACTGGACGGGCCGGGCAGGGTGCCGCCGCTGCTCCGGGGGTTTCCCCGGGGGGTTCCGCTGAGGCTTGCCGGGGGACCGATGACGACCGGGCTCAGATCGTCCCAAACAGCGCTCTCGGCCGGTCCTTCAAGGTTCCCGCCAGCAAGCGCAATGCACTGACAAGCTGATCGCGGCTCGACGCACAGGCAAGGTTGATCCGCACGCCGTGCTCGATCTCCGAGCGATCCACGGCGAACGCCGACGAAGGCATCACCACGACGCCGCGCGCCTTTGCGTTGGCGGCGAAATCATCGGCACGCCAGGGCGGCGGCAGCTTCAGCCACACGAACATGCACGCCGGATCGGTCTGAAGCAGCGCCTGCGGCAGCAACTCCCGCGCGAGCGCCTGGCGGGCGCGAATCTCGGCGAGTTGCGCGTCCATGATGCGGCGCGCGGTGCCGTCCTCGATCCAGATCGACGCGATCAGCATCGACATTGGCGCGGGCATCCAGGCAGTCGTGCGCACGGCCTCCGCGCACAGCGCCGAACTATCCGGCGGACTCGACAGATAGCCGAGCCGCAGCCCGGGCGCGAGAATCTTCGAGGTCGCCGCGAGATGGAAGGTCAGCTCCGGACAAAGACTCGCGATGGTCGGCAGACGCTGCGACACCAGCGGCCCGTACACGTCGTCCTCGATGATCGCGACACCGTGCCGGCGTGCGATGTCGACGAGCGCCATGCGGCGCTCGAGACTCATCGTGATGACCGTCGGATTCTGCAGATTGGGCACCGTGAAGATCGCCTTCACGGGCATGCGCCGGCACGCGGCCTCCACTTCATCGGTCAGCAGCCCATCGCCGTCGCTCGGAATGCCGACGATCTCGAACTGAAACACGGGCGCGAGCGCTTTCAACCCATAGTAGGTGAGGCGGTCGGCGAGGATCACACCGTCCGTGCCGATCAGGCTGTTCAGCACCGCATACAAGCCGTGCTGCGCGCCGCTCGTCACGACGACGTGGCCGGCATCCGGCGTGAAGCCGGGCGCCGCCATCCAGCGGGCGCCGGCGGCGCGCGCCCATTCGGGGCCTTGCGGCGGCTGGTATTCCTGCAATTGCGCAAAGCGCGGGTCGCGCGGCAATTCGGCCAACGTGCGCGACAGGCACTCCAGAAATACGCCCGTTGCGGGCCGGTTCACGGTGAGGTCGATCGCCGCATTGCTCGCCGCTTGAGCCGGTTCGACACTCGGCATCGCCCCGCCCGTCACGAGCGACCCGCGCCGCTTGCTGCCGATCACCAGGCCGCGCAACTGCAGCTCCTTGTAGGCGCGCGAGACCGTCGACACGTTGATGCCCAGCTCGGTCGCCAGTTGCCGTTGCGGCGGCAGCCGGCTTCCGGGCGGATAGATGCCGCTGCGGATCTCCTTCTCGATCGAACTGGACACTTCGATGTAAGTCGAGCGCTTCGCCTCATCCGGCGTGCCGTTGGCAGCGCGGGCTGCGTCTTTGCCAGAAGCCATAAGATCAACTGTCTCCATACAAACTGGCTTTGTCCGCAAGGGTGCGGAGGTGTGGCGATTCTATACCAGACTCGCCCGACCGCAAGGCCTCCGCGTCTCGTATGTGGCCACCGGCACCAACCGCGGCGTTGTCCCGGGACTACCCAGGGAAAACGCCAGGACCACACAATGAGCGTTTTAATTGCAGACAAAAAAATATTGTGTGATTCTGATGTCAGAGTTTGTCTGGTGCCCGCTTTTCCCGATGTCGCCAGGCAGTGTCCATGCATCTGCCGAAGGAGTGTCCCATGTGCGTCTCGCAGCCCACCGTCCCCGGCGCCCGCCCGAGACCCGGTTCCGCGTTACGTCGACGGCATTGGTCGCCGCTCGGTGAGCAGGCGATGGAAGGGCGCAAGTTGGAAGGGCGCAAGTAATGTCCGAGATCGCTATCGTCGGAGCGGGATTCATCGGCCTCGCCAGCGCGGCTGCGTTGATGCGCGACGGGCACCGGGTCACGCTGTTCGATCCTTCCGGCATCGGCCAGGGGGCATCGTTCGGTAACGCGGGAACCTTCGCGCCCTACGCGTGCATACCGGTCAACAACCCGTCGGTGTTCCGCGATCTGCCGCGCTACCTGTTCTCCAGCGAGAGTCCTTTCAGGCTGCGCTATCAGTATCTGCCGCACCTCGTGCCGTGGCTCGCGCGCTTCATGATGAGTTCGCTGCCGCGCCGTTACGAGGCGAGTGCCGGCGCGCTCGCGGCATTGCTCGCGCAAGCGCAGGGCGGTTATGCGCCGTTGCTGGCGAATGCCGAACTGGCGCGCTTCGTGCGCCCGCGCGAGTGCCTGTATCTCTATTCGAACCCGGCTTCGTTCGACGCGGCGCGTCCCGCCCTCGATCTGCGCAAGCAGCTTGGGGTGGCGTTCGACGTGCTGAGTGGCAACGACATTCGCGCGCTCGAACCGTCGCTTGCACCGATTTTCGAGCGCGGTGTGCTGTTTGGCGACAGCTGGCATTTCTCCGATCCGCAAGGCTTCCTGCACACGCTTTACGAGCAGCTCGCCGGGCAAGGTTTGACGCTTGAACGATCGACGGTCAGCGCGGTGCAGCCCGCCGACGCGGGCGCAAGCGTGACTGCCGGTGGCGCGACGCGGCGTTTTAGCCACGTGATCGTCGCCACCGGTGCGCGCTCCGCGCAATTCGCGCGGCAATGCGGCGATGTGGTGCCGCTCGACACCGAGCGCGGCTATCACGTCCGCTATCCGGGCGCGCAACACCTGATTTCACGGCCGGTCGGCTGGGCCGAGCGCGGTTTTTACATGACGCCGATGAGCGACGGTATTCGCGTCGCGGGAACCGTCGAACTGGGCGGCTTCAGCGACACGCGTAACCGCTCGCTGCTCGAGCTGCTGACGTTTTCATCCCGACGCGCGCTGCCCGCACTCGCCACGCCCGACAGCAGTTGGCTCGGATTTCGTCCGACCCTGCCGGACGGCGTGCCCGTGCTCGCGCGTTCACGCGCCAGCGAACGCGTGATCTATGCATTCGGTCACCAGCATCTAGGGCTGACGCTCGCCGGCATAAGCGGGCGCATCGTCGCGGATCTGGTCGCGCGGCGTGCGCCGCCGCTCGATCTCGCGCCGTACGCGGCGACACGTTTCAGTGTCCGGCGAAAGGCATGACGGCGGACATGGCAGTGCCGGGTTTCAGTTTTATTTCAACCGTACGTAGGACCGTTTCCACACGTCGCGCATCGGACCGATGGTTCGACAGAACGCGCGACCTGACAACTCGCAAGGAGCGCATCATGAATCGCCGCAATTGGCTGTTGAGTTTCGCCGTTTGTCTGATCGGCGCGCAGGCACCGTTCGCCTGGGCCGCCGACCCCGAAGTCGTCAAGATCGGCTTTGTCGGGCCATTGACCGGTCCCGTCGCACGCGTGGGGAAAGACCTGCAGTACGGCGCGCAACTGGCGCTCGATGAAGAAAACGCGCGGCATCCCACGGTGAACGGCAAGCCGGTGAAGTTCGTGCTCGACGTGCAGGACGATCAGGCCGATCCGCGCGTGGCGATTCAGGTGGCGCAGAAGCTCGTCGACGACGGCGTGGTCGGCGTGATCGGCCATTACAACTCGGGCTGCAGCATTCCGGCGTCGACGGTCTATCACCAGGCGAACGTCGCGATGATCACGCCCGGTTCGACCAATCCGCAATTGACCAAGCAGGGCTACAAGAACGTGTTTCGCACGATGGGCCACGACGGCATCGGCGGCGTGGTGGCGGGGCACTTCGTGGTCGAGCAGATGAAGGCGAAGCGCATCGGCATCATCGACGACCGCACGGCGTTCGGACAGGGGCTCGCGGATGCGTTCGAAAAAGGCGCGAAGGAAGCGAACGGCAATATCGTCGATCGCGAATTCACCAACGACAAGGCGGTCGATTTTCGCGCCGTCCTGACGACGCTGAAAAGCAAAAACGTCGATCTGATTTTCTTCGGCGGTCTGGATGAGCAGGGCGCGATGCTGATCAAACAGATGCGCTCGCTCGGCATGACCGCCCAGTTGTTCGGCGCGGGCGCGTTAAAGAGCAATGCGTTCCTGCAGATCGCCGGCACGGCAGGCGACGGAACGCAGGATCTGGAGCCGGGCCCCGCGCTCGACAAGCTGCCGGCGGCCGTTGATTTCGGCAAGCGCTATAAGGCGCGCTTCAATCAGGACGTGGAGCTGTATGCGCCGTTTGCGTACGACGCAGCGCTCGCGATGATCAAGGCGATCCACGCGGCGAATTCACTCGACCGAGCGAAGATCGTCGATAGTCTGTCGAAGGTCAGCGTCACGGGCGTGACAGGACAGATCACGTTCGATCCCTACGGCGATCTGATCAAACCGCCGTACACGCTGTTCCAGGTCCAGCAGGGTCAGTGGAAGAGTATGAAGACGGTTGGAGGGAGCGGCGCCTGAGTTTTGGGGACCTCGCGAACTGGGTTTGCGAGGTCCGGTGCCTATTTCGCCGAGGTGGCGTGCCGGTGATGCACCGACGCTGCATGCCGAGGCCCGAAGCGGTTTCATGGCATCATCGTACGCACCTTCACACCACCGCAGGAGTGTACGACATGGCGACATATATCGTCTTCACGAAGGAAAGCACGCAGGATCAGAATGAGCTCGACATTTATCAAAGCAAGGTGGGCGAGACCTTCAAAGGTCATCCCGTCAAGGTTCTCGCTGCCTATGGACCTCAACAGGTTCTCGAGGGCGACGCGCCGCAGGGCGTCGTGATCGTGGAGTTTCCGTCGACTGAAGCCGCGCGTGCATGGTATGACAGCCCGGCGTATCAGGAAGTCGCGCAACACCGGTTCAAGGGCGCGCGTTATCGCGCCGTGCTCGTCGAAGGCCTGTGACTGAACGCGGTGACGCTCGGGTTCGTGAATTTCCGCGGGCCTGGGCGGCGATTGGCGCGGCGGCGATGGTCTGGTTGAGCTTCAGTCGGTCGAGTTCGCGCATGTTCGGTGTCACCAGTGCAGCTACATGCATGGCCGGCTCCATGGTCCCGCAGGGAACCGGCAAGCATACCGAGACGAGAACACGACATTTCCATAAAGCTGCTACATCAAGATTGTTGCTAATTTATATTATGTCAACTTGCAGATCCTTATCCACGATCCACCTTCGTCCCGTGCATGCCCGCCCACAGAGAGCTCGCACATAAAAGTTGTCCTGTCCCGCCGCGCATCCGCACCGGCGAGACGACACACCGCGCCTGCCCGGATGGCTCGGTCCAATCGCCCATTCTTGGCTCTATCGACCAAGCCGAGCACTGAGTATCGTAAGCGTCGTTCCTCACGGAGACGCACATGCCGGCCTCGCTTCGATTCATTCATCTCGACACGCCAGACGCGTTGCTGCCCGCATTCGAAATCATGCGTCAGTTGCGCCCGCATCTGACAGACGCGCACTCGTTCGCTGCACAGGTCGCCCGGCAGCGCGCCGAAGGCTATCGCCTGCTCGCCGCCACCGAGGCGGACCACGTCGTCGGCCTCGCCGGTTATCGCACGCCGACCAATCTGCTGTATGGCCGCTTCGTCTATGTCGACGATCTGGTTGTCGATGGCAGGCTGCAGCGTGGCGGCATCGGTGCGCAACTGCTCGACGCGGTACGGCAGATCGCGCGCGCGGCCGGCTGCGCGCAATTTGTGCTCGACACCGGCCTGCACATGCCGCTTGCCCAGCGCTTCTATTTCCGCAATGGGTTGCTTGCTCGTGGCATGCACTTCGTCGAACCACTCGCCCCGCTTTCCCAGCCTGCCGAGCTCACGTCATGAAAATTTTGCGGATCAACGCCAGCCCGCACGGCGAGGCGAGCCATGGCTACCGTTTCGCCGACGAGATCGTCGGCATGGTGCGCGAGCATGCCGCGCCGGCTGCATCGGTCATCGAAGTGATCGAGCGCGACCTGGCAGCCGCGCCGCTGCCGCCGGTCGCCCGGGACTATGCGCGCGCCATCACGTCACGCATACCGGATAAGACGCAGTTCGAGGTCTCCGAGCAACTGATCGGTGAAATCGAAACGACGGATGCGCTGATCATCAACACGCCCATGCACAACTTCACGGTGCCGGCCGCGCTCAAGCTGTGGATCGATTACGCGCTGCGCATCCATCGCACGTTTGCCGCGACACCGGAAGGCAAGATTGGGCGGATGCGCGACCGGCCGACCATCGTGATCGTCAGTTCGGGCGGCGTCCATAGTGGCGCGCGTGCGCGGCAGCCGGATTTTCTGACGCCCTATCTGCGCTATGCGCTCGGCTCGATCGGCATCCACAACGTGCAGTTTCTTTTCCTGCAAGGGCTTGTGATGGGCGAAGCGGCAGTGGCCGAGGCGCTCGATGCGGCGCGTATCCAACTCACCCGCGACGCGGTGTTCGCCTCGCTCACCGCGCAGGCGGCCGGCAGCGCGCGCATGGCGGCGGGTACGGCTGCGCAGAACGCATAAAGCGCGCCGGTCCGCATACGTTCCTGACGCATCCTCGTCGCATCGTGCGAAAGCGTGCCGCGCTACGTTCATTCAAGATCCGCACACAGGCACCGCGCGTCAGCCGTCCAGACACGCGCGCAGCATTCGCGCGAGACGGCCTGCCTCACGCGCATCGGCGATGTTCGCGAAGCCGATTACGAGGCCGCGCAGCGTGCGCCGCGTGCGGCCATTCGCGTACCAGACCGAAAGCGGCAGCACCGCGAGCCCGGCCTCGCGGGCTCGCGCGGCAACGGCAACGTCGTCGATCGGGCCATCGGGACCTTCGGCGAATTGCACCGCGAACTGAATTCCGCCGGGCGGCAAATCGACAATCAGCCGTTCGCCAAACGCCTGCTCCAGCGCATGCACGATCAGCTTGCGTCGCTCGCCGTACAACCCACGCATCCGCTTCAGATGCCGCGCAAAATGCCCCTGCCCGATGAAATCCGCCACGGCCGCCTGCAATAGCGTCGGCGATCCGGCGTTCATGCTGTGCGCCACCCGGCCGACGCGCTCGACGGCCCGCTCCGGCACCACCACATACGCGAGCCGCAAGCCGGGAAACATCACCTTGCTGAACGTGCCGCAATAAATCACTCGATCGCGACGGTCGAGGCTCTTTAAAGCCGGCAATGGCCGGCCCAGATAACGGAACTCGCTGTCGTAGTCGTCCTCGATGATCCAGCGGGAAGCTTTCTCTGCCGAGTCCAGCAACGCCATGCGTCTGGCAAGCGACAGCGTGTGCCCAAGCGGGCTCTGATGCGACGGCGTGACCACGGCGAAGCGCGCCTGCGCATCCAGCAGTGTGCCGCGCTCGACGTCGATCCCTTCGCCATCCACCGGCACCGGCACGAGTTGCACGCCGGTCTCGGCGAGAAAACCGCGCGCGAGCAGATAGCCGGGATCCTCGAACCACACGCGATCGTTCGGGCGGGCGAGACTGCGCAACACGAGTTCGAGCGTCGCACGATAGCCGCTGCTCACGAACACCTGCTCCGGCAGGCAGGTCACACCGCGCGACAGACCGAGATAAGTGGCGATATGTTCACGCAGCGGCAGGTAGCCGGCCGGATCCGGGTACGCGAGCATCGCGCGATCGCCGCTGCGCGCGCGACGCGCGACGAGCCGGTTCCATAGTCTGGTCGGAAATGCGTCGAGCGCCGGCAGCCCGGGTTGCAACGGCCGCGGCTCGCCGCTCATGGCGACGGCAATGGCCTGCCGGTGCGGCGCCGCTCGAGCACTGCGCGATTCGCCCGGCGTGGGCGGCGTGGCCGCCCCTTCAGTGCTCTGCGCGCCGCGCGCATCTTGAACGCCTTGTGAACGCGACGAACGCATCACTGAAGCCGGCAGCGACGACGACACGAACGTGCCCGCCGCGCCGCGCATCTGCAGATAGCCCTCGTCGACGAGAATCGTGTAGGCGAGCTCGACCGTGCCGCGCGCCGTGTTCAGCTGCGTGGCAAGGCCGCGCAGCGCGGGCACGCGATCGCCGGGGCGCAGATGTCCCGCCGTGATCGCGGTCCGGAAGCGCTCGCAGATCTGCAGATAGATCGGCAACTGATGCTGCCGATCGATTTCGATGGTCAACGCGGGCGTTCCTACGGTCATGACGGTCTCGCGGGCAAGGTGAGCGGCAACCGACATGGACTAGTCGGATCGGCCATTCTTGGCACTTTTCGATAGAGCATGATTCTTCCACAATCGCCTTACGCAATGCGACGGCGGCGAACACTTTGACGCAATACGACACCCGCCCGGCGCCCCGCGCGTCTATTTAATTTCATCTGGAGAATCTGCCATGAAAATCGTCGTAATCGGTGGTTCCGGCCTGATCGGATCGCGTCTCGTCACGCTGCTTGACAAGGCTGGTCATGAGGCACTTGCCGCGTCGCCGCGCACGGGCGTCAACGCCGTGACGGGTGAAGGTCTGAGCGACGCGCTCGTGGGCGCGGATGTCGTCGTGGATGTGACGAACGCGCCGTCATGGGAGCCGCAGGCGGTGCTCGACTTTTTCCGCACCTCGGCGCGCAACCTCGGCAAAGCCGAAGTGGCCGCAGGGGTACGCCACCACGTCGCGCTTTCAATCGTCGGATGTGATCGCACACCGGAGAACGCGTATTTCGTTGCCAAGGTTGCGCAGGAACAAGCGATCGAAGCAGCGGGCGTGCCGTACACGATCGTGCGCGCGACCCAGTTCATGGAGTTCATCGGCGGCATCGCGGATTTCAGCACGGACGGCGGCACGGTGCGGATCGGCGAAGGACTGTTTCAGCCGATCGCCGTAGACGATGTGGTGGCGATCCTCGCGCAGGTTGCACTCGCTGCGCCGCTGAACGGCACAGTCGAGATCGCCGGCCCGGACCGCGCGCCCTTCGCTGAGATTGTCGCCCGTTATCTGAAATCGGTAGGCGATGCGCGCCCCGTGGTGACGGATCGCAACGCGCGGTACTACGGCGGCCTCGTCGAAGAACAATCGCTCGTGCCGCTCGGCGACGCGCGGATCGGCCGCATCAGCCTCGATCAGTGGCTGGCGCAGGCTAAAAAGGCTTGATTGCAGACCGGCGCAGTCGTCCCGATCGGCGTTGAAGCCGAACCACCATTTTCTGGGTAAAGCATGAGCATTTCACACAAGGTTGTCGTGGTTACCGGCGCATCGCAGGGTATAGGCGCCGCGGTCGTCAAGGCGTTTCGCAGGCTCGACTATCGCATCGTTGCGACTTCGCGTTCGATCAAGCCCTCGGAAGATCCGGACATCC